>ERZ1108168.103-NODE-103-length-84109-cov-7.918100_pt1 | contig 84109 bp, 65 predicted proteins | sample MGYA00403704_ERZ1108168 | MGnify/ENA primary metagenome ERZ1108168 (study PRJEB35170, sample SAMEA104062421) | human gut metagenome | biome: human gut; feature: human-associated habitat; material: faeces | place: Denmark | collected 2012-06-12 ...
GCGATGCAAAAGTAATAGGATATTTTGAAATATGCAATATCTTTGCAAAAAAAATATCAAAATGGACAAAATAATTGGTTTGGGCAACGCCCTTGTAGACGTACTTGCAACTCTGAAAGATGACACTATTCTTGATGAAATGGGTTTGCCAAAGGGGAGCATGCAACTCATCGATGACGCTAAGTTACAACAGATTAACGAGAAATTTAGTAACATGAAGACCCTTCTTGCAACCGGAGGATCGGCTGGAAATACTATTCTTGGACTCTCTTGCCTTGGAGCTGCTACCGGTTTTATAGGAAAAGTGGGAAATGATAATTATGGAAACTTTTTCCGTGAAAATCTCCAGAAAAACAATATTGAAGACAATTTGCTCCTTTCTGAATTACCTTCGGGAGTAGCATCTACTTTTATTTCTTCGGATGGCGAACGTACTTTCGGGACATATTTGGGAGCTGCTTCTACGTTGAGAGCCGAAGATTTATCATTGGATATGTTCAAGGGATATGCTTATCTATATATTGAAGGATACCTGGTGCAAGACCATGATATGATTCTCCGTGCCATTAAATTGGCAAAGGAAGCCGGATTACAAATTTGTCTCGATATGGCCAGTTATAATATCGTGGAGGGTGATAAGGAATTCTTTTCTTTATTGATAAGTAAATATGTAGACATTGTATTTGCTAATGAGGAAGAGGCCAAGGCATTTACAGGTAAAGAACCTGAAGAGGCTTTGGAAATCATCGGTAAGCTATGCAGTATTGCTATTGTGAAAATAGGATGTAAAGGTTCGCTAATTCGTAAAGGTACGGAAGAAGTCAGAGTATCGGCTATTCCGGTAAATAAAGTGATAGACACCACAGGCGCCGGTGATTATTTTGCAGCAGGATTCTTATATGGGCTTACTTGCGGTTATTCATTGGAAAAGTGTGCTAAGATAGGTTCCATTCTTTCTGGAAATGTTATACAGGTTATCGGAACCACTATCTCAAAAGAACGTTGGGATGAAATAAAGTTAAATATTAACGAAGTTCTGTCTGAATAAGCAGGTAATGAGTTACATTTACGACTCATTTTAACTAAAAGTGTATGAAAAAGTTTCTAAATAGGCAGAATGGTATCATTGCAGTGATTGTGCTGATTGCTGTAGCATTCTTTGGTTTCAAAAAAGGAGACGACCGCAATTTCCAGATCGCTAAGAATCTCGACATATTCAATGCGATTGTAAAAGAGCTGGATATGTTTTATGTGGATACCATTGATCCGAATAAAACGATTCGTGAGGGGATTGACAATATGCTGTATTCACTTGATCCTTATACAGTATATTATCCGGAAAACGATCAGGACGAACTGGAGATGATGGTCAAGGGCTCTTATGGAGGTATTGGTTCTTTGATCAGATATAATCCGAAACTCCAGTATACTGTCATTGCTGAACCTTACGAAGGAATGCCGGCAGCAGAAAGCGGTTTGAAAGCCGGTGATATATTGTTGGAAATTGATGGAAAAGATTTGAAGAACAATTCGGATGTGAGTACATTACTTCGGGGGCAGGTGGGTACCAGTTTCAAACTGAAGATACAACGCCCCGGTGTGAAAGAGCCGTTGGAATTTACAATTGTACGCCGTTCTATTCAGATGCCTACCATTCCTTATTATGGAATAATGGAGGGCCAGGTTGGTTATATAAACCTTAGTAGCTTTTCGGGAAGTCCTTCCAAAGATTTTAAAAAGGCTTTCCTGGATTTGAAAAAACAAGGTGCTACGTCGCTGGTAATAGACTTGCGCAATAATGGTGGTGGACTACTTGACCAAGCTGTGGAAATAGTGAACTTCTTTGTGCCACGGGGCAAGACGATTGTAACAACGAAAGGTAAGATAAAGCAGGCCAGTAATACTTACAAAACCCTGCGTGAACCATTGGATACGGATATTCCGATTGCTGTGTTGGTAAATAGTGGTACGGCTTCTTCGTCGGAGATTCTTTCCGGGTCATTGCAAGATCTTGATCGGGCTGTGATTGTAGGTAACCGTACTTATGGAAAAGGCTTGGTGCAAGTACCCCGTTCTTTACTTTATGGAGGTAATTTGAAGATTACTACCTCTAAATACTACATTCCAAGTGGACGTTGTGTACAGGCTATTGATTATGCGCATCGTAATGAAGATGGTAGTGTGGCACGTATTCCTGATAGTTTGACAACTGTTTTCCATACCGCCGCCGGACGTGAAGTTCGTGATGGGGGTGGTGTTTCTCCCGATATCGAAGTAAAGCAGGAACGGTTGCCCAATATTCTATACTATTTGGTTCGTGATAATTTGATATTTGATTATGCAACAGACTACTGTTTGAAACACCCTGTTGTTGCTTCGGCAGAAAAGTTTGAATTGACAGATGCTGACTATACAGATTTCAAGAATAAAGTGAAGGGTGCAGATTTCAAGTATGACCAACAGAGTGAGAAGATATTAAAGACTCTGAAAGAGGCTGCCGAGTTTGAAGGATACATGAAAGAGGCTTCCGATGAATTTAAAGCATTGGAAAATAAGTTGACTCATAACCTGGATCGTGATCTTGATTATTTCTCTAAAGACATTAAGGCAATGATTGCTGAGGAAATTATTAAGCGTTATTATTATCAGCGTGGTGCGATTATCCAGCAGTTGAAAGGCGATAATGAATTGGATGAGGCTGTGAAGATTTTAACGAATCCGGAGCGTTATCAACAGATATTGAGTGTGACAACGACTGAGAATAAGTAGATTTATATTTTATCATATTGAGAGGGGAACGCAGGTCATGTGTTCCCTTTTTTGTAGAGAGTGGTGCTTATAAATGAGATTGTTTGATAAATAGAATGTATCTTTATATTTTAAAGAATGATGGTGTAAATAGGATATGAAAAAGATTATTAGTTTTTGTTTATTGTTTCTATTGACTATTTCTGTTTCTGCGCAGGAGGTTTATCAGAAAGAAGTGTTTATCTCTTCCCGGGGTGATTCATTAAAATACCGTTTACTTCGTCCGGAAAAAGAGAAAACAGGAAAGAAGTATCCACTTGTTCTTTTTTTACATGGTGCAGGAGAACGGGGCGGTGATAATGAAAAGCAATTGGTTCATGGAGGCCAGATGTTTCTTAATCCGGTAAATCGTGAGAAGTATCCGGCTTTTGTGTTAATCCCTCAGTGTCCGATAGATGCTTACTGGGCATATACTTCTCGTCCTGTCTCGTTCGTTCCGTCGGATATGCCTGTCGGACAAGAGATATCTCCTGTTTTTAGCTCGTTAAAGGAACTGTTGGATGTCTATCTTGGTATGCCGCAGATAGATACGAATCGTGTTTATATTATTGGCCTTTCAATGGGGGGAATGGGTACCTATGATATGATTATCCGTTTTCCGGAACTTTTTGCAGCAGCAATTCCTATTTGTGGAACAGTGAATCCATCCCGGTTAGCAGATGTTAAGGGAGTAAAGTTTCGTATTTTTCATGGAGATGCGGATAATGTAGTGACGGTAGAAGGATCACGTGTGGCCTATAGGGCATTGAAAGCGGCAGGGGTTGATGTAGAATACATTGAGTTTCCCGGCTGTGATCACGGTAGTTGGAATCCGGCATTCAATTATCCGGAATTTATGGACTGGTTATTTAGGCAGAAGAAAAAAGATAATATATCGATGGAATGAATAATGAATCTATTTACGATTAGACGATTTACGATTGAAGTTACTCTTTAAAAGCCTGTTTCAGCAATGTTAGAGACAGAGTGGTCCCAATCATACATCGTAAATCGTCTAATCGTAAATAGATTTATTTTTGCTCAGTATAATCTCCGTTCGCCTTAATTAGTTCAATCAACTTCTCTACAGCTTCTTCTTCCGGAATATTTTTTTCTATACATTCCTTCTGTTTGTAGAGGCTGACTTTGCCACGTCCGGCACCTACATATCCATAGTCAGCATCTGCCATTTCTCCGGGGCCATTCACAATGCATCCCATAATACCTATTTTCAATCCTTTCAAGTGAGAAGTCGCTTCTTTGATACGGGCAATAGTGCTTTGTAGGTTGAACAACGTTCGTCCACAACCCGGACAAGAAATATATTCGGTTTTGGAGGTACGGATACGTCCGGCTTGCAGAATGCCGAAAGCGGTAGCATCTACGATGGCATGAGAAAGTAATCCCTGATTGAACAGAAAGATACCATCACACAAGCCATCAAATATCAATGCCCCCATATCAGCAGCAGCTTTGATTTGCAAATCTTCCGCATCCTCTTCCTGGTAATGCTGAAAGAAGATAACCGGGTTCTTCAATCCTTCAGACATCAACTGGTGTACCAAAGCACGGTGCTCTCCAATACGATTCGGATGATTGCTTTGAGAAATAATAACCACTTCCGGGTGTGTTTTGAGACAGGCAATCACCTCATCTGTCTGTGCCATATACGGCATGAATAAGAATTTTAGTTCTGCCTGGCACATGCCCATCAGTGGAAGCTGAGAGTAATTGAATGCCGGCCATGTGCCTTTTTCTCCTGCCCATACATCGGCATCAAGGATATATTCAACATTGGCTTCCCGTATGGCGGGAAGTTCTCTTCCTGCATAAATATAATCGGGTATAAATTGCGGATTGACCTCTGTCTTTCCGTCCATGCGGTCGGCAAGGACAACAGGAAGATTGTTTCCACCAATATTTCGGATGGCATTCGTTTTCCGGCGGGTAGGAGAGAGGTAATTGAATTCAGGTGTTTCTATTCCGGGGATATAAGGATGGTCTTGGCGGGTAAGGATGTAATCTACTAACTTACGTGCTACAGGAATTTCTGCTTCTGGTTCTTCACTTAAAGAGACACGGATGGTATCTCCCAATCCATCTGCCAGCAATGCTCCTATTCCCAATGCCGATTTGATACGTCCGTCTTCTCCGTCTCCGGCTTCCGTAACTCCCAGATGCAGAGGAAATTCCATCCCTTCCTTTTCCATTACGGCTACCAACAGACGAACTGTTTTTACCATTACAACCGTGTTGGAGGCTTTGATTGAAATTACTACATCCTTAAATTTTTCGTCTATGCAGATACGCAGGAACTCCATACATGATTCCACCATCCCTTCGGGAGTGTCACCGTAGCGAGACATGATACGGTCGGATAATGAACCGTGATTTACTCCGATACGGATTGCAGTGTGGTTCTCTTTGCAGATATTCAGAAAAGGAATGAAGCGGTCACGAATTTTTTGTAATTCTTGCGCGTATTCCTCATCCGTATATTCCAATTGCTTGAAGGTACGTCCCGGATCTACATAGTTTCCCGGATTAATACGTACTTTTTCGGCATATTGTGCTGCCACATCAGCCACTTTGGGATTGAAGTGTACATCGGCAACAAGTGGTACCATATATCCCTGGCTACGTAGGCCGATGTTGATATTCATCAGGTTCTCAGCCTCCTTGATACCCTGTGTTGTAAGGCGTACATACTCGCCACCTGCATCTACAATACGTTTCGCCTGTTCTACACAAGCTTCTGTATCCTGAGTTGATGTATTAGTCATCGACTGGATACGGATAGGGTTAAGGCCGCCCAATGGAACAGCCCCAATATTTACTTCTGATGTTTCTCTCCGGGAGTAATTGAATAAATCCACGATTTTATTTACGATTAGACGATTTACGATTAGACGATTTACAATTTACGATTGAAGATACTTCTGCTGATTAGACGAAGCGTTAATCATCTTGTTAGCATCTTCAATCGTAAATCGTCCAATCGTAAATCTAATTGGTTTTATATTCAAACTTAACCTCTTTAAGCTCCTCGTTAGCTTTTACAATTTTTTTCTTCAAACCTTCTTTGTAAGCTGCAAATGTATCAGCCAGTTCAGTATTGCTCAATGCCAGCATTTGTATTGCCAGGATAGCGGCATTCATTGCTCCGTTGATAGCTACTGTAGCTACAGGTATCCCGGGAGGCATCTGGATGATAGAATACAAGGCATCAACACCGTCCAGAACAGAACCTTTAATGGGTACTCCGATTACAGGTAGGGTAGTGTTGGCAGCGATTACACCTGGTAGGGCAGCAGCCATACCGGCAGCAGCAATAATAACTTTAATACCGCGTGAACGGGCATTTTTAGCAAACTCCTCTACTGCTTCCGGAGTGCGGTGAGCAGAAAGAGCGTTTATTTCGAATGGTACGTGCAAATCATTGAGTAACTGTGCTGCCTTTTCCATTACAGGAAGGTCAGAAGTGCTACCCATGATGATACTTACAATTGGGGTCATGATTTTATTTACAATTTACTATTTACTATTTAGTGGTACGATGATCACTAATCACTATTCACTAATCGTTAATCACTGCTTTATATGCTTCAGCATCGAGCAGGTTTTCAATATCTTTTAGATTGGCAGGTTTCATCTTGATAAGCCATCCTTCACCATATGGATCTTTATTGACCAGTTCAGGATTTTCTTCAAGGCTCTCATTCTGTTCTATTACTTCACCTGCTACCGGCAGAAAGAGGTCAGAGATGGTTTTCACCACTTCAATCGTTCCGAAAGTTTCATTTGCTTCCAGTGATTCACCTACTGTGGGGATATCGACAAATACAATATCACCCAATTGTTCCTGAGCATAATCAGTGATACCTACATAAGCCATATCTCCTTCTACACGAATCCATTCGTGCTCATTGGTGTACTTCAAATTTTGTGGGAAGTTCATAATAATTAGTTTTTAGGGGTTTATATTCATGTTAAAATAAAAATATACGGAATAATACATTACTTAATGGATGTAGTACCAATAGTGCACAGATGAAACCTACACCAAAACCGGAAAGCACTTCACCCAGAGAATGATGTCTCAGAATAATTCGTGCCGAACCTAATACACCGGCTACCAGAATAAACAGGCATAGCCACCAGACAGGATTATAGCCAAACAATTCACTGAATGAAATCAAACCGCCGATAATACCTCCTATGCCAGCCATGTGTTCACTGAGTTTCCATTTCAGATTTACAATGATACAGATGATCTGAACCACCAGTGCAGACAGTATAATACCGGTCATATACCAGGGAATATTCAGCTTGTGCATCATGAGCAGACAAAATACATAAGAGATAATGGTAAGTGTAAAAGGAATATATCGTTTTTTTCGTTCACTCAATTCCTGCAGGGCAAAACCATTGATTTTGCGAAACAGGAAAATGGTGATGGTTGGCATCAGTATAGTGAAACAATACACTATTCCCAATACAATGAGTTTGTACTGCAAGGGCATGATACGAAGGTAAGAGAATAAGAACAATACCAGAAAAGCCAGAAAAGGGATAGAAAACGGAGTTAGTATCCACGATGTAATCTGTGCCGTTCTGATAAGCGTTTTATCTGCAATGATATGTTGCTCTACGTTTGCTTCTCCCATAATGGAGCCCTTTTGTTATTTATTATTAATCACTTTAATTACTTTCTTAATCTGGCCACTGGTATATTCAGTTGCTGACGATATTTGGCTACGGTGCGCCGTGCAATAGGATATCCTTTTTCTTTTAGGATCTCAGCCAGTTCGTCGTCAGTCAGTGGTTTCTTTTTATCTTCGTTGTCAATACATTCTTTTAGTATTTTACGTATTTCACGTACTGACATTTCTTCACCGTCTTCGGTGGTATATCCGTCACTGAAGAAGAATTTCAGCGGATAGATTCCAAAGTTTGTTTGCACATACTTACTATTGCTAACACGTGATATGGTCGAAATATCCAGGCCCGTACGTTCGGCTACGTCTTTCAGGATCATAGGGCGAAGCAATGATTCGTCTCCTTCAAGAAAGAAAGGACGTTGCAGATCGATAATAGCCTGCATGGTAGTCATTAATGTATTCTGACGCTGCTTTACTGCATCGATAAATCCCTGAGCTGCATCCATTTTCTGTTTCAGGAACATCATTGCTTCTTTGGATTCTTTGGATTGATTGGCTCTGTTCTTCGTATGTTCTTCTACCATTTCGGTGAAGTCGCGACTCATACGAAGTTCCGGTATATTCCGGTTGTTAAGGTTGACACTGATAGAGCCATCATCATAGGTGTCTACAATGAAGTCGGGAACAATTTGCTGCATGTTACGCCCGATGGCTTCTCCTAATGAAGCTCCCGGACGAGGATTTAACTTTGTGATTTCAGAAATAGCAGTGTTGAAAAGCTCTTCTTCGCAGCCCAATTTCTTTATTATCTTATCCCAATGTTTACGTGTGAACTCTTCGTAACATTCGTTGATGATTCTCTGTTCCAGTATAAGTGCTTTATCCGGTTTACCTTTTTCAAGTTTCCGTTGGAGTTGTATAAGCAGACATTCCTGGAGGTTGCGTGCACCAAGTCCGGCCGGGTCGAAGTCCTGTATGATGCATAAAGCCTCTTCCAATTCCTCTTCGGTGGCGTTAATGCCTGCATAGATAGCCAGCTCATCGCTGATACTTTCAAGTGATTTACGGAGCAGGCCGTCATCATCCAGTGACCCGATAAGGTATTCTGCCAATTCACGCTGATGTTCTGTGAGGTTACGCTCACTCAACTGTTCTCTCAATATTTCATAGAAGGAAGTAGCGTCAGAAAAAGGAATTTCCTCTACCTGTTCGCTTTTGGAACGGTTGTTTTCCTGTAATTTATAATCAGGGATGTCATCTTCGTTTAGATAGTCGCCCAGGGAGTCATATTCATTGGCATCACTTTCTGCTTCCGGATCGTTACTATTGCTTTCATCCGGATCATCAGTAGCCGCTTCTTCTCTACCTTCTTCAAGAGCTGGGTTTTCCAATAATTCGGCATGTACTCGGTCTTCCAGTTCTACGGCGGGAAGCTCCAATAGCTTTACTACCAGAATCTGCTGCGGAGAGAGCGTTTGTATCTGCTGCTGCGCCTGGGATTGTATTTGACGGGAACCTTGTGCCATAAATATTTTATTTTCTACATTCGGTTATATCTCGCTACAAAAGTAACTTTTTCACCACAGATTACACAGATTAGAGGGATTATTTTTCTTTCTATAACGCTAAATTCTCTATCTTTGTTGCACTAACTTAAAAAATAGAACATTATGTTTGGTAAAGAAACGTATGTGCAGCGCCGGGCCCTGCTGAAAAAGAAATTAGGCTCCGGAGTGTTGTTGTTTTTGGGGAACGACGAGTGTGGACTGAATTATGAGAGTAATACCTTCCGTTATCGTCAGGATTCTACTTTTCTTTATTATTTCGGTCTTCCGTTTGCAGGACTTTCTGCCATTATTGATATTGACGATGAAAAAGAAATTATATTCGGTGATGAACTGACGATTGATGATATTGTATGGATGGGGATCCAGCCTACCTTGAAAGAAAAAAGTGAACGTGTAGGGGTGACACGTACTTTACCATCCGCTGAAATTGTAAACTATCTGCATCAGTGTGTACAGAAGGGAAAATCAATTCATTATCTTCCCCCTTATCGTGCCGAACATAAACTGAAACTGATGGATTGGCTGGGTATCCCTCCTGTGCGTCAGGAAGGTTCGGTGCCTTTTATTCGTGCGGTAGTTGAACAACGTAACCATAAATCAGCTGAAGAAATTGTAGAAATAGAGAAGGCTTGCGATGTGACCGCAGATATGCATATTACTGCAATGAAGGTACTTCGGCCCGGTATGAAAGAGTTTGAAGTAGTAGCTGCTATGGAGGCAGTTGCTGCCGCTGCAGGCTGTGAACTTTCTTTTGCAACCATTGCCACCATCAATGGGCAGACTTTACACAACCATTATCATGGTAATACCGTAAAGTCCGGAGACTTGTTTCTGATTGATGCAGGAGCTGAAACAGAAATGGGATATGCCGGAGATATGTCGTCTACTATACCTGCTGATAAGAAATTTACTACCCGCCAGCGCGAAGTCTATGAGATTCAAAATGCAATGCATCTGGAATCAGTAAAAGCGCTTCGTCCGGGTATTCCTTATATGGATGTGTACGACTTGTCAGCCCGTGTGATGGTAGAGGGGCTGAAAGGACTTGGTTTGATGAAAGGTAATGCCGAAGATGCTGTACGTGAGGGAGCACATGCTTTGTTTTATCCACATGGGTTAGGACATATGATGGGACTGGATGTACACGATATGGAGAATCTGGGTGAACTTTGGGTAGGATATAATGGTGAACCGAAGAGTACTCAGTTCGGTCGTAAATCGCAACGTTTGGCTATTCCTTTGGAACCGGGCTTTGTACATACTGTAGAGCCGGGTATTTACTTTATCCCCGAGCTTATCGATATGTGGAAAGCCGATAAAAAGTTTACTGATTTTATCAATTATGATAAAGTAGAGACTTATAAGAACTTTGGAGGGATTCGTAATGAAGAGGATTATCTGATAACTGAGACTGGTGCCCGTCGTTTAGGTAAGAAAATTCCGTTGACTCCTGAAGAGGTGGAAGAGATTAGATAGAATGGAGAGGGGAGAATGGAGAAGGGAGAAGTACTATGCAGCATGATAGCGCAGCTTACTTCTCCCTTCTCCATTCTCCCCTCTCCATTCTATTAAGCGTGTAGCTCTAATATAAACCGGCTCCCCTTCGTATAGCTTGTATCCAAAGTCAGGCTCCCATTCATTTTTGTGGCAATAAGTGAACATATAGGCAATCCCAGGCCATCTCCTTGTGTGAGGTCTTTCACTTCGGTAAAAGGTTTAAAGATCGTTTCCTGTTGTTCAGTGGGAATACCAGTACCGGTATCAGTTACAATAAACTGATGAGTATGCGCTCCACGTTTTTTGAAGTCAAGGCTGATGCGTCCTTCTTGTGTGTAATAAGCAGCATTTTGCAGTAAATGAAGAAGTATACGCTCCAATTGTTCTTTATTGGTTTTTACTTGGAGCTTTGGTGCATTTACAGAAGTGGTAACTTCGGCTTTAATGTTACTTTTCACTTTTTCCATTACTTCTTCGCAAAAAGTACTGGCGTTGATATCGCTCATTTCGTAGGGATCAGTCAACGAATTTTCCAGCGAAGAAAGTTCCTGTATATCATCACTAAACTTTTTTAATGCAACTACTTGCGTCTGCATTTGCTGTGATTGTTGTGGCGCTTTGTCTGAAAGTTCACTTGCTGAGGCAGCCAGTGTGTCCAGAGTCGGTTCCATCTGTGAAGATATATTTTGAATGAATTTGGTTTTCAATTCATTGTGTTCGTTGGCTATTTGTATGTTTTTCTTGAGTTTACGGTTTCCTGCCATAAAACGTAGTAATACAATTGCAAGAAGCACCAATGCCGCAATAAGAATAACAACCAGTGTGCAAAGTCCGATGATAATATACTGTTTGGCGGACAGTGTGTCGTCTTTTTCTTGTATTGTCAGCTGACTTTCGTCATATTTCCTTTTCAATACATTCAATTCATCTTGTGCGGTGAGTGCCTTTACAGAGTCGGTCCATACAATATAATTTTCATAAGTACGTCCCATCAGTGCGGCATTATTCGCTTTGCGGGCAATGGATATCAGATTTTTGTAGCACTCGTCTACTTTCTCATAATTCTTTTTTTCTTTGTATTGATTGATGAGTTTGCGGAAACAAGCATCTCCTTGTGTATTAAGGCCAAAGGTATAATAATAATTGGCCTTGGTATAGAGTAGATCCTCACTTATTGAGTCATTTTTAGCAAGATTGGCTGTTTCTTCCAGCTTGTCCAATTGTAATTTGGCCTGTGCTGCATTTTTTAGTGCGATATACATTTGCAGGCGCTCTTTGGTAATAAGAAACCGTAGGTCGTGCAAAGCTTTCTTGGTTTTCTGTTCACCTGCCCACACTAATTGGTCCATGTCGCGGCAGAGTTCGAAACCTTCTTTATAAAAATTCTCACGTATATAGAGTCCATTGGCTTGAATACCACATTCTACAGCCTGCGGATAATCTTCGCGGGTAGCAAATGCTTCGTACGCTTTTTTAAAAAGATAACGTGCCTTGATATAATCTTTTTGGCTCAGGCTATTTTGAGCTTGTTCCTTTAATTCCTGTGCTCTGTTTTTTGTATTCTGCGCATGACTTAATGTGCTAAAGCAGAGCATAATCACAATGATAGCTACGGGTGTTTTCATTTTTATTGCTTGTTTAATTGACACAAATTTATAATAAATTCGGGACTTAAAACAGAAAATAGGTATAAAAAAGCAGGATTATCCGCGATAACGGATAATCCTGTAATATGATTAATACTTAAAACTGCTTCCTCCCAGAAATTCTCTTAATAGTGAAGTCGGTGGAATCTCTTTGTCCTGAACAGGAATAAAGTATTTGATGAACTTCAACAGGCGGTATGCCTCACAATACTCCGGACAATTGCGGGGTACTCCCATTAAGATAGGTTCGGCGTGAAGACGCAATACTGCAAATTCAAAAAGCAAGGCGGAGTTGAACATCACATCCGCATTTTCCTGATAAGGGAATATCCATTTATCCTCTCCGGCGCGTACACTGGGCCATCGTGAGATGGTGTCTTGTGCTGAATATCCACGGTAGTTGAAGTCGCGGATAATGCGGCGAAGCAGACGGTTGTCTGTGGTAGGAATCCAGTTATGATCGTCCAAGGAGATGGTTGTTAGTGCCGAAACGTAGATTTTGAACTTGTTTTCTTCCGGGATATGCGGAGTCAACTCAGGATTCAGGGCATGAATACCTTCCAATATTAAGATGGTATGTTTATCTATTTTTAGTTTATCTCCTTTATATTCTTTCTTTCCGATACTGAAATTAAAGCGGGGAAGTTCCACTTCCTCTCCGCGAAGCAGGGCTTGAAGCTGTTGATTAAACAGATCCAGATCCAATGCATACAATGATTCATAATCATAATTTCCATTTTCATCAAGTGGAGTTTCTTCGCGGTCCACAAAGTAGTTATCCAGTGAAATGGGATAGGGCTTTAACCCGTTTGTCATCAACTGGATAGAAAGGCGTTTACTGAAAGTGGTTTTCCCCGACGAAGACGGACCGGATATCAATACCAGTTTTACGCGATTTCCATTTTCTCCGCGATGAAAGATCGTGTCGGCTATCTGGGCTATTTTCTTTTCCTGCAATGCTTCGGCTACATTAATCAGATCGGTAGCATGTCCCTCTTCACAGGCCAGGTTAAAATCGCCTGCATTGGTTATTCCCATGATATTGCTCCAGTTCAGGTATTCTTTGAATACGTCGAGCATTTTCTCCTGTTTCACCACTTCTTCAAGTACATCCGGATTTTCTTTATTGGGGATACGCAACAATAATCCGTCGTAGTACTTCACCAGATCGAATAGCTTGATGAATCCGGTACTGGGCAAAAGGTTACCATAGTAATAGTCAATGGTATCTCCTAAAGTATAATAATAGGTATAAAGTGAGCCGGAGGTTTCCAGTAGCTTTACTTTATCGTTCATTCCGTGTTCATTGAAAATACGTACCGCTTCCGTTGTATGACATTCAATTCTGTGATAAGGAATATTTTCAGCTATAATCTCCTGCATTCTTTTTTTGATGAGTGATACATCTTCTAATGTAATAGGACGTCCGATACGCAGATTGCAGAAATAACCTTTTGATACGGGGTGTTCTACGAAAAGTTTTCCTTCCGGGAATAATTCGCTGACAGCTTTATATAGCACAAAACAAAGTGAACGCACATACGTACGCATTCCGGAGGAATCTCTTACGTCCAGAAATTCTACGTCTTTATTATTATATACTCTGAAATTAAGACCTTCGGAACGATTATTTACCTTGGCGCTAACTACTTGATAGGGAAAATTAAGATTAAAACCGTAATAAATATCCAAAAGTGAACTGCCAATAGGGAATTCTCTATAAATATTATTATTTTTGCAACATATTTGTAACATCTGTTTCATTTTGGCTTTTAAAGAAGTAATTTGAATTGGATAAATATATGATATAATCGATTAGAGAACAAACAACTATTAAAATAATTATAGATGGAATATTCTTTTTATGATTTTTTAAAACTCATCGGTTCGTTAGGACTTTTCCTGTATGGGATGAAGATAATGAGTGAGGGTTTGCAAAAAGTCGCAGGTGACAGATTGCGAAGCATTCTGACAGCAATGACCACCAATCGGGTAACAGGGGTTTTAACAGGAGTGTTGATTACAGCCCTTATTCAGTCCTCTTCGGCAACAACAGTGATGGTGGTTAGTTTCGTTAATGCGGGATTGCTAACACTGGCAGAGTCTATCAGTGTAATCATGGGAGCCAATATTGGTACTACGGTTACGGCATGGATTATTTCAATATTTGGATTTAAGGTCGATATGTCGGCTTTTGCTCTTCCTCTTCTGGCTTTTGCCCTTCCACTTATCTTTTCTAATAAAAGTAACCGTAAGTCTATCGGAGAATTTATCTTTGGTTTTTCTTTCCTTTTTATGGGGCTTTCTTTTTTGAAAAATAATGCTCCCGATCTGAATGCCAACCCAGACATGTTAGCTTTTGTACAGAACTATACGGATATGGGTTTCTTTTCAGTGTTGTTATTTCTTTTTATTGGTACCATACTGACCATGATTGTGCAAGCTTCTGCTGCAACAATGGCAATAACATTAATTATGTGTGCTAATGGCTGGATAAGCCTCGAATTGGGAGCCGCTCTTGTATTGGGAGAGAATATTGGTACTACCATAACAGCTAACCTGGCTGCCCTGACTGCCAATTCTCAAGCAAAACGAGCCGCCTTGGCACACTTTGTTTTTAATGTATTTGGTGTGATTTGGGTATTGATTATTTTTCATCCTTTTATGGAATTTGTCAATTGGGTGGTAGATACATTCTTCCATCCGGGAAATTCAGAAGTGGCTATTTCTTATAAATTATCTGCTTTCCACTCTATCTTTAATATATGTAATGTGTGTTTATTGATATGGGGTGTGAAACTGATAGAGCGTACTGTTTGTGCTATCATTCGTCCGAAAGAAGAAGACGAAGAGCCTCGTTTGAGATTTATTACTGGCGGTATGTTGTCTACGGCAGAACTTTCTATTCTTCAGGCTCGTAAAGAAATCCATTTGTTTGCTGAGCGTACGCACCGTATGTTTGGTATGGTGCAAGACTTATTGCATACAGACAAAGACGATGATTTTAATAAAGTATTCAGCCGCGTAGAAAAATATGAGAACATTAGTGATAACATGGAATTGGAAATCGCTAACTATCTGAATCAGGTTTCCGAAGGTCGTTTAAGTTCGGAAAGTAAGTTACAGATACGTGCTATGCTACGCGAAGTGACAGAGATTGAGAGTATCGGAGATAGCTGTTATAATCTGGCACGGACCATTAACCGTAAACGTCAGACCAATCAGGACTTCACGGAGAAACAGTATGAGCACATCCACTTTATGATGAAGCTCACCAATGATGCTCTGGAGCAAATGATTGTAGTGGTGGAGAAACCCGAACATCATAGTATTGATGTAAACAAGTCATTTAATATTGAGAACGAGATTAATAACTACCGTAACCAACTGAAAAATCAGAATATTCTGGACGTGAACAATAAAGAATATGATTATCAGATGGGAGTTTACTATATGGATATTATTGCCGAATGTGAGAAGTTGGGCGATTATGTAGTCAATGTAGTGGAAGCGAGTAGTGATGTAAAAGAGAAGAAACTGACATAGGAGTGATAAGCGGATTAGTGATTAGTGATAAACGAGTTAGTGATTAGTGATTAGTTCACTGCGTTGTAACCGCATGGCACTAATCACTAATCACTAACTCGTTCATCACTATTCATTGTACTCTTCAAAGTCTTCTTTCCCCACTCCGCAAAGAGGACATACCCAATCATCCGGGATGTCTTCAAAAGCTGTACCTGGTTCAATACCACTCTCCGGGTCACCCATTTCCGGGTCGTAAATGTAATCACATACTGTGCAAATATACTTCTTCATATTCCTTTTTTAAAGTTTACTACAAATATAACATAAAAAATATACGGATTGTTCATTGTTCTTTCTTTTTTTACCATAGAAAAGAGGTATCTTTGTGGTATCTATTTGGATAATAAGTAATCGGTTAATAAAAGAAATATGAGAATGGAAATAGGTCTAATTATTTTATGTTCAGTTCTTTTAGTTGCCTTTCTTTGGGAAAGAAAAAAAGTAATACAGGTGCGCCGGGCATTAAAAAAAGAGGCGGATGAACTGAGAAAGACAAGTTATATTGCAGGGGCGATATTACAGAGTGTACATGCTTTTGTTTTACTGATAGATTCAGGTTTCATTGTGTTGAAAACGAATTATTACAGACGTACAGGCATTAAAAAGGGAGCATCAGAAAAGAAAGTCGGAGATCTGTTGCAGTGCCGTAATGCTATGTCTGCATCGGGTGGGTGTGGCACACACGAGCTTTGTGGCTCTTGTCCGGTACGTCGTGCTATACAGGAGGCTTTTGATGAAAAGAAGAGTTTTACGGATTTGGAAGCTACCCTGAATGTGTGTACCTCTGGTTATGAGTCCGTAGAATGCGATGCTGTTATTTCCGGAACCTATCTTTTATTAAACGGTGAAGACCGGATGGTGATCACAGTTCATGATATCACTCGACAAAAGCAAGCAGAGCGTGCATTAGCAGAGACTAAAATGCCTGGAAATGTTACTCCTTAAAAAAAATTAATAAACATTCTATGCCGATTTAATGTTGTATTTTTGCAACCTAAATTTAACGCATGTATCTGAATGACTGCAAAAAACAATGATTATTATCATTTAGGCCTTACAGATAGTGAGGTCCTGGAAAGTCGGGAAAAAAATGGTGTAAATCTATTAACACCTCCTAAACGTCCTTCTCTTTGGAAACTTTATTTGGAAAAGTTTGAAGACCCTGTTGTACGCGTACTGCTCGTTGCTGCTGTTTTCTCTCTGATTATTTCAATTATAGAGAATGAGTATGCTGAGACTATCGGTATCATAGTTGCTATTTTGCTGGCTACTGGTATCGGTTTCTTTTTTGAGTATGATGCAAGCAAAAAATTTGATTTGCTAAATGCTGTCAACGAAGAAACACTTGTAAAAGTGATTCGGAACGGACGAATTCAGGAAATCCCCCGGAAAGACATTGTAGTAGGAGATATCGTAGTGCTTGAGACTGGTGAGGAGATTCCTGCCGACGGTGAGTTGGTCGAAGCTATCTCTCTTCAGGTTAATGAATCCAATCTGACAGGCGAGCCGGTTATCAATAAGACAACTGTTGAGGCCGATTTTGACGACGAAGCGACCTATGCTTCCAACATGGTGATGCGGGGTACAACGGTAGTCGACGGTCACGGTATGATGAAGGTGCTTCGTGTCGGTGATGCTACGGAAATCGGAAAGGTAGCCCGTCAAAGTACGGAACAGAGTGGTGAACCTACTCCGCTGAACATACAGCTTACCAAATTGGCTAAACTGATAGGTAAGATTGGCTTTACTGTAGCAGGAGCTACTTTTATCATCTTTGTTTCAAAAGACTTATATCACTATATTTCGGCAAATGAAATCGTAGGCTGGCACAACTATATGGCCATTGCCCAGATAGTGCTGAAGTACTTCATGATGGCTGTTACATTGATTGTAGTTGCGGTACCCGAAGGCTTGCCGATGAGTGTGACGCTCAGTCTGGCTCTGAATATGCGTCGCATGCTTTCTACCAACAACCTTGTGCGTAAAATGCATGCTTGTGAAACGATGGGAGCTATTACCGTTATCTGTACGGATAAGACTGGTACGCTGACTCAGAACCTGATGCAGGTACACGAACCGAATTTCTACGGATTAAAAGAAGGAGGCGTACTTGCCGGTGATGATATCAGCAAATTGGTGATAGAAGGTATCAGTGCTAATTCTACCGCTTTTCTTGAAGAAACCGGTGACGGTGAAAAGCCAAAAGGTGTGGGAAATCCTACGGAAGTAGCATTGCTTTTGTGGCTCAACGCTCAACATCAGAACTATCTGGAGTTTCGTGAACAGGCTAATGTACTGGATCAGCTGACTTTTTCTACCGAGCGTAAGTTTATGGCTACTTTGGTACAGTCTCCCCTTATCGGTAAAAAAGTGCTATATATAAAAGGTGCTCCCGAAATTGTACTTGGAAAATGTAAGGAGGTAATCCTCGACGGCAAGCGGGTGGATACGGTTGAATATCGTTCTACGGTAGAAGAGCAGTTGTTAGGTTATCAGAATATGGCAATGCGTACGTTAGGATTTGCCTTTAAAATAGTAGATGATAATGCACCTGATGATTGTGTAGAGTTGGTTGCTGCCAATGATCTTAACTTCTTAGGCGTTGTTGCTATCTCCGATCCGATTCGTCCTGATGTTCCGGCTGCTGTGGAAAAATGCCAGTCAGCAGGTATTGGCATTAAAATTGTAACGGGCGATACTCCGGGTACGGCTACTGAAATAGCCCGTCAGATAGGACTTTGGAATTCCGAAGATACGGAACGTAACCGGATTACTGGTACTGCCTTTGCCGAGTTGACCGATGAGGAGGCTTTGGACAGGGTAATGGATTTGAAGATAATGTCTCGCGCCCGTCCTACTGATAAACAACGTCTGGTGCAGTTGTTGCAACAGAAAGGGGCTGTAGTTGCTGTAACCGGTGACGGAACCAATGATGCTCCCGCATTGAACCATGCACAAGTAGGACTTTCAATGGGTACGGGAACTTCCGTAGCCAAGGAAGCCAGTGATATTACTTTGCTTGACGATTCGTTCAACAGTATCGGTACGGCTGTGATGTGGGGACGTTCGCTTTATAAAAATATCCAGCGATTTATCGTATTCCAGCTTACAATCAACTTTGTAGCACTGCTTATCGTATTGCTTGGTTCATTTATGGGCACAGATTTGCCTCTGACCGTGACTCAGATGTTGTGGGTAAACTTGATTATGGATACATTTGCTGCCTTAGCATTGGCCTCTATTCCGCCAAGTGAAACTGTGATGAATGAAAAGCCCCGTCGCAGCACTGATTTTATTATCAGTAAAGCAATGCAATACAATATATTCGGTGTCGGTGCCGTTTTCCTGATAGTGTTGCTGGGTATGATTTACTATTATACGAATGCTGAAGGTGGAATGACCGTGCACCGTCTTACAATCTTCTTCACTTTCTTTGTTATGCTACAATTCTGGAACCTGTTCAATGCCCGTGTGTTTGGAACAAACGATTCGGCATTTAAGGGGCTTTCCAAATCTTATGGCATGGAGTTGATTGTGATTGCTATTCTTGGCGGACAGATTCTGATTGTACAGTTCGGTGGGGCTGTATTTCGTACTGAACCGCTTGACTGGCAGACGTGGCTGATACTAATAGGTACCTCATCGCTCGTTCTGTGGGTGGGAGAACTAATCCGCTTCGTTCAGCGTTTAATACATAAATAAAAGATGAAAAGAAAAGGAATAAAAAACCTTCTTATTGATTTTGGGGGCGTTCTGATAAACCTCGACCGCCCGCGTTGTATTGAGAATTTTAAAAAGTTAGGATTGCAAAATGTAGATGAACTGTTGAATGTTTATCATCAGCAAGGTATCTTTATGCAGCAGGAGAAGGGGTTGATAACTCCTGCTGAATTCCGTGATGGTATCCGTGAAATGGTAGGGAAGCCATTAACGGATCAGCAGATAGATGATGCCTGGAATTCTTTCCTGGTGGATATCCCTACTTACAAACTTGATTTATTGCTGAAACTTCGCGAAAAGTATGTGGTTTATCTGTTGAGTAATACCAACGATATTCATTGGAAGTGGTCCTGTGAGAATGTTTTTCCTTATCGTGGTTTCCAGGTGGAAGATTATTTTGAAAAGATATATCTTTCGTTTGAGATGAAGATGGTGAAGCCCGATGCCGAGATATTTGAAACAGTACTTGCAGATGCCAATATCGACCCGAAAGAGACTTTTTTTATTGATGATTCGGAGGCGAACTGTCTGGCAGCGCAGGTATTGGGTATTTCTACTTATACACCGCAGGCAAAGGAAGACTGGAGTCATATTTTTAACTAAACCGATTTTACTGACTGATGCAGATTATTCGTAATATACCGGGTACATTACTCGAGCCATGTGTGGCTACCATTGGTTTTTTCGATGGGGTACATACTGGTCACCGTTTCCTCATTGAACAAGTGAAGGAGGTAGCTGCTACCCGTGGGTTACGTTCGGCTTTGATTACTTTTCCTGTTCATCCCCGTAAGGTGATGAAAGCCGATTATCATCCGGAGTTACTCACTACGCAGGACGAAAAGATTGCATTACTGGCTGAAACCGGAGTAGATTATTGCATTATGCTCGATTTTACTCCGGAGATATCCTGGTTTACTGCCCGGGATTTTATGACTACCATTTTGCAGGAACGTTACCAGGTACAATCGCTTGTAATTGGTTACGATCACCGCTTTGGTCATAATCGTAGTGAGAGCTTTGAAGATTATTGCCGTTATGGTGAAGAAATCGGTATGCAGATAGTTCTTGCGCGCGCGTATATATATAAGGAGATCCATATCAGTTCTTCCGTGATTCGTGACTATCTTCATCAGGGAGATGTTAAGATGGCTGCACATTGCCTTGGGTATGATTATTTTCTGGATGGGACGGTAGTTAGTGGTTATCAGGTTGGACGCAAAATAGGCTTTCCAACAGCTAATCTCAGTGTAGACGATCCTGATAAGCTTGTCCCTACGGATGGAGTATATGCCGTGCGAGTCAGTTTTGATGGATGTACCTATGCCGGTATGTTGAATATAGGTCATCGCCCTACACTTAATAATGGGGTGAATCGAAGTATTGAAGTGCATATCCTTCATTTCCATTCAGATATCTATGATAAATTTATTCGTATCTCTTTTGTGCAATACATCCGTCCTGAGATGAAGTTTGACGGGATAGAGGGACTTATTGCACAACTTCATAAAGATGCAGTAGCAGTAGAAACTCTGTTGCTGTAAACTTATTGATAATCAGTGCTTAAAAGAATGTACACTTTTGCATTGTAAGAGTGTACATTTTTGATACATAAGAATGTACATTCTTGTTATGGAGAAGTGTACACTCTTGCAATTCTTTATTATCGTATTCATTTTCTTGAATAAATATTCTCTTAAAGGAAACGTTTCACTACTCTTTCTCTGCATCGATATAGGCGGATCAGTTCTGTAACGGTACATATATAATGCTCTTGTTCGATAGAAAATAGAATACTGTCGAGTAGACACAGGCAGCATAGTAATTCTTGTTTGGGCAGCGCTTCAATGTATCCGGGAGATTCAATACCGGGGTAATACTCTTTAAGAAAGGAGATCTTATCAACCGATTGCTCCAGATCGGTTTTCATAAGACAAGGGCAGGAATAATCGTTCATATATTTGTGTGTTTTAACCGATTGAAAGGCTTCCGTGCATGTATAAAAAGGCGTGGAAGCTATATACTATAATTATCCTATTGAGGCTCTGGTAAGGCCGTTCCCGAATAATAAGCAATAGCTCCACGCCCAGATGATATATAACAAAGTTATATGTACCTTGGACGTGGAGAACCTCACCTATTATCTGCGAGAATAAAATTTACCAGATTTCAATAGCAGATAACAATAAGATTTCTCCGTCGTTTAACAAAAAAACGGTGCACCCATTTCTTGGTTGCATTGCAAAGATAGGAATAATTTGACAATCCGGTAGTTTCCCTTGATAAAAATAATTGTCTGTATTTTTCCCCCTTTACCTTTTATTTCTCTTGGTTTATCCCTTTTCACATGTGTAAGGGGAGTTTGATGAATATATTTCACCACAGAGAGCACAGAGTTTTAATTATTTAAAGTCAATTAAATAACTACTCTGTGCTCTCTGTGCCCTCTGTGGTGAATTAATTCAGAACTATTTATAACTCTAATTTCAATGTAACCTGCCCATAAGGTTTCATAACCAGATCTCCGCTAACCTCTTCACTGGCTATTTCTTCCAGATCGCAAAGAGAAATTCGTTTAGGACTTTTCTGAGGGAATGATAATTTTACACTCTCTTCTTTATCCGATAAAGAACGAAGGCGGACAACCATCATCTGATCTTTATCCAAAGACTTGAGGATTGTCGGATAGATTTTTGGATTGTCAATTGCAATCAGTGGTTTCACTTCCGGATCTTTATCTGCCGTTACATAAACCAATGGCTGAGACTGTTCCAATCCAAATCGGTTTGCTTCGACTACATCATATTTGCCGTGGGGCAGAATGCGGTACCGGAATGTAACAGGTCCATCCTGTGTTAATGGGAAATTTGTATGCCAATGATTGTTCATCACCCACGAAAAGATTGTAGAACTGGGTTCCAGCTTAGTGACCCAATTGCCTCTTCCTCCCCATCCCATTGAAATGTTGGCATATCTGTCACCATATTCAAACAGAGGAGCATCCAGAGAACACCAGGTGATGCCATGTGTCTCGTTGGAAACATCCAGCCATCTTTGCAATGCAAGCCAATTCCGGTTTCCCTGTGGCCATTGGTCTTTTTCTACTTCCATAATCCCCCAAGGAATATCGACACGGGTTTTAGAATCGGGGATATTGAAATTGAATCCAAAATGTATACCGTCTTTCTCCGTTAATGGTAACTTATCGACCACATTCGTTATTTCTGCCCAGGGCTGGTCGGCCAATAAACGGATGGAGCGGGATATGCTGCGGCATCCTTTTGCTTGGGATGTTATGCATATCTCGACAGCCAATGGTCCTTTTTCTGTGACAGTAATAGAAGTCACCGTATCTGCCAAAGGGCGATTTTCATTTGCAGGAAGCCAGGCGAAAGTATTGGCTCCCTCATTTTTTACATAATCATAGCCGGATTTCTTATTGATAAAACGGACTATATTACCGGTTGCAGGATCTATCCGAAGCTTTAAAAAGTCATTCTCCAGGTTTGTTCCGTCCGTCTTGCATCCTCCGTCCAAGGTGCAATTACCTTCAACCACCCGATAGTGGCAGGAACTTAGAGCCGGAACCTCTGCCGCAACAAATAATAACTCACCGGTAGATAGCCGTTGGGAAAGAACCTCTTTTCCATCGGGACCTATAACTTTATTTCCTTTCAGGCTTTCTGCTTCTGACAAAGTGATGATACCGGTATGGGGCCATGTGTGTGTATTAATAACAGCAATGCCACCATTAGAGGGACCTTCTTTGGGGCCTAACGCTCCATTGGATTTATCTGTAATCGGAGCCAGAGACTCGGCCAACATGTCTATTGACCGGTTCTCGGCTTCATGAAAATAAGATTGTTTGACTTTCCATATAGCATCCTGAAAATAAGGCTCAGTAGGATTCTCAAAGCACCAGGTGTGTTCCGATCCTAAAAGAATATATCTCCATCCTTCGTCGAAATCTGTCCGGGGAGCTTTCTTTCCTTCTCCTAACAGTGACCAGATGGTTTCCGCCTGCACTAACCTCTCTTTGGCATTTCGGTTTTTCGATGTTAATCCTGCTGCTGTTCCTATACCATCTGTCCAGTATTCCGTATAATCTCCGGTTACTACAGGCAGTTGTTTACCGTATTTCTCTTCAATCATTGACATGATCTCGTGTCCTCCGCTGATAATGATTTTAGGATAAGCATACTTTTCATTCCAGGCTTTCACAGCGAAGGGTATGTCGGCATCTAACGGGCTATTATCCCACAAAGTCCAGGAAAGAACGGTAAAGTCATAGGGATAATTATTGTTTTCCAATTCAATCAGTTTATTTGTAAAATCTACATTTGCGCTTCCGGTTCTGATTTCCAAAGGAACTTTTTTCGGATCACGTTGTCCGAACCAGGGACGTCCCGTAGTGGCTCCCTTCTGCATACTCCCACTATTGGCATAGCATCCGGGCTGCAAGAATAATACTTTGGACTTTCCATCCGGACCAATCCACCAGAAAGGCTTACCGTCCATACCATGTGTATGTGCGTTTCCGGCACGGTCTGTATTGGGCCATGACATTACATACTTAATGCCTTCTTGTGCCATGACTGGAATAAGCCCCCAGGAAATGCCCGGTATATCGAATTGCTGAAAAACATCAGACGGTTGTCCGCTCAGTTTTTGTATGTTTCGTGTGAATTTGAACACATGAAATAATTCTTCATCAGAACAAATACTTGTATTCAGATTCAGGTAACTGGCATCCACACTTAGCTGTCCTTTTTTTATGGCATTGATAAGGTCTTCTCTTTTTTCCGGATTAGATTGCCACAGGCGTTCCAATGGCCAGCTAACCTCCGGGTTCCATACATATTGTACTCCTTCCCGGAAATCTTTTGTCTCTTCCGCCAACTTGATACCTTCTATTATGTTGTTCTTATGAAGTTGCTCTATGTTTTTATGGGTATTCGTATAACCTATATCTACATGGGAGTGGTTGTATAAATAAACATTCCAGTGTCGCATAGGGCTTATACTTAGCTTTTTCTTATACTTTTCTCCTGCATAAGTAAGAGTTACAGTTACTTCTGATTTTTTCCCGACAGGAAGTGTTGAAGGTAACAGAAGTTCTATATGCGTGGAGTCTTTCGCGTTCAGTGCAAAACTGTTTTTTTCTTTGCAGCCTTTTGCTACTACGTCAATCAGGCAGTCACCTTGCAACTTCTCGCCTTTCAATTTGATTTCTACAATACGTCCGGGCGTTCCATCTGCCCTGTATCCGTAAACAGGCTGGATGTTATAATCAACAGTGATCAGGCCATCTGCCTGAGCGTAGGATGAAAACACCAAAAAACAAGAATATAAAACTACTTTTTTCCACATAATGTAATAGATTAAGCTTATTCCACTAACAAATAAAGAACTGCCGGATACAAATCATAGGTAAACAACTATTTTATTATTCATCGGGATTATAGCGGGAGAATAGATCATTTTGTCTGTCTTATCAGTTTGACTGGTAAACGGTCGCAATTTATAGAAAATATTCCGGATAGCAAAGGTTGTAAATGGAAATATTTATTTACGGTATGTATATTGTATTTCCGCCAGTAAAATTAATATTTTCCGGTACGGTTATCAATTAAATGATCATATGATTGATGATGATTATTTTATTACAATATGGAAACTGATTATTTCTTCTTCTTTTATTTTTTGTAATGTCTTATGAATTTTCTGCTTGTTGGTCGTAGAGAATCGTCCTGTTGGTCGTAGAGAAACGGGATGTTTCTCTACGAGTTTCATCTTGTTTCTCTACGAATAAAAAATGCAATATTTAATACATTGATAATGAAGCACTTGTGTTTTGATTTATTTGTACGAATATTTTAATGCAAAAAGCGTTCAATTTTTCCTTTCTGTAGTTTCTTTTCTTTTCTGAATAATTACAAAATGGCAAGGTGCGCTCAAAGTCTGGTTAAAATGTATGTGTTTATTCTTGCCTAATTTGTATCTTTTCAATTATATAACAGGTTTGAATACCTATTTGGCAGAGATAGACATGTGTGTGTTTATAACTCCTTTTATCTTTGTAGTAATACTTATATAAATTCTAAAAAATACAATTAATGCCTATGAAGCCAACCATTTTCGTACTGTGTTTTATATTATTTACCTGTTGCAAAAACTCAAATGCGAGAGATCATAATATACCAGATGTAAAAACATTCACTTTTAAAGAAGCTGGGGGAGTATTAGAAGATACTGTTTTCTTTAAATCGAAGAAAATAATACCTCTGGAAACAAATGATCTGGCATTAATTGGGCAAATAGGTCGTATTTGTATGGCAGAAGATACTCTTTTTGTTCTTGATCAGCAATCTAACAGTGTTATTGTTTACGATAAAGACGGGAAGTATATAAATAGAATAAGAAATGTAGGGAAAGGTCCGAAGGAATATATTAATATAGGTGATATCTGTGTGGATAATCTGAATAAAGAACTTGTAGTATTATGTGCGCATCCCTCTAAAGTACAGTTCTATTCCTACCAAGGCAAGTTTCTTAGGGAGGAGTCTTTAGGCGAACGGTACTATAGTCATTTAGGTACAGATGGGCGATATATTTATTTTCATGACAACACAAATGTGAATAAAAAGAAGGAAGTAGCTGTTTATGATCGGCAATTGAATCACAAAGCAGACGTATTGGAGCATGGAAAGGTATTTGAAAATAATGAATTGGGCACTGTAACCTTTTTTGGTCATGGGAATTCTATGACACAAGACTCTTCTATCCATATTGTGAGAGGATTTGATAATACTATATATGAAGCTAAATATGGGAAGGTTTATCCCAAATATAAATTGGATTTCAAAGAATGCACATTGCCTGAAAGCTTATTAGAAAGCAAGATGAAACCTTTTGAATTTCTGGATCTTTGTAGGGAGAAACATTATGTAGTATCTTTAGAAGAAGTGATAGAGAATTCCAGACTTGTATTATTTACGACTAATATTGGCCTTTTTGTATGCGATAAACAAAGTGGAGAGATGACACGGCATCTCTTTCTTTTAGATTCAACAGTGGATGTGGGAAGTAGCAATGTACAGGTAATTGGGAATACGAATAAAATAGTTGTTACCTGGCCGGTTGCTCGTTTAAAAAATATGATGGATGTATCTTTAGAGCATTCCTCCAAAAATAAGCTTAAAATGGAATTTATAAATAAATTGAATGCCATGGATGATGAAAATAATCCTATTCTGTTTATCTATGAGCTTTAGTTCGTGTTTCTAAAAATGATAGTGTGTAGTTTTTTGTGTTGATACTATTGGGAGCATTAAATGTTGATTAGAATTATATAGAGGTAGAAAAGAAGAAATAGATCATACTCAGTAATTGAGCAAATAAGCCGCAAAAAAACTTTTTTTATTGTTTATCGATAAATTTTTATCGTTTTTCTTTGGTGGATGAAAAATAATGTTTTCCTTTGCATATCGAAAAACGATAAATAATCATTGAATAACAATTAAAAATACATAGTCTTATGAAAAAGTCATTTATGAGTATCTCGATGCTGGTTGTATCTATCTCAATGTTAGCCTTATTTTTGTGTAGTTCTGCAGTTAGTGCACAGACTTCTTCTAAATTCGTTTATAATAAGAGCGAGAATGCTGAAACGGTATACTCTCTTGATAAAAGCGGAAAGTATCTTACTCCGAAACTGAAATATGAATATAGCAAAGACGCTCAGGGGAAGGGCGGAGTAAAGAAAGCCTATCGTTGGAGCGAGGGAGAACAGAAATGGGTACCTTATTATTTGATCAGCATGTCCGAATCCGGAAATAATTCAATAGTAGAGTATGCTGCATGGGATAGCAAAACGCAAGACTTCTCGCTGAATCCGCAAAAGGCTGTTTATAGCAAAGGACTTGAAAATGAAATTCTGTCATACGTGCTTTATAAATGGAATCAGAACGAAGAAAGTTGGGAAGCAAACCAGTATCTACTGTGCGGGGATTATCTCGCAATGGAGGCCGATAGTCTGAATTAAAACAATTATCTTTGCACCCCTTTAATATAAAAATGAAATGAAAACTGCGATAAAACTGGTTCTTATTTACTTTGCAATTTTACAGATTCTGTCACCTATTTTGATAACAGTTCCCTGTGCTATTTATTTGTTTGCCACTACCGGTGGGATAGACAAAGAGGCGCTGATGCAGATGATAATGATTCCGGCACAGATGACCGGTATTCTGTTAATGCTTTTCTACCTTTGGAAAGCAGGTTATATCAGTAATGAAAAAGTAACCTGGTCTACAGTATCCCCTTCTTATCTGGTGCTGAGTGTGGTTAGTCTTCTCTCTTGTTCGTGGCTGGCTTCTACATTGATATCTCACATGAAGTGGTTACCCAATATAATGGAACAGGCTTTCGATATTTTGCAATCCGGTTGGGGAGGAATTGTTGCCATAGCTGTTGTGGGGCCTATCCTTGAAGAGTTGTTATTCCGTGGCGCTATCACCAAGGCTTTGTTGAAACAATATAATCCTGCAAAAGCTATTTTTATTTCGGCTTTGATATTTGGGATATTCCATATTAATCCGGTGCAGGTGGTGCCCGCATTTCTTATCGGCCTTCTTTTAGCATGGGTTTATTACAAAACAGCGAGTCTGATACCTTGTATTCTGATGCACATATTAAATAATAGCATATCGGTTTATATTAATATAAAATATCCTGGTGTGGAGGATATGGATGCTCTTGTTGGTGGTACGGCCAATCTGATAATCACTTGTGTGGCAGCTGTATTGCTGGTAGGGTGTTATTGGTTGATGAAACGAACGACAGTAGCTTATCCCTGGAAAAAAGATAATAACATAGAAATATTGACTGAAAACAATTGATTGTCATGAAAAGGAGATTGAATATACTTTGTTTATTGGTAATGCTGGTATTTTGTTACTCGGTGTTTGAGTCTGCTTACTATTTTAGTAATGCATTTATGGCCGGTTTCCGGGTGGGAATGAATGCAGAGCATGATAAAGAACAATTGAAGCGAACACACAATATGAAATCCATCTCTTTGTTTCCGGATGATTTTGTTGATCTGAAAGACTCGGTGTATAATGAGAAATCGGGAAAATTTGTTCCGGCTATTTATGGCAAATTGATAGTGAGTGTGAATACACCGATTAATCTGTGGTTTAAGTTTACCTCAATGTTGTGCAATTTTATTGGTATTTTCACCATGATTTTCTCTGTGGTCTTCTTCTTTAAATTGATAGTAGCTATTAATAAATCGAATATTTTCAGTTGGAAGAATGTCCGTCGCCTTCGCTGGTTGGGAGCTATTCTGATTCTTAATTTTATTTGCGATGCTCTTCCCGCTTATATCTCGGCTTATGAACTATCGGATGCATTCTCAATACCGGGATATTCTTTGAATTTATCTGGTCTTGTATCCAAGTTGACTTTAACCTTAGGGTTGGTAGCCTTGATTGTAGGTGAGATTTTTGCCATCGGATTAAGAATGAAAGAAGAGCAGGATTTAACTATTTAAGAAAGGAAACAAGTATGAAAAGTTTGTTTAGCAAAGATCCGAAACAAGAGTTGGAAGTGGTGATGACATGCTTGATGTTTATCTGTTTCTGCTGCTTGCTGATTAGCTTTATTCAAAATGCGATGTTGTGTTTTGATTTAGGGAAAGATGACACCGACGATTTCTTGTGGATTATGCTTCCTCAAAGTGTTACTCTATTGGCAATGGCTGTATGTAGTATTCTTATCTTCTGCCTGCTTCGTAATGTGAAACGTAAAGAGGTATTTACGAAGGAGAACTCTACTCTGATTGTGGCTATTGGAGGAATTGTCGAACTGAATGGGTTACTGCAAGGCTTTTTCGGAACTTTTGTCTCTGTGAGCAATCTCCGGCAGACTTATCTGATTTATATTTTGCTTGGAGTATTTATTTTATTTATCGGATGTGTATTCAAGATTGGTGTCCGTATGAAAGAGGAGCAGGAACTCACTATTTAATAATTTGTGTCTGAAAGGATATTTATGGGAAAGATGAAAGCTGTAAAAATATTGGGGATATTGGTTTTTGTTATGTTTATGGTAACTGCATTGAAAGATGCTGTGCCAGGTTTTATAGATGGCTGGAATGAAGCAGGTGATTCGAGAGAGTATATTGGTGAGAAAGGTACATATACTACCGATTTCTCTGTGAAGGCAAAGTCGGTTGCTGAAGACTCGTTGTTGAATAAAACTTTTGATAAAAAGGTGCCTTACTCCGTTGCTTGTATACACACCGTTGTGAAAACTCCTTCCTGGTATACGATGTATCAGTGTTGTACTGTACCGTTTATTATTTTATGTATATACGGTATTTATTGTCTGGTCCGGGTTGTTTTTTCTGCTATTCGTGGTGATGTATTTACACGGAAAAATGTAAAGCGTATGCGTTACTTTATTTACTCTGTCATTCTGTTGGGAGTTTGTATGGAGGGCGGAAATTACTTCTTGTATAGCGACTGGACTTCGCAAATACTTTTGGAAGGGTATGAGGTGGAAAGTTACTCCATAAAATATCCGTGGATGATGTTCTCTATTCTTGCTTTGTTTATTGAAATTTTTGCAGTAGGAGTGAAATTAAAAGAAGAACAGGAACTTACCATTTGACCTAAACTGAAAAAAGAGAAATTATGGCTATAATAGTAAACCTTGATATAATGATGGCCCGGAGAAAAATATCTCTGGGAGAATTGGCGGAAAAAATAGATATTACACCGGCCAATCTGTCTATATTGAAAACCGGAAAGGCAAAAGCAATCCGGTTCTCAACACTTGAAGCGATTTGTAAAGAGCTGGATTGCCAGCCGGGAGATATTCTGGAATATAGAGAAGGAGAGGAGTAGTTGCTATGAGACTGTTATGGGAGCTTTATCCTTTCTTTCCAGGTATATTTTTGCAGTCTTCTCAATGATTCTGCATGCCTCGTCTATACCCAAAATGCTGGTGTTGAGACACAAATCGTAATTTTTAGAGTCATTCCACGTACGGCCGGTGTAGGCTTTGTAGTGGTTGGCTCTTGCTTTGTTTATTCGTCTCAGTTTACTTTCTGCCTTGTCTGCAGGCTCTCCGTATTCATTAATAATTCTTTTGAGTTTACTGTCCCAATCTGCATGTAGAAATATATTAAAGCATCGTTCATAATCCTGTAAGACGTAATTAGCGCACCGACCTACTATTACACAAGAATGCTGGCTTGCTACCTTGCGGATTACTTTACTTTGGGCAACAAACAGAGCATCGTCAGAAGAGAGACTTTTCTCAATGGGTACAGTGAAATCCTGCATGATGAATTCGTAGAGTAGTTGGCTTGAAATATTCTGTTCATGTTGTTCCACATATCCTGGCGTGAGATTATTTTCGGTTGCTACCATATTAATCAGTTCCTCATCATAAAATGCAATACCTAAGTCACTGGCTATTTTTCGTCCTATTTCTCGTCCACCACTACCAAACTCACGTGCTATGGTGATGACGAATTGTGTTCTACGAGGAACTTCGACAGTGACAGGAACTGTCCGGTCACTGAGCATTGTATTCAGGAAAATCAACCGATGATTGAAAAAGCGTGCGAATACCCCGACAAGTAATGCCGCAATAATAGTTCCTTCGCGTACGCCTGCAATCTCTCCGAATAGTATCAGAGATAAGGTACAGGCCAAAATCATCAATGTACAATCAAAGCCTATTTTCACCCAGCCAAACTCTTTTTTCTTCTTTTGTGAGATGGCATGTACGAATGCTTCTCCCGATAGCATAACTACATTGGCTATTACTTCCAGGCTGACTCCCAGCCCGAGAATCATGCAACCCAGGAGTAAAGTAACAATTTTCCAGGGGTAGAATTCCGGCATTACCCAAGCCAGCATCAACATGGAGAGGTCTATGAAAAAACCGAAAAGGATGGAGACGGGGAGTTGTAACCATTGGATCTTCTTAAAATCCTTTTTTAGTAACACAATCTGTCCTGCTATGAGAAGAAGGTTCAAAATAAAAGTCAGTGTCCCCAAAGTGACAGGAAATCCGAGACTGATAGTGTAAGGAAGGCTGGATATAGGGGATGAACCAAGTCCTGCCTTGATAATCAGACTGATTCCTATTGCGTTGATAAATAAACCGGTGATAAATAAAATGTATCTTCTTGTCGTTTCTTTTTTTGACATACTTCTTTGTTTTATTTCAGGTTGCAAAATTAAGCGGTTTAATCTTATCGGACTTGTCGCTAAGTTGCAAAATTAGTTGTCTGTAAGAGTCATGTTGATTATCTTTGCCGCTATGAATCATCAACGTGAGTTTCGGAAATCCGAAGAGCCTTTTTATTTTGTGTGCTATGATAAACCGGCACAGAAGGAATTGTATGAGCGTAATTATAAACTGATAAAAGTGGCGGAGGGAATGATTGCGTTGTCTAGTTCCGGAGAACATATTACAGCGAGATCAGGTGATTACTTCTTTGTCAACCGTGGTGGGTTCTCGAAGATAAAGATAACACCTGGTAAGAATGGATATTGCCGTTTACTTTGTCTGAACCTTACGGAGAAGTTTTTAAAGTCTTATGCACAGAATAATCTGGTACCGGTGTGTACGAGCTATACTTCATTCTATTTTAAGAAGATAAACGAGAATACATTTTTGAAAGCTTTGTTTGCTTCGCTTGCTGTTTATTCGGATGAGGGAGCTTATCCGGATAGAAGATTGATTGAACTTAAATTGGAAGAATGCCTTCATTTGCTGACTTTAACAGATAAGGAAATTGTTGCTTCTTTGTTTAGTAACCCATTGGTTCAGAAAGATCTGGTTGAGTTTATGAATGCCAACTATATGTTTAATGCCCCTTTGGAGCATTTTGCAGAGTTTTCGGGCAGGAGCCTTTCTACGTTTCGCCGGGAGTTTATCCGACTATTTGGCACGACGCCTAATAAGTGGTTGATTGACAAACGTCTGGAGGTCGCTTATCATAAGATAGCAGAAGAGCATCAGAGGCCTTCGGATATTTACTGGGAGTTGGGGTTTGAAACTCTGGCACACTTCTCCCGGAAGTTTAAGGAGAAGTATCATATGGCACCGTCACAGTTAAAGGGGGATGACTTAGATGCAGATGTCCCGGCTTTATAAAAAAAGGGGGGTAAAAGTAAAATCAGCCATTATTAAAACGCAGATTAACGCAAATTAGCGCAAATATTAAATTGTATTTGCGCTAATTTGCGTTAATCTGCGTTTCTAAAGTTACATATTGATAGCTTTATCTGCTTTTGACACACCCTCTCTTTTCATATGGTATGAATCTTATTTGATTTCCAGCAAATCCTGAGCTTTCATTTCAACAGTGATTAATCCCTTGCTATCGGTTTTGGCCGAGACTTCTTTTCCGTTCAAGGTTACCGTATACTTCTTTTCGGTAGGAAGTTTTACAGTAAATGTGTTGTCGGCCGTAGCTTTTAGCGATGCATGTTGGATCACAGCATTTTCCCATTGTGCCGAAACCTCAGCTCCTCCACGAATACATAAACCTTTGAATTGACCATCCTTCCATGCTGCTGGTAAGCAAGGCAAGAATTCAACATACCCTTCGTGGTTTTGTATTAACATCTCCGCCATTCCGGCAGCTCCTGCGGGATTTCCGTCGAATGAATAAATGTCATTCGGGGCTCCGGCTATGCCGCCTGGTGAAACGGTTAACAGGTTTTCGCGTGATAACATTCCCTGGAGGGTCTTTACGCTTTTATAAGCTTCTTCCGCATCCTTCAGGCGGGCATAAAAGCAGATCATGTTGGCACGACTCCATTCGGTATCTTCCCAGTTTTCTGCAGCAAGACGTGCTTCTATCGTTTTACGGGCTGCTGCTGCGAGTTCGGGTGTTTTCTCTAAAGTGATTTGTGAGAAAGGATATAAAGCCAATAAGTGCGAGGTATGACGATGGTTCGGGTGTGCTTCTTCATAATCTTCAAACCACTCGCGGATGGCTCCGTTCACACGCAGTTGTATAGGAGGAAGTTTGCTTAAAGCCGTTTGCAGATTATCACTGAATGCTTTGTCAATGCCTAAAATATCAGCAGCCTGGATACAAGAAGTAAAGATCTCGCAAACCAGTTCACGGTCGCAGGTAGGCATCATAGAAGCTACCATTTCCTGTCCGTCTGCTGTTTTGAACCAGTTTTCCGGTGAGATACTTGGACCTGTCATCAAATAACCATTAGCAGGATTTTCTGCCATGTAGTCAAGTATGAATTCGGCATTACCTTTCAGCAAAGGATAAGCTACTTCTGCCAGATACTTTTTATCCTGTGTATATTCATACTGCGTCCATAAATGCGTAGCTATCCATGAACCGGCAAGGGGAAATAGTCCCCAGATGACACTTCCGGATGCCGGGGTATACCCCCAGATATTGGCAGTTGTATTGGCTGTCCAACCTTTGCAGCCATATACAACTTCAGCAGTTTTGGCTCCATGTACGGATAAATCTTTGATGTAATTGAAGAGCGGAGTATTACACTCTGCCAAATTTCCGACATTGGATACCCAGTAGTTTTGTTGCGTGTTTATATCAAGATGATAGTCGTTTGTCCATCCCATGTTACAAGCCTGATTATCATTAAAGAAACCTTGTAAAGCAATTGGCAACGGGGAATTCTCACGTGAGCTGGCAATTGTCAGGTAGCGTCCGTACTGAAAGTACAAAGCATCGAAACTTGTATCTGTTTTTCCTGATCGTATTTGTTTCCAGCGGATATCTGTAGGTATGGTGTCGTTGGAATCTTTACCTAAGCTCAGTTCTACCCGGTTGAATAAATCTGAATAATCTTTTATATGCGTCAGTTTCAGTGCTTCGTAGGGTTTCATACCGGCCTCCTCAACTGTTGTTGCGCACAAAGCTTTATAATCCGGATTTTTATAATCGGTACGTACGTCTACGATCATTGTCACCGCATCAGCATTGCTTACACTGATACCCGCTTTATCCATTTTTACTTCGCCATTATCGGCCAATACGGCTATTCTTCCTTCAAAATTCACGCCACCCGGACCGTGTAACGGAAAGTCTACTTTACCAGTAAAGATCAACTGATTATCTTCGACGGTAAATTCTGACTGACGCATTAGATCCAGAGCCATATCCATGGTAACAGACTTTGGCTTATCTGCTGATAAGCGAAGGACAAGTACATTATCGGGATTCGTAGCAAAATATTCACGTTTATAATTTACCCCACCTGCACTAAAAGAAACACTGCTGATCGCTTCGTTTAAACTTAGTGAACGGCGATAATTTGTAATATCTCCTTCGGGATAAGTAAACTTCATTTTCAGATCGCCTATAGGAAGATGGGTGCCAAAAGACGTTTGCACACCATTCAGGTTATCACCGGCTATATGATTTCCTTCCCACAATTTTCCTTCGAAAAATAACTTTCTTAAATTATCGAGCTTAGCACGACCAAAAGGCTTATTCTGATTCTCATTGAACTGCCCCGACCACATGGAAGATTCATTCAAGGCCAGTGTTTCTTCTTCGATTCCACCATAAGTCATGGCACCCAACCGCCCATTACCGATAGGTAGGGATTCCATCCATTCTTTTGCTGGTTGGGCATACCACAACTCTGCGGTTTCACCAGCATTATTTGCACTTTGACATCCTGTAAGCGCCAAGGTTACTACTGCTAAATAAGTTTTTAAATGTGTCATATTTTTCATGATTAATAGTACTACTTAATTAAAATCCTGAGGAACGTTGGTAAAATTGATTATCCCGAACGTTTACCTTTTCGCATTGCTCAATGATAACAACAGATTTCTTCTTGTTTTCGTCCGGCAGTCCAATCAGGTTGCCGGCAATTGTTACTCCATCAGTACAACGTGCTTTGACGGCTGTTTCTCCTTTTAATTGGAAATGATTCTCGGTAACAGATATATTGTGATGTACTGCACCTGCATATACATTGTTCTCGGGTGCTACATTGATTACGGGTTCTCCGCATTCTATAAATTTGTTTCTACGGATAGTTACATCAGTCACCGGACCGGATTCGAACCAGCTGCGGGCATCATCAGCTATCAGTATTGCACTCATTTGCATACGGTAGAAGGTATTGTCTTCGATGACGACCTTTTTTCGCGTAGTGACTAATATTCCTCGTGTTGGTATTCTGGAGAAATAATTATTACGAATAACGACTTCAGGGGGCCAGGTTAAATTTTCTACTGCTACCAGTTCTGTACTTCTGACTGTTTCAGGGAGTTGACGGTCAATTTCTATAATAACATGGCGGTCATCTACGCGTGTCACCTTTTTTACTTTTGCTTCAACAACCGGTAAAAGTGTATTTGAATTAATAAAAGCTACTTCATCACCGGGAAAGAAAGCGTGGAAACCGAAAGTCTGAGGATGCATAAAGCCCAGTTTGACTTTTCTGTCAGAAAGATACTCTATGACTTGCAGGTGAGTACCGTGCACGTTGATCGGATCATCATGTGCACCGGTAAAACGGCAATTCTGAATCTGTACTTTTCCTTTACATCCCGAAACTTGTAGAAAATCGGCAAAGCCGGTATTGGTTCTACCGCTACCCGGTTCGGGTTCAAAATACAATTGTTCAAATGCCAGGTTTTCACTATACTGGCTTACAATACCAAAGTTACCGGCATAATAAATACGAATATTCTCCAAACGAATATCGCGGCTATATTGTATTAGTCCGCATACCTCATCACGGATGGCATCCCTCATTTGAAATACCATTCCCGGAGGTGTATCCGGCTTTTCCTGATAATTCATCCAAAGCAAACCGGGTTGTAACTCTACAGTACTCTTTAATCCGTCCAGTGGACACCAACTTCTCCAGGTAACATCCTCTTTACGGTCATAAATCTGTGCTATTCCCTCAGAAAAGGACCATCCATTACCTTGCCATATCAGCTTTTCATTTTCTATTTTATAATGAGAGGTCGGATGTACTTTTGCCAGAAGATGATTCTTTCCTTGTTCTATTATTTCAATTTCAGTCTGGGTGGGAGCTACAAAATCAAGATGGAAATTTTTTAACGTAATATTACGACAGGAGTCTATAATGAAGGAGGTCATTTCTCCATCCATCAGTAGAGTTGATCCACCGCCATCTATGGTAATATTTTTCAATCCTTTTAGTAGCAGGGCGATATGCTTTATCTGATCCGGATCTTCGCTTTCAGAAGCGGTATTGGAGATTAAGTACCTTTGATGGATGGACTCGTCACGTCCGAAAACATAGCGCCCCAACTGTAGTTGAATCGTAGTAGGGCGTCCTTTCGCTTTGGCTGCCTCTTCAAATGCCCTGAGAATTACAGAATTACAATATCCTTTCTCCGGTGGGGTTACAAGGATAACCTTTCCCTGTTTATGCTCGGATTTACCGGCCTTATCAATTGTTACTGCTTTCTGAGCCCAAGTGTTTATAACATTTGGACTCAGAAATAGCAGAAATATGAATAACAGTCTTTTCATGAACATCCGGATTATTTCTTTTGTGGTGTAGCACTCATAACAAATTCCAGGGTACCGCCATTTAATATATCCTGATGTGTGATATAATTTTTTGTATGCTTCTTACTATTTAGCTTTATGGAGCGGATATAAATCTCATTTCCTTTTTTGCGGGGAGCTTTTATTGCAAAAGTCTTTCCGTCGGGCAGATGTATAGTAGCTTCTTCCAGCATCGGAGTACCGATTATATATTCACCACTCGCCGGGTTGACCGGGTAGAAACCAAGTGCTCCGAAAATGTACCAGGCAGACATCTCACCACAATCATCGTTTCCGGCATATCCCGAAGAAGTATCATTGTACAGGTTATTCATGATGTGCGCTACATACTTCTGTGTTTTCCAGGGTTCTCCTGCACAGGTATACAGGTAAGCTACGTGATGGCTGGGTTCATTTCCATGGGCATATTGGCCAACAAAGCCGGAGGCATTATCGTTTAGTTCACCGCTTTGATGATTGACGGTGAAGAAAGTATCCAGTTTTGCTGTGAAAGCTTTATTTCCTCCTGTCAATGTAATGAGGTCGGGTATGTTTTGCGGTACATACCAAAAGTATTGCCAGGCATTTCCTTCTGTGAAAGGATAACCACCATTGGCTCCGTATTTATAAGGATCAAATGGTTCTATCCATTCGCCCTTATCATTTTTCGATTGAAAGAATCCGGTCTCCGGATTGAATAAATTACGATAGAAAGCCGAGCGTTTCATAAAACGTTCGTAGTCATCGTTCTTTCCTAATTTTTTTGCTAACTGTGCTACACACCAGTCATCAAAAGCTTGCTCCAGAGTAATGGAGACTGATTGAGTCTGTATATTTTCGGGCATATATCCATATTTTTCCCATACCTCAAAAGGTGAGTTGGGATGAGAAACTACCGAACTGTTGTATACGGCTTCATAAGCTTTTTCTATATCGATTCCGGGTATTCCTTTTAGGATAGCATCTACAATGACGGGAATAGAGTGGTTACCTATCATACAGTAATTGTCTTGTCCCCATAATTGCCAGACAGGCAGATAGCCATAATACTCATATTGCCGTATCATGCTTTTTACGAAATCTGTGACACGATCCGCGTTGAGTAATGTATAAAGCGGATGAGCACCTCTGAATGTATCCCAAAGAGAGAACGTAGTGTAGTGTGTTTCGTTTGCAGACAGCTGCCGGGTGGTGTAATCGGCTGCCATATATTCTCCGTTTACATCACTTATTGTATTGGGTTGTATCAGGGTGTGGTATAAGGCCGTATAGAATATTGTTTTTTGCAAATCGGTACCTTGGATATTGATTTTTCCCAGTTCTTTCTCCCATAATCGGTCGGCATCAGTGGTGTACTGGTTAAAGTCCCAGTGTGAGGCTTCCTGCTTTAGATTTAACCGGGCATTATCCGTAGATACCGGAGATAAAGCTACTTTGCAAATCAACGGTTTTTCATTAAGTTTTCCAAAACGCAACATGGCATGCAGATTACTGCCATTGATGACGGGTGTGTTTTCATATCGGCGGTCACCGTCTCTCAACGACGAGGAGAGAATAGGGTTGGAAAACTCTATGTAGAAATATACTTTTCGTAGTTTGGCCCAACCTGTAATGATGCGGTATCCTTCGATAGCATGATCATTAACGATACGGATCTGAGAATTTATAATACGGCGGTTCCAGCTTCCTTTATTGGCTGAATGATCTAAGTCAATGATGAGTTGTGCTTCTTTTCCGTTAGGGTAACTATACCGGTGGATTCCTGTTCGTGTGGTTGCCGTCAATTCAGCATTGATTCCTTCGTCTGTCAACATCACCTGGTAGTATCCGGGCTGAGCCTTTTCTGCTGTGTGGGAGAAATTCGAAGAAGTACGCCCCTCGCTTGTCGGTAAAAGTAAGAGGTCTATCAAGTCTGACGCTCCTGTTCCGCTGAGGCGGGTGTGACTGAATCCATAGATGGTCTGGTCATTGTAATCATATCCCGATGCTTGTGCCCAGTCGGGAGCTTCGCGGGTATCGGGGCTTAACTGTATCATTCCGAAAGGAACGGTGGCACCCGGGTAGTTGTTACCGGACAAGCTGCCGTGCACGGCTCCTGTTCCGATAAAAGGGTTTACGTATTGTGTGTGTTCACCGGCTTTTATAGTACCGGTAATCAGCATAAATGTAAAGATGCTGCTTAATAGTATTCGATTCATTGTGTTATGGTATAAAGAGGAGATGGAATCTCTTTCCATCTCCTCGTGATTCTGTTCTTACTGTGCTATAATTTCAATAATGCGGCTGTTTAATTTATAACCAGTGAAGAGGTCAAGGCCTACATTCATCAGATATTCACCCGAGAAAGTCTGTTCGTTTCCGTTTACTGAAGAAGAAGCACCTGGCATCAGATTAATTTCTTTCACCTGATACATTTTGTTGGCTTCCAATCCTTGTAAACGTACAGGCAGGATATGTTCGCCGTAGCGTGGGTAAACATCAAATGCGAATACGATGGCTTGATTCTTATCCTTGTTCACATACATACTTGAAGTATGGTTACTTCCGTAAGGCGAAACAAGACGATAGAGATCACCTTCCAGTATAACCGGTTTCAAGCGGTTGTATTCTGTTACAGCCTGACGACAATACACTTGTTCGTTTGGGGTAAGATCACTCATCTTGATATCAAATCCCAGTTTGCACATCATTGCTACATCCGTACGGAACTTGATGCTGGCATCTTTGTTCCAGGTAGTAACGTGGGCACACAAAGTCTTACTGGGGAATACTTGTGAGAATCCCCATTGGATAAACAGACGTTCGATAGGATCTGTGTTATCGCTGGGCCAGAATTCAGTGAAGTATTTCAATGCTTCATAATCAGAGCGTCCGCTGCCACCGGCGCATAACATCATAGGCAGATTCGGGTATTTGGCTTTTATGCGGTCGAGCACTTTGTATAAGCCTTTTACGTAGTCAATATATAGATGTGTTTGTTTTCCTTTCAGGTATGGCGAATAGATATTAGTGATAGGGCTGTTACAATCCCATTTGAAGAAAGCAAGATCCGGGTATTTAGTCATTAACTGATCCACAACACCGAATACATGATCCTGTACGGCCGGATTACTAAGATCTAATACCATTTGGTTACGGAAATAATATTCTTCACGGTTAGGCAGATGAATTACCCAATCTTTGTGTTTCTCGTAAAGTTCACTTTTGGGATTTACCATTTCAGGTTCGATCCAGATACCAAACTTAATACCGTGTTTTTTTGCTTCTGCTGTCAGACGTCCTATGCCATTAGGCAATTTATCAGCTGTTTCTATCCAGTCACCCAGTCCTTGATGGTCACTGCTGCGGGGGTACTTGTTAGCAAACCAGCCGTCGTCCAGCAGGAACATGTCCACACCTAATTTCTTGGCTTCATCCATCAAACCGATCAGTTTCTCTTCGTCGAAATCAAAATAAGTAGCTTCCCAGTTGTTTAGTAGGGTCATGCGGGTTTGGTCACCGTCTTTTACCTGATAGCGACGTGCCCAATCATGGAAATTGCGGCTGGCTTGTCCTTTTCCGTTCATACTATATGTGAAGTAGAAATCCGGTGTACGGAATATCTCGCCGGAAGGAAGGCTATACTCTGACGCGTAAGGATTGATACCGCTGATGATGCGCAACTGGTTCTTGTTGTCTACTTCAAAGGTGAAGTTGAAATTGCCTGTCCATCCCAATGTACCTACTAATACTTCGCCTGCATTCTCTTCGGAGGGTTGGTCTATGGCCAACTGGAAGAAAGGAGAAACAAACATATTGGCACGTGCTCCCAATTTGGTATCAATGACTTTTTTTCCGAAAGCCAGTTCTCGTTCCATGACGTTAGCTTCGTGTGACCAATCTCCGGCAAACTCTGTGAGGAAGTATTTGTCATGATTGAGGTACAACAGTGAAGAAGCATACTTATGAAGCATTACCGGCTTCTTTTCACGGTGACTGATTTCGGTAAATGTTTTGATAATGTCTTCATTAGCATAAGCCACGTAGTGTAACTTCACAGTTACCGGATATTGGTCGTCAGCTAATGTAATGACAGTTTCGTTTACACCATCTGAGAGGTTCCGACTGTCGTGTGATACATATTTTAATAAGGTAGAAGGATTGCCGTCATTGTGTACAATGTGTAGTGCTGGTTCAAAGTAGTCTTCCATACCGTGGGTGAGATAGGCTTCGGTTCCTTGCGGCAGATGGTTAATGTCTGCTTCATGGTTGAGCCGTTTGCCCAAATATGACTGGTAAAGACGTCCATTGTCACCTACACGGTAGATGAGGCTGGTGTTTCCGGTCTCAATTTTTATTACCGGTTTTTCGATGGCGTGGGCTATGCCTGCAAGACATAATAAACCTGCCAATAGGGTCGTTTTTAAATTCATGGTACTAAGTAGTCTTTAAATTTATGAATGAATTACGAATTAGTCTCGTCTGCAAAGTAACCCGGATTTATCCTGTTAAGGAATAGATAAAATTACTTAGAATATGGATAATCTTACTTTTGTGCCTTTTCGCATGTTCCTTTGTCCGTTCGGAAGGGTGGAACCGGGAGGTTGGAGTTGGCACTGTAAAGATTACCATCCGGACAATCGGCCCAGTTATAGCGGGCAGCTATAGGGATTGCCACATCCGGAGATTCAAGTACGATGTTTGTTTTTCCTGTTAAGGTTGCCGTTGCCGGATGGAACACTCCATCCGGTCCGGCCAGGATAAATCCTTTTATTATTTTTTCTTGTGCTTGTATTTCTGTGTTGAATGTTAGTGTTAATTTCTTTCCGGAGATGTTATAAGACTGGCAGGCTGGCATTTTGTATTCTCCCTGATGGTAAGTATTTGCCAGTGCTAAAGTAGCAAAGCGTTTAGCCACTTCTTGTTTGTTTTTAGGGTGAATGTCGTAGGATACTCCCAGATCTATGGCTACTACCATTCCCGTATTATCTACATGCAGGGCTTCTGCCTGTGCTTCCCGGAGAGCGGCCCATTGAGAGTCTGGCTGAACTTCTTGTGGTTTCAGAAAGTTTGCCAGTTGAACAAAATAGAATGGAAAGTCCGTATTCCATTGTTTTCTCCAATCGGCAATCAGTGACTGGAATAGGGGAGTATATTGTTTATCTCTTCCTACATTAGCTTCTCCCTGATACCAGATAACTCCTTTGATTGGGAATATAGTAAACGGGTGTACCATAGCATTGTACAAGACAGAAGGATAACTTGAACTTTCTAATGACATCGGTGCCGGAGGGAGATCTCCCAGAGCTATACCTATCCGGTAATTCCATATTCCTTCCAGCTTGATTTTCTGCCCGTTGGCTTCTGCAAACATATCTTTTCCTTCTCCGTGTATACCGCCTTCTCCGCCAGAGTCGGACACTCGTATAGTGATGACTCCTTTTCCTGCTTTAACCAGTTCTGCCGGGACGGTATAGTGGCGAGGAGTTGAGTATCCATATCCTTTGGCTATTTCTTTTCCATTATAATAAGTGACGTCTTCGTCGTCTATCATGCCGAGATTTAATGTTATTTCCTTGCCTTCCCAGCTTGAAGGAATCTCTATTTCCCGTTGGAACCATACTATGCCGTCTACTCCGTCTAGTCCTTTCTGTTCCCAATATCCCGGAAGTTCCATAGTCTTCCATGCCGGATCGGTCTGAAGAGAGGAGATCCACATTGGAATTCCTTTATTGAGGCCGGCATCCTTGGTTACTAATAGCTCCTGCCACTCTTTTATCTCTTGCTGATAAGCTGCGATGGCCTCTGACTTTTCTATTTTACTTGCTTGTATCTCGAAACCTGGCACTTGTTTTAGGGAACCGATACTTGTCCATGCTTCGGCGGGAGTTCCCCCCCAGGTACAATCAATCACACCAATGGGTACATTCAGTTCTTTCCATAGTTCGCGTGCATAGAAATATGCTATGGCCGAGAATTCCGGAACGGTAGAAGAATTGCATTCCTGCCAACCTCCCATGTTCATCTCTACATTTTCTGCAGGAGTCACTGAAGTTGTTTTTTTAACTTGCAGTAAACGGATAGAAGGGTATTTTGCTTCTGCTACTTCCTGTTCATAGTTCATCACCTTTCCCCATCCGGCTACAGGCATTTCCATGTTAGATTGTCCTGAACAGAACCACACTTCTCCCGCCAGTACATTTTTTAATGTCAGGGTTTCTCCGTCAGAGATTGTTATGGTATAAGGTCCTCCTGCAGCAGGAGTGGGTATTTCTATTCTGAAAGAACCGTCAGTAGTTGCTTTTGTCGTGAACTTATTGTCATTCCAGCTGGCTTTTACTGTAACATTCTTGCCCGCTTTGGCTTTACCTGGAAGCGTTAATGTGCTGTTTTGCTGTACCACCATATTGTCGGTGAAGAATGCTGGTAATGTAACTTTTGCTTGTGCAAAACCAGTCATGCTCAAGGCCAATAAAATCAGTTTATATTTGTTCATCTCTACTTTGAGTTTTAATCGTTTGCTCAAAAGTAGGCAAAGGCAGACTATTAATAGTAGACAAACAAACCAAAAAATGAAACATTTACGGCATAGAGTACTTTTTGAGTGGTTTTGTATACATTTCTACTGTTTTTGGCTTCATTTGTGATAGTTTTAGAGGCCTTTGGGGATTATCCGGATGTTTGTTCTATCTCTTTTTACCGAAATATTTAAGGGAAAAAACAGATGTTCCTGTTTCTACAATGTTTTCAATAATTCAATTTCTTCCTCTTTTCCATAGCGTTTCAAAAGAGAGATAAACTTCTCGTCATTCTTGAATTTTAAATAAACACGAGGTACAGTCGATATTGCATTCTTTATATCAGCCCCTTTACTTAATGCCATATCTATATTCATATAAAATAGAGGAATATCGTTCTGATTTGCTTTTATTTCAGCTAAAGTAGTATAAAACACAGGCCTGTTTTTGTCTTGTTCGATGGCACTGTATATTGCTTTTTCAGCTTCTTTATAATTTCCAATTTCGTTTTGATAACAAGCAATCAGGTTATCCACTTCCGGAGATAAATAGTTCATCTCTTTCAATTCATTCAAATCCTGTAAAACTTCATTTTCTGAAAAACCGCCTATAGTAACTTTCGCTAAACAATATTGATAAAAAGCTTGAGGTGAAATATGTCTTATTGGCAATATTACTTTATAAGCCTCTTCTTGCTCTCCTTTATTGTAGAGTAACCCTGCTTTTAGTATCAGATAATAGGGTAAAGGAAGTAGTTTGATAGCTTGATTTATAGCTCTAATCCCTTTCTCTTCCATCTCGGCTTTCAAGCATTTAAGAGCAAGTAAATAATAAAACTGATCTGCTTTCGGATATTTTTTTATTGCTTCTTCTGCCAGTTGTACGCCTTCTATGGCATTTTCTGTCTGACTTATTTTATTATAAAGTCGGGCTATTTCTTTCTCATTATCAAACTTCTCTATTTCCTCTTTTGTTAAATCACCTGCTGTAATTCGGGCAAATAAATCCAGATATTCGTTTGCAATGATTTCTGATGGGCCTTTTGTCTCTTTTTCAAAACCAATTTTAAAAGTTTCGCTACACTCCAGATCTCTGTCTGAATGAATCACTACCGGAGTACTGTTCAGTTCCTTGCCGGAAGCGTAAGTCAATCCCTCAAAGTGTTTTTTAAAGTTGGCGATTAAACTCTCTTCCCGCAGGCATTCTGTAGGAGTAGAAGGATAAGGTATTCTCGTAAGAGTCAAAATAATCTCTTTTTCCTTTTTCAACATATTATTTTTTTGATTCAATACGCTGCGTACAATTCGTTGGCAACCTTCGAGATTTTCTTGATTATTGGCAGATAGAATAACTAACCGGTCAGCAAGTAAAGAGATCGTGAGGCTGGATATATCAGTTATTCCTGTACGTGTATCAATCAAAAAGTAGTCTGGCCTATATTTTTTCTCTATTTTTACCTTTAGATCCAGGAAGAAAGCGATACCTGTTGCATGCTCGCCATAAAGCAATTCATACCAGTTAATGGCAGATAGTTTTCGCCAGTACTCCGAAGATTTGGGATTGCCAGCCGGAATTAAATCTAACGAGGAAGACAAATCTTCCAAGTGATATGCATACGGTGTTATTTTTGCCGGAATTTTGTGATTAACTGCATATTCGTAGATATAATCTACAATGCCACTCTCAACCTTTCTGTCCCATTGAAAATTAGAGAACTTGGTATGTAGCCCCGGAGCTTCAAGATCGAGGTCAAGCATGATCACTTTTTTTCCAAAATCGGCGAGCCTCCTTGCTATATTCGAAAGAGCTAATGTTCTGCCAACCCCTCCTTTATACGAGTAAAACGCGATTGTTTTCATAATTATTCTTCTCCTGCTATTTGCAATATACTTCCTCTTTTCCGTATCTCATCACTTAGTTCCCACACATTCGCAGGAGTTGTCTTAAAAGCGTCCTTTTTAAAATCTTTTCGCAGTATCATACGTATCTCCAGTGCTTCCAGCAGCTGTAGAATACGCTCAAAACTGGCGCTTAAGTAGTCTGATTGTTCATAACGCTGTATTTGCTGCTCCTGGATAAACATTTCTGACGCTAACTTTTTCTGACTGATATCTGAGGCGATACGAAAACTTATGATAGCTTTGTTCATGTCATCCTTAAAAGAGTCAAATTCCAGCCATGACAAAGATTTAGAAGTTAGCTTTTCATACTCCTCCAGTTCTTTTTGTAATTTAACTAATCCTCTTTCAAAAGTGCCTAATTGCAGACGAAGTGGTATGTTATTCTCTTTTTGCAATATCTCTTTTATGTCCCATATGTTTGTGAGCAACTCTTCCAGTTGCTTCTTCATCATTGTGTATTGCTTCTTGTTTTTAATCATAATGCTTACAATTTAATCATTACAATACCCTTATCTTCATATTGCTTTGTTTTCTGGAAGTATTCTAGAATAGTTAATTCGGGCAATAAAATAGCTTTTGAGAAAGCTGAATATATTTCTCCGCCGAAATACTCTTTCTGTACCTCCGAATTACTTTCTAACAAAGACTCCAAGACATTGTTCAGAACCTGTTCCCGGTTCTCTGCTGTTGTATCCCAGCAGGCATCGTAATCGCTTGGATTTAACTTTTTAGTAACAAAACTTCCATCTAAATACAGAATATCACAATGTAGTATTCTACATTGCTCCAGTAAGAAAGACATTCCCTGCAACAATTTCTGTCGCTTCCTACTAAATCCAAACCTGTTCTTTACCTCCTCAAAAGAGGCCTCATATATACCTGGTGGCAAATAACCGTCTTCATTAAACTCTGGAATCATTCTTTTTCAGTTGAGTTACTGCAAATATACAACAAATTTGTTTGGTATCATGCATTTGAATATTTATTTTTCATAAACTATACCTGTTAATAAAACCATGACTCTCAATAAAATTACTCAGAAAATAGGCGTGGTAGGGAGTCGCTTTGGAATGAGGTAATGTATAACTACTTTAATTGTTGAATTATTTTTGATCTGACTTTCATTTCAAATGGGCAGAGATTATATGAATCCGAATAAAAGATTCTTTTTAAAACTGATTTATTAAAAGAGTGTAAGCGTTATATTATCTACTTTTTAGGAACTATGGACATTAGAACTAGTAAATGGTTTATTTACGACTGGTCTTTTCTTAGAGGTATGCTATATTTGCCGGAAACTTTGATAACTTAAAATGTTTTTATTATGATTCGATTAATGACAAAGTATGGTATGCTGGCGATAATCCTTCTGTCGGCTAGTGCTTTCCGGCAGCCTCAGAAACAAGAACTCTCTTTTATGACTTCTGACTCCCGTTTACAACAGACATTTGACTGGGCAAAAAAGATGGCTCTTGGTTATGTGGGAGCGTCGACCGACCCTGTGGGCCCCTGGTATGAAGCATCATTACCTCAGCGTGAGGCATTTTGTATGCGTGATGTATCACATCAGTGTGGTGGAGCTGAGGTGTTAGGATTAACCAAAGAAAACTTCAATATGCTGGCCAAATTTGCGCAAAACATATCAGAATCAAAAGATTGGTGTACCTATTGGGAAATTAATCGTTATGACAAACCGGCCCCGATAGATTATCGTAATGATGAAGAATTCTGGTATAACCTGAATGCTAATTTTGATGTGCTGGACGCTTGTTATCGTACCTATTTATGGACGGGTGATTCGCGTTATATTAATGATAAGGCATTCCTGACATTTTATGAGAAAACTATGACTGCTTACATGGAAAGATGGCAGTTACAGGCAGATAAAATTATGGACCGTCCCCGGTTCATGAATTCTCCGGTGCCGTTTAATGCCGAAGATAACTATCATAAATGTAGAGGATTGGCATCTTATGTGGAGAATTTTGAGGGGTTGACTGTGAGTGCTGATTTACTGGCTGCAATTTATCGCGGATGTGTTTCGTATTCGAAGTTATTAAAACTGAAAGGCGATGTGAAAGCCAGTAAACGATATGCTATAATGGCTGAGGATTATGTTACATTGCTTGAAAATAAGTGGTGGGACGATTCCTGCAATTTATACAATACCTTCTTTACCGGGCTGAAAGAATTTCATAAAGGTGAAGGTGAGACGTTTATTTTATGGTTTGATATTGCTAAAGATGCAGCACGTATTCGGGCTACATTGACACATTTATTGTCGAAAGAGTGGAATGTTGAGAATTTATCTTATTTTTCTAAAATACTCTATTCTTATGCTTATAACAAGGAAGCATACAGCCAGATTACCGCGTTACCGACTATGGAACGAAGTGATTATCCGGAAGTATCTTATGGTGTAATGGAGGGTATCGTTTCCGGTATGGCAGGAATACAGGCTGATGCAAGTAAACAGCAGATACGTACATTGCCCCGGTTGACAACTGAAACAGAATGGATGCATCTGCAATATTTACCTGTTTTGGGAGGAAGCATCTCGGTACGGCATGATCATACGAATAAAACGACATTTAAGAGCCATATTGCTCAACCTGTCACTTGGAAGGCGGTTTTCCCAGGATCTTATACCAGCATTTCCTGTAATGGAAAAAGGCGGCCGGCAACTATGGAAACAGATGTATTAGGAAATGTATACTCATACGTTACGTTAGAGGTAAAACCGGAAACACAAGTTGTAGCTATCTGTGAAAAATAGAAATATCTTTTATTTCTTCTTTTTCTCAAGGCAATATACCCTTACGTCACCGGCGGGAATCTCACATTTCAATTCATTTCCTGTGGGGCTTACAGAAGTGTCGGTCCATAATTCCTTGATGCGTTTTACGTTGGCCACATTGACTCCCAGTCTGGTTAGGCTGATTGTCTCTGTGGCTTCTTTCGATGCATTATAATTGAATACAGCAAGGTAAAGCGCATTTTCTGTGTCAAGCATAAAGAACTTCTCTACACCATAAGTGCCGCTTCCCGTACTAAAGTTAACAGGCATATTACCTTCTACCGGACGAAATGAACGTCCTAATTGTGCTAATGCATTGATGCCGGCATTAAGCACTACCTTTTCCGCCTGGTCACGAACCGTCTGATTGCCTGGATAGGAGCCTTTCAAACTAAAATTGTCACCTAATAACATGGTTCCTGTCATAGCTCCTGTAGTGACGCGAATACGGCTGGCTCCTTCAGAATTACCATTCAGTACCAAATGATCGGGGTCATTGTATGGATATACACGATCCAGCCACCAACCAAACGAAAGGCTATTGAGCATATACTGGCTGTTGTCTATACTTCCCCAGGCATCGCATGAAATGCGGCGGGCGTGACCATATTGCGACGGAAATACGGGAGCAATAGAGAGATCAATAAAGAGATCATTACCACAAGCTTTGGCGAAGTAATTCATACCATAGTTGTAGGCTTGTATGCCGGTGGTAATGTCCGGATTATAAAACTTATCGGCTTCCAATGCTGCGTTGTTGATAAAGTCTATTTTTACGTACTTGTAGCCCCAGTCTTTGAAACGTTTTATTTGCCAGTCTATACGGGCCAGCGTACCGGGATGCGTGGGGTCAAGTGCATAAGATTCTATTTTGCGACGTTTGCCGCTGGCAGTAATGATGATATCGCCATATTTGTATTTACCGTTTGTGCCTTCCACATCCCAGTTGTCTTTCTCACCTCCCCAAAAGGAGAAGGGTGTCCAGTAAATACCCGGAATCTGCCCGTTGGCTTTGCAATGAGATACGAAGTCTTTGAGCTGTTGTTCATTAAAGTTATCCCAAAAGGAATCGAGTATCATATATACCTCTCCGTTTTCATTATGAAATCCGGCAGGTTGCAATTTATTTCTGAAATAATCTGAGATATCAATAGCACCGGTATAATTCACTTTATCGGCCATACCTCCCCAACTTTGCCAGGCAAAAATTGTCCCTTCCTGCCAGGGTAGTGGTGGAGTGATAAGAGCTGTAGCTTCACCGATGCTCTCCATACCGGTACGCCAGTCTTTGAAAAAGCCAACGAGGATTTTGGGTGATTTGATGCGTGTACCATACAATTTTCCATGTTTATGGATAGCAGGCCCTTTTTCCGGGCGAATGTCATTAGTGCGGGCATCTGCCAGTCCGCCAAATACGGAGAGACTTTGCAGGCGGTTATTGTCCGAACTACTGTAGGTTATGCCGGTTTTCCAGTTGTCATGCTCTATCGAACCCAGGCAGAGTCCCTGGCGGCTGGTGGCATCATAGAAGGCTGTTACTTCACAAGAAACAGAACTGGTGTTCCAGGGATTGGCGGAGTAACCACGGAAACTATCATTGTCGAAGGGGACATCCAACAGCCGATTGTCACCATCGGCAGGCAGGAATGTGCTACTGGTATTACTCATAATCGGAGCTATCCAGTTACAGCTTGTTCGTTGATCTGATGTGAGATAGGCTTCTGTCAACAGATAATTGCGTGTGGGATAAAAGTAGAACACTTGTTCCAGGTTTTCTTTACCAGGCCGGCCGGAATAGACATATGTATATTTTTTGCCTTTACCGAATGTGTCCGAGATATTCTCCCGTTTCAAAGTAGCAATGGGATAATCGGAACTTTTCAAGACCTCTCCACTGGCATTGATTGCCTGTACGAAGGCCTCCTTTAGCAGTGTTGTTTCCTGGTAGAGATAATCTACTGTTTGTGTGTGTTTATTGAATGTAATTCTCCACTTTCCGCTCTTGATATCAAGATTTCCTGCAAGCAAAGTTTGTGCCATAAGGCACAAGCTGCTTGCAAGTAGAAAGCATTTAAATCCGCAGATTTTCATTTTGATTCTTATTTTTTACTCTCGTCTTTGGCTTTAAATGCCAATGCATAAAGCCGCATTTGCTTTACCATTGAGAGTAAACCGTTGCTACGAGTGGGCGATAGATGTTCTTTTAAGCCTATTTTATCGATAAAATAAAGGTCTGCATTTAAAATTTCATCCGGTGTATGTCCCGAAAGAACTTTTATAAGCAGAGCAATGATACCTTTTACAATCAGCGCGTCACTTTCCGCTTTGAATATCATTTTACCATTTACTTCATCAGCTTGTAGCCATACGCGGCTTTGGCAACCTTCAATCAGATTCTGTTCCGTTTTGTATTTCTCTTCAAGCGGTTCTTGTTCATTTCCTAAATCGATAAGCAACTGGTAACGATCCATCCAGTCATCGAAGTCGCTGAATTCAGCTATCACTTCGTCTTGTAATTCATTAATTGACATGAGTATATCTATTTACATGGCACGTTGTGCACATATTATTTTTCGTTATAAATTACTTCCATCACTGTTTGCCCTACGGCTTTGAGAGTGTTACGGTTGATGTTGTCCATGTCATCTTTCAATGTGTGCCACGTCGGGTCAAAAGAGTATTCTCCTTCCGGGTCACAGGGAACGATGTCAATTGTTTTGATTCCTGCTATTTTGTTGATAAACAGATGATCGTCCGTTGCTCCACCGTTAACTTCATTGATAAAAAACTTTCCATATCCCAGTGCATTGGCTTTTTTCCATACTTTCTGATTAATGTCTTTGGCGTATTTTTCAGAATAAGCTTCGCGGTAGAAAGTGGGTTGTTGTCCGCCTACCATGTCAAGTAGAATTCCGAAACGGGCGTTGTAACCCTGTACGTGAGGATTGTGTGCCCAATATTGTGCACCCAGGCACCAGGCATCTTCTTTGTGGGCGCCCGTATAAGATTGATGTGTACCGTAGTCTTCAGCATCAAGGAAGATAATGTCGACTCCCAGTTCCGGCTGTTGTTTCTGCATCTGACGGGCTATTTCGAGTAATACTCCTACACCGCTGGCACCATCGTTTGCTCCCAGAATGGGGGTATGATGATTCTTGGGGTCCGGGTCATTGTCAGCCCAGGGACGGCTGTCCCAATGTGCAAAGAGAGCTATACGTTTTTTACTTTCCGGTTTGTAGGCCCCAATGATATTACGGGCTTTTAGCAATGTACCGTCATAGGCGATAAGATCGGCATATTGGCTGGTTACTTTGGCTCCGAATTTTTCCAGTTGTGATGCAAGGTAGTTACCGCAGGCAACGTGTTCTTTACTGTTGGGCACACGTGGTCCGAAGTCAACCTGTGATTTTACGTATTGATAGGCGCTGTCTGCATCAAACTGAGGCGTCTGGACTGCTGCAACTTCCTCAACCGTTTCACTTGCCTTATTCTTGTTTCCGCAAGAAGAAAGAGAAAGAGTGGAAAAGAGTAATAGACCGGCCAGTAACATGGTATAATTCCTTTTCATTTTAGATAACTGTTTTTATTGTACAGGCAAAAGTAATGATTTTCACTATAGCTTGCTCCGGAAGCCATGGTTTATTAACAAATGAACTTCAATTCAACTGATTTTTTACCTACTGTAAACTCTACTTCTGCCCCATTGATCAGTGGCAGGTTATTGGTAACATGCCCCACCGGGAAATTGAAACAGACCGGGTAGTCATATTCCTGTACGAGATCGGCCAGCGCGGCATATAGTACTTTTCCCAGTGAACGGTCTTCTTCATATTCGGTGAATTGTCCGATAATAAGTCCGGAAAGTTTTTCGAGCACTCCGCCCAACTTCAGATTGTACATCATACGCTCTATGGCATGAGGGCGTTCGCTGACATCTTCAATAAAAAGAATTGTTCCTTCTGCCGGTATATCATAAGGTGTACCCCGTAAACCATGAAAAACAGCCATATTGCCCCCACGGAGAACACCGCGTGCTGTTCCTAACTTATTCAGTACATGCCTTCTGTTGCAATATTCAGGTAGTTTGCCGCTAAGAATATTTTTCAGATGTAATGTGCAGGGATCATCCTCCGGTTCTACAGTAAGATGACGTGCCATCGGCGCGTGCAAAGAAGCAAAACCATTGAATTGTATAAGATTGTGGAGTGCAGTAATGTCACTGAACCCTATTACCCATTTGGGATGTTCACGAAAAAGAGTAAAGTCGAGTTTCTCAATGAGATGTATAGCCCCGTATCCACCCCGACTGCAAAGAATAGCTTTTATTTCCGGATTGTCTATCGATTCCTGAAAATCTTTTAATCGTTGTTTGATGGTTCCTGCGTATCTACCCGACGAAGCCCCTGCATATTTACCTGTTACAACTTTTAATCCCCAGGATTCCAACCGTTTTTTGGCTCCTTTAAGGAACGACTTATCTATTTTACTTGATGGAGATACGATGGCGACTTTGTCACCTTCACTTAAATAAGGAGGTAGAATCAGGCTATTCATACGCATTTGTTGTTTTTTGCAAATGTACATATTCAACACATTGTAGCATAAAGTTTAACGAATTTTATTCCCTGCGTGACAAAATGTTACGCGTATACGTTATTTTTATACTTTACTATGCTGTATTTTTCAATCATTTTTCTGATATTTGCTAAAAATCTAACGTTATGGAACCTATTAGAAATTTCGATCAGCTGACATCTCATTTGAAAACGTTGAATAGACGGAAGAGGATTGCAGTAGTTTGTGCCAATGATGCCAATACAGAATATGCTATAGCCCGTGCTCTTGAAGAAGGAATTGCTGAATTTCTGATGATCGGAGATTCGGCGATACTTGAGAAGTATCCTACTTTAAAGAAATATCCCGAATTGGTAAAAACCATCCATGTTGAAAATTCGGATGAGGCTGCCCGTGAGGCTGTACGTATTGTTCGTGAAGGTGGAGCAGATATTCTGATGAAAGGGATTATTAATACGGATAACCTACTTCATGCCATTCTCGACAAGGAAAAAGGACTGTTGCCTAAAGGGAAAGTATTGACTCATCTTGCTGTGATGCAGATTCCGACCTATAATAAATTACTGTTTTTTTCTGATGCGGCCGTTATTCCCCGTCCTACTTTGCAACAACGTATTGAAATGATCTGGTATGCCATTCATACTTGTCATTCTTTTGGGATTGAACAGCCACGTATCTCTCTTATTCATTGTACGGAGAAGGTCAGTGCCAAGTTTCCCCATTCATTAGATTATGTGAATATTGTGGAGTTGGCAGAAGCCGGTGAGTTCGGTAATGTTATTATTGATGGTCCGTTGGATGTCCGCACTTCCTGTGAGCAGGCAAGTGGCAATATAAAGGGAATTGTTTCGCCTATCAACGGGCAGGCAGATGTTTTGATATTCCCTAACATCGAGTCTGGTAATACTTTCTACAAGTCAGTGTCTCTTTTTGCCAATGCAGATATGGCAGGCTTGCTGCAAGGTCCTGTTTGTCCGGTGGTACTACCTTCACGTAGTGATTCCGGTTTGTCAAAATATTATAGCATGGCTATGGCATGCCTTACTTGTAAATAAGATGTATAATGAAGATACTCGCCATTAATCCTGGTTCTACTTCGACGAAGATTGCCGTTTTTGAGGATGAAACTCCGTTGCTGGTTCGTAATATTCGTCATACAGTAGACGAGTTGGCTACCTTTCCACAGGTGACCGATCAGTTTGATTTTCGTAAATCTCTTGTACTTACGGAGCTGGAGAAGGAAGGAATTCCTTTCCAGTTTGACGCCATTATCGGCCGTGGAGGGCTGGTAAAGCCAATTCCCGGAGGTGTATACGAAGTTAATGAGGCTATGCGGCTTGATACTCTTCATGCTATGCGTACCCATGCCTGTAACTTGGGATGTCTTATTGCGGCAGAGTTGGCTTCTATGCTTCCCGGTTGTCGTGCTTTCATTGCCGATCCTGGTGTGGTGGACGAAATGGATGAAATACCTCATATCACAGGGTCACCTCTTATGCCTCGCGTTACGATCTGGCATGCATTGAACCAGCGTGCTATTGCCCGTCGCTATGCCCGCGAACACGATACGAGATACGAAAATCTGAATCTTGTTATTTGTCATTTGGGCGGAGGTATTTCTATTGGTGCCCACGATCATGGGCGTGCTATAGACGTAAATAATGCGCTTGATGGTGAAGGACCGTTTTCGCCTGAGCGTGCCGGAACTCTTCCGGCCGGGCAATTGATAGACTTATGTTATAGTGGACGTTTTACGAAAGATGAATTAAAAAAACGTATTTCCGGTCGTGCCGGTCTGACAGCACATTTAGGTACGACGGATGTTCCTGCTATTGTAGCTTCTATAGAGAATGGAGATAAGAAAGCAGAGTTGATATTGAATGCAATGATTTATCAGGTGGCCAAGAGTATTGGCGCGGCGGCTGTAGCTCTCTATGGTAAAGTGGATGCAATACTGTTGACGGGAGGGATTGCCCATTCCGATTATGTCGTTTCCCGTTTGAAAGAACGTATCTCTTTCCTTGCTCCGGTGTATGTATATCCGGGTGAAGATGAGTTGGAAGCTCTGGCACAGAATGCATTAGGAGCTTTGCGAGGAGAATTGCCTATTGCTGAATATACATGATACGGGTTGGGTGTATAGAGAACAGATATACTTGATTGTAATAATAGTATAGAATACCTTGCTTAAGATATGAAGTTTGCAATGAAAACATCCGGATGTTGTGCTGCACAACATCCGGATGTTTTATATAAGAACATGGGGATGTTTTTATTGTAAAAATGTACTTTTATCTACAATAAGAAAGTACGGTAATGATTAGAAGCATTACTGTGGTTTGTTCTATTGATTCGTAGTTATGCTGTATTATAAAACAAGAGGGTACCCTTCACTTTCGGATACCCTCTTTCAATCCTCTCTCTTAATTTAAACTAATACGGAGAAAACGTCTAATCAGGATTTTTATATCTATTAGAAATTATTTTTTCCAACACTCCACCATACGTCGGTACCACCATTATCGGCGCCTCCTAAAGCACCTACCAATTGTTGATATAGATCCGGGAAGGATGAAGCTAAACCAGACGGGAACGGGAGACGGCGTACCATCTTATTGGTATCAATCAGTCCATTGCTATGATTTGTCAATACTTTAAACAAATGAGGATAACCAGTACGACGCTGTTCAGCCCATGCTTCTGCTCCTTCCGGATACAGTGCCAACCATTTTTGCGTGATAATTCGTTCCAACTTCACTTCCTTGCTGGCATTTTCATCCCATTTGGGAGTTATTGTTGATACGGCTTTCATGTCATTGCTTTCAAAGAATACGTCTTTGTAGTCTGAAGGTTGGGAATTACTTTGTAAGTATTCGTCTGCATTTGTTGCTCCCCACTGTTCGAAAGAAAGGCGGACAGCTTTTTCATAACAGTTCTGAACGCTTTCGTTTGCTCCGGTGAATTCACGTAATTTAGCTTCGGCGCGAAGGAACCAAACTTCGGAAGCTGTCATTAAGGGTGCATCAGTAGTAATCTGGATAGTTGAGCGTGAGTGGTATTTATAATGATTACATTCGGCTGGCGTATTGTAGTTGAATCCTTGCGGAATACCTTTTTGCATGCCCTTATAGTCGAAGCGTGGTTTGAATGATGCGTCCAAACCTTCGGTTCCGCCTACAGAAGGTGTAAAATACTTATTGGTACGAGGATCATTATAACCTACGAGGAAAGATTCCATTGAGGCATTCATATACACTTCCCACCAACTGAGCCCGATGGTGCCCAATGGATTTTTGTAGTTACTTCCATCAGCAAAGACGGCTACATTTTCGGCATTGGTTTCAATGAGTCCGTGAGGGTCTTGTAATGCTTTGGTAACCTCAGTTGCTGCCTGTTTCGGATTTACGTTGGATATACGCATGGCTAATCGCAGGCGAAGTGAATTAGCCCATTTGGCATAATGTGCCAACGTTTTATCGTTTTTCATCAGAATATCGAATTTAGTAATATTGTCTATAATTTCTTGAGCAATACCTTCTTGAGTGGACTCATCTATCCAGGAGAGAGCCTGATCGATATCTGCAAACATGGCTGTGTATACCTTTTCCTGAGATTCGGGAATGTAATTTTCAAAATCTGAATAAAGAATTGCACCATACTGATCGGCTAATCGATGAAGCATAGCTACTTTATATATTTTGCATAAGGCTAAGTAAGGTTTGCAATTAACATTGGCATCCATACTTTTATTCAGAGCAGATACTCCGTATTGATAAGTATAAGTCCAGTTTGTTCCATTCCATCCGTCATTTAGATTGTAAGTGGAATTCATGTCGGTAAACTTGGAAGCCATGTCGTGGAAGTAGCCTGCAAACATATCTACATTCAGATTTTGCATGGTCTGAAATGTCCAGTCTGTACCACCTGGAGCCGGGTCATTAAAGTAGATGGAACGTTGAATGGTATTGAAATACATTTTGTTACCATACTTACTATCTGCTATTTGCTTGTCGGGTGTATAGGCTCCCAATTCGGTGTTCATATATTCAAACTTGTCCGTACAGGCGGTTACAACAAACAGAATACCGAATAATAATGCTGCTATATATTTGATTTGATTTTTCATATCGTTCTGTGTATTAGTTATTAGAATGTAAATTTTAGGTTAAATCCCATACTGCGTGTAGTTGGCATTCCAAATACGTCTACTCCCTGATTTGTGTTACCTACAGACATTAAAGCATCCGGATCGAATGGTGCATCTTTGTAAATAAAAAACAGGTTGCGTGCAACTAATGCCAAGTTGATACTTTTAAATACCTTTGTTTTTTCAATCCATGCCTGTGGCAGATTGTAACCGATAGATAGTTCACGCAGGCGAATATTGGTTCTGTCGTAAACGTAATACTCAGAACATCCATCAATGTTACCAACTCTTCCATAGAAGCCTTGTACATCTTTAATTTGTTTACCTTCTAATTCGACATAACCGCGGTCCATCGCTTCTCCTATGTTTTTGCTGACACCATATTGATCCAGTTGGCCTTGAGTGAATGACAATACTTTCCCACCAAAGCTGCCATCGATAAGGAAACTGATGTTTACTCCATAGAAGCTGAAGGTATTACTCCAACCCAAAGTACAGTCGGGGTTACTGTTTCCTAAGTAAACATCGTCACGGTTTGCTGTTAGAGTAGGGAGTCCGTCGTCGTCATATTGAATCTTTCCGTTATCGTCACGGCTGAAGCCTTTTCCGTAAAGATCTCCCAATGATCCCCCTTCTTTTACTTTCATACGATAAGCCATGTTCAAGCCATCCTGTCCATAGTTATACTCTTTGTATGTGTCGGTCAATTCTTTTACTTCATTCTTATTGGTGGCAAAGTTTACCTGGGTTCTCCAATAGAAGTTTTCATTTTGTACAGGAACGCCACCTATTGTCAGTTCGAAACCTTTATTACTGATTTTGCCTGCATTGATCATCTGATTGGTATAGGTAGAACCTGGTTTCATCGGAACAATAAGGAATTGGTTTCTGGTCATAGTCTGATACCATGTGAAGTCAAGGTCGATTCGGTTATGTAAGAATTTGAATTCACCACCAACTTCCCAAGAGTCTGTAAGTTCGGGTTTCAAAGTTCCGTCATTATAGTTGGTCACTTGTTCTATATTGCCTCCGATAGACAGTTGAGGATAGAGATGGGCCTGATATCTGGGCAGGTCATTACCTACCTCGGCAAATGAACCACGTATCTTGGCAAAATTAATCCAGTCCGGCAGATTAATTGATTTGTGAATCAACCATGATAAACCTACGGAAGGATAGAAGTAACCTTTTTTCAAAGAATTGGTTCCATACAGTGTAGATGACCAGTCATTACGTGCTGTCAGATCCAGATAAAGAGCATCAGCGTATCCGATTTGTGCGGTACCGAACACAGATTGTACTTCTCGGGTAGCATTGTTTTCAGTTTCCATACCCGTACCGGAATCGTATTTGACATTACGTAAGTCAAATACATTAGGGTAATGAAGTCCGCTTTTATATGAATCGATATTTAGTGAGTTACTTCTCTGGTAGTTGATGGCTGCACCAAGTGCTGCGTTCAGGCTGAACTTACCCCATGTTTTATTTATCATAGCCATAAGGTCACCATATACCATGAACTCACTACTTGTCCCATACATGTATCGTCCGTTATCTGTTTTTGCATCCCAATCTCCGCCAGTCAGACTGGTAGAAGTGGAAGCCCACATTTTTTGTTCGGTTTTATCACCGATATAATCGCCTGTACCACGTGCCTGGATAGTCAGCCAGTCAGTTGCCTTGACATTAGCAGTTAATGAAGCAATGGTACGTGTGCGTGTGTCTCTGTTGGTTACGCGGTTTAGCATCCAGTAGGGATTTCCTTCCATTCCGTTGTTGAAGTCTTTATACCAGTACTGTCTGGGCATACTACGATCATCGTCCCATTTCTCTCCGGCTTTGTATTCGTTCATATCTTTCTCACGTGGGAAAGTATATAAGCCGATTAATGGATTCAGGTATAGGCCACCGGTTACAGGACGGTTTTTACCATTTTGGTGCATCAGGTTAACGTTACCGTCAAGGGTTAATTTATCATCGAAGAACTTGCCTGTCTGGCGGAAAGTAAGGTTGTGTTTTGATAGTTTGTTAACGTCAATGATTCCTTTGGCTCGTGTATTGGAATATGAGAAATAGGTTTGAGCTTTCTCATTTCCGGTAGAGAGACTTATTGAGTTGATGGCTGTGATACCGGTTGAGAAGAAGTCGGACAAATTATCATGTTTGCCGATACTTGCATCTGGTTTCCAGCTGGAATTGTATGAGTCCTGGAACTCTGGTTTACTAATTGCCTGATCGAATGTGAGGCTGGCTGAATAAGTTACGCGGGTTGAACCTGCCTGTCCTTTTTTCGTGGTGATCATGATAACACCATTTGCGGCTTGTGAGCCATACAGCGCTGCGGCAGAGGCACCTTTCAGGACAGAAATAGATTGGATATCTTCGGGATTCAGGTTCGAAATACCATCACCGGTATCATGATTACCAGCATCATTATTACCTCCCATAATAGTAGAAGTAGTTTCATTGGCAGAGTTCAGCATGGGCACACCGTCAATTACATAAAGTGGTTGATTGTTTCCATTTTCATAGGCCGAACGGATACCGCGGATAGATACTTTGGCAGATCCACCCAATCCGGAAGCACTTTTGGTTATAGTTACACCGGCAATTTTTCCTTCCAGTGCATTAATCATATTGGGATCTTTTACGCGGGTGAGATCATCTCCGTTTACCTGTTGTACGGAATAGGTCAATGTTTCTGATTTACGTTTGATGCCCATTGCTGTTACAACAACGGTTTCAAGTGACAGTGCTTCTTCCTCCATCTTGATATTGAAGTTTCTTTGTCCTTTTACTGCAATACTCAGTGGCTGATATCCTACATAGGTGATGGTTAGTGTAGCATCGGCAGGGACGGAGAGAGTGAAATTACCGTCCATATCTGTAATTGTACCATTAGTCGTACCTTTTTCCAAGATATTGGCACCAATGATAGGTTCTCCTTTACTGTCGGTAACTGTTCCTTTGATAGGAATGTTATTGTTGTTTTGTTGTATGGATACTACATTCTCATTATTTTTAGTGAGAACGATATTGTTTCCTTCCATTACATAGTTGATCCCTGTACCCTTGAAGGCTTCGTCCAGCACCTCTGATACGGCTTTATTGTCAGCATCAATGGTTACGGTGCGTCTGGTGTCTACATTCTTTTTGTTGTAAACAAACAGATACTCGGTCTGTGATTCTATCTGAGAGAGTAATTCGCTCACTTTCAGATCTGAGCGGGGAATGCTAATTTTTGCACTTTGTGAATAGCTGTTTCCGCTGTAAGCCTGAAATGTTACGAACAGAAGAAGGAAAATAGTAATCTTCATAGTAAGTAATATTTGCTTGAATGCTAAACTTTTTGGGCATAAATGCCCTTTCAAAGAAATTTTTCTCATATCTTTGTAATGTGTTAAGTTAATAAATTGATTAAGGTCGATTTTTGACTGTTTCGAATCGGAAAGTATGGGGGTACTTTCCGATTCTCTTTTTCAGAGGGGATAGGGGATTTTCTATAACTTCATGTGCATTCTGGTATTTAAAGGGTTAGTACTAAATTAAAGGTTTTATTGAGCTCTTTTTTTCCTATTCTATGGTTATACTGTCTTTGTCTTCGTTGATCTGATAAGTGAATCGGTGGTCTTTCTGAATAACCCGGAGTATGTGTTCAACACCGTCTTGCTCTTTGAACTTACCTGTACAACGGTAATTCAATACTTCGGGATTTTTGACTGTTATCTTTACATTATAATATTTTTCGAGTTTAGAGAGTATGCAGGTAAAGGGGGAATCGTCAAAACAATACAATCCTTCTTTCCATCTTAAATATTCATACGAAGGGAGAATTTTCTTTTGGGCTTTTCCATTGTACGATCCGAAAAATTCATCTTTAATGAGGCGGGTAACAGGTTTTATTCCTTCAGAAGTATAAATATCGACGATACCTTCTACAAGTGTAGTTTCAAATTCATTACTTCCCTTGTAAGCACATACATTGAAACAAGTACCTACTACGCGTACTTTATTTGTTTCAGTATTTACAAAGAAAGGAATCTTTTTGTTTTTGCTTACTTCAAAATAGGCTTCTCCATCCAAGCTAACGTTTCTCTCTTGCCGTCCGAAGTTACTGGCATAAGTCAGTGTAGACTGGGAGTTTAACCATACTTTGGTACCGTCTGCCAATGTGATTTGTGCCCGTTGTCCAGCAGGAACGGTTACAGTTTGTAGTTGGGCCAGTCTGCTGTATTGATAGTCTTTGAACAAGAATCCACACCCCCAAACGATTGCTATCATTGCTGCGATACGGGTAGTCCATTTCAGCATTGGAATGATACGTGCTTTATTATTTGCATGGATGGATTGTTTTTCATTGGAGAAAAGCGCGATGTCATAAAGCATACGCTCTTTTTGGAATGTTTTTCTATTTTCATCAGAAGCATCCACCCAATCGAGAATTTGTTTTTCTTCCTCTATTGTGGCGTTTCCCTTAAAGTATTTGTATAGCAGATCCTGGTTCATAAGGTTTTTATTTCTATTGTTTGGAGGAGCTTTTTCTCTCCCCTTCTGTATATATAACAGGTTACCTCAGGACTACCCTAATGAAAAAATGATTTTTTTTAGAGAAGAATAGAAATTAAATAATCTTTTAGCTCAGTACGTAATATTTTTAGTGCTTTGGTGATATGAAACTCTACGCTTTTGATTGATATACCAAGCTTCTCAGCTATCATTCTGTTGGGAGTATTCTGATAGCGGCTTAGTATAAATATATTCCGACTTTGTTCGGGCATTTTGAGAAGTGCTTTACGGACGATATGTTGTATTTCGGTATTGAAGATCATATCCGGTTCACACGCTTCAAGTGTGGAGATTCGCAAATCAAGTTCTCTTTGTCTGTGGGTATTGATATCATCTTCGGCACGCAGACGTACTTGTTCGTGGGCAAGATGGTTTAGTGCTTTGTTTTTGATGATTGTCAGGAGTAGTGCTTGCAGATTAGAGTCATTTTCCCATTTTTCACGGTTCTCCCAAAGAGCTATCATTGACTCCATCAGAATATCCTCAGCCTCGACTTTGTTCCTTATATAGGAATAGGCAAATGATAAAAACCTTTCCTGATTCTCCTGAAAAAATCGGGTAAAGGTATCCATAGTATGAAGGTTATTCGGTTGAGGCATTATCTGCTTTAATGTTTTTTTCTTTTTCTTCAGACAAAACAACGCATTCTTTTCGAGAAAAACAAACTTATTGATAAAAAAATGGCTGAACTTATTGTAGTTCAGCCATCTTCTATCTTATAAAAAGCAATGCTTTGTTATTTCTTTTCCGGTTTTGGAAGTAATACTTTTCTGGACAGCTTAAATTTTCCAGTTTTAGGATCAACATCCATTAGTTTCACTTCAATCTCGTCACCTTCTTTGATTCCGGCTTCTTCTACTGTTTCCAGACGTTTCCAGTCGATTTCAGAGATGTGGAGCAATCCGTCTTTGCCTGGCAGGAATTCAACGAATGCACCATAAGGCATAATAGAACGAACTTTACCTTTGTATATTTCACCAACTTCGGGTACAGCAACGATGCCTTTGATGATACGCATAGCGTCGTCAATGCTTTTTTTGTTGGTTCCGGCTATTTCGATACGACCTACTCCGTCTGTTTCTTCGATGGTGATAGTAGCACCTGTATCTTCCTGCATGCCCTGAATGATCTTTCCGCCCGGGCCAATGATAGCTCCGATGAATTCTTTCGGAATAGTCATTGTTTCAATACGTGGAGCATGGTCTTTCAGTTCAGTACGAGGTTCGTCAATTGTTTCGAGCATCTTACCGAGGATATGCATACGTCCTTCTTTTGCCTGATTCAATGCACGTTCAAGGATATCAAATGACAAGCCGTCTACCTTAATATCCATCTGTGTAGCAGTGATACCGTTTTCAGTTCCGGTTACTTTGAAGTCCATATCTCCCAAGTGGTCTTCATCACCAAGGATATCCGAAAGTACTGCATATTTGTCTTCACCTGCATTCTTGATTAATCCCATAGCGATACCAGATACCGGTTTTTTGATCTTTACACCAGCGTCCATCAGTGCCAATGTTCCGGCACAAACAGTAGCCATGGAAGAAGAACCGTTGGATTCGAGGATATCAGAAACGACACGAACTACGTAAGGATAATCTGTCGGGATCATACCTTTTAATGCACGCCATGCCAAGTGTCCGTGACCAATTTCACGACGTCCTACACCACGCTGTGCTTTTGCTTCTCCTGTAGAGAAAGGAGGGAAATTATAATGCAATAAGAAACGCTCTTTTCCGTGAACCAGTACATCGTCTATAGTCTTTTCATCGAGCTTGGTTCCAAGTGTAACAGATGTCAGTGACTGAGTTTCTCCACGAGTGAAGATAGCTGATCCGTGAGGTCCCGGCAATGGATTAACTTCGCTCCAGATAGGACGAATCTCGTTTGTTTTACGTCCGTCCAGACGTTTACCTTCGTCCAGAATACAACGGCGCATAGCCTCTTTTTCTACATCATGATAGTAACGGTCAATCAATGCGCTTTTCTCAGCCAGTTCTTCTTCAGTAAACTGAGCTTTGAATTCGTCGCGGATAGCATCGAAAGCTTCCTGACGTTCGTGCTTGTTTCTGTTGCCGGAAGCTGCAATTGCATATGATTTGTCATAGCAAGCTTCGCGAACAGCCTTCCGAAGTTCTTCATCGTTTTCTTCGTGTGAGTATTCACGTTTTACAGTTTTACCAACTTCCTGAGTTAGTTCCATCTGTGCTTTACAATGAATCTTAATAGCTTCGTGAGCTACTTTCATTGCTTCCAGCAGTTCTGCTTCTGATACTTCGTGCATTTCGCCTTCTACCATCATGATATTTTCATAAGTAGCGGCAACCATGAGGTCCATATCTGCTTGTTCAAGCTGGTCGAAAGTAGGATTGATAACGAACTTACCATCAATACGTGCTACACGTACTTCTGAAATCGGTCCGTTGAATGGAATATCTGATACAGCAAGTGCTGCTGAAGCGGCAAGTCCTGCCAATGCATCGGGCATGTCAACACCATCTGCTGAGAACAGGATAATATTTACATAAACTTCTGCGTGATAATTATCGGGGAATAGGGGGCGGAGAGCACGGTCTACTAAACGGCAAGTAAGAATCTCATAATCAGAAGCTCTTCCTTCTCTTTTTGTAAAACCACCAGGAAAGCGGCCAAATGCTGCAAATTTTTCTTTGTACTCTACCTGAAGCGGCATGAAATCTGTTCCGGGAACTGCATCTTTAGCGGCACAAACAGTAGCAAGTAACATGGTGTTACCCATGCGAAGCATTACAGAACCGTCTGCCTGTTTTGCCAACTTTCCCGTTTCGAGCGTGATGGTTCTGCCATCTCCTAACTCGATCGTCTTAACAATTGGGTTGATCATAAAAATTGTTTTATCTATATTTTCTTTCAAAATTCCTGCAAAGATATATATTTATCATTCTAATATCGTGGGAATGAGATAAAAAGTTATTGCTTATTTGGTTTTTTTTCAAAAAAAGGGTGAAGAACAGAACAAAATGCTTTGATGAGTCTCGAAAAGAACTATATTTGCAGTTCGAAAAATAACATGCATAGATATGAAAAAAATAACTTTTGTAGCACTTGCTGCCTTAGCCTTGAGCTCTTGTAATTCCGGCCCTCAGTTTAAAGTGAATGGAGTGGTTTCGGATGCCAATGGTAAAATGCTTTATCTGGAATCATCAGCTCTTGAGGGTATTATACCTTTGGATTCAGTGAAGTTGAAAGGGAATGGTTCGTTCAGTTTTCGGCAAGCTCGCCCGGAATCTCCTGAGTTTTACCGGTTGCGTGTAGACGACAAAGTTATTAATTTTTCAGTTGATTCAACAGAGACCATTGAGATAAAGGCGCCTTATGTTGATTTTGCTGCTGCATATACGGTAGAAGGTTCTGAAAACAGTCAGAAAATTAAAGAGCTAAGTTTGAAGCAGGCTCGTTTGCAGAATCGGGTGAATGCGTTACTGGCAGCTGCCCGTTCCAATAAATTGGGGCATGATGTTTTTGAAGATAGTTTGTCTGTGTTGCTCAAAAATTATAAGGATGATGTGAAAGTGAACTATATTTTTGCTGCTCCTAATACAGCCGCTGCTTATTTTGCTTTATTTCAGAAGTTGAATGACTATCTTATTTTCGATCCTTTAAATAGTAAAGACGATATTAAGTGTTTTGCGGCGGTGGCTACCAGTTTGAATAATTCCTATCCTCATGCTATCCGTTCCAAGAACCTGTATAACATTGTTATAAAGGGTATGAAGAATACGCGTGCTCCTAAGCAGAAAACGATAGAGATACCTGAGGATAAGATAGCAGAAACCGGCGTAATTGATATTAGTTTGCGGGATATAAAAGGAAATGTTCGTAAACTCAGCGAACTAAAGGGGAAGGTTGTCTTGTTGGATTTTTCTGTTTATCAGACTCAGGCAGGTGCTCCTCACAATCTGATGTTGCGTGAGCTTTATAATAAATATGCAAATCAGGGATTTGAAATTTATCAGGTGTCTTTGGATGCAGATGAGCATTTTTGGAAAACATCAGCCGATAATCTGCCATGGATTTGTGTGCGTGATGGTAATGGGATATATTCTAATACTGCTGCGTTATACAATGTTCGTCAGGTGCCTGCTTTCTTTCTTGTGAACCGGAATAATGAACTGAGCGCACGTGGTGAAGATGTAAAAGACTTGGAGAGTGCGATCAAATCATTACTTTAAGTTGTTATAAATTAGAAGATTTCATTTAAATATGTTACATAGCATTGGTTTTTGCTTGACGCGTATCATTTAAAAGCCTATCTTTGCAAAAGAAATAATGAAAAGAGGGTTCCAGCATGGCTCATGTTGGAATTCTTTTTTGTTTTATATGACCGTTTAAATTAAAGGAGGAAAAACATCATGGCTTATATGTCAGAAGAAGGTTACAAGAAATTAATGGCAGAACTAAAAGAACTGGAAACAGTAGAGCGCCCCAAAATTTCTGCGGCAATAGCCGAAGCACGTGATAAAGGTGACTTGTCAGAAAATGCAGAGTATGATGCTGCAAAAGAGGCGCAAGGTATGCTTGAGATGAAAATCAATAAGCTGAAGGCAATTATTGCAGACGCGAAGATTATTGATGAGTCGAAACTGAAAACAGATTCAGTACAGATTTTGAATAAAGTAGAACTGAAGAATACAAAGAATGGTATGAAGATGACTTATACCATTGTATCTGAAAGTGAAGCTAACTTGAAAGAAGGAAAGATTTCCGTAAGTACCCCGATTGCTCAGGGATTACTTGGCAAGAAGGTGGGTGATATTGCTGAGATTCAGGTACCACAAGGTAAAATCAGTCTGGAAGTAGTAAACATTTCGTTTTAATACTAAGGCAGGTCCGTTATAAGGGCTTGCCTTATTTTATATATTTAGGTTATGGCAACAATATTCAGTAGAATTATCGCAGGTGAAATTCCCTGTTATAAGGTGGCAGAAGATGAACGTTTTTTTGCTTTCCTTGATATTAATCCGTTGGTGAAAGGGCATACGTTGGTTATCCCCAAGCAAGAGATTGATTATATTTTCGATTTAAGTGATGATGACCTGGCAGCTATGCATGTCTTTGCCAAATCGGTAGCTCGTGCCATTGAGAAAGCTGTTCCTTGCAAACGTGTGGGGGTAGCTGTTATGGGTCTGGAGGTTCCTCATGCTCATATTCATCTTATTCCTATCAATAAGGAATCGGATATGATAATCTCCAATCCGAAACTAAAATTATCTGATGAAGAGTTTAAGGAAATAGCCGGAAGTATTCATCAGGCATGGATGAAATAAATACCTTCTTCTTCTAAATAATGGAAAAGCGCATTGTCCGGGTGGATAGTGCGCTTTGTTGTTTTTATATCTTTATCCATGTACCTTTACGCCATAAAAACTCAAGTGGCCCTTGTTTATGGCGTTCCAGCCAGTAGCGACTGAATATCAGCTGGATCGTAAATATGAATAATCCGATGAATAGCGTTGCAGTTGCTCCGGTAGATGTGTAAAGTCCTAACCCAAAGCCATAGTAAATACAAACGCCTATGATGGACTGTGAGATATAGTTAGTCAGGCTCATTCGGCCATAGGGAATAACTATCTGCTGCCATTTATATCCGTCGCCTTTCTTAAACCATAATAATGTAAATGCAGAGATTAAAATAAGCATGAAAGTAAAGTTTGCCAGCGATGGAATGGCTATGTTGAAGGGCGTTAATACAGACTGATTATGAATGTATGCCGGAGCAAAAACGCGAAGGATATGTAGTGGAATAAACGCGATAACAGATAGTTTAAGCATGCGTTTCCAAATACAGATTGTAGATGTACCTTTGATAAAGTATTTCTTGCGTCCCAGTAACATCCCAAACATAAATAAAGCGGCTGTTTGAAATAGACGTCCATTTTCTACCTGCCAGATATTACTGTATAATTGTCCGTTCCATATATTATTGTTTAAAACCTCAAGGAAAGTTCCGTGACTGGTAGCCTCTTTGGCAAGTAGGGCATAAGGCATGAACTTATCTGCGCTTATTATGTAATCGGGGTTTAATAGTGCATAAATCATCCGTCCCCATTCAAAAGGTTGGAGTAGCAGAATCAGTGCAATCCAGAAGACCGTTTTATCTTTTAGTCTGCAAACGGGGATCAATATGAGTCCAACGATGGAGTAAAGTAATAAGATGTCGCCGTTATAAAATAGTGCATGCAATTGTGAAAACAAGAATAGCAAAATCATGCGCCAGGCAAAACGTCCACGGAAATCTATTCCCCGCTTTTCGGCATTATGGTATTGAATGTAGAAACTAAATCCAAAAAGGAGTGAGAATGTTGCATAGGCTTTTCCCGCAAATAAGAAGAACAGCACATTCCATACCCCCTTGTCCAACGTTTGCAACCATTCAGGTTGAGTTTCAGGAGTAAAATAAATATTGTAATGTTCTAAGTTATGTAATAATACAATGGCCAGTAAGGCAAAACCACGTAGTGCATCTACTACATTGAGTCTGTGAGAGTTTTGAAGAGTTTTGTCCATTTCTCAGTTGGTGCTGTTTTATTAACCGGAAACATGTCCGGAATGGTAATAGATTTTTGGCAAAGATAAAAGAATACTTTTTAATACCTATATATCTTTTGCTAAAACTGAGATGGAGTATTACTTGATAAAAAAGGGGCTTTTTTTAGCCCCTCCTTTATTTAAATGTAGTCATCGCCCATTTTTATCTGAGCGTCATTGACATATTTTCGTATAGCATGTTCTTCGTCTTTTTTGCAGATAAGTAATACGTTTTCTGATTCTGCAACCAGGAATCCTTCGAGTCCTTCAATGACTGCCAGTTTTCCTTCAGGTAAGACAACTATATTGTTTTTGCTGTTGTAGATCAATGATTCACTTTTCAAAGTGACATTGTTGTTCTCGTCTTTCGGAGAGAGGTCATATAATGATCCCCATGTTCCTAAATCCGACCAGCCAAAGTCCCCAAGTGACACATAAACATTATCTGCTTTTTCCATAACACCAAAGTCAATGGATACATTGGGGCAAGCAGGGAAGTTCTCTTCAATAAAAGAGGTTTCTTCGGGAGTTCCATAGAAATCTTTTCCTGCTCCTAATTTTGATGCTAATTCGGGTAATAATATTTCGCTGGCTTTGATAATGGTATTTACGTTCCACATAAATAATCCGGAGTTCCAATAGAACTCACCACTTTCTACAAATACTTTAGCCAGTTCGAGTTCCGGCTTTTCTGTAAAAGTTTTTACTTTGTAGAAATTTTCTCCATCCTGTTCGGCTATCTGAATATATCCGTAGCCTGTTTCCGGCCGATTCGGCTTAATACCTAATGTGAGTAGTTTGTCTGAATGTGCAACAAAGTCGAGTCCTTTTTCAATTGCTTCCAGAAACTCACCTTCTTTCAGTATCAAATGGTCTGAAGGAGCTACTACTATGTTAGCGTTCGGGTTTAATGCACGGATATGATAGGAGGCCCACGCGATACAGGGAGCGGTATTTCTTCTTGCCGGTTCAAGCAAAATTTGATCCGGGTTCAATTCCGGAAGTTGTTCTTTTACCAGGTCTGCATACATCGCATTGGTTACGATGAGTATATTTTCCGTAGGGATTACTTTGTTAAAGCGATCAAAAGTTTGTTGTAACAAAGAGCGTCCGGTACCAAAGAAATCCAAAAATTGTTTAGGCAGAGTTTTGCGACTAAATGGCCAGAAGCGGCTGCCAATGCCACCTCCCATAATTACACAATAATTATCTTTACCTGTCATGATATTGACTGTTTTTAAAAGTTTCTGCTAATTTACGGTTTATTCTTTGAACAGAGAAGTGTTTAAGGGATGTTTTATAATTTTTTCCTCCTTTTTTTATCAAAAAGCTTGTAGGTTTAGAAAAAAGACGTATCTTTGCACCGCAATTGAAACCAAATGCCCAGATGGCGGAATCGGTAGACGCGCTGGTCTCAAACACCAGTGGATTCACTTCCATCCCGGTTCGACCCCGGGTCTGGGTACTTAAAAATCTTCATAGATAGCTGATTAAAAGGCTTTTATGAAGGTTTTTCTTTATTCTACTGAAACACTACTGAAACTATCACTTAGAACTCCTCCTTTTAGTGGGTGAATAACATAAAAGCCCCTCTACAATAATAGAACGGCTTTCTAAATTAGCTTACTCTTGCCTTATAGGGGGTATAAAGGGGTATGCCTCTCTTTTTGAAACTCCCATATTTTTGGCAACTCCCGTAGATTTTTTTTTCTGAAAATTGCATCTATGAAGAATTAGCAGAACCTCAATTATAGTAAACCTACATATTCCTATACTCTATATCTGCATTTTTTCTCCTTTCTCACCCTTGGGTATACATTGGATTAATTTATAAAGAAAATCGCTAAAATGGAGAGATACGATGCAAATTCCAAATAGCAGTATTTTTTTGTATAAATTTCATATTAAAAATACTGCTATTTGATGCCTTGATACCTTGTCTTATTTAAGTAAACTTATTTTTCTATATAGAATTAAGCAAACAATTTTCATTTTACTCTTCTATTACTGTTTTAAAATCACCTAATGGCGTTAAGTAATATGCATCTTTTGTTCCTTTAGGTATATATAGTGAGGCATCAGTGGAGCCGCTAAAAACAAGTCGTCCAAAGCGCAAGTCCTTTGGCATTGCCTTAACATGAATCTCTTTCAAATTATTTAAGTATGCAAGTGCTTGGTCGCCGATGTAGCTTACTTTAGATGGAATTGTTATTTTCTCTAAAGAAAAGCATTGAAAAAAGGCATAGCCACCAATTTCCGTAACTGATTCTGGAATTTCTATTGAATGTAAATCACATTCTTGAAACGTGTATCCAGGTATATAAGTTATGTTTTTAGGAAGTGTTACTGATTTAAGAGAAATACACTCAAAAAATATGGCACCACCTAAATAAGTTACACTTTCAGGAATTGTGACTTTTGACAATCTCATACACTGCCTAAATGCATTTTCTTCAATTGCGGTTATACTATTGGGTAGTATTATTGTTTCAAATCCCATTCCATAAAACATCCAATTACCAATTTTATTATTTTCTGTTTTGCAACTGTTATAGATATAATATAAATCACCACCAGAAACTATATTTACATTCTTCATGTCAAGATGTTTCAGCTTTTCCATTCTGTGTAAAATGATAACATCTGTTCCATTCAACTCACCACTTACTATCAGGCTATCTACTTGACATATTTTTTCTTGGTCAATTAACGAATAAAGGGTACCTGCTTTGGGTATATGAATCTCGTATGAATAGAAAGCTTTTTGGTTAACTACAAGTGTTTCTGTAATACCACCAGAAGCGGTAAATATAATTTTCCCTATACGTTTCTTTCCTGTATCATTTTTATCAAATTCAAATTCGTGGACTTTATCGTTTAAACTTTTGGTTTTAGCAGACTCTTTTTCTTTTATCCAGTTACAATTAATGCTTATATTATAGTCAATATTACTTTGAGTATGTATGGAAAAGCTTCCTTTGTCACATTCTAGTAATAAATCTTTTTTGCCTAATATTATTGCGTTTTTTTGTTGTTGGTGTATCTTTACTGTGTCTTTTATAGAGCTATTTTTATCATAAAAAACAATCTCTGTTTCTCTCTTTTCATACGTTTCATTAGGTGTTATAATATAGTAAAGAGTATGACTTGATATTCCACGAGTTTTTGTAGCCGTTTTAACCCAATCAACATTAGGCATCTTAACATCAAAATCGAAGTTACTTTTTACTTCTACTGTAATTGTTGCTCCTTTATCTGTAATAGGAAATTCATTTTTAGTAAGTAAAAGAACGCCCTCTCCTGCTTGATATACATGAGCTGTTTCTGTTAATTTTCCACTTCGAATAGTAATTTCTCCTTCTCTTTTTTCATATTCTTCACTAGTGGCAATATCAAATGAAAGTCTTTTAGCGATAAGCCCACGTGTTGTGGTTAATTGCTTAATCCAATTTTTACAAGTTTCTGGTATTATAACTTCATAATCAATATTAGATTTTACTTCTACATTGATTGTACCGCCAGCTTTTCCGATCTCAAATTTATTAGTTGTTAATGTCAACGCGTCTCTCTGCTTTTGAACTACTGTAATAGTTTTGGTTAGACCACCTGCTCGCAAAGTCAAAGATACATTCCTATCATCAACTCCGACATTTTCATTAACTTTTACCTTGATTGTATTCTTTCCTGCTTTTCCTCTATTCGGAGTAACACTGCACCACTCTTCGCCATTGGAGGTGCTAGCTACAGTTATAGACCAATCAATATTTGAAGTAAATAACAGACTTTTTTCCCCTGATGTATTCGTAAAATTTACTCCTTCCAAAAAAAAATCTTCATTTCCAATTGTGGTGATTTGAGGATCAATAGAAGTTTCGGCATCATTGCCACAAGAATAAAGTCCGATAAAAAAAACAAAGAAAAAAAAAGAATAACAAAGCTTCTTTTCCATGATGTCCAAATTTTATTGTTAAATATAAAGTTGATAAATTCAACATTTATCTCACGTCTAAATATAAAAAGAGCGTGAGCAAAACTTTATTGGTAAAAGTGGTACGACCAAGCACCAAAGCCCCAAATAAGTAAAGCCCACGCTAAACGTAGGCGTTATTACTTATTGTTCTCTGGGGCTAAATTCAAATTGGTCGTTTTCTTTTACCCAAAAACAATAGCAAAACGCTATATTCTTAATATGTATGAATTGCACATCCGCACATTCAATGCAAAAATAAGCAAAATTTCTGATTGGCAAACAAAGATACTTTGATATATTCTGCATAAAAAAATCCTCGCGCGCGTATGTTGTAGTATATATATAATAATATAATAGCAAAGCTACAGAATGGATGATAGATAATTCATATAACTTTGCGCCTGCCTATGTGCTATCTATTGCGTATATTTTTTGATGAAGAATATCATGCAAGTCCCATTCGCTAGCATCTGATTCGGCGAGTTTGTCTATTGCCTTTTTGATTTCTCTTTTTCTTGCCTTTTTATCACTATCTGATAGGATGTCTTGCGGAATAGAATTAATTCTGCTATAAAGCTCCTTTTTGATTTCTTTGATTGTATAACCATTGTTTATCTTTAATTCAGCTAATTCTTGTATCGTTACATCTGTTGTTGAGTAGTCTTTTCTATCTGATGAAGGTATTAAAGTTTTAGTAGCTGTTAGTCTATCATATTGAGCCAATAAGTTAGCTTTAAATATCTCCTCCCATCTTGGATTAACTAAGTCTGCTAATTGTATTACTTTCCCATTATTAAATAACAGATGGGGCTTTTTATAATGCACCTCCCATTTAAGATAATTCCCTTGTGGATTCCATCCTTCATTTTGTAGTATCTGTTGCATGGATAGTTCTTGTTTCATTTTTATGTTTTTACCAGCATCATACATTTTAAGATTTACAAAATGGTCACTCCACCACCTGAATGTTCCTTTATGTTTTGGTATTTCATTTAAAAGAAGCTTTTCCTTGGACTTCTCTCTATTATTTTGAATATAGAACTTTGGCTTTTTTGCAACCTCTAAAATAGCTCCAAATTCAAATGCTTTTACGTCTGCATCCCATAGGTTGCAATGAAGCAGATTTCCAATGTGCTTTATAGCCTCAACAAAGCCTCTTTTTTCAAAGATAAAGTTGTGTCCTTGGTAGTAATACATAATGCTACCTTTTAAGCGTAAATTCGCAGATATAGGGTAATACCATATTTCAAGTATTGTACATCCATTAAGAGAATACCTAATAGCATTTGTTTCAGTATAGCGAGCTTCTTCTTTTAGATGTCCCCAATTTATATTATCTTTGCAATCAAGATGTTTGGTTATATCAATATAGTCAATCATTTTAATATCCAATTTAAAGGTGGGAGCTGTGAAGTCCCCACCCTTATTAATACTCAAATGACTTTGCTTGTCAGGAAGTCCATTACTTCATAAAGATTAGTCACCATTCTTGCAAAATAAAAGATGTGTATGGTTTGCCAATCATCAGAACTATACAATACAATTAAATCCCCAAAGTCAGAATCCTTTGTAATATTGCCATCTGCATTGCTGATAGCTATGCTCCCATATCCTATAAACAGAGGGTATTCATCAATACTCCAAATTTGAGTTCTGATTTTGTAGGGTTTGTATTGTTTCAAAGGTGATTCTTCTTTAAGAGTAAATCTACCAATCACTTGTCCTGCTATAGGATGCTGTAGGTTTCTTCCTTTTCTTGCTACTTTTGAAAATTCATGTTCTTTACCGATAGATAAAGTTTTCGGAAGGATTTGTGCCCCTGATTTCCATGCGTAGCTTGTTGCTGCACCTTCTTTCTTTGAATAAATAGCTTCTTGAAGATTGGCTGCTATAAATTGCTTAGTCATGCCATACCTCCTTTCTGATGTCTTGCTGTAATGTAGTGTTCTTGCATGAAAGCCTCTAAATCAGCTCTTTTTACATAAATTTTTCTGCCAAACTGCGAAAAAGGGATTCTTCTTTCATCTCGATAGGTTTGCCAAGTTTTAGAGCTTACTTTCAGTAGTTTTCTTGCCTCTGCGGATTCAATCCATTGATTGTTTAGTTCATTTCGTTTCTTTTCTTTAATATAGTCTTTTAGCTCTATTAAAGTTGTGGTAACATTCTCCCATGTTTCTTGTGGCAAAAGAACCATTGTTGTTGATTGTTCATTGTATTTAATCATAATAGAAACATAAGCATCCCGAACAGAATATACTGTCTTTGTCTTATTCCTTTGCTGCAAATGTATTGCAATGTAACACAACGTAAATCAAGGAAATAGTGTCTATTTTTAGGTTTTATATTGCCATAGTAACCTAATTGTATAACCTACTATTTATTAGTAAGATAGTCAAGTTTTGGAAAGAAAATTGTTTGCTTGCTTTAATTTGGATTTTATATATTGATATTTCTCTTGAGGTGTTTTATCTCCTATATATGATTGTATAACATTGAAATATAGAAGCAAATCAACCATAAAGCAAGATTTCTCAGTATTAGCCCATGTGTCACTATATTCTTGTTTGATTTCAGGATTGAAATAACCATCTTCATTATTTAATATGTCATTCATAAAATCGACTTTATGTAAAAGTTGTGCTAATAACTTTATTTCAATAGCTATTTCTCTATCACTATTATTTTTTAATTGTTTATAAATTTCAATTCTCTTTTCCTCGACTTCTGATAGCATATCTATTTCTGCATCTTCTATAACATTTTTTTCTTCATTCCATTTTAGCTCATGGCAATAAAAATCTTTGTTATCTTGAAATAATTTCTTTAGTATTTGCTTTGATATGTATTCGTTATACTTTCTATCTTTAGAGTCTATTGCTGGATTGCATTTTGTTTTAAGAGTTACTGTTTGTTGTCTGAAATATTTAGCCATGAGAATTATGTTAAGCCTATTTTTGCTTTCTATATAGGAGTTTCTGTCTAATACTTTCACTTCATTCCTTAGTTCTATATCTCTTTTGTCGAGTGATTGCATTTTTACTAAAAAGATATATAGGTCATCAAAGATGACAACATTGTATCTACAAGCTAATAGCCTTATATTTTCTATACCTATTTTATCTTGTAATTCTTTAATGGCATGTTCTATTCTTATTTCTCCTGTGCCTTTTGTGGGGAGTAGTTGTTCTACTTCGTATTGAATATATGTTAGTAATTGCTGGCTTTTTATATTTTCTGCGATGATGTAATTTTCTAAGTCTTTTGTTCTCATGTTTTTTATTGTTTTTAAAAAGGATAATAATTCTTATCTTTTAATTTGCTGGATGAGGCTTGATATTTCTTCAGGCTTCATGTTGTTTAGGAGTTTCAATAGTTCATCTTTTGGAGATTCTTCTTTTTTGGCGAATATACTTTGAAGTGCCTTATCATTTTCTGAAGTATCAAAACTGCCCATATAGTTCTCTGTGATTTTTACAGAAGAATGTGCTAATAGGTCTTTTAGTTTTGTATTATCAGTCCCTTTCTGCTTGGCGACTTTTGCAAATGAATGTCGGCTGATGTGGAAAGATAGCTTCTTTTCAATTTCTGCCTTTTCAGCCAGTTTTTTCAAATATTTGTTTATCAATGCGTTCTTAGATGAGATTTGATTAAATAATTTTATTTTTAATTCTGTGGGTAGAGTATCTTTTTCCTCTTGACTAATTGCTTTGGCATAAAGCTCTGACACATCCAATAAAGGAAATATATAATCATTTGCTTTTTTTTCTTCCTTGTAATACAATGTAAGAATGTTTTTAGCTTGCTCTACCAAAATTAAATCTCTATCCTTATGGTTTTTTCCCATCTGATAGTGAAGTCTGCCATCTGATGTTATATTAGCCCAGCGCAATTGAATTAGATCACCAGCCCTTATACCTGCGCAATAGAAAGAAAATAAGAAATAATTTCTGCAATGCCATAATAGACTATCTACTTCCAATTCAAGGTCTATAATCTTTTGGATTTCCCCTTCATCTAATTTCTCTTTGGTAGTATTTACACCCTTATATGCGTATGATAAGAAAGGATTTTTCTCAGGCTTCATTAAGCCCTCTACTTCAATAGCTCTTTTTATTAAGGTTTTGAAGATGCTGAAATTTACTTGTATAGTGTTAGGATGAAGCTTTCTTGTCTCGTCTCTTTCATTGCGTAAAGAGTACATAAACACCTCAAACTTAGAAAGAAAGGCTGTGGTTAGTTCTGCAAATGTTAAATCCTTTGCTTTCCTCTCTTTTAGAAAAGCTTCCAACTTATTACAGAAGCCATTGTGTTTTTTCCAATTTCTATAATTCCCAGCATCATAGATTTCTTTGGTTCGCTGTTTAGCGTATTGGAGAAAAGAAGAAGTTCTTTCACTTGCTGTCATTTCAGATGCAATTTTATCTGTAGTTGCTAAACCATCTTCTTTTAAATCTTCATAGGTTTTCCTTGCTCTTTCTTTTTCATCCGCTAAGGTTTGATTCCAAGCTTCATGGTTAGGCTCTCTTTGCCTTATCCAGTTGTTTTGCTTAGCGTCTTTGTTGAAATCAGATTTTCTTTCAACTGCGATACTGGTTTTAATCCTTTTGTGCTTCTTGTTTTGAGTAATACGAAGCATAACAGTATAAGTATTGTTTTTACTTGGTCTGTTATTCAATTCAAAATTTAATGTAACTGCCATATATCCATCATTTTAATATCCTCCTACAAATATACTAAATTACTGAAGCTACTGAAACTTTTACTGAAACTATTTTGTGCTTTTATTATATTCAATTACATTTGTAGTCAATAGATAAAGCGATAAGTAACTGATAAATAAGATAGTTGGCTTTCGTTATAGTATAACTGAATAAAAATTAAGTAGTTCGGGTCTGGGTACTGAAGCGGAGAAAGTTGAAAAACTTTCTCCGCTTTTCTTTTCTACCCCTTCGTAATATTTAGTGCTTTTAGAAGTGGAAATAAAACATAAGATACAATTTGGTGGTAATACAGATGAATTAGCAGGAAAGGTATTGTCAGGAGAAAAAATTGTTACCTCGTCTTTATATGCTTATTACCGTATGAATTTAAAGGAAATGAGCAAAGTGGGTGACTATGTTTCCATATTAGATTCATCTGGGAATGAAGAATGTGTTGTGAGGATAGAGAGAATGGAAATAGTACAATTTCAAAATATAACGGAAGCATTTGCTATTGAAGAGGGGGACAGTAGTTTGTGCAATTGGTTGACTATTCACACCGAATATTATTCTACACAATCTGAGAAGCTTGGTGAAAAGTTTACGGGAGAAACCGAATTGGTATGTGAGTGGTTCAGGGTAGTTTAAAAGAAGCACAAGGATTTTTTCCTTTAAATTATGGAATAATCCTTGATGCTATTTTACGGTTTAATCCTGTTTAGATGTCTTTCTCTAGCGTGAAACAATCTATATCCGGTGCCCAGCAGTAGGGACTGCACATACGTATTACATTATTTCCGGCTTTTAATTCTACAGGTAATGTGATGATTGCCATACCTTTTGACTCATCGGTTTGTAGATCCTTTAGCATCGTTTTTTTGCCATTTACTTCGACTTCCAGTTTGCGGTCTGTACCCGGGACATAAGAAATATGTAATTTATACCGGCCACCTTTTTCACTGTATACTTCGTTCCATTCGGCATAATTCTCTGCCTGTCCGCCCAGATAACGTACAATCATACCTCCTGATGCTTCTTTGAATGGTGCATATAGGATGTTCCTTGGATGCGTTGCCAGATCGTTATAGCATGGCAGATATGCCCATTCCGCCTCATAACGGGTGGGTTCCAGGCGTTGTTCGGCTTCCAGACGAAGTATTTTCACACTATGAGGAGGCAGCTCGTATATCAACTTATTGGTAATGGTACCGGCTGATTGACATTTTATTAAATCACGTACTTTTATTTTTCCGCCCAATTCGAGCAATGCCGTCGGTATCGAGAAAGAGCAAATTGTGTCAGAAGGATTATAGAATGCTACTGCACGTACCTTGCCCCGCTTTTGTTCAATATCTTTCGTCAGTATATACCCCCCATTCTGATGCTGCACTACATAGGCTTGCAAACCTAACGGATCCTGATTGAGTGCAATGAGTTCTCTGTTTTTCAATAATTCCAGAGAAGATTCGGGGATTGTTGTTAGGTCACAACCGATAAGTAGCGGTGAACTCATGATACACCACATACCGAAGTGTACCTCCTCCTCTTCCGGTTTCAGTCCGCGACCAATTTCCAGCATATCCATATCGTTGTAATGTCCGCCTCCGGCATACGCAGATAAATACAGGTTTTTGCCGATAATATATTTGATGGATTCCCATTTGGGATTGATATCTGCACTGATACGCCACGAGCGGGCAAGGTCTTTGGCCCATGTACCGGGAAATGCCCAGCGACAGATGTTTAATGAAATATTCCGGTTGCAAACCGCATCAATAGCCTGCCGAATTTCGGTATAGCGCTTCTGTTCTTCCAGTGCCAACGACTGTCCTGCACCACAGTAGTCTATCTTAATGAAATCGAAACCCCATTCGTTGAAGAACAGGTCAGCATCCTGTTTTTCGTGTCCATACAATCCTACACCAACACCATTGGGGTCTTTGTCCCAAATAGAACCACAGGTATTGCTTCCGGCATCGGAATAAATGCCCGCCTTTAAACCTTTGGCGTGAATATAGTCGGCTACACACTTTAAGCCATTGGGGAAACGTTCGGGATGTGTTTGTAACTTTCCGTTTTCATCACGCCAGCCAAAGAAACCATCGTCTACATTTACATACAGATAGCCGGCTTCTTTCAGGCCTTGGCTGACCATTGCATCGGCCTGTTTCTTGATCAACGCTTCGTTGATATGAATACGATAGGTGTTCCATGAACTCCAACCCATAACTGGTGGATCCAATTGGTTGATCTGGGCCATAGCCCCCATCGTTATGGTACTTAGCAAGAAGAGTGATAAACTACTGATGTGTAGGAATTTCATAGATACATTCATTTATTATTGCCAATGCTTACATTATCTGCAAAGTTACTATTTTTTTGTTTTGTCATTGTTGAACTGCTATTTTCTTTTTAATGTCATTTTTTAAGTTTCGTCTTTTTTTGTACCTTTGCACCCGGATGGGATATAAAGTTCCACGTAATAAATGAAACAGCAATTTAAAACGCCGCATTCATCTTTTCTTAATGATGTATTAATCAAGCTTGCACTTTTCCACAAGTGGGGAAGAGAAAATTCCGATTAAGTAATCCCTTTACTTAATTTCCCTTTTTTTATTTTTCATATTTTAAATTCATAAGTAATACACGTATGAGCAAATTTTCTTTGTTCATAATAGCGTTATGTACGCCGTTATGTTCTATGGGTACGTATGCCCAGGAAGAGGTCAGGCAGGTGATATCCATTGATGAAATGTTTTCACTGGCCGACCAGAATAGTAAATCGTTGCGTCCGTATGCCACCGGAATAAATGAGGCACGTGAAGGGGTTCGAGTCGCAAAAAATGCCCGTCTACCGGAGATTGACGCCTCTTTATCTTTTAGTTATCTGGGTGATGGGCGTATGATGGACCGTGATTTCTCTAACGGTTTTAATGCACCAATGCCACATTATGGTAATAACTTTGCAATCGAAGCTTCCCAAGCTATTTATACGGGTGGTGCCATCTCCAATGGGATAGCTATTGCACGTTTGCAGGAAGAAAATGCTAATTTGAGTCTGGAATCCAATCGTAATAACGTTCACTTTTTGTTGGTGGGATATTATCTGGACTTGTTTAAGCAACAAAATATGTTGCAGGTATATGAAAAGAATATAGAACAGACCAAGCAGGTACTTAAAGATCTCCATGTGAAAGAGAGTGAGGGAATTGTCCTGAAAAATGATATAACGCGGTATGAATTGTTATTGTCCAATCTGCAACTTACCCATACACAAATTCAGAATACAATAACAATTTTGAATAATAACCTGACTACGACTTTGGGCTTACCCTCTGCTATCAGAGTAAGTCCGGATACTACTATTTTATCGCGTGTACTTCCGGTGGAGAGTACAGAGAGCTGGACTGCTACTGCCTGTGTTAATTCTCCCACGTTGAAACAAATGTCACTTGCCATGCAGATAACCCAACATCAGGATAAAATAATAAGATCTGAGCGAATTCCCAAAATCGCTTTGTTTGCCGGCAATCGTTTTGATGGACCTATCATCATTGAAGTACCACCTATCAATAAGAACTTCAATTATTGGTACGTGGGGGTAGGAGTGAAGTATAACTTTGCTTCTCTATATAAAACGAATAAATCGGTATCCCGTAGTAAATATTCTGTTCAGCGCGTTCGTGAGCAATACGAAGATGCCAAAGAACAAACCGAGTTGGCGGTAAAGACTGATCATGTCAAGTATCTGGAGTCTTATGTAGAGCTGAATACTCAGCAAAAGAGCGTAGAACTGGCCCTCCAGAATTATGCGGTAGTCAGTAACCGATACAAAAATGATATGGCACTCATTACCGATATGCTGGATGCCAGTAATGCAAAACTGGCGGCTGAATTACAGCTGGTGAATGCTCAGATTAATATCGTTTTCAACTATTACAAACTTCTTTATATTTCCGGAACTCTCTAAAAAATGTGATTATGAATAAGAAAACTAAAAAGCTGACTTTTAATGTTGTTGTTATCGTTCTGTTAATAATCGGGCTTGTATGGGTTTGTGCCCGTTTTGTACATCTGGGTAATGTAGAATTTACTGATAATGCCCAAGTGCGTCAACACATTGTACCGGTCAATAGCCGGGTGCAGGGGTTTATTAAGAAAATCTATTTCACAGAATACCAGACCGTGCACAAAGGTGATACATTGGTTGTGATTGAAGATTCTGAATTCCGTTTCAGACTGGCACAGGCAGAAGCCGATTACCAGAATGCTTTATCCGGAAAGACGGTAGTGACTTCGACTATACATACTACTCAGAATAATATTGCTGTATCCGACGCCAGTGTTCAGGAAGCTAAAATACGGTTGGACAACGCCGGTCGGGAATACAATCGTTATAAGAATTTGCTGGCGCAGGATGCTGTAACCCGTCAGCAGTATGATGCCATTCAGACAGAATATGCAGCCTCAAAGGCGCGTTATGAACTTTTGCTCCGTCAGAAACAATCTACTGCACTTGTTAATCAGGAACAAACCCGTCGTTTGGAGCAGACCGATGCCGGTATTAAAGTAGCAGAAGCTGCCTTGAATCTGGCCCGGCTGAATCTTTCATATACTGTGATTCTGGCACCTTGTGACGGGACAACCGGGCGGAAGGAGATACAGGAAGGACAATTGGTACAGCCGGGACAAACGCTGGTAGATCTGGTAGATGAAAAGGACAAATGGGTGGTAGCAAATTATAAAGAAACACAGACAGCACATATTAACGAAGGATACAAAGTCGATATTGAAGTAGATGCCATACCGGGTATTGTATTCAAAGGTTTGGTGAAATCTGTTTCACAGGCTACTGGAGCCAGTTTTTCTCTTATTCCGCAAGACAACTCAGCCGGTAATTTTGTAAAAGTAGAACAACGGATTCCGGTTCGTATCGAATTTTCCAAAGACAACAGGCCGGAGGATATGAAGCGTCTACGCGCTGGTATGAATGTAGAATGTATTGTTAACTATTAATCTATGCACGAAACAGGTCCTTTTTCTATTCCGGCTATTCGTGACTTCGTTCCGGAGAAGCTGAAACCGTGGATTATTATTGTTTTCGTTATCATCTTCCAGTTTTCCGGTGGAGTTTATCTGGCAGCTGTTAGCGAGATGGTCGGTTCTACGGCTTTGATGCAACAAGATATAATGATGGCAGGATATGCTTCTTTGGTGGGGATGGGATTGACATTCAACATCATGTTCCGGCTGAAATTTCGTTTTCCTTCTAAAACGGCTTTTCTTACCTGTTGCATTGTTATCATTATCTGCAATTTGATATGTATGCATACACATAGTGTTCCATTGCTTGTTTTTGTCTGTTTTATTGCGGGTATATTCAGAATGTGGGCAACGTTTGAGTGTAACTCTACCATCCAGCTTTGGCTTACCCCTAAGCGTGATCTTTCTGTCTTTTTCTGTTTTATCTATCTGTTGGTACAAGGATGCATGCAACTCTCGGGGTTGTTAACTGTTTATACAGCATTCTGGGCTAAGTGGGAGTATATGCATTGGGTGGTGATCGCACTACTTTTGTTGATAATGTTAATAACCATGGTTATCTTTCGCAATTTTCGTTCCATGCCTAAACTTCCTCTTTATGGCATCGACTGGCTGGGTGCTATTATGTGGGGGAGCATTGTGCTGTGTATCATTTTTGTATGTGTGTATGGTGAGTATTATGATTGGTATGAATCCGTTTATATACGGGCAGCTACAGGGGCAGGTGTTGTGCTTTTGCTGTTAAATCTGTTTCGTGCTTCTTTCATACGTCATCCGTTCATTGCTCTGGTAACCTGGCGATATAAAGTTGTGTATATGACTTTTCTGTTTTATATCATTGTTGATGTATTGCTGGCACCCTCTCATCTATTTGAGCATATTTATATGGAAGCGGTACTTGGTTATGACTCGTTAAATGTTATTTCACTCAACTGGGTGCTTCTTTTGGGAACTGTTGCAGGCAGTGTATTTACTTTTTACACCTTTTCGCGTAACAAATGGTGTTATAGGACGATGACGGTCATTGCCTTTATGGCTATTACCGGTTATTTGATGATTTTATATTTTACGATTGATTATAATCTGCCTAAAGAGGCTCTGATAATGCCTTTGTTTTTGCGTAGTTTCGGCTACGTTATTATAGCCATATGTTTTCTTACTGCCTTGTCTCGCGTACCTTTTCAGAACTTCTTTCAGACAATTACGATACAGAGTTTTGTCAGTGCGGGGTTTGGCGGAGTGTTGGGTACGGCTATCCTTGGGCACGCTTTGAATGTGGTATTGAAAAAAAATGCAATGTTACTGGGGACTACCTTAGACCGTGTCAACCCTTTAGCCAATCAGTTACCGGCAGGTGAACTTTATGGAGCATTACAGCAACAGGCGTTAATGGTTTCAATGAAAGAACTATATGGATGGCTTACGATGATAAGCTTGCTTTGCCTCTTTCTATTCTGGATCAGTGAGAATTCTGTTCGTCCGCTTCATGTGTTGCATCCGCGCTATCGGGTTATCCGTAGATTCATAAAACATGAGCTGAGAACGAGTGGAATGTGGAGGTAATGTATTGTGACAAATTGTAATAAAATGAGCGGTTTTGTAACAGGTTGATATATAGCGTATTATTAGCTCTTATTTTTCTCCGTAGAGAAACAGGTCGTTTCTCTACGGAGATCGCCTCGTTCCTCGTAGAGAAACGACCTGTTCTTCTACGAGGAACGAGACGATCTGTGATTTCCTATTCTTAAATCAGGACAAATTGTCTTTTTCCCGGATCTTTTTATTTCATCGTTAGTAGTGCCTCCTCCCAACTGAGTGTAGCATGTTCTACTACCAGATCCCATTCGTTCTGCCGCTCATTCCATGCATAACTCTGATAGTTTTCGGCCATTCCCATTCCATTTCCACGATATACGGCTTTTTCTTTAATATTTGAATAGGTTTTTGTTCCGGCATTCCAGGAGGCATATTCAACGGCTGTCTCATCAGTACCGTATGTTATGGTCAGGCAGCGGTCTTTATCATATTTTTGCGCTTGCTTATTCCATTTCAGCACTTCTTTTTGTATGAGGCGATTCTGCTCGTCATACGTATAGTTATACTTTAGATGAGGTTGCAGATACTTCTGGTTTTGTACTTCGTATACAGTTTGCGATTCTACTTTGCCATTATTAATTTCACTGTTGTAGGCGAAGTTTGATACTGAAGCTACTGATGTGGCCATTGCCATTACTGCTGAAAGAATAACTGTTGCGTTCATACTTCTATGTTGTATTCCTAATAATTGAATACTTTTTTATTTGTTATTAA
>ERZ1108168.111-NODE-111-length-80861-cov-7.664183_pt1 | contig 80861 bp, 48 predicted proteins | sample MGYA00403704_ERZ1108168 | MGnify/ENA primary metagenome ERZ1108168 (study PRJEB35170, sample SAMEA104062421) | human gut metagenome | biome: human gut; feature: human-associated habitat; material: faeces | place: Denmark | collected 2012-06-12 ...
GTGGGACAGCACGACATGTGCATCTCATGCTGCTTTACATGTACATGTAAAACAATACTGCTCACCGGGGAAAGGAACGTTCCTTTCCGAGAAAGACAAAGTACAATACCGGGCAAGGGTAACAATGCCGTCTATGGGCACTTCCGCTATCGAAAAGATAGGGTCATAATCTTCGTTACTATACGGATATGAATCTATTTACGATCAGCTTTGAACTCAATAGTCAACTACTGATTCGCACATCTATTTGATTTTTACTGAAAAAGTATCCCTATACTTAATATCCTATTTAAACAAATCATAACTATAATTTTTACTATATTTGCCCAAACTAATACTAATCAATTTTATTATGAGAAAACTTAACCAAGCACTTCTTGCGGTCGCTACATTGGCTTTCGCTTCATGCAACACGCAAAAGGAAGAAATCAATTATCAGGTAATCCCTCTCCCCCAAGAGGTCGTTGTCAGTCAGGAACCTCTTTTCACACTACAGGAAACCACAAAAATTCTTTATCCGGAAGGAAACGAGCTGCTGAAACGAAACGCAGAGTTTTTATCCGGATATATCCAAGATGCGACAGGAAAAGAACTCGACATTGCAACAATCACATCGGAAAGTACACCGCAAAATGCTATTATCTTAGGGTTGGACAAGAGTATAACGGAAAAAGAAGGATACGAGCTTACAGTATCTTCCGAACAAGTCACCATTAACGGACAAACGCCTAATGGAGTGTTCTACGGCATACAAACTTTGCGGAAATCAATTCCGGCAACTACTGCCAGCACCAAGATTGCACTTCCGGCAGCAGCCATCAAAGATTATCCACGCTTCAGCTACCGAGGCATGCATCTCGACGTAAGCCGCCACTTCTTCCCGATAGAATTCGTAAAGAAATACATCGACTTGCTGGCATTACATAACATGAATACTTTCCACTGGCATCTGACAGACGACCAGGGATGGAGAATCGAAATAAAAAAATATCCGAAGTTAACGGAAATAGGCTCACAACGCTCAGAAACAGTAATAGGACACAACTCCGGTGAATATGACGGCACACCTTATGGAGGTTTCTACACACAAGAACAAATTAAAGAAGTTATAGACTATGCAAAGGAGCGCTATATCAACATCATCCCTGAAATAGACCTGCCCGGACATATGGTTGCTGCTTTGGCTGCTTATCCGGAACTGGGTTGTACAGGAGGTCCGTATGAAGTAGAAAAAACCTGGGGAATATTTGAAGATGTACTTTGCATTGGTAACGATAAAACAATGCAATTTATAGAAGATGTATTGGGCGAAGTAGCCGACCTGTTTCCTTATAAGTATATCCACATCGGAGGTGACGAAGCTCCACGCAATCGTTGGGCCAAATGTCCGAAGTGCCAGGCACGTATCAAAGCAGAGGGCTTGAAAGCTGACGCTAAACATACGGCGGAAGACCGTTTGCAGAGTTACTGCATGCAACGCGCAGAGAAATTCCTCAATAGCAAAGGGCGCCAAATAATTGGTTGGGACGAGATTCTGGAAGGAGACGTAGCACCCAATGCGACTGTAATGTCATGGCGCGGAATGGCTGGTGGAATAGAAGCTGCCAAGTTGGGACATGATGTGATTATGACCCCAAACACCTATGTATATTTTGACTATTACCAAACGGCAGACACAAAAGATGAACCAGATGCCATTGGTGGTTGTGTGACATTGGAACGCGTATATAGTTTGGAGCCTGTTCCGGAAACTTTAAACGCAGAAGAGAAAAAGCACATCATTGGTGCTCAGGCCAATCTTTGGTGTGAATATATCCCTACGACAAAACAGGTAGAGTATATGGTACTCCCGCGTATGGCTGCTTTGGCAGAGGTTCAATGGACACTTCCCGAAAAGAAAGATTATAGTGACTTCACCAAACGCTTGCCCCGACTTTTAGCTTTTTATGATCGTAACAGCCTCAACTACGGCAAACATGTGTTTGATATTAAATCAAATATCACATCCGACCCAGAAAAAAAAGCAGTAATGATAGAGCTTAGCACAGTGGATAATGCACCTGTTTACTATACATTGGATGGAACAGAACCGAATGCTACTAACGGAACGAAATATGAAGCTCCCATAGCCATTACACAGGATGCAGATTTCAAGGCCGTTGCTGTTCGTTCTACCGGTAACAGTAAGATTATATCCGAACAAGTTAATTTCAACAAAGCCACCTGTCGCCCGATTGAACTGAAAGCTCAACCTTCAGCCAAATACTCCTATAAAGGTGCTACAACTTTAGTAGACGGATTAAAGGGAGGAAACAGCTATGCCGGTGGACGCTGGTTGGGCTTTTGGGGAACAGATGTTGAAGCAACCATTAATTTAGGAGTACCAACAGAAATAAGTAAAGTTTCAACAGAAGCTATTGTTGACATGGGAGCCTGGATCATGGGAGCTACCGGACTGACTGTTTCCATATCAGAAAATGGGAAAGACTTCCAAGAAGTAGCTTCAGAAACCTACCCTTCTGAAACAGACTTAGGCAAAAAAGGAATAGAAGATTACAATGTGGAATTCTCACCAGTAAAGGCTACTTTTGTAAAGATAACAATCAAGTGTAGCCCCGCCTTGCCGAAAGGACACGCCGGAGAAGGAAAAACACCTTACTTATTTGTGGATGAAATAAGTGTGGATTAGTATTGCTATCTGATGAAATACGGATGATCGTAATACGGTCTTGAATCCATTTCACCACAAAGTAGCACAGAGTTCCACAAAGTACTATTTATTTAATGAAACGCAGATAAATGCAGATTAAAAGACTGTAGATATTTATCATCTATTTATTTCCCTTTGCGAAAATCTGTGTTCATCTGCGTTTCAATTAATCATCGCCTGACGTACCTCCCCGTGCGGAAAACACTCAAAACTGGAAGTAAATGAATGGTTGGATCTCACTACTCTTCATCTGAATAACCAGATAAATCATAGCCACCATTAATAATGCTTTGCCTAAAAACGGGAGACGAATTACCCCACGACAAACCGCATTTTCCCAACTATCAGGAGCAAAATGAAGCAGGAAGCCCAGTATCATCAAAGCAAAAACACGCCAGTACCCCTCTAATAGTTGCGGGAACAGTTGTGGGCGGAAAGTCGTAAATATCTGGCCCAGCATATCCATTGAGTTATGGATATCGGCATTACGAAAGAAAATCCAACAGAAACAAACAAAGTTAAATGTAATAATGACACCAAAGAAACGACGGATACCGTGACTTTCTTCCCCCTTCTTACGCCCTATAATAGTCATCCAGGCTTTATGAAGCGCCAACGCTATGCCATGAAACATACCCCATAAAACAAAATTCCAAGATGCTCCATGCCATAATCCACCCAGAAACATAGTAATGATAAGATTAAGATACTGACGGAATTTACCGTGCCGATTCCCTCCCAACGAGATATACAGATAATCACGCAACCAGCTTGACAGAGAAATATGCCAACGTCGCCAAAACTCTGTAATAGAAGCCGATTTATAGGGAGAATTAAAATTCAGATTAAAATGGAAGCCCAATAAGAGAGCAATACCAATAGCCATATCACTATATCCGGAAAAATCGCAATAAATTTGCAGTGCATACCCATAAAGTCCCATCAAGTTTTCTACACCTGAATAAAGCGTAGGGTTATCAAAAATACGTTCTACAAAATTGATACTGATATAGTCTGAGATAACAGCTTTCTTAAACAAACCGGCTACAATCAAAAAGATACCCCGACCAAACATTTCCTGCGAAACATAAAGCGGCTTACGAATCTGAGGTATAAAATCACGTGCCCGTACAATAGGTCCTGCCACCAGTTGAGGAAAAAAGGACACATAAAAAGCATAATCCAGTAAATTTGTGAGTGGCTTTATATCCCTTCGGTAAACATCGATTGTATAACTCAGCGACTGAAAAGTAAAGAAAGAGATACCTACAGGAAGGAATATATCAAGCGCTGTAAATTGTCCGCCCATCAATGAAGCAATAACTCCACCCAGAAAATTTGTATACTTAAAATAACAAAGTAATCCTAAATTGAGAGAAAGACTTAGCATCACCCACGCTTTCCGCCCATACTTATTGTCAGTGCGATCCATCAGACGGGCAAACACAAAATCGCCAACTGTTACAATAGCCAATAAAAAGAAATAAGTACCGCTACTCTTATAATAAAAATAATAAGAAAACAAGGTAACAAACAAGATACGCGCAGTATACTTATGACGCAGAAGTACATACACCACCATAAAGGCGGCAAACAGCCAGAGAAATATTCCGCTACTAAATATCATCGGAGCCTCCGGATTATATGTGAAAACCTCACGGAGGCGGCTAAAATCTATATCAATGGGAAACATAATCGTTATAAGCTTTAATAATGGCTTCGTATAATAAATTACCCTGGAGAATATATCCTTCAGGCAAATAATGTACATGATCGGGGCGCATCAACCTGGCTTCCTGCCAGTTTTTACAGGCACGAAGGCTTCCTCCCACTACATTATACATATCCCAAACAACCAAATGATGATCACGAGCGTACTTCTGAATAGTATTGGCAGCCGTCACTGTGCGCGGATTGATAGTATATGTCCGGCGCCTGCCTCGCCGTCGGAAACTTTCATAAGAACCGGGAGGAGTCGTTAACAGGATCGGAACATCCGGCAAACTGTCACGAATCAGCGAAATAAGTTCATCCATCTGCTGATAATGCAAATTAATATTATAACGTTTATTATGGCTCTCATTTGTTCCGAAAGAGAGTATAAGAAGTTCTGGTTTAAGCGCAGCAATGGCAGCGATACGGTCGGGATGTGTAAAAGTGAGACAGGTTGCTCCGTTTACTCCCATATCAGTATAGGAAACATTCCCAAAAGTCTCGGCCAATCGTTGTCCGGTAGTCTGGGGGTAAATATGTCCTCGAACATGGCTATCGCCAATATGCAAAATACGTACAGTATCTTCCAGTATTCCTCCTTTTACAAGACGTAAATGCTCAAGCACAGGAGAGAGTATCCCCAGACTATCAACAATCTCATTTATTCCTATTCCCTTAAAAGCAGCCGGCAAATCAATCTGTACGGATAGGGTGTCGTAAAGCAGTTTCATCTCACGCATCGGTTTAGCACTTTTCATCGGTGTCTCCCGTACCGGACATACAGGCAAAGCATCCTGTGCAAAAAGCTTTAACGAAGCTGCCAGGAAGAGGATTACAATAAATAACAGAAACTTATTTATTCTCATAAGCACGTCTCCTGTCATATTGTTCTTTTCCGTAGAGTAATGTTTCATAAAGCAAACCTGCCAGATGTTTTCCACCTCGGAAATTAATATGTGTATAATCATAATTTGCCATGGAAGGTTTTGCATGTACCAGTTTTGCCATACTACCTTCTCCTCCCATCGCTTCAAACATATTCCAGAAAGCGATGCCACTCTCAGCGGCTATATTCTGTTGATAGCGAATCAGATTCTTAACTCCCGGCATCGTACGAAGTTCTCCGGTATCGGTTTTATAGTCACGATCGCCTACACTAAGCAACAGAAAACCTGCCTGGGGAAAACACTCCTTCAAATGTTCAATAGCAGTAAGTAATCCCTTCTGATAATTATCATAATTGTAACCACGTTGAGTAGCAACATTCAGTCCGTACTGCAAAATGATAAGATCGTAGGGACGCTGATCATTGAACTCTTTCATTATACCGGCAGGGATCGTTCGCAGAGAAAGTCCGGAACTACCACGCAAAGAGAAGTTATCAACAATAATCCCTTGCGTACCATCCATCGCCATACCATAAAACAGCGTAGAATCTGCCTGATTTACTGTCCAACGCACAGAGCCAATACGCCCCTCCACTTGCATTGCCTGCAAATGCCCATCAGGCTCAAATTGACGGTTTTCTGTTTCTCCCCGATTTATGCGAACAGAAAGATCAACCGCACCTTTATTATAAAAAAAGATAGACGCCTGCTGACAAGTATCTAATAAAGAAGCATACTTATTCTGTCCACGAAGCTCAACATAAGCATTATTGTTCGGAATAAAATAATGCCCGGAAAGGCCTTGCTTTTTTCGATCGAAATAAACACTATCCGTTACGGCATGACTGGACCATCCTCCGAACGAATGACGTACAGTAGGACGGTATCCGCTGGTCATAGAGGTTATGGTGACAAAACCCACTCCACACCCTCCAAAACGTTTCTGTAACATTTCACGCAGGTCGGCAGTGAATATATCGGCCTCTATAAAGGAATCACCGAAGACAGCGATACGCACCAGACGCTTCTTCACCGGAATCTCGTCCAGTGCACGGTAGAAAGGAGTCATCCCACGCAGAGTAGAATCACTATAATCTTCTATACAGGTCATCCCCGTACGACAGGTATCTACAAAAGCAGGCTTCACTTCAGGTACAGGAGGAAGACTGTCTGCTTCTATCTCTGCTTCTTCCGGTTCAGGTGTACGGACATCACTCAACAAGTCCACCCGTCTCATTGTATGTCCATCAATCGTTATGACCGGTAACCAATGCATGGCAATCAAAGCAGCCAGAATAAATAAGGTCAGTCCTAACGAATATTTCAGATAATTCTTCATGTACTCTCTTACTTTAATAAGGAGCTGCAAAGATAGATAAAACGGATAAAAAGAAAGGAGAATCTACATGATTTATGAGATTCTCCTTTCTTTATGTTAATTTACGTTAGTATCAGATACTCCGTTCAATATTCCAGACAAATGCACGTAATCCAAGCTGTTCAGTCTGCAAATCCATTTTATGTAACGTATCCAGCAGCGGATCTACCTTCTCATCCTCAACCACAGACAGAATGGCCGAACACATACTGGGCCACGCATGACTTCCGAAATGTGGATCACCAGTCTTTGACCCACGTCCCTGAACGCGTTCCAGATAAGTAAAGCCACGACAGTTGAGACGATCCAATAAAGCAATGATACGTTCATAATAGGCCTGGTCGAATGTTATTAATACTGATTTCATATTTTTAATTATGAGTTATGAATTATGGGTCATACTACTATTTTTTCTTATAGTGCATAACCCGTAACTTGTTATTTCTTTATGATCTCATCTTTGTGCTCCTGAAAATAGATGTCCAGTGCGCGTTGACGCTTCATAGCTTTACGCTTACGTTTGATACCTGTACCGGCAAATACGCAGTACAATGTCGGAATCAAAATCAACGTAAGGATAGTAGATATTGTCAAACCACCAATAACGGCAATTGCCATCGGACTCCACATTTCCGACCCCTGACCACCACCGATAGCCATCGGGATCATACCAAGAACGGTGGTAGCCGTTGTCATCAATACCGGACGGAGACGGCTCTTACCGGCAGTCACTACAGAATGCAATACCGACTGTCCGCGTTCGCGACACAAAGTGATATAGTCAATAAGCACAATACCGTTCTTCACTACAATACCAATCAACATGATAGCTCCCAATAAACTCATTACACTCAATGTACTATTTGTGAAGTATAATGCCATCAACACCCCACTAAATGCAAACGGGAGTGAGAACATGATAATGAATGGATAAGTAAGTGACTCAAACTGTGCAGCCATTACGATAAATACGAGGATTACAATCAGGATAGCCAGTGTCCCCAGATCCCTGAACGAATCTTGCTGGTCTTCAAACGAACCGGCAACCTGAATCGTCACTTCAGACGGTACATCCATTTTATCAATAATAGCATTACCAGCACTTACCACATCCCCTAGCGGAGCACCAGATATAACAGCAGATACCGTCACAATACGTTCGCGGTCTTTACGTTCAATAGTAGGAGGCGCAAAACGTTCGACCACCGTACCGAGATCTTTGATACGAACAGCCTCTCCTTTAGCATTATATACCAGAACGTTTTCTAAACTTTCAAGACTGGTACGATGCTCAGGGGCATAACGCACTTTAATGTCATACTCATCACCATCTTCACGATATTTAGAAGCAATAGCCCCATTGACACGATTACGCAGATAAGTACCGGCAGTAGCCAGATTCAGGCCATGCAAAGCCAGTTTCTCACGGTCAAAATCTACCTGATATTCGGGCTGATAGTCGCTACGGCTGATGTTTACCTCAGATACACCTTTCACATCCAGCAACCGACGCTTCAACTGAGCTGCTACACTATCGGTAGTTGCCATATCATAGCCATAGATTTCAAAGTCGGCACTTGCCTGAGCAGACATACCGGTATTACTACCTCCAAGAATCACCTGTGCTTTACTAAATTCAGGATACTTCTTCAGGTCTTCACGCATCTCGTCACAGACCTGCTCCAGAGAAATTTTACGATCTCCCGGGTCTACCAGACTGATATTGAAAGAAATAATATGAGAACCGTTGTCCTGCATAGAAGCCCATGTATTATCAGAGTCGGCTTGTCCCACAGTATAGTTACATACCTTCATTATTCCTTTGTATTTTGTCATCCACTGATTGGTCAACTTCTCCGATACCTCCTGGGCCAGCTCTTTACGGGTACCAATCGGCAATTCAAGCTGTACGGCAATACGAGCATTATCCTGCGCCGGGAAAAATTCAGTACCAATACCTTTGGCACAGAATAAACTGACAATAAAGAATATGACACAACCGATAACAACAATCGAGCGATGACGAACAGCCCAGTTCAGCATACGTGCATACCATGTATCCAACCCATCCAATGATTTCTCAATAGGTCTATAGAAAGTCGTGAATGCTTTTGACTGTTTCTTCTGAAGTTTCAATAACTGGGCACAGAGCATCGGAGTCAATGACAAAGCAGCAACAGTAGAGATAAACATAATAGCACACATCATCCATCCCAGCTGCTTGAACATCACACCAGACATACCACTCACCATAGTCAACGGGAAGAACACAGCAATCATGGTCAATGTAGATGCAATAACTGAGATAGCCACCTCATTTGTTCCATGTACAGCGGCCTGTTTCGGATCAGACCCACGCTCAATATGTGTTGTAACATTCTCCAATACCACAATGGCATCATCTACCACCATACCAATAGCAATGGAGAGAGAAGACAGAGAAATGATATTAATCGTATTCCCGGTGACGGCCAGATAAATAAACGAAGCAATCAACGAAAGCGGAATCGTTATACAGATAATCAATGTTGCCCTCCAACGTCCCAGGAAAAGGAATACTACGATTACAACAAACAGCAAAGCATAAAGTACTGTTTCGGCCAAACTATCAATTGTATTCAGGATATTTTCGGATGTATCAACAATAACCCCCAGTTTCACGTCACTGGGCAGATTCTTTTGCAAACGGGGTAATGCTTCCTCTACCTTCTTCGAGATTTCCACAGAGTTGGCACCCGATTGCTTCTGTACAATAATCATAGCACCCTTTACACCATTATTATATGTTTCCTGTGCACGTTCTTCTACAGTATCAACTACACGGGCCACATCACGAAGATAGACACTTGCACCATTGTAAGTACCAACTACTATATCTTCCAACTGTCGTGAATCGTTAAACTCCCCTTCTACACGCAACGAATAAGTTTCATTACCAATATCAAAGGTACCACCAGGAATATTCTTATTCTCTGCACCAATAATAGAACTGATTGTCTCAATAGACAGATGATAAGCCTCTAACTTATTCGGATCACAATATACCTGTATTTCACGCTGCGGAGCACCACTGATAGATACTGTACCTACACCTGGAATACGGGCCAAAGGATTCACTACGCGGTCATCCAGAATTTTATAAAGTGCCGACTGGCTCTCATTGGCCTGTACAGACAATAGTACGATAGGAATCATATCCGTACTAAACTTGAAGATGATAGGATTCTCCACATCATCCGGGAGCTGTGAACTCACCATGTCAAGTTTGTCCCTGACATCATTCGTCAGTACATCGATGTCGTTACCAAATTCAAACTCCAACGTAATCAAGGACATATTTTCTGATGACCGGGAAGTAATATGCTTCAGGTTACTTACGGCATTCAACGTATTTTCCAACGGTCGGGTCACATTATTTTCTATATCCGAAGCACTGGCTCCGGGATAGGCGGTCATTACCATAATCGTATTTGTATCAATATCCGGATACAAGTCGATTGGTAGTTTTGATAAAGAGAAAAGACCAAAGATCACCACTGCAAGAAAGCAGAGAGAGGTCATAATCGGTTTTTTTACCGCTCCTTCGTATAAACTCATGTTGTTTAGTGATTAGTTATTGAGTGACGAGTGACGAGTGAAAGCACACTGAGCGCTAATCACCTATCACTAATCATTAATCGTTAATTTTATTTCTCTACGTCTACTTCTGTACCATCAATCAAGCGTGCCTGTCCTGCAACAACCACTTGTGAGTTATTGGGTACACCCGACTTCAGCTCATATTCCGCGCCCATACGACGTCCCAGCTCCACTTTATTGTAAGACACTTTTCCGTCTTTGTATACAAAGACGTAACGATCGCCGGCACCAGCCTGTTTCACAATAGCCAGATCGGGAACAACTACGTTATCCTGAGTACCAAAGTTCAGAGTAGCACGGGCAAACATTCCCGGACGTACCCGCTGGTCTTTGTTTTCCAGTTTGATTTCAACAGGGAAAGTACGCGTAGTTGCATCAATGGTAGGATAAACAAGACTAACCTTTCCGGTAAACTCTTCATCACCATATACATCCAGCTTTACCGCAACAGGAGAACCTTTCTTTACCTGAGAGAAATAAGTTTCAGAAACATTGATCATCAGTTTTACCGGAGTAATCTGTTCTACAACCAACACAGGTTCTCCACCGCTATACATATCTCCGTTATCATAATTACGTGCAGTTATGATTCCGTTGATCGGACTAACCAACGTCGTATTTTCCATTAAATTCTTATAAGCAGTTTCCTGTACTTCGAGTGCCATCTTCAAGGCATCCCATTCCGATTTGGAAGTACCACCTACTTTATAAAGTTCGTCGGCACGATTAAATTCAAGACGTTTGTTTTCCAGTTGTAACTTCATCTGTTTCAAACTGGCTTCATCCATAAGCACCAGTTTTTGTCCTTTTGAAACGCGGTCACCCACTTCTACAAATATCTTATCTATTCTCACAGGAGATGACGGAGCTATATTATTCTTAACTTCCGCTTCTACCGTTGCCGTATATTCCTGTATCTGATCGACAGGCCTTGCTGTTACATCCGCCAATTTTACTCTTGGCTTATCTTCTACTTTTTCAACAGCTTTTTGTTCTTTTCCGCCAGTACATGAGCCTAGCAGCATAATAGCAAACAGGGCTACTAATTGGAAACTCTTTTTCATGTGGTTTTCTATATTTTTATTTTTCCTGGTTTATTTTATTACTTCGTCTTTACCCAATACCTGATCAAGATCAGCCTTAGATACCAAATAATCGTAGATTGATTGATTGTAAGTAAGCTCCGCTTGTGTCAGCGACACCTGCGAGCTATTCAGTTCGAGTACAGTACCCTTACCTACTTCATAACGTTTACCAGCAATCAATACTGCTTTCTCGGCTTGCAATACATTTTCTTTGTTACTTACAACCTGCTCCGAGCTGGCCGCCATATTGCTACGATAACTTTCTATCTGCATATTCAACTTACGTTCCGTATCCAGACGATTCCATTCCAATTGTTTCACCTGTATGCGGGCCGTTTTCATCTTTGTAAAATTACTGGCCTTGTACAAGGGAATACTCAGATTAAACATTAATGAAGAACTATTGCTCCAGGTATAATCAAAGAAATTCAAATTCGGATTATAAAGAGACTGGTACTGATACGAAAGAGACATAGAAAGTGTAGGAAGGAAATTCGTCCGTTGCGCCTTAATGTTCTTAAGAAGTAATTTATGATTCAAATCAAATTGCTTCATGGTCGTATTGTTTATCAGATTCTCATTTCCGGCATTCAACTCTCCGGCAAACAGAGCCGTTTCGTAATTAGCCAGGTTATCATCAGCCTTTAGGTCTACATCAACTGTAATACCCATCAATACCTTCAATTGTAACTTTGCCAATGTCACCGCATTGGAAGCTGACACAACACTAGGTTTTACACTGCGCATCTGCACCTCAGCACTAATTTTATCAAATTCGCTTACAGTTCCTTGCTGATATTTAGCATTAGCCACATTAAAGTTATCTTCTGCCAGTTTATAACTTTTCTGCATTACCTCATAGGTATCTTGCGTCAGCATCAGCTGATAATACGCCTTTGTCACCTGATTAACCAGATCTTGTTTAGAAGCCCTTGACTTCTCAACAGCCAGTTCAATATCGGTCTTAGTCATCGACATAGCTTTATAAACGGAAGGAGCAAACAAAGGCAAGCTGACTGCTAAACCTGCATTCGCCGTATTTGAATTGTCCTGTCCCATTTTAAAAGATTGCCCTCCAAGATTCATCTGAGCCGCCTTAATCGTATGATCCAGCGACCCTGAGACACTAACCTGAGGTAATAAATTCTGCCAGGTTTCCTTGTTGGCTACCTCCTTTAAGGCGATTTCTTCATCTGCCACTTTAATAGTGGGATTCTCACTCAGAGCAATTTCCAGCGCTTTATCCAAAGTCAGGGTCAAAGTATCTTTTACCTCCTGTGCCCGTACAAAGCCCCCGGCAAGAAAAACTGCTATACCCAGAAGCAGCTTCTTGCCTGCTAATTTTCTCATCTTGTTCATAAATAAGTCTTCTTCTTTTTGTAAACTTTAGTTGTTTGTAAAATCAGGAAAAGTTATTCTCCCGTCCGCTCTATTCTGTTTTTCCGATATTCCTGTATAAATTCTTCCAACACTCTCGCTCCTTTTTCGGTGGCTATTCCACGGAGGAAGGTGAACATGATTGACTCATAAACTTCCAAAAAAGGATACTCTTTGCAGATATCTGTATTCATCAGCAAATCAAATTGTTCACGAACGAGTAAATTGACAATCGCAAAATTTACGTCGTCCCGGAAAATACCTTGTTCCACCCCCGATTTGAAAAAAGCAATCGTACTTTCCGAATCTTTATCGCGATTCTTTTTCACCATATTAAAAACATGGGGATATTTCTTCAGATCCTCAAAAAAGCGTTTGTTAGTCTGATGAAACATCTCAATGCTCTTCTGAAAACACACCAAAATAACCTCCAATACATTTGTTGACTCAGCTAAAAGGTTTTCCAAAAACTCATTTTTATCTTCCTGGTTTTTCAAGATAACCTCTCTCAACAGTGTCTCTTTGTCTTCAAAAACTTCATAGAGCGTACGCTTCGATATACCTAACGAGGTAGCTATATCATCCATCGTTATGCTTTTAATACCATGTAAAGTAAAGGCTTCAGTGGCTTTCACTATAATTCTGTCTCGCAATTCTACTCTGTTCGAAATTTCTTTTGCACTAGTACTCATCATCCATTTCTTTATAATTAGCCGTTTTTACTATCTGTACTTTCACACTAATAGCTTGTGAAAACGGAACAAAGATAGACAGAAAACTCAGATTACAAATTTAGTTTCCACATTAATCGCTTACATTTGATAATTATTATAGGTTAATGAAGTAATGTGAAAACAAGTGTTAATAATAAGTACACCACAAAAGTAGATAATCAGTAAGATACAGAAAAAGTTTTCTCGTCAATATAGGGGTAATAATCGACAAACAACGGATATATTCCGGTAAGTTCCCGGGATATATCCGCTATAGTTTTTCATTTTCAGGTAGTTTTTACCTATAAAGAAGAAAAGAAACTGTTAATAATCAAACTTTGTCCGGTTAAGGAAAGCTACTGTTTTATGAATCTCCTTATACATCACAATGTCATCTTTAACAAAAGGAACTTCTTTCCGATATTCGGCCAAAAAACGTTCCAGTTTCGCAGAGGTTTTCTCCGGCCGACGGAATTCAATCCCCTGAGCGGCATTCATCAATTCGATAGCAAGAATGTGTTCAAGGTTATCCATTACCTTATATAACTTTGTAGCCGCATTGGCTCCCATACTGACATGGTCTTCTTGTCCGTTGGATGAAACGATGGAATCACTGGAAGCAGCATAGCAGTACATTTTATTCTGACTTACCATAGAAGCGGCAGCATACTGTGGTATCATAAAGCCAGAATTCAATCCGGGATTAGCAACCAGAAATTCAGGTAAACCACGAAGCCCCATTATAAGTTGTGCGACGCGACGCTCGGAAATATTTCCGAGCTCGGCAAGAGCAATGGCAAGGAAATCATAAGAGATAGCAAGGGGCTGCCCGTGAAAGTTCCCCCCGGAGATAATACGGTCTTCATCGGGAAAGATAGTAGGATTATCGGTAACGGAGTTGATTTCGGTCAGCAATACGGAAGCAACATAACGGATAGCGTCTTTCGTGGCGCCATGTACTTGCGGAATACAACGGAACGAGTATGGATCTTGTACATGTGCTTTGGGACGTGTAATGAGTTCGCTACCTTCGAGCAAATTTCTGAAAGCCTCACCCGTTTCAATTTGCCCTTTATGCGGACGGATTTGCTGAATACAGTCCATAAAAGGTTCGATACGTCCATCAAAAGCCTCAAGCGAAATAGCAGCAATAAGGTCCGCTCTTTTAGAAAGCCGGAAAGCTTTGAGAATGGCAAAAACCCCATTGGCACTCATAAACTGAGTACCATTGAGCAGGGCAAGCCCTTCTTTACTCATCAGTTTCACGGGTTCCCATCCAAATTCGTCAAGTACATTGATAGCTTCGCGTTTCTTCCCTTTGTAGTTAACATCGCCGACTCCAATCAGTGGTAAGAAAAGATTGGCCAACGGAGCCAGATCACCCGAAGCTCCCAAAGAGCCACGGTCATATACGATGGGCATCACATCATTGTTAAAGAAATCAAGGATACGTTGCACAGTGATCACCTGCACACCACTATGCCCCAGTGACAAAGCATGGGCTTTGAAAAGCATCATCAGCTTGATGATAACCGGGCGAATTTCCTCCCCCACGCTACAAGCGTGACTTTTGATAAGATTCTCCTGCAAAGTGCCGAGTTCATCAAGAGAAATATTCTTGCTACACAAGGAACCAAAACCGGTAGTAATACCATAAAGGGGGGTATCAGAAGCAGCTATTTTTTGGTCTAGATAATCACGGCATCTTTGAATGCGAAGCTTTGCTTCAGGAGCCAGTTCCAGTTTCAAATTCTCGTTGATGATGCGCTCGATGATATCGAAAGTAAGCTCACCTGAGCCTACATAATAAACGTTGTTCATATTCTTAAATCTTGGTTGATAGCATCCAGTAACTCTTTCTCTTTGACACAGGTTTTATGCTCCAGTTCATCCGCCTCAGATTGTAACTGTTCTACAAAGGTTTTATCTTTGAGCGAGCCAAGATTGATACGGACGTTCATCAAAGCACCCAACACAGCCGAACGAGCAGACATCATGGCTACACAAGCGTCGGTCACCGCATTACGGTTCCCTAGTTTAGCCACATCAGCAATAATACCCATCAGTTCGTAAGCATTACGGGCCACCTGCATAGGAACAAGGGCAGCAAACTTTGTAGCTTCCTGAATGGCAGCACTACGGATAGCTTTCTCTTCATCTGTATTTTTGGGTAATCTAAAACAATCAAATACTTTATTATATGCTTCAGAATCACGATCAATATCGGCCACAAATCCCGTCTTCTGTGTAAGAGCAAGAGACTGAATATGTTTCATGATTTCTCCGGTATCTTCATAGCCTTTCTTACCAATAGTCAAGCCTGCTACCATAGCTGCCAAAGCAGATGCAATAGCCCCATTAAGAGCTGCTACACTACCACCACCGGGTACAGGATCGCTTCCGGCTACTTTATTCAGAAAATCTGTTACTGTCAAATCTACTAACATAATGATCTTATTTTTTTAGTTTTATCATTAAACTACAGGATAAAGAACACCTCTCTTTATCGTTGTATTCACACAATTCATACCTATATAATAAGGTAGAATATTATAGTCTGTTGAGTCCAGAACTACGAAGTCACCTTGTTTACCAACTTCAATACTACCAATACGGTCGGCCCGATTCAATGCAGCAGCTCCGTTCAAAGTTAATGCAGTAATAGCTTCCTCAATAGTAAAGCCCATGTAAATACAAGCAAGTGCAAAGGTTAGTGGGATAGAGCCGGAAAAACAACTACCCGGATTCAAATCTGTAGCTAAAGCCACGGCACAACCGGCATTCATCATATCACGGGCACGAGCATAGGGTTCTTTCAGCGCAAAAGCAGTCAGAGGTAGCAAGGTAGTTACCACTCCGGCTTCAGCCATTGCACGAATACCGGTATCAGAAGCATGTAGCAGATGATCGGCAGACAAGGCATTTAGTTCAGCAGCTAATTCGGCACCTCCGAGCGAAACGATTTCATCCGCATGAAGTTTCAGCAGGAAACCTTGATCACGTGCGGCTGTAAGTAAACGGCGGGACTGTTCTATCGAAAACACCCCTTGTTCACAAAAAACGTCACAACATTCGGCGAGTTCGTTTTGCCGGATAATGGGAAGCATTTCATGAATCAGGAAATCAATATATTCATCATCCCGTCCTGCATATTCCGGTGGAATGGCATGCGCCCCCAAGAAAGTGGATACAATATCCACCCGCTTATGCTCATCGTTGTTCAAGCTACGCATTACTTTCAGTTGTAGCAACTCGGTGTCGCGATTAAGTCCGTAACCACTCTTTCCTTCTACAGTAGTAACTCCCATCATGCTCATCTTTTTCAGAAAACCTTCGGCTTTGGAACGCATCCTGACAAAGTTTTGCTCACGGGTAGCCTTCACCGTACTGGCAATTCCCCCTCCACGTTGCATAATGGACATATAGCTTTCTCCTTTCAAACGCCAGGAGAATTCTTCTGCACGTTCGCCTGCAAAAACAAAATGAGTATGCGAATCAACAAAACCAGGTAGCAAACACTTGCCACGGGCATTATAGTGCCAATAGTGATGATAATAACCATCACGCTCCTCACCACGATTCTGCCCAACGTAAGTAATAATACCATCAGTAACTTCTACCGTACCGTTTTCAATAATCTGCAACTGTGACATCTCTTCACCTTTCCGGGCGGAAAAGCCAAGAGGAGTCACAATCTTTGCATTAAATATAATCAGGTTTTCGCTCATACTTATATATTATTTCAAATCGTAAATTCCCCTTAATCTACGTTTCATATATCATTCCATAATTCGTGCTTCAAGTACTTGTTGCATAGAGAAATTCTCCAAACCAAGATAATAGGAGGCGGTATCAATCAATGCCTCCATCGGAACAAGACCGATAATTTCACTCCCAACAATACTCACACCATAGCGCCGGGCCTCGATACGTACCAGTTCAAAAGCACGATAAAGAGCTGTTTTCGTATAATCGGTCATATTGATAGATACCTGTGTGATTCCCCGGTCCTTCAATTCGACTCCCATTGCCTTACAATAACGAAGTCCACCACCTATAAAACGAATCTTTTTAGCAATATCATGAGCTATCTCCAGATTAGGGGTGCTAAGATTAATATTATAAGCTACCAATGGCATACGTGCACCGATAGCAACAGTTCCTGCTGTTGAATGCCGCTCGGCCGGACCAAAATCAGGTGTCCATTCAGGAAGTTTTATCTTCTCTGCCATACCTTCAAATTCACCTTTGCGAACAGCAGCCAGATTCTCACGATGAGGGGCCGAAGCTGATTTCTCATATAAGAAGACGGGAAGCCCGTAAAGTTCTGCCACCTTTGCCCCCACTTTTTTGGAAAGTGCGACAGCCTCATCCATCGTTGTATTCTTTATCGGAATAAAAGGAATGACATCTACTGCTCCCATACGAGGATGTTGCCCAGTATGATGGTTAAGATCGATTAATGCAACGGCAACTCCAACTGCTTCTATGATAGCATCCCGCAAAGCCTCCGGTTCTCCTACAAGAGTCACCACCAGGCGGTTATGATCTTCGTCATTACTATAATCAAGTAGCTTTACTCCGGCACGTGCACGGAAAGGGGATATTATTTTTTCTATTTTCTCCAAATCACGGCCCTCGCTAAAGTTTGGGACGCACTCAATAATTTTATTCCAGCTCATAGTTCGGTTATTAATTTATTAATTAGTTCTTCATCTGCAACATAAGGCATCGTAATATGATAGTTTTCCCCATGCGTTTTGTTGAAAACTTCACTTGTTTCCATAGCATGCTCATTACGTGCCCATGAACGACGAGCCACACCGCCCATCACATCCCAAAGCATTGCCGAACGTAATATTTCATCCACCCGCTCACTACCATCGCATACCATACCAAAGCCTCCGTTTATCGCTTTTCCAATGCCTACACCTCCTCCATTATGCAACGCTACAAGGCTCATACCCCGTGCACAATTACCTGCAAAACACTGTACAGCCATGTCTGCCATTACATTACTACCATCTTTTATATTGGAGGTTTCACGGAAAGGTGAATCGGTTCCGCTGACATCATGATGATCACGCCCCAACATGATAGGCCCTACTTCACCACAACGTACCATTTCATTGAAACGGAGCGCTATCTTCATTCTCCCCAGCGCATCCTGATACAGGATACGTGCCTGTGTACCCACTACCAAACGATTCTTTTCGGCATCACGTATCCAGTTATAATTATCCAGGTCCTGACTGCGACGATTCACATCGATACATTCCATTGCAGCATGATCGGTCTTTATCAAGTCTTCATGTTTACCACTCAGGCACACCCAACGGAAGGGGCCATAACCATAATCGAATAACTCCGGTCCCATAATATCTTCTACATAACTGGGCCAGATAAAGCCGTCTTTCTCATCCACCCCATTACGTGAAATCTCCCGAACTCCTGCATCATAAATAGCTTTCATGAAGGAGTTTCCATAATCAAAAAAGTAGGTGCCACGGGCTACCAACTTCCTTATCACTTCAAAATGGCGGCGAAGCGAAATATCTACCAGAGAACGGAACTCTTCGGGAGATTCATGCAAGAGACGGGTTCGCTCCTCGAATGTTAGTCCGGCAGGACAATAACCACCATCATAAACAGCATGACAAGAAGTCTGATCAGAAAGTAGTTCAATAGGTATATTTTCTCTTTCGGCATATTCCAAAAGGTCGACTACATTACCATGATAGGCCACAGAACAAGGTTCACCATGCCGCATTGCTTCCTGTACCATGCGGTAAGCCTCACCCATATTATTTGTCACATGTCCTACCCACCCTTGTTCATACCGGGTTTCAATACGGGAAGCATCTACCTCGGCCACGATACAAGCTGCACCAGCAATCTCTGCCGCTTTGGGCTGGGCGCCACTCATACCTCCTAAACCGGAAGAGACAAACAAATGTCCCCGCAAATCTTTATCCTGGGGAATACCAAGTTTCATACGACCGGCATTCAGCAAAGTGTTAAAGGTACCATGTACAATCCCTTGTGGTCCGATATACATCCAGCCACCGGCAGTCATCTGACCATAATTGGCCACTCCCATTTGCATAGCCACATGCCAGTCATGCTGATTATCGAACTGCCCCACCATCATCGCATTGGTAATTATTACCCGGGGAGCATCAGGCCGTGAACGGAAAAGCCCCAGTGGATGCCCGGATTCTACTACAAGCGTTTGATCTTGAGTCAATTCTTCAAGATACTGCTTAATAAGGCGGTATTGCATCCAGTTTTGACACACTTGTCCGGTCTCACCATAAGTAACAAGTTCATAAGGATAGAGGGCAATATCAAAACAAAGATTATTATCAATCATTACCTGGAAAGCTTTACCTTCAATGCATTTGCCCCGGTATTCATCAATAGGCCTGGCTTTTAAGTCGCCTTCGGGACGGAAACGATAACCGTAAATTCTTCCATGTGTACGAAGCTCCTCCATAAATTCAGGAGCCAGTTGTTCATGTAATTCTGTAGGAATGTAGCGCAAAGCATTCTTCAAAGCAGTAGCTGTCTGCGCCGGGGTAAGCGTATAACCACGATCCGGTGCCCGCCGTATACCTTCTACAAAATTTGGATAAGCAGGCAAAGTGTTGCAGAGAGTCATTTTCATAATAATAAGGATTAAGGATTACAAACTGTCATCTTTTACAGCTTGATAACTCTCCGCAAGATAGGAAAAAGGAAGGAAATCACAAAGATTTCAAGACATTTATTATCAAAAAGATTATTCCTTTACAGTTTTAAGTAATCTAAGATACTTCCCGGTAGTTTCGGCAGACTCGCTATTTTCATGGAGATAAGCTTCCTTCCATTCCGGATAGGAATCCAATAAAGCACACATCCGGTCTTTTCCCACGAAGTCAATTTTACCGGTAATAGCATCAATCTCATAATATACACGTTTCGAAACCAGGCTGGAAGCGGCTATGGCATCACCAACCACCCCTCCCAACGTAACATCCATTGTAACCGAAGAACTTGCCGCAACTACTCCAATAGGTATGGCACTAAAAAAGATATTCTCATTTACGCACATAGCAGGAGCATACCACCCACCAAAACGGAGGCGTTTATAGCGTAGCTTCTTGCAGTTAATATAAAGAGATGTATCTTCCTGTACGGCAAAACAACGGTTTTTCAGATATTTGCACAATGATTTGTTATCATCGGCACTGATCTTGTAATCAGCCCCTCCGGACAATGAAATATTATTTTTAGTTCGCTTTTCTATTTTCAATGCCGTCACCGTATCGCCATCATGAGCCAGTAAATCTTTCAGGTTGGAATAAACAATGTTCTGTGCAACCAGAGGCAGTCCCACAATACTCATTAAACAAATAATCCACAGTTTTTTCATAAGTACCTCCTATCTACAGCATTAATCGTTTGGAAAGTTACATCATTTGACGAATTGAAGCAAGTTTTTCAGTCGAAAATTTCTAAAAAAAGAAAGAAAAGCTTGACTGGGGTGTTAATTGCTAATGCAAACCAGTCGTTGGCCATTAAGATCAACAATGAACAAGTTCACCACAGAGAACACAGAGTAATATTTTTCTGTTTTAGACATAAGAACAAAAAAGTATATTACTTGCATAATCCGTCTTTAAACTCTTATCTCAGCTTTGTGTTCTTTTGTTCTTATGTCTAAAAACTCTGTACCCTCAGTGGCCTCTGTGGTGAAATACACTCAAAGCCGTTCAGTTTTGTGCTAAATGGCGCCTGTTATTACCATCTATCTCTTTCTCCGATATCGATAAAGCCGCAACTCGTAGAGTAATGTATGGTGCCTCGGTGTATAGCGTTGTTTTACATGTACATGTAAAGCAGTACGACATGTGCATGTGGAGCAGTACGACATGTGCATCTCATGCAGCTTTACATGTACATGTAAAACAACGCTGTGCACCGGAAAAAAGAACGTTCCTTTCTGAGAAAGACAGAAAACAATACCGGACAAGGGTAACAACGGCGTTTAGGGACACTTCCGGCACCGAAAAGATATGCCCATAATCTTCGTTACTGATCGATAACTCTGTCTGTGGTAAATTTCACAGAGTTTTATTATCCGGATAAAACGCAGATTAACGCGAATTTTCGCAGATCAAAATCCTGTTCTTCTTTATCTTATACTTATTTTTCTTTGCGAAAATCTGCGTTCATCTACGCTTCAATGAACCATCGCTCGTCGTATCTCCCCGTGTGGGAAGCACTCATTACTGGTCAATATTGGTACTTTCTCCTGAAACAGCCTACTTTAGTTAATAAAAAGTAAATCTGCTATTGACAAAAACAAGCCCCACACACGCTACCTGTTAATTATACTACTTTTGTAAAAAACAAATAAAATAATATGGAACAGCTAAAGAATATTATCAATACTTATCAGGATATCATTAAGAGTGCAGAGCAGAAACTCGGAAAAGCAAAGCAACAGATCTACCGTATTGGCACTTTAAGACTAATATTATTCGTAGCCGGCATTGCAGGAGTTATTCATTTTTGGGACAATGGATGGATTGTTATCACAGGTGTGGTTGCCCTTACTTTCGTCCCTTTCCTTTTTCTGGTAAAGTTACACAATCGTTTGTTTTATCAAAAAGAGTATCTCGAAAAGAAAATAGAAATAAACCGGCAAGAACTTCAGGCTATAGAATACGACAGTTCTTCTTTTGACAATGGAGAAGAATTTATCAATCCGGCACATCTCTATTCATATGACCTCGATGTGTTTGGTGAACGTTCACTTTTCCAGTATATCAACCGTACTTCAACTGATTTAGGCAAAAAACGGCTGGCTGCCTGGCTCAATACCCATCTGGAAAGTAAAACTGAAATAGAAAAACGTCAGGAAGCTGTAAGGGAACTTGCCCCGGAACTAAAGATGCGCCAGCGTTTCCGTATACTCGGTTTGCTATACAAAGGAAAATCTGCCGATGAAGAGGAAATAAAAGCATGGGCCGACAGTCCCAGTTATTATAGGAATCATGCTATCCTCCGGGCACTTCCTTTCATCGTTCCTGCTATTAATATTATATTTATAGCACTGGCCATAGCAGGTATAGTATCAGGTACAGTACCAGGTATTATCTTCGTTGGCTTCTTCCTTCTCAGCTTTGCCTTTTCAAGAGGAATAACAAAGATGCAGGCACTCTATGGAAAGAGGCTTCAGATACTTGCTACTTATGCCAGCCTCATTCATATCATTGAAGAAAAAGAGTATCACAGTGCTGCACTACAGGAGATAAAGGAACTTGTAGGTGGTGACAAACAAACCGCCTCACAGGCTGTTAAAAAACTTACTGCTTTGATGAATGCACTTGACCAGCGTAATAATATGTTGATGTCTTTTGTTCTGAACGGTGCTCTTTTCTGGGAATTACGACAGATTATGCGGATAGAAGCCTGGAAAGAAAAGCATGCTTCCGAACTCCCATCCTGGCTCAAAGCTATCGGAGAGATGGATGCTTATTGTTCATTAGCTACTTTCGCTTACAACCATCCGGAGTATATCTACCCACAAATTACTTCTACTCCCTTCTCTATGGAAGCGGAGGCATTGGGACATCCACTCATGAACCGTGATAAGTGTGTATGCAATGATATAGATATCGCCAAACGTCCTTTCTTCATCATCATCACAGGGGCTAACATGGCAGGGAAAAGTACGTACCTGCGTACAGTAGGAATCAACTACCTATTAGCCTGCATAGGTGCACCTGTATGGGCCAAACGAATGAAACTGTATCCGTCCCGACTAATCACCAGTCTGCGCACCAGCGATTCACTTACGGATAATGAATCTTATTTCTTTGCTGAACTAAAACGCCTGAAACTTATCATCGATAAGCTCGATGCAGGTGAAGAATTATTCATCATCCTTGATGAAATATTGAAAGGAACAAATTCCACCGATAAGCAAAAAGGTTCTTTTGCCCTTATCAAGCAATTTATGGCACTGCAGGCTAATGGCATCATAGCCACACACGACCTTATGTTGGGGACACTTATTAATCTCTTCCCCGAAGATATCCGCAACTATTGTTTTGAAGCAGAGATCACCAACAATGAGCTTACTTTCTCTTATCAAATGAAGAACGGAGTAGCACAGAATATGAATGCTTGCTTCTTAATGAAAAAAATGGGGATTGCCGTCATAGACGACTAATCTCCATTTCCTGCGATTCTTCAACTAACTCTTTTCATTTCAACTGAAGACTCAGCTTATTTTCCGGCAAAGTATTCGAACTGTTACCATACATAATTTCATAATCTCCCGGTACAATACGCATGGTATTAGTTTCGGGATCAAAAAATTCAAAGGCATCCGGTGAAAGTGTTATATTGACTGTGACAGACTTACCCGCTTTCAAGGTTACCGGACGAAAAGCCCGAAGACTTTTCACCGGTCCCTCTTCATCGTCCGCTTTACGAATATAAATCTGTACTACTTCAGTCCCGTCGCATTTGCCTGTATTCTTTACATTTACTTTAAACTGCACCGGCTGATTGATAGTAGCCACCCGCTTATTTAATCCGGCTTTTGAAAGTTGAAATGTTGTATAACTCAATCCATAACCAAAGGGAAATAAGGGAGCCTCTGTCATATACCGATAGGTGCGTCCTTTCATACTGTAATCTTCAAAGTCAGGCAACTGCTCTGTGTTTTTGTAGAAAGTGACAGGTAATTTACCACTCGGATTGTAATCACCGAATATGATATCAGCGACTGCTGTTCCGCCAGCCTGACCGGGATACCATGCCTGTAATATGGCATCACATGATTGAGTTTCGGGAACCAATGCCATTGCCGAACCGGAACAATTGACAAAGATCACTTTCTTACCGGCTTTCTTCAATGCTTTCAGAATGTTACGTTGTACTTCCGGCAGTTCGATAGAAGTCCGATCACCACCAGCGAAGCCGGGACAATTCACAAAGTTCTTCTCTTCACCTTCGAGATTAGGAGAAATACCACCAACAAAAATCACAACATCCGCATCCTTCACTCTTTCGGCTACTGCTTCGGGAGCAATCTGCTGATAGATACCTAAGTCGAAGCGCAACAGAGCCTCAGCGCCAGCCTGCATGTACTCTATTTTGATCTTATACTCTTTCCCGGCTATGGCCTTTAGCGTATATTCTCTTTTGGCACTGGCATGTGTCCCCCAATAGTTGATAACCTCTTTATCGTTCACATAAACACGATAGCCATCATCACCTTCAATAACCAATGTATAATCGGCACTGTTCCGCGGGCGAAAAGTCCCCTCATACGAAGCAGTAAAATTGTAAAGGTTCACTCCCGGAGCATACACTGTGTTACCTCCATTATTGAAGTTGAAAGGAGTGCTGACTTGTTGGATAGCTGCCACTTCACCTTTCAAATCCAGATTATTCCAATAAGTACCGGTAAAGCCAGGTTTACCGTTGTTAGATATTTCACTGAAATAAGAATCGAATACTTGGTTCGTGAGTAACTCACATCCTTTCTCGTAAGTAACATTGCCTATTTTATTACGAATTCCTTCAAGAACAGTCACCGTGTGAGATGGAGTCCCTTCATAATTTCCCCATTGCATGACTGAATCGTTGGCATTAGGTCCCATTACGGCTATACGAGCACCGGTTTTACCCAATGGCAATACCCCATTGTTGTATAGCAACACCATCGATTTGCGGGTAATATCCAAAGCCATTTGCTTGTGCATCTGACAATCTACCGTATCGATACTAATCTTACTCCAAGGAACCAAAGCATCATCGTCCATCTCTCCTAATTCAAAACGGGCTTTCAACAGACGAAACAAGCTGGTGTTGATTCTCTCTTCAGAGATAAGCCCCTCTTTTACCGCCTTGTCCAGGTGAGCATATTCAATACCACACTCCAAATCCGTTCCACTGAGCACAGCTGCCGCACTGGCATCAGCCGCGTTCTTGTGGGTAGCATGGCGATCACTATAGAAAAAGTCACTGATAGCTCCGCAATCACTCACCACCACATGCTTATATCCCCAATCGTCACGTAAAATCTGAGTCAGCAGTCGATTACTTCCACAGCAAGGATCGCCCTCAAACCGGTTGTAAGCACACATTACCTCTTTCACATCGGCTTCTTGTACCAATGTTTTAAAAGCCGGTAAATAGGTTTCCCACAAATCACGGGGAGAAATATTCTCAGCATTGAAGGAGTGTCGTTTAGCTTCCGGCCCGCTATGCACTGCATAATGCTTGGCACAAGCGTGAAGTTTATCATACTTGGCGTCGGCCGGCCCTTGCAAACCTTTTACTACTGCCACTCCCATACGACTTGTCAAATAGGGATCTTCTCCATAGGTCTCCTGACCACGTCCCCAGCGCGGATCACGGAAGATATTTACATTGGGAGTCCAAAAAGTCAAGCCTTCGCAACGCACGCCTCTCCGACCTTGCCGATGTGCATCGTGATACTTGGCACGAGCCTCATCGCTGATTGCTGTGAATATACCCTCTATGGCTTTGTCATCAAACGATGATGCCATCCCCATCGTAATTGGGAAAACAGTAGCGATTCCGGCACGAGCCACACCGTGTAACGCTTCATTCCACCAATCGTAGTGAGCTATACCCAAACGCTCTATCGGGAAAGATTCATTTTGCATCAAGGTTACCTTTTCTTTTAAGGTTAGCCGCCCTAACAAATCTTCGGCACGCTCTTCCGGAGAGAGATTGGGATTCTTGTAAGGCTCATTCTGTGCCATACCAACCAGAGTAGCTGTACTCAGGCATAAAGTGATAATAAGTTGTTTCATCATATTCCTTTTTATTTATTTTTATTCCTGCACAAGTCTATCAGTAATAACTACCTATTGAATTATCTATTTCATTATCTTAATAGTTTCCTCAATGCTAATATTCTCAGAAGAACCACCCACCTGAAAGACATACTCACCTGCGGGAGTCACAAACTGACGGGTCTTCTCATCCCAATAACGTAACTCCTTTTTAGGTACAGAAATAGTAACATCTGCAGATTTTCCTTTCTTTAAATGTACTCTGGAGAAACCTTTCAGTTGCTTTAACGGCATGTATGTCCCCGTTTCCGGATAACGGACATATACCTGAGCTACCTCATCACCATCGTACTTTCCTACATTGGAGAGATTGAATGTAATGTCAACCGTATCATTTGACTGTGTAATACTCTTTTTCTTATATTTAAAATTCGTATAACTCAATCCGTAGCCAAACTCATACAAAGGTTTTCCCTCAAAATATTGATAGGTCCTGTTCTTCACAGAATAATCATCAAACGCAGGAAGTTCATCCAACGAGTTGTAATAGGTCAATGGAAGACGTCCACCCGGATTATAATCACCAAACAGAACTTCGGCCACTGCATTACCTCCCTGTTCACCGGGATACCATGCGTTCAGTATAGCCGGAACATTTTCGTCCATCCAATTAATGGCCATAGAACTCCCGGCAACCAACACTACAACCGTATTTGGATTTACTTTATAAAGCTCTTTAATAAACTCTTGCTGATCAATAGGTAACTCAAGCGAATAACGATCCTGCCCTTCTCTTTCAATAGATTTATTAATACCCAGTACCGCTACTGTCACGTCACATTCCTTTGCTACTTTTCCAGCATCTCCAAACAATGCTAAACGGTTGGTCTGATCTGTAACCGGTGCTTTCCAGTAAAGGCGTGCGAAACAGTCACCACCACCATCAAAATATTCCACTCTTAAATCATACGTTTTACCGGCTTCCAGCTTCACTACGACTTGATCCATCTGGGCACTTCTCTCTGTCCAGGAATCTATTAGTTTCTTACCATCTAAAAACAAGCGGCAACCATCGTCTGTTTTCAACCCTAAGGTATAATCACCCGATACAACCGGCTTTAAAGTCCCTGTCCAACGAATAGACATAGGAGCTTCAGGTTGAAATCGATCAGGACGGTGAACAGGATCATAAAGTAACTCTTCTTCCATACGTACAGAAGGTGTACCTTGCAGATCGCTGTTATCGAAATATTCTGCTTTCAGGCCATTTGGGAAAAAGCCCTTGGAGATGGGATCAAAATCAGTACCACTGGATACCCAAGGGGCATGTACTACCTTTATATTTGCATTCTCGGCATATTTCTTAATGCCATCAAGTACAGAAACCGGAGTATTTTTAGGATTACCACTATAATCCCCGAATTCACAATGGGCAGCACTGATACCTACTACGGCAATGGATCTTATCTTTTTCCGGTTTAAAGGCAGGAAATTCTTCTGATTCTTTAGAAGAACCATACTTTGGCGAGCTGTTTCTAAAGCCAATTCCTGATGTTCTTTACAACCTATGACAGAGGGTTCTATTTTATTATAAGGATTCTGCGACGGATCATCAAAAAGCCCTAAAAGCATCCTTCCACGTAAAATATGATAAGCAGCAGAGTCTATTTCCGCTTCGCTGACCATGTATTCGTTGTATGCCTTCAGCAATGGAGCCGTATACACACGATCTCCACACTCCAGATCAAGTCCGGCTTTGAGAGCCAATGTAGCAGCTGCTTCCAGATTTTTCACATATTTATGTTTTGTCACCATCCATTCGGGGGCACTACAGTCCGAAACAATATAACCGTTAAAGTTCCAGTCACCACGCAATACTTTCTTGATCAGATAAGTGTTGACTGTACAAGGCACATCGTTTACAGCATTATAAGCCATCATGATGGATTGTGCCTTACCATCAACGATACAACGCTCAAAAGCAGGCAAGTAGTATTCACGTAAATCACGTTCAGACATTCTGGCATTACAACTTGAACGATTATGCTCTTCATTATTAACAGCAAAGTGTTTCGGAGTAGAGACTGTTTTCAAATAACGGGGATTATCTCCTTGCAAACCTTTGACAAACTCACAACCAATCCTTCCGGAGAGGAAGGGATCTTCCCCATAAGTTTCAGGAGTTCTCCCCCAACGAGGGTCACGGGCCATATTTACTGTAGGTGACCAGAACGTAAGCAGATCACTGCCACCAGCAATCTGTTTCTTTCCATAATCCAACTCTTTCCAACGTCCTCGTGCTTCATCCGAAATAGCAGTGGATACCCGAAAAATAAGATTAGGATTCCAGGTAGCAGCCAAGCCTATAGCCTGAGGAAACACTGTAAACTCACCCGGACGAACTACTCCGTGCAAGGCTTCATTGCCATGATTATATTTATCTATGTTAAGACGGGGAATTTCCCTTGCGTCGTTCACCAACAGAGAGACCTTTTCTTCCACCGTCAATCTATTAAGCAAATCTAAAATACGCTCATGCTGAGGAGCGGTCATGTCACGAAACAACTCAGTCTTGTTCTGTGCCTGTCCGGACAGAGAGAACACTAACAATGGAATCGAGCATCCTATTAATTTCAGAATCTTCATTATGCAAATTTATTGTTTAATAATTAAAGGGTTATCGTATTAAATGTTTTGGGAGCCAGTTTAATATTTATCACATAGCCTTTACAAGCTATCCGTACTTCCCGTTCTTTCTTATCCTTATTAGCGCAAAGGATGACAATCTGATTATCAAGGTTTTTGAATGCCAGTACATCATCACCATTCAAGACTTTCAGTTTACAGGCTCCTCTTCTTACAAAATGACTTAAATGCTTCATCAGATAAAATTCCGGCGTATAAATCACCTCTTTCGTCTGCGAATCAATACGAATCATCGTATTTTGTTTCCAGCCCCAGGAACTGGCTCCATCATCCGCCAACACCATATTCCAGTACATATAAGAATTGACGCCGCCATTTAAATAGATTTTCAGCAAATCAAAAGTATGTTCCGCAGCCGCCCAATCGAAAGTACCACTGCCACATTCGTTTTCTGTTTGCATCAATTTCATAGTAGGATATTCCCGATGAATATCGGCTACAACATCTTTTCCTTCCCATTGCAGACCGATCCCACGGATATACTCAGAGGCATCGGCATTCTCCATTACACACTTCAGGTCTTCCATCTTGTTACAATTGAACGTACCGAACCATAAATCGACATCCGGATGTTTTTCGCTAAATACAGGGCCCAGATATTTACCTATAAAGTTTGCCATAGCCTGAGGTGTCCAACTACAATTCGGCCACTGATGCTTTGTATACGGTTCATTCTGAAACTGTAGCAGAGAAATATCAATACCATTCTCCTTATAAGCATTTATAAACTTAGATAAATAGAGAGTGTAGGCTTTGAGATATTCCGGTTTTTGAATAAAATGATCTCCTGCTACTTCGTTTTCCTTTGTAAAATCATTATGATCGCCAGGAGCCGTCGCATAGTGCCGGGTGGTTTTCATCCAAACCGGAGGGCTCCACGGTGAAGCCCATAGCTTTAAATCCGGTTGAATAGCCAATGCCGCCTTTATATATGGAATCAATCCTGTTTTATCACGTTCTATACTAAAATTCTTCATCTCAAAGTCACCTGGACATTCATTAAAACTATACCAATCACGGGCATAGTCATTCGCACCGATTGGTAAACGGCAGAAAGTATATCGTACTCCATCCGGCCCAAATAATTCTTCCAGAATAGTTTTACGTTGTTTTTCTGACAACAGAGTCAAAGCGTCCCATCCCAACTCATTGAAACATCCTCCAAAGCCATCTATAACCTGTTCCTGAAACTCAGAAACGATAATATCCGCATTCGATTCAGCATACTTCTGAACTTTAATACGAGTCTTTTGCCATGGTAATTGTTCTGAAGTGGTATAAATCTCAGCCCTTTGCGCATTCAATGCCAAACAACTGTACACTAAAAAGAATGATAAAAATAAGGTTCTAATCTTCATATAGTTAAATTAATCATTAATACATGTATCCTCAAGTGAAGGAGGAGCGTCATTTACACCTGATCCCCATTCCGGATTACACTGGTTTCCCATTATAAATTCCAGTTTGCCTCCATTCATTATATCTTCGTGGCTAAACCAAGGCTTAGACCATACTTTGCCATTAAGTTTAGCGGACTGAATATATTTATTGTCAACCGAGCAATTACGGGCAACGATTTCCAAAACACTTCCACTACATAGCTTTAATTTAACGGAAGAGAAGAACGGACTTCCAATATTATATACCGGTAGTCCCGGAGTGACCGGATAAAAACCCATCATTGAGAAAACAACAAAAGAAGACAGTCCGCCACCGTCCTCATCTCCGGGAACTCCCATCAGGTCATTTCTAAACCACTGATGAATCAGCGAACGTATCCGCTTTTGTGTCTTCCAGGGAGCTTGTGCATAATTATATAGATAAGGAATATGTAAAGAAGGCTCATTAGCCATCGAAAATTGTCCCACATTTCCGGTGTGATCGGGTAGTTGAGAATAAAATTCGTACTTAGGTTTGCCCAGCCATTCATTAAAGGTCGCGTCTAAGTTATTAACAAAAGCATCAGCTCCTCCCATCATCTGCACTAAATCGGCAAAGTTGTGTTGAACATCCCAACGATAAGTCCAGCCGTTGTTCTCACCATAATACTCACGTGCGCCCATTCCTCCGGAAAAACGATAATCAAATGGTTCTATAAAATAGCCATCTTTATCTTTAGGATGAAAAAATAAAGTTTTCGAATTAAACAGATTCCGATAGTTATAAGAAGACGACAAATAAGAATCCGCTTCCGTCTTTAGTCCAAGAGCAGCAGCAATACGTGACAAACACCATTGATCATACGACGTTCCTAATGTCACAGCCACCGACTGACGTTTTTCAAAAGAGTTAACCTCAGGTACTGTCTCTTTTTCTCCGGGTATCAAAGAGGGTATATAGCCTTTCTCTTTATAAAATTGATCTATCCAACCTGATTGGGCACTCGACCATGGAGCCAATGTCTTCTCTTCTATTCCTGCTTTAGTATAAACGTATGCCTCTTGTAGATTAAAATCACGCAATCCTTTATACCAGGCATCCGCAATAATGGCAACTCCATGGTTACAATTCATTCGCCGGGAATCACCTGTCACTTCAGGGAAGTTGGGAAACCAATGGTCTGAACTCAATTCCGACATTCTCAAATAAGAACGTATTATATTCGTCTGTTTCTTTTGATCCATCAATATCCGTAAAGGATGGGCAGCCCGATAGCTATCCCATATCCAATCGTCTGTATAATAATCGTACCCGGCATCTTCATGAACTTTATTATCGTATACACTAAAATAATATCCATCTTCACTAATATTCACCGGACGTTCCAGACAACGATATAAAGAGGTGTAAAAAACAAACTTATCATTCTGCGTACCACCTGCGACTTGTATTTTACCTAACTCATCGTTCCATATCTTGCGTCCGGCGGTTGCAACATCTTTCAATTTGTAGTTCTTTATTTCTCTTCTCAAATTCTTCTTCGCTTGCTCTACACTAATATAGGAAACACCGTAACGAACGTTCAAAGACATCGGAGCAGCTTCCCACGCAACCACTACACAGGTATTGTCTCCTTTGGCTTTCTGTTTACCTACTTCCCATTTATCGGACTGGAGTGTGCCTATCTTTGTCGGTTTCACATCCATTTCCATATAGACATATACCCGCAGGTTATTCCACATGTTCTGATAACCGGAAATAACATTCCCAATAACCTCCAATTCACCATTTCCTGCATTCAGGATAAGATAAGGAGTTTCATTTTTCTTATAATTAAAATGATAAATCGCAGATTGACGGGACGGAGCAAATTCAACATGCAATTGTTGGTTGCACAAATCTACCTGGTAATGATAAGGCTTTGTGACTTCATTGTCATAGTCAAAATTAATCACCCGGGATAGTTCGGACTCATTTCCCTGAAAAGGCGATAGGTTAAAAGCAAAAGATCCCCGATGACTGATCTGTATCAGAGGAAGCCCATGAATTTTATCGGAAGTATAATCACCTCTTTGCGGATAAACCCGTAGCATACTATTGGGCAAATGTACAATCGGATATGTCGGTACCAACAAATGACTGATATTCCCCATGTATGGATTTACATAATCAACCGGTTCTTGGATAGAAGAGGCTTTCAATCCTATAGCGGAGTTCAGGCCCATAAAAAAGGATACAATAAGTATTTTACGTACAATATTTACCATAAATCAATAGTTACATGTGTTTTAAAAAGTGTTACTATAGAAAAACAGATCTCATGGAACAATTTGTTGTTATGCATCTCTACACCCATGAGACCTGAATAAAAAATCACTGAAAACAATCCTTATTTATCTAAAAAACAAGCCCTTTTACCTTATCATCGTTTCTTCCATGGTATACCAAATATCATAATCGGCATCACCATTGCTTCCGTCTTTCCCATCTTTCAACAAACGATAGCGATAATTCAAATAAAATGCCTGATATTTAATATTATTCTTTTCATAAGTCGTATAATAATTACTTTCTCCTGCCTTATCCAACATTTCAATCTGAGCAGTCCCCATCGGAGTAATGGTTAAAGTAGCATCTTCATTTATCGTGATACACATTGCATACTTCCTGATGTCCGCTTTCGTTAATTTAGAAGCATCATAACTATTCAGCCCAACAAAACAGCGAATAGAGTTTTTTGTCAAAGGTAACACATAACGGGTTAACGAGAAGGATTTACGAATATCCTTACCCTTCTCGGCATCGAAATGTTCTTCCAGACCTCTTGTTTGGTAAGTCGTTACAGGCGACTGGAAAGCATAATCATTTTTCAGTAATACACGATATAAGACGGTACGCTTATCCGGATTTATCTCATATGCCGATACACTCTTTATACGTAATGGTATCAGATAGATAGAATCGGGCGATAATCCTTCCGGACGTACATGTACCGGTATGGTACTATAATTATCTTCACTATCCGCTTTTAATACTGTACTCATAAGTGGTATATCATAACGGGCAGGATCAAGCAGGTGTGCAAATTTCGATTCATCAATATCAAAATTCAGCTTATTATACTTAGCCAATGCCTCGTTATCGGGTTCCAGCTCTACAGTTACATCCTGATCGATATGCTTCGTTCCCCCGCAACCAATACTGATATATCCGGTAGACACTTCCTGATTCAAATCGTGATTCACCGAAAAAGTCAGATTTTCAACGCTCAGGACATTTATCACTTTCTTGTACAATTCTTTGTCAAATTGTGCATCTTCGTCACATGCTGTCATTCCAACAGTCACAGCAGCTATCAATAATATACGACTTACTTTCATATTAATATTCTTCTATTCATATTGTTTACATTAATCATCCCATCCCGGATTCTGGTCCAGTTTAGAGGCCTTTCTCATTTCATCCCGGGGAATAGGTAAAAATACGGTCTTCCTATCAACCACACGGTTACGGTAATCGGCATGAGTGACAACAGAACGCTGATAGAAATCATATTGATCTCCTGTTATATTCATTCCTTCAATCGGTTTATTTTCTTCCTCCTCATAAATTCCCCAACGACGAATATCATAAAAACGTCGTCCTTCAGCCAAGAACTCCACCAATCGTTCTGTCACGATCTGTTTATCCATACTTTCTTCTGTGACATAATCTTGTGGACGTAAGCCCGGTAAACCGGCTCTATAACGAATCTGATTAAAAGCACTAATCATATCTTGAAGGTTACCGGCTCTTGACAGTTGATAGGTCTCGCCACTTTCCATCGTTATTGAGTGCGTACTATTCAAATGATTAACAGCTTCTGCATAAGACAAAAGAATTTCAGCATAACGAATAATAGGAAACGCTTTACTCACCCGGGTTCCCCCGTCAGCCCAACTGTCAAATGGATTAATATATTTTTTCAACACATATCCGGTCACAGCATAGTTTACTTTTGCATCTTCTCCGGAAGCAGCGTCCATTCCAGCAGAACCTCCTTTATAATATGTAACCGTTACATTCTTCTTATCTGTGGAGTTAGATGAAGTAGCCGGCCAGAAACACCCACTAAATCCAACGCAGGCATAGAATCGCATTTCACGATTAGCATACATATTATACGTATCTCTATTCAGACGATAGGCAGAGAATGTCTCTACCTTTTTGGTTTGGCCTTCTTCTGAATATTCATCGGGACTCGCTTCCTGAATTGTTTTTCCATTACGCGTTTTATATGCATCAATAAGTTTCTGCGTTAAGCACATACCGTTGTAGCCACCCATATTTATCGGAAAAGACTGACGTGTGAATTCTGCCACATCTCCGGAATTCCGGGCCCAGATAAATTCTTTGTTCTGAGTTGGATAAGTTTCTCCATTGAACATATCCGCATAAGATTTCAAAGGGTCAATCCCACCAGCTCCATTCGGAAAAGGATCAGAAGGTACACCCACCGGCAATGGCGGAGTTATATATGCCCCATTAGACAAAGCAACTACCGTATGCAATGTATAACGTTGTCCACCATCCATTTCCATCACTCGTTTGGCAGCCGCTGCCGCTACAGCCCACTTTCTTTCATCATAAGTCTGAGAAATATACTGTACCCCATCTGTACCACGCTTCCAATCTCCAAAATAACGATAGGCCGCTGCACCTCCATTAAATGCCGGGCTGGCAGCCTGTAAACGTATACGGGCAATAATCGCATAAGCAGCCCCTTTAGACGGACGGCCAAAATTCAAAATGGGTACATCAGATGATATATATTTGGCTGCCATTTCCAATTCAGAGCAAATATACTCCACTGATTCATCATAAGTAGCACGCGCACGATCATAATATTCAGCATCTGCATTCGTATCCAAAGGCTCATCTCCTATTATTATAACCGGTCCATAGTTCATCAGAATATGGTAATAAGCATATCCACGCAAAAAATGAGCATATCCCAATAATTCCTGTTTTTCTAACGGAGTGATATCCCTGCATTCGTTCATCCTACTCATTATCAGATTGGCTTTACGAATCACTTTATAGCACGTCCCCCAAACACCAAGACCTTTAGTATCGGCAGCAGAAACCTGCCCCAATGTCAGAGCTTTCCCATGAAACAGTCCAGGATCCATCAATGTAAAAATATCATCGGCCGCCGTAATACCAGGAGTAGCATCGTTCCCGAAAATCTTACTCTCGTCCGGCAATTCTCCAGCTGCTCCCCACAAATATTTTTCCAGATTCCTCTTATTAGAGAATACCGAATCATATTTTAATGTATCGTCAAAATACTTATCAACACTCAAAAAATCACATGAGCTCATTAATCCCAATGTTAAACACGAAATTAATAACACACTCTTATTTATGAATTTCATACTCATTCAAATTAAATCAGAAAAACATTACTTAAAAATTCACATACATCTGGAAAGCAAAGCGCTGCGGAATAGGATATGCACCACCATTATGATCGGCCTGTTCAGCATCCCACAGTTTCATCGGACTCCAAATACATAAATCAGACGCAACAAATTGTAAATCAAGAGAACGTACTCCCAAATATTTCAACAATTTACCGGCAGCCAAGTTATAGTTTACACTCACTTCCTGCAATCTCAAATAACGTGAATTAGCATGCCAGAATGTGGAGAACTGGGTGTTGTTCTTATTACTACCATAGCTAAGGCGAGGGAATTTTGCATTCGGATTCTCCGTTGAAGGATCACCGGAATAAGAAGCCGGGGTCCAACGGTTTCTTTGATCGGCTACAATTTTCAGTACATTACCGGTCTTTCCACCATAGAAAGGAATGTAACCTTCACCATTTTTCCCTTTATCCCAATATCCATTATCGTCTACAAAATAATAATCAGTATTACCGGTACCTTTGAATAAGACACCTAAGGTTAAGTTTTTATAGACAAATTCCCCACCAAATCCGTACATCAAACGCGGATAGTTCGGATAGGATAAAGGCACCTGGTCGTCATCCGTAATTTGACCATCACCATTCACGTCTTTATATTTGATATCACCCGGTAAATAATCGCCAAAAGTTTGCTTGGGACTGGCGGCAATATCTGCTTCATCTCGAAAAAGTCCTAAAGCAATATATCCGCGATATGCATTATTCACATAGCCTGCTTTATCCTTATAGCCATATTTCTGTACAGCCTGTTCCCAGTTTTGTACTTCATTGGCAGAATAAGTAAAGTTTCCACGCAATGTAAACGACATGTCTTTATTGATTCTCTGTGTAAATGAGATATTACCATCTGATCCATAGCTTACCATTTTTCCGACATTACCATACGGCATTTTCTGCAAACCGGCATATTCCGGGATCAGTTGACGTTCCTGATAAATACCATCGCGTTTATCTCGGAAAATATCTACCACAAAGTTCAAACGTTCGCCAAACAATTTAGCTTCAACGCCAATATCCACTTTCTTAGCAACTTCCCATTTCAAATTATCAGCTCCGATTACTTCCTCTGTAATAAATCCGTTGGAACTCCCCCAACCTCCGCCACCACCTGACTTCATAAGTGTCAAATAAGGAAAACGAGTATTCGTTAAACGATCATTACCTACCATACCGTAAGATCCGCGAATCTTTAAGAAATCTAACCACGGCATCTTCTCACGTACCCATTCATATCCGGTAGGAACCCATCCAGCAGCCATAGCGGGAAAGAACCCAAATCGATTTTCCTTGGCAAAATTAGCTGAACCCGTATAGCCGAAATTCAAATCTAAGAAATAAGTGTCACGAAGTCCGTAAGTAATACGCCCTGAAAGGCCCTGATAACGGATTGGAATAGCATACATACTTTGCAAACTCGGATCTTTATCATTAAGATCCTTATCTATCTTCTGTTCACTACTCATGTAATAGTACAGCAGTCCGGTCAGACGATGATATTCTGCAAAAGTCCTTTCGTAATTCAGCATCGATTCGAAATGTACTTTATAGAATTGCATATCTTCAGGATGTTTATAGGTGACAGGTTTACTCTCTACACTTGAAAATAGACCGAGCTTACCTGTATAATGGCGTCCCGCTGCATAAAACATCTCAGGAAGTACTTCACGCTGTTCTTTCAGATTCACCTCTGTATCATAAGCAACCTGTACCCTGCCACTCAACCCTTTCGTTATCATTGAAAAGTCTTGCTTCAATTCCACGGTAGATTTTCCGCGAAAATGCCGTATATTGCTCATTCCTGTATAATTCAACATCACATAGGGAGAGTACGCATTATCTGCTCCATAAGCAGGCAATTGCCCGGTTGAATAGACTTTTGGAATAGTCAGCGGAGTTAAGTTCCGCTGTGTAGCCCACAAATTATCTGTATTTGCATTACCCGGTTCGGACTTTTCGGAAAGAAATCCGTCTGAGCCAAAATAAACAGTGGTTGTCTTGGTAAGATTGATATCCAAATTGACACGATAGTTGTACGTACGATACCCTACTGCCGTTGAATATTTCGATGACTTCTCCTGCTTATAAGCAGAAGACTCATTGGACATACCCAAGCTTAAATAGTAGCGTGCCAAACTACCTCCACCTTTCGCATTTACATAATAAGTCTGTTGCAAGGCATTACGATTCAGAACTTCATCTTGCCAATTCACATCCGGATATAAATCCGGATCAAGCTGATATTTGATCAGATCCAATGCCATATCCGAATATGCAATCGGATTTCCTCGAACAGCAAGCGCCTCATTTGCCAATTTTGCATACTCATAAGCTCCCAAATACTCCGGCATGTTTACCATGTGAGAAATAGTCAGATTGGCACGTCCTGTGATTTGTAATTTATCAGCCGTACCTCTTTTGGTAGTCACCAATACAACTCCATTTGCTCCACGAACTCCATATACAGCTGTCGCGGAGGCATCTTTCAATATAGAAAAACTTTCAACATCCGACGGGTCAATTTCACTCAAGTTACCTTCCAAACCGTCTATTAATACGAGAGCACTGCTGTTAGCACCAAACGTACCAATACCTCGAATCCAAAACTCTGAGATATTTTTCCCAGGTTCACCACTGCGTTGTAATGAAATAATTCCCGGAATACGTCCTCCCAACATATTGTTGATATTAGTTGCCGGAGTCTGTATATCTGCTATATCTACATTCGTAATAGCACCTACTACACTGGCTTTACGTTGTGTCCCCATCCCCACAATGACCGTCTCTTCCAGTACTTGTGAATCTTGTTTTAATTTAATTACAACATTACTTTCCTGCTTGGTGACCAAATACTCTTCCTGTTTATAACCTAAGAAGGAAATGGCTATAACATCATTCTTTTGAGCTTTCAAAGAGAACTTACCATCAATGTCTGTGATAGTTCCCACTCCCGGAGAATTTTTAACGTAAACATTAGCTCCCGGAACCGGCATATCCAAATCATCGTATACTACTCCGGACACCGAAAACGTACTTTTTTGTTGTGTAAATGCAGTTATATAGCTACACAACAAGAATAATAAAAATATATATTTCTTCATACTATTATCTTATAAAATCTCAATTTCTATTCTATAGCAAGACGACGTATACTCTGATTTTTAGAATCACCAATATAGATTGTTCCATCAGTATCTACCGCTACACCAAAGGGCTCATTAAACAAGGCAACCTCCGGAGTACCATCTTGATTCCCAGTCATGCCTGCCTGTCCGATTACTGTACTTACCACTCCATCTTGTGTTATTTTTCTTATCACATGATTATTCGAATCGGCCAGAAATAAATCGTTCTCTGCTGTTAATATAATTTGACGAGGTGTATCAAACAGAGCATACTCACAAGGACCATCGGCATATCCTGGCGTATTGACCATTCCGGCAAATAATTTATGTGCACCTGTTTTAAGATTATAGGTATAAATACAATGTGCATTCGTATAAGCCAAATATAGAATATGTTCTTCCCCTTGTTGAGGACTAAACAAAATATAAGAATCACTACCATTCATCAATCCAGTAGCTACCACTTGGGCATAACCAGTTTTCGGATCAAACTTCAATAGTGTTCCGTTTTTAGCACGTGTATACATAAATCCATCATACTTACACATGGAAAAAGAGTGTTTATAATCAATAGAGAAGTCTTCCGCAGACTTACGCAAAGTCAATTTACGCGGAATCCACATATTATCCGATGAAAGTTCCCAATAATCATTTCCATTATCTGTTGGAATAAATGCAGTTTTACCATCTTCGGATATACAAGGTTGATTGAGAGGAGCCCCTGTATTCGGAATTAAAATTTGACTTTTATCTTCCCGTTCATTCACTAACACCACTTTATTTTGATCATAATAGTTGTTTATTTCGCGGCAACAAACAAATAAGTTATGATCCACATCAATCGCCAGATAAGTTACATACGGGAATTGAGTCTCAGCCATGTTACCTGTTTGTACACCCGGAGCCCCTTTTACCCCACAAAGGGTAGTTACAGTTGTTTGGATGTGATAAGTAAAATGTTCTTCAAATACCGCTTTATCACCGCCAACAGAAACTGTAATCACGCAATCTTCCCCCGGTTTACGCGGAGTGATTACATACAACTTATCACCTGTACTTTGAATTACAGCCGCTTTTGCTTCATTAAAATACACTTTGATTTTACTTACATCAGTGCCAAAATTCTCACCACTAATGATCATTTGAGTCGCAATCCCTCCCTCTTTCGGGTAATAATCCGTTAATATGATCGGTTGATTGGGATCATATTCCTTCTTTTTGTTCTCATCATCTTTACATGAAGAGAACCCTGTCAGGAAGAAACACATTAACAGGGAAGTGAAAAAATTAATTTTACTACTCTTTTTCATATTATTATTTTTTAGTACTTAAAACCATTCACTTTTTATACAAATGATATATTTCAGCTTGGTGTTTGGGTAGGTTATAAGACAGTTTTCCCTCTTGTACTTTTACGCTGTTTCCTGACCAGCATTCAATACCTCCGGATATTGTTTCCGAATCAATCCCAAGATCATTTAAAATTAACTCCCCCTCTTTTACTCCTTCATCATAATTGAAATAAGCAATATAATAGGCATCTTCAGTTTCTAAAGTAAATAGATCGACCGAACGGTTAGAGCCAGACACTTTATGTCCATATGCCGGTCTAAAAGATCTCCCCAAACGAACCACTGCGTTCACGCGTTCATTCACAGCATAAGTTTTCACCTTTTCTTGTGATATTTCCGTTCCTACATAACTCCCCTTTGTAGTCAGATTATCTCCAATCATAAAATAGCCGGTTACAGCTCCCGTAGTAATACGAGACATATTTTCTGCCTCACTACGATCGCCCATTACCAGATGATCCGGATCATTATAAGCATATACCCGATCCAGCCACCAACCAAAAGACAAACTGTTCATCATATAATTGGTATGCCACATTTCACCCCAGGCATCACAACTCACACGCCGGGCATTGGCATATTGATACGGGAAAAGAGGAGCAATAGATTCTACGATAAACATATCATCACCGCAGCGCTCGCGCAGATGCTTCATTCCGTAATTGAAAGCTTGTGTGCCGGTGGTAATGTCTTTATTGTAATACTTATCGGCTTCCACCATACCAGCAGTCAAAAAATCGAGTTTGAGATACTTAAAACCGGCAGCCTTGAACTTATCAATGAAAAAGTTAATCCTCGACAACGTAGCCGGAGCTGTAGGATCCATGCAACCGGCACCATACAGTTTCCGTTTCTGCCCATTCACTTTCAGATGAGACTGACTATACTTGTAACCATTATTGCCTTCAATATCCCGTTCATTGTCGGGAAACCAGTCATTGAATGGCGTCCAATAAATTCCCGGTATCTGCCCATTAGCAACACAATGCCGGGCAAAATCTTCGAGTTGTTCCCAATTCAGATTGTCCCAGTAAGAGTCCAAGCCTACAAACACAACTCCATCCGCACCAAAACCACCTTTACCCTGTAAATGCTTTTTCACAAAATCGGATGCGGAAAGAACGCCCTCATAATTAACATGCGTACTCATTCCTCCCCAACTGTTCCATCCAAAAGGAGTACCTTTGGTCCACTCACGTTTCGGAATAATAGCCGCATTCGTTTCTCCGAACTTCTCCATTCCAAAACGCCAGTCATTAAAAAAACCAACGAACATTTTAGCTGATTTCACCGTTGTGTCCTTCAGATAGCCATGCGGTTTTTCATCCCGTGTAGCAGAGTGACTTGCTCCACTATAACATTCTAATTTAGTAATACTCCGATTATTACGTGATCCGGTCATTCGGATAGCCGACTTCCACGTATCATGTTCTACTGAACCAAGAACCAGCCCAGCCTGCGTATCTCCATTAAATATAGAAGTAACTTCAAAAGAGATTGTATCGCGAGCTAATGGCCCGGGAGAATGTACTGCATCTGTTGATTTAGACTGAGACAACGGCAAAGAGCCATATGTTATAAAGCCATCATTATCAAAAGGGACAAACAGCAAACGATTATTAGCACTCTGGGGTAAGAATTGATTGTCGGAAGTAGTATAAAGTGGTGCAATATAATTGGTGGAAAGCTTTTTTCCAGTAACAGAAGTAAGATAAACTTCGGTCATGAAGAAGTCTTCTTCGGGATATACATAAAAAATCTGATCTACTGTAGGAGCACCCTCTTTCTTATATTGTATAACGAATTTACGAGCTGAGCCTATTACATCTACTACATTTTCTTCTGCAACAGTCACATTTGTATATTCAGAACTATTATAATAAACAGAAGAATTATTAAATCTGACAGACACACCATTCAGAATAGGTACGCCATTCTTCAACAAGTTCACCTGCCTGGTTTCTTTGTCTAAATTAATACTCCATTTTCCAATAGTAGTTTTTTCTTTAATACCTGCATAAGCGTTCCCCCAAAAAGCCATCTGGATAAATAAAATAGAAAGCGAATACTTAAATAGACATTTTAAATTATTCATAGATATAAGTTGAATTTAAAATTAACAATCGTTCCGTTTTGTTAAGTCAAAGATAGGCGGTTCATGTTTCTCAAAATTGCAAAATACACGCAAAAAATATAAACTTCGTCCCAAACACACGCTCAAAGAAACCCTCTACAACATCTATATTACTTTATGAAACGAATACATCAATAATAGTTCCCGTTAACAATTTAAATCCACATTTCTAACAATCCATTTTAACAGTGAGTTAAAATACTATTTAAGCCACTGTAAAAAAGCATATTAACAATGACTTAAATAGTATTATTTATAATGCTACATATAGATCAATTAGCATCATTAACTAAAAGCTTTATAAGGCGAGTTTAAAAGTCCTTGATAATTTCCCTATAATACCAGATACCAGATATACCCCTTTCTCTAAGCCACTATATGCCCCGTTGCCATTTACTATCGTTCGCAAAATTTGTACACCGGATGTATTTATAATTTCAAGAAGAGTTTTATCTCCTACGCTATAATAAATATTACCATTAGCTGTATACACACATAAATCAAGAAGTGCATTCTCACACATGCTACTAGTCAACGGATTAAAAGAAGAAAAAGCAAACCTTCCTCCTCTTTTTCCATTATCAATAGCTTGTACCCCCCATTCATACTCTGCATCTTCATCTGCGATATACATTGAATAAGAGGTAGCCGTAATCTGCCCCGAGATTTCACCTACTTTGATAAATCCCGTTTGTAAATCGGCAGGAACTGTCATAAAATACTCTTTTGATCCGGCTCTCTTTACATAAATATTATACTGCAAGGCCACTGAAGGAGTTACATCATCAGCAGGAGCATCCCAAGAGAAAGTAAGCATACCTGTCTCTTTATTATAAGAACTCTTCAGGTTGGACGGAGCAGAAGGTGGCTCATTAGCAGCCACGCCCGCTGTTGAAGAAGAATTCTTCCAAAGTTGAGTAGCACAACTACGGCTACAAACACTTTCCTGTGCCCATCCCATATTCCAGGCATCAAGATATCCGTCATTATCATAATCCACCAAATGATTATTGCCGTGACTAATACGGTCGAAAGTCCATGTCTGGTCTGTATTATAATAAGCCCCGTAAGCCTTAAAGTCAAAATCACCCCTATTTAAATAAAGCCAAGTGGTGATGTCGTGTTTTTCTCCATGACCGCCTATCAAGATATCGGGCAAGCCATCGTGATTTACATCTCCAAAGGAAGGAGTCGCTCCGTCTACACCTTCAAATCCACAGAAAAGATCGTTCAGCATTTCAAAATTACGATTTCCACAATTTCGGTATACATAAAAAGACTTTGCCCCCGAACCTTTATTGCGGGAATAGCCTGTCACTACAATATCCATATATCCATCGGCATCTAAATCGCACAACGAGCAAGAAGAATCATTGGCACCATACAGGTATTGTTCATTCTCAGAGAAAGTACCATCCCCATTATTCCAATAAACATGCAAATTACCCTCATCTGGACCATAACCGGAAGATACAATATCCAACCAACCATCATTATCCATATCTCCAAAATGTACAGAGCCTCTTGACAATCCCAGGAAAGGTTTCGTTCCGTCCAGCGGAGTTTCTTGTCTGATAAATCCCTTCCCTTTGTTGTTTTTATAAAGATAAACAACACGCCGGTCATGGTGTACAGTAGGAATTCCGTTCTCATCTACCTTGCCATCGGGGTCCAGATAGTCATCCAGACCTGTTATTACCAAATCCAGATAACCGTCCTTATCGTAATCTCCCACTGAGACCCATTGGCGCGACCGTCCTCCGTCCATTGTGTTATAGATCGGAGTAATCCCCATCTTATTTTCTGTCAGATTAGCTGCATTTACCTCTTCAAACAGATATTTTCCGTCTTGCCCCTTTCCTTTATTCTCATATAAGAATGCAGCTATATCTTCGAGATTATTCGTATAATTCATTGACTTCAAACCGGGAACAAATAAATCCATCAGACCATCGTTATTATAGTCGAACCAAACCGGACAAGCATAATAACAAACATCAAAAGGACTCTCCAGACGAACAAAACCTTCTTTACCGTCATAATCGTATAATACAGAAACCTGTTGAGCTGAAGTTTTTTTAATGTGTACATTTTGTCCGGAATAAGCAATCTCCAAATAACCATCATTGTCATAATCTCCCCACGCTACATTCGAACGGTCCGCTGTATGATAAAACTGCCCTTTGATTATGGAATTGCCTATAGGTTCTGCAGGAACAGGTCTACTCACTTTGGTAAAAATGGGATCAACCGGATTACCGGGTATAGTGACTTCTGAATATTCCGGATCGGACAAATCATCATATATTTCCTTATAGTTAAAATCTTCCGTAGAGAAAACAGAAATACCCAAATCCATAATTTGCTCTCCACTTCCCTGTTTGCCTTCCACAGCAATTAAGTTCCAGCTGTTCGGTCTCAACGTCTGCCGGGCTTCATAAGAAATATCGAAAGGAATATAATTGGAGACAGAACCTTTCTTCGATGCTGCCCACACACCGTTGATATAAATATGGATATCGTCATCATGATAAAGCTTGAAACGCATATTTTCTACCATTTCCGGAGTAATTGTACCCAGATAGAACCAACGGCGCATATAAATCTGAGAAGTATTCCAGGGAGTTGAGATCAAATCTTTCGTGTTCCATAAAGCACTTCTTCCAAAAGCAGCTTCTCCCTGTGCCCATGCACGGTCGTCCAACTCTTTGGCAAACCATCTGCGAGGTACATCATCAGATGTTGTGTATCTCCATTTATATTTATGTTCTTGAGACGTGGAAATGATAGTTTGTACTTTCACTCCGCTCCGAGGCATGTTAATACACTCTTCGATTTTTGCTTTCAACTCCCCGGTAGCAGAATAAGGCTTCAGAACACGACGATCATAAGTCAATATTCCGTTTCTCTCAATTTCAACATCGGATAATTGCGTATATACAGCCGCATTCAATCCATAATAATAATAGTCCTTTATTTTATCAGCTAAACGATTGAATAAAACAGTAAAATCACCTCCGGTTTCTACAGTAGTGTACTGGAAATCACCTCCCGGCCAAACATGTCCTTGTACTTTCAAGGTAATGCCACCATACTCACCACAAACTGCTGCACGGTTTCGGTCAAGCGGACAAGAAGGGTCCGGATAACTATGAGAGTCTTTGATATCTCCTATGTCAGCATCATTCCAACCACTGGCACAACAAACAAGAGTTTGGCCAACCACACCTTGTACAATTTGAGTCATTCTTTCTGTATCAAATTGCCCCCATCCTTCATTAAATACAATCCATTGGATAATACTGGGGTGATTTCTAAAGGCCTCAATAATCCTTACCGACTCCTCTTGAAATGTCTTCTTAGCAAAATCTTCGTGTCCGGAAGGCAGATTAGGACTGGGCAGATCCTGCCACACCAGAATCCCTTCCCGGTCACAATGCATATACCAACGGGCGGGTTCCACCTTTATATGCTTTCTAATCATGTTAAAGCCTAAAGACTTCATGGCTTTTATATCAAACAAGAGTGCTTCGTCACTTGGAGCGGTATATAAACCATCGGGCCACCAGCCTTGATCAAGTGGTCCCATCTGAAAAATCTGTTCTCCATTAAGAAAGATACGAGGAGTTTCGCCTACCTTTTTGACTTCTATTTTACGCATACCACAATAACTGCTTACCGCATCGGTCTGAACACCATCTTTTATAATAGTTATGTCAAGATCATAAAGATAAGGGTCATCCACTGACCATAAATGAGGATTCTCAATAGGTAATGTCAATATCCGGCCCACTTTACCACCTGCTATAGCAGCGACTTTATCGCCTGCTTTATCCAATAGGTTGATATTTACAGATACGCCGGTAGTCAGAGAGGCATTCACTCTAACCTTCAAACAGGAGTTATCCACATCCGGTCGTATCATAAGAGCTTCTATATGGACCGGATCCACCGGTTCCAGCCATACCGTCTGCCAGATACCACTCACCGGAGTATACCAACATCCCCATTTGTTTAGAGCCTGCTTACCTTTAGGTTGTCCTTCACCTCCGGTATTATCGTATGTATAAACAACCAGTTCGTGTTCTTCCTTTCCCTTAAGTGCCGAAGTGATATCAAAATAGAACGGATCGTACCCACCAGTATGTCTTCCTACTTTGACACCATTTATATATACAATTGTTTCCCAGTCCACCGCATCAAAATGAAGCAGTATATCTCTCCCTTTCATCGTTTCGGGAATCTTCAAAGTACGTTTATACCAATAACATTGGCTATCACTTTCTTCCATAATTCCGGAAAGAGCGGATTCTATCGGGAAAGGAACTAATATTTTTTGATCGAAAGTAAAATTCGGATCGTAACTTTCTCCTTTTACACCTTTTCGTAAATCCCAGATACCATTTAAGTTCATCCACTCTTTTCTTACCATTTGAGGTCTTGGATATTCGGGCAGTACGTTATTGACATCAATTGTTTCACTCCATGGAGTCATCATGGGAGCTTTTTTCATTTGCCATCCCTGAGCATTTACAGTCAAAGCATTCATGGCACAGAACAGTCCAAGAATGAAGTATTTTTGTATTTTTCTTATTTTCATATTATCAGAAAAAAAATGAGGGTGTCCATATCATATCCGTATACGTGACACCCTCATGATAGTTAAATTATGATTTATCTTACTTCACTAACAATTTAGTACTTTTCACAGCACCCTGTTTGTTGACAGCTTTCAATATGTACAAGCCAGAAGCAAAGTTTCTGATCGTAGTAATACCGGCCGGTAGTCTCTTATTAGCTATTTGTACACCATTTACTGTATAGATAGCTATATTTACCTCTTCTGCAGAATTCACAATAACCTCCTCGTTTACAGAGTATATATCCAGCCCTTTAATGGATGTTACTGATTTAATACCTGTCGTTTCACCTACATTCGGATCCAGGTACAGTCCATAAATATTAGCTCCGGCACTTTGAGGTAAGTTATAAACAATATATAGGTTTTGTACTCCTTTAACCTCTTTCAGAAGTCCGGCAGTACCCTCTTTTATACTCCATGCCCCCGTTCCTTGGGCTCTGACTTTGGCAATTGGTTCATGATCGGCAAGTGCCGCATTCAACTCTTCCGTATTTGTTATGTAACCCCATTTTATATCATCCAAGTCTGTATAGAGAGAGAAGTTAGCCTCATCAATCGTGCCTAACCAATTCTTATCACAGGAGTGATTAATGATTACCCTTTTGTATTCACCATCTTTGAAATCAACATCATAATAACATACCACAACCCCATTGGAAGTATAACCAATATTGTTACCTTCACCACGGGCATTAGCACTACCCGCAACTACTACTTTCCATTCCATCTCACCTACTGCTGGATCACCACCTGATTCACCGGTTCCTTTAGTTACATATACCACGGCATCCTCAGAAGGTAGTACGTTTTCAAAAACAATACCACATTGTGGATTCTCAAACCAAACCGGCTCTTTCAGTAAATCTATTCTATGAAGATTAGTAGCATCACCCCATTTTACAAACAAATAATGAGAACCTGTTACTTTTTTCAACTGAGTAGCGATTGGAGTAAAGTCGTTCCATTTTTGCAAATTAATACCCGACCAGGTTCTTGCAATCATATTTTCAGGTTTTACCTCATCAATATAGAACTCCATATATTCTCTGTATCTTTCACCATCATGCCCGATAAAAGCAACTAATTGTTGAAATTCTCCATTCCCAAAATCTACTTTTTCAGTAGACTTAGCGATAAAGCCTTCTATTACACCACCCCAACAATCACTATTCCCATCATATTTAGTATCTTTATAAGGATCTACTACATCCGGATCTTCCGGTATAGCTACAGCTCTTACAAATTCAGAAGCGCCAATAATGGTAGCATTTTCTTTATACTCAGGCAATTCACTTGGCCATGGCTGAACACCTTCGTCTGCTTCCGCAAAGGCCTCCTGATAAAACTTCACAGAACGTAGATTTCCATTCCCCAAACGGAAAGTCAACCACACCTTCTGCTTACCAATTGGGCGTTCAAAATCTTCGCTTTCTTTCATGTTGTATGCAAACATTTCAAAACAATGGTAACCATATGTTCTATCTACCAACATTTCTGTAAATGGGACAGCCGTTTCCGATGTTTCTCCAGCACTGAGAACTACATATCTCTCAACTCCAAAATCACCCCATCCCTGTGCAAATTCTACTCCAGTAGCTTTATAGGCATTTCCATCTGCCCCAAAATCAACCTCTCCCAAACCAACAATGGTCATATTGCTTGTCTGCCCAACATTGCCATAAACAATATCAAAGATAGCATCTTGAACCAGCTCAATGTTCTCATTCCCTTTCATTGTTTCGATCACTAAATCCTGAGCCAGTACAGGACCTGTTGCAAAAAGAGCTAAAGCCCCAATAAGTAATGTGTTTTTTTTCATTGTAAAATAATTTAAATTAAACATTTATTTATGACCCAAGATAACAACTACTCCGACTCTTAATTTTCCAGAAGCCTTCATAGTTACATACTTGGGGGTTTGCTAAAAACAGACTCCATTTTAATTGTTTACCAAAAACAGAGATATTGCCCGGAATCCCCCGTTCAGAGCCAATCATCTTTAACTAATTCACTGTTGACAAAAGTATGGCTTCCTTTTCTTTTTACATCGCACGATTATTTCAAAAAATAACAATTTGGTCACAAGGCTTTTTTTTTCTATACAACACATCCGAACCCCCAAAACATATTCTGGTAAAAAAATAGAAGTACATCCCAAGCAGGCACAAAAAAAATAATACGTTGGTTTCATTTTATAACGCATCCGTGTATAAGAAACCCGTACGAACCATTACTCAATCGCAGATACGACTAACTTGCTATTTTTTGAACCAGGCATTATTTTATTTATGGCTACATTTGCACCAATAATTTAATTAATAAAAAGGTATGAAACAGCCGGTATTCAACACTTTCATCCTTCTCTCGATGTTATTGTCCAACATGTCTGGATATGCTTTGAATAACTACTATTTTAATATTATCAGTAGAGATAAAGGATTATCACAGACCAACGTTAAAGCAATCATTCAAGATAGTAATGGATTTATGTGGTTTGGAACTCGCAATAAGCTCAACCGATACGATGGAAATACATTTAAAGTGTTTGATTGTTATGATCATGTAGCACAAAAACAAAATAATAACATCTCTTCCTTATTTGAAGATAAAGAAAAACAACTGTGGGTGGGAACTGATAATGGTGTTTTCAGACTAAATCCTCAAACCGGGAAATTCACTTATATGAATACACAAACGTCAGAAGGGATTACCATGACCGACTGGATATCTGATATAAAAGAGGACAAAGATGGGAATATCTGGATTGTAGTTCCTAATCAGGGATTATTCCGCTATCTTCAAAACAATAAAGAATTAAAGTTCTATGCTTTTGGAAAAAAATCAGTTCCGGATCATGGTAATCCTCAAAGTATATGTATAGATCAAAGTAACAGAGTCTGGATAGGAACAAATGGAAAAGGAGTATATCTATACAATAAAAACACCAATCAATTCAATCAATATCTTGGAGATACACAAGGCAACACACTTGCCGGAGAAAATATTTATACAATGGCGGATGATGGTGAGTTTCTGATTCTTGGCATACACGAAGGCAAACTACGCAAGATTCACAAAAGGAAAAATACAGTTACTGATGTAAATGCGCCAGAGATACACTATAAAATTATTCGTTGCATCACCAAATTAGGAAATCAATTATGGGTAGGTACCCAGTCTGGTATATATATATTAAATGAAGAAGGCGAAGTATTCAGGATATACAATGATCCGATGTCTAATTATTCACTTTCGGACAATCAAGTGGGAAAAATCTATCAGGATCGGGAAGGGGGGGTATGGGTTGGAACAAATGCAGGAGGAATCAACTATTTATCAAGTTCAGTTCTCAAATTTACCCGTTACATTCCACTAAATAGGAAAGAAACAATCAGCAGTAAACGTGTGCGAGAAATCATTGAAGATAATGACCAGAATATATGGATAGGGACAGAAGATGCCGGAGTTAATATTTTTTCTCCGGAAAAGAAAACATTCAAAAAGATGGGAAGAGAAATCAGTAAAGATTTAACATCTGAACAGACTCTGAGCTTATTGAACACGAATGGAAATATTTGGGTTGGTTTATTCAAAAACGGGTTAGATGTCATTTCCTCGAAGACCTACAATATACAACATTATTCAGGAAATCAGTTAAAATTGAATGAATCCAGTATTTATGCCTTATGCGAGGACAAATATGGTAATATTTGGTTAGGGAACGGTTGGGGTATTTATAAAGGCAATAAAGAGACAATGGAGTTTGTCAATGTAAAAGAATTCGGTCTGTGCTATATTTACGATATTATTGAAGATTCTAATGGAAATATTTGGGTAGCAACCATGGGTAATGGTGTATATAAATACAACCAAGAATCACAGAAAATAGAGCATTATACAAATCAAATTAATGTCAAATCTTCTTTGAGTTCCAATTCGGTGAGCAATATTATGGAAACGAGTAACGGAGATATATGGTTCGCTACAGACAGAGGAGGTATTTGCAAATATAATAGCAAAGAAAACAATTTTCATAAAATTTCTTTAGCTGAAGGGTTACCGGATGATAGTGCATATAAAATAGTAGAAGATAAAAATGGCTATTTATGGTTCGGAACTAACAATGGATTGATACAGTTAAACCCACAGGATTATAGTATCAAAATATTTTCAACAAATAATGGCTTACCCAGTAACCAGTTTAGTTATAAATCAGCCTTAGTCAGCAGTACAGGGGAATTATTCTTCGGAACAGCAGAAGGCCTCATCTCTTTTTTCCCAGAAAAAATGGAACAGAATCACTTCATTCCACCTGTATACATTACATATATTAATTATAAAAATAACAAATCACAAGACAAGGAAACGAACAGTGAATTCCTGAAATCAGGCCCAATCACATTACAACATGATCAAAATAGTATCGAGTTAGGCTTTGTTGCCTTAAGCTATGCATGTCCAACCGCTAATCAATATGCATACAAAATGATAAACCTTGACAAAGAATGGATATATACCAAAGATAGCCAAAGTGCAAACTATACTAATCTTTCACCAGGGAAATATAAATTTATTGTAAAAGCCTGCAACAATGATAACGAGTGGAACGAAGAGGGGGCATCCATTGAAATCATCATTCTCTCTCCGTGGTGGAGAACCTGGACTGCCTATTTTTGCTATGCTATTATAATTATTATCTGTATTTATCTGGCAAGCAAATACTACACTTATGTACATAGGAAAAAGTCATTAGAAAAACAACGTTTATTTGAAAGTGAAAAAGAGAAGGAACTATATAGTTCTAAAATTGATTTCTTTACCAATATCGCTCATGAAATACGAACCCCATTGACGTTAATCAACGGTCCTTTAGAATCATTAGTAGAAATGGATATTAAAGAACCCAACATTAAAAAGAATGTTCAGCTTATGCAGAAAAATATATCTGAACTGCTTACTTTAATCAATCAGATTCTGGACTTTAGAAAAATCGATGCCAATAAAGTCACCATGAATCTTGTTGATAGTAATATATCAGTCATTGTCAACGAAGTCTATCAGGAATTCCTGCCTATGGGATTATCTATAAATAGAATAATGCAGATTGATATGCCCGAACAAGACATCTATGCGCAGATCGACCGAGGCTCTTTCATAAAAATCTTGAATAATCTATTTTCAAATGCAATCCGATATTCAGATAGAAATATCAGCATAAAACTTGAGGATACAAGTAAACATTTCCATCTGACAATAAAAAATGATGGTGAAATAGTACCCTCTGAGATGGAAGATAAAATATTCGATCCGTTCTATCAATTGAAAAAAAATGCAAATATAAATGCCAGTTCCGGCATAGGCTTATCTTTAGCCCGATCACTTGCAGAATTGCATCATGGTACTTTAAAATACAAAAGTACAAATAATCTAAATATATTTACGTTAGTTATACCAAAAGGTGAAGTATTGAAACAAGATAAAGAAATCGATTTGTTTAACGATGATTTTATTGAGCCGCCATCTAAACAGGAGACCATTTTAATTGTAGAAGATAATATTGAATTATTGTCATTTATGACAGAAAAGCTGAACTCCAGCTTCTCCATAGAGAAAGCGACAAATGGTGCCGAAGCATTTGATATTATTGAAAGAAAAAATATCGATATTGTAATTACAGATATTATGATGCCTATAATGGATGGTTTCGAACTCTGTAAGAAAATAAAAACAGATATTGAATATTGTCATATACCAGTCGTTCTATTAACAGCCAAGAATGATTTGAGCAGTAAAATCAGAGGACTTGAAACCGGAGCAGACGCTTACATTGAAAAACCTTTCTCATTCAAATATCTGATAACCCAACTGAGTTCACTGCTGGAAAACAGAAAAAGAGAAAAAGAGGCATTCATCAAAAAGCCTTACGTTACATCTCATTCAATAGGATTGTGCAAAGCTGATGAAGAATTAATAAATAAGATCATTGGTATTATTGAAGAGAATATAACAGACTCAAACTTTGGTGTTGAACGCCTGTCTGAAATTACTAATATGAGCCGGTCAAGCCTACACCGAAAGATCAAAGCCCTTTCCGGAACATCGCCTACCGACTTTATCCGACTCATCCGGCTTAAAAAAGCTTCTGAACTGATAGCCGAAGGACACTATCGTACAGGAGAAGTATGCTATATTGTCGGGATAAACTCCCCCTCCTATTTCATCAAATTATTTCAGAAACAATTTAATATGACCCCCAAAGAATTTGAGAAGCAACAAAGGATGACAAACACAAATGATTATAACATAAATTTAACAAAATGAAAGGAACAAGTTTTTTTTTATTAAGCCTGATTTTAATTGTATTTTACTCATGTGGTTCATCAAAAACGATTCGTTCAGGAGAGATATGGACAGATACAGACCAAAACACGATTAATGCACACGGAGGAGGAATCTTATATCACAATGGAACCTACTATTGGTATGGTGAATATAAAAATGACTCAACTTACCATGCACCTGGTGTAGAGTGGGATTGTTACAGGACAGAGGCAGGAGGAGTAGCCTGCTACTCTTCTAAAAATCTGCAATCGTGGAAGTTTGAAGGTATCGTATTAAAACCTGACATGACAGATCCGACATCCGACATCCATCCATCTATGGTCATAGAACGTCCCAAGGTAATCTACAACGATAAAACAAAGAAGTTTGTGATGTGGATGCATATTGACAACTATAATTATTCGAAGGCCGCAGCCGGAGTGGCTATATCAGACAGCCCGACAGGAAACTTCCAATATTTACACTCTCTTCGTCCCGGTGGAGAAGAAAGTAGAGATATGACCTTGTTTAAAGATGAAGATGGAAAAGCATATCATATCTATTCAACCAAAGGTAACTCCACTTTATTCTTCCATTTACTTTCAGACGATTATCTGACACACACAGGAATATATAAAGCTGCTTTTTCCGGAAAGTACAGAGAAGCCCCAGCCATCTTTAAAAGGCAAAACAAATATTATCTGATTACTTCCGGATGTAGTGGATGGGACCCTAATGAAGCAGAATATGCAATCGCCGACTCCATATTGGGCGAATGGAAAACAATGGGTAATCCCTGTATCGGAGAGAATGCAAATAAGTCATTTGGAGGACAAAGTACATTTGCCATATCAGTAGATCCAAAGAAAGATAAATATATCATAATGTTTGACAGGTGGAATAAACTGGACTTAATAGATTCCAGATATATTTGGTTACCAATTAATTTCCATCCGGAGGGAATAAGCATAGAATGGAAACCTGAATGGTCCTTCAAGAAATAGCAATACATAAAATCATCTCTTAAATTTTATATTATGAAACTGAAACTATTATTAATCGCATGTAGTAGTTGTCTCAGCATAGTATTACATGCTCAGACTCCAGGAGACATTGAAAATGTCAGATTTGAATACATGGAAAAACCTGTACTATTGAGTGTCGGTGGAGATCCATTGGACTTTGCCCATGCCACATATACCAACATGGCATGGGGTGACTATAATAACGACGGCAGTCTTGACCTGTTCTACAGTGATAAAAATAATCATGGCAGTGCAACGAAAACTCAGGAAAGCTTCTATCAGAATAACGGAGATGGTACCTTCACCAAACTAACCTCTCCATTTGCCTCCACCGCTTTTTCGTGTCCGGTATGGTTTGACATGAACAATGATGGACTTCTGGATCTATTTATTCCCGGGCTAAGTGATTGGAATTACCAATGGAATGATTTGAGTACTCGCCTCTCAACAATACAAGCACGTTTATATATCAACCAGGGAGTACAGACTAACGGCACATACAAGTTTCAAGAGATACCAGTATCAAAATCAGGATTAATACCCATATTCAATGGAAAAACCGGAGGGAAAGGGCACAATTGGGCAGTGGCAGGTGACTATGACAATGATGGATATACCGATTTGCTCGTCACAGGTTTCGATGAAAAAGAAAGATCGAATCGAGATGATTATGAAGACGCAGTAAGAGTGGTGTATTTATTCAGAAACATAAAAGGAGAATCTTTCGAACTTCAGAAAACACCTCTAAACGGCAACAAACCTTTTCATGGAATGACGGACGGAAGTGTATGTTTCGTCGATCTGGATAATGACGGCTGGCTGGATATCGTTTCTACTGGATATGGTTATTCAAGAGAATCTGAAATGCATGTTTATTGGAACTTGCAAGATGGTACATTTACAGAATCGGATTTTAACTTTGATACAACCACGAACTCCTCATGTGATGTATACGATTTAAACAATGACAGTTGGGCAGATATTATCATGACAGGTGTATATTTCAATAACAACCAAAAAAAATTCTACATATATAAAAATAAAGGAAACCGCGACTTTAAAAAGATAGAGAGGGAACAACTGCTCCCCATAGACGGAGGGCAGCTTTCATTCGGCGACATCAACCATGATGGGTGGGCCGATATGCTGGCAGGTGGCCATAACGGAACTTACGAACATACCACCTGGCTCTATATAAACAAAGGGAATTTCAATTTCGAGCCTATAGCATGGTACAATAAAGAGAATTACGGCTGGGCATTTCCGAGAGTTACCCATGGAAGTGAACAACTGATCGACATTGACAATGACGGCCGGCTGGATGCATGGATTTCAGGATGGTCAAAAGACGCTTGCAATTTGGGTTGCAATACTGAACTCTGGAAAAACACCTCTAATGTAAGCAAGAATGAAGCTCCGGGAACACCTCAGAATTTAAGAGCCAGTTTGATAGAAGGTACTAACCTGCTTTCCTTATCGTGGGATCCCGCCACTGACGACATCACCCCTCAAAGTGCATTACAGTACAACATTTATCTAAAAAAGAAAGATTCCGGGACATGCTATATGACGGTACCGGCAGATATATCTTCCGGCTTTATCAAAGTAGGTCGCATTTCGGGCCAGCTCACTCAATGTTCATACAAAATAAAAATAGAATCCAATGGTGTATATGAATGGGGAGTACAGGCCATAGATAATGGAAAGCAAGGCAGCCTCTTTGCTAAATCCACGCTAACGATTGATCAGGTTAGTGGAATCACAAGTCAGGAAGAAGAAGCTATCTTCATCCATAGCAAGGGAAAATCAGTATACTATTCAATCAAAGGAACGGGAAATATAACCCTATTCAAAACTGACGGTAGCATTGTGTATCAGAATCAAATCCAGGAGGCTGGGAGCATCACTTTACAGGAAAAAGGTAGCTATATCGTCATGATTAAAACAAATTCAACTATAAAAAGGCAGAAGTGCGTTATTCTATAACCCAATTCAGATTCTCACTATATGGAAAAAAAATATTTATTACTCGCATGCGTTACCCTGTTCAGCCAATTACATATATATTCAAAAGAGCAACAGTCCATTAATTTAGGAGACACTCCATGGAAATTTTCTAAAGTAATCCGGCAAGAAACAAACTTAGCCAAGGACGCAAGTATTCTTTATGGATTGCAAAAAGTGTCAGAGATAAATGACGATGATATTCATACGGAATGGAGAGCAGATTATTCATCAGAAAAACATCTATTCATCGATCTGCATGAAAAGAAACAGCTTAAAAACGTCAAACTAATATTCAAGGGAGATCAGACACGGTTTGCCACTGTGAAAATGGAAACCAGCCTTAATAACGAAGATTGGTATCCGATAGCAGAAGGTACAGTAAAAAGAGCATGTGACCTTCACAAAGAAGGTGACATATCCAATGTGAACAATACAGTAGGTTATTTTGAAAAGGTAACATATACCTACCTCTCCATCCCTGTTTCGGCATCCTGTCGATACATCAGGCTGACAATTCTAAGTTGTCAGTCTGAAAAGAATGAAGAGTTACCGAAGTGTATCAGCGAACTTGCCATTTATCCGGTCGAAAACAATTATTCAGACCAGGAAATAGCAGGTTTGGCATTTAAAGACGATCAATGGGAATCGGTCGGCATTCCTCACTGTTTTAATGAACGCGATACCTACTTGAATACCAGTACAGGTGAGCGTTGCTGGAGAGGAGAAGCCTGGTACAGAAAAAAAATAGGCTTCAGCAAAAAAGACCGGGATAAAGAAATCTTCCTTGAATTTCAGGGAATAAACTTCGCGGCTATTGTTTTTATTAACGGACAGGCCATCCCTGGTAGCACACAAGTAGAGCATCCGGGTATAGTCACTCATGTAGGTAGTGCCCTCCCCTTTGTTGTGAATATCACAAAATATATAAAATGGGATACGGAAAATCAGATAGCCATTAAAGTCTCTAACGCTAAAAACACATTTTTTACCTGGCCGGAGTTTGGTACAAATGAAGGATTCGGACAGGCTATGGGTGGCATCGTTTGCCCGATATACATGCACAAAAAGCATAAAATACATATTCCATTCAACCGCTATTCTCCATTAAAGAAATGGGGTACTTATTTGGGGACAGTATCGGCTACACCTCAAAAAGCAATGATACGTTTCCAGGTGAATGTTGACAACACTACGGATCAAGAGCAGGATATTGAGTTACGCACTTATTTGCAGGATCAACAAGGACACACCGTATTGTCCTTCTCCGACAAGCAAAAGGTATCAGCCCGGAAAACCAAGTTGTTTGATCGTACAGAATCTATTCAGAACCCTCATTTATGGTACCCCGTTGGTTGCTCCGGTACTCCGTACTTATATACGGTATTGAATAAAGTATATGTAAACGGCAAATTAGCAGATAGCAAAAGCGAACCATTTGGAATAAGAGAAATTACTTGGGATGAAGACTACTGCTACGTGAACGGAGAGAAATGTATTTTACGAGGTTTCGGAAGCAGAAACATATATCCGGGATTAGGAGCTGCTGTCCCCGCTGCTTTGCAATGGCAAGATATTGCCCTTATTGCCCAGTGTGGAGGTAATACATTGCGTGTAGGACATCAGCCACCTTTCACCGAAGCACTTAAAGCTTGTGATGCCTATGGGGTTTTACTAATTGTAAACAGTGGAGACGGAGAATGGTCACTAAAGAATGAGCCGGCCAAAACATATAAACGGGAGTATGACCGGGAAATGATTGTGGCCTTCCGTAATCATCCGTCTGTCGTTATTTGGGAATCGAATAACGGATTGGCATACGATGGAGATAAATACCTGCCATCACATACACTCAGCGAAGTGAAAGCATGGGATTATATACAACCCCGGCTGGTTCTCAATCGTGACGGTTATCCTCCTGAATGGGACGAGAAAGAACCCATTGTAATTGGTTATACCAATCGTTATGAAAAAGTAAAAGGACATCCGTCACTAAACACAGAGGTTTATGGTGCCAACTGGAGTGGACTTCCGAGTTGGTGTATCGCACGGTTTGATTATAATAACGAGAAGGAATTTTCAATGGATTACGTACGAAACTATTTCGATAATCTGGACAATCAGGCTTGCGGTTGGATTGACTGGATGCTGGTAGAAACTTACGGCGAAGGTTATACAATCTATCTGAATGGAATGAAAAATCAGAAGAGCCTGGGTTCATGCGCAATGGATGGAAACCGTTTTCCTAAACTGAAGTACCGAATCTACCAAAAAGCACTTTGGGTACCCTATTCTCAGCAACCGGGAGTTGCACTCCAAAGCCACTGGAATTATTCAGGTATTCAAAATATTGATGCCTGGAGCAATTGTCCCTACGTCGAACTATTTATCAATAAAAAGTCGTACGGTATTGTTGAGCCAGATCAAAGAACCCGCCAATGTACATGGAGAGATATCCAATGGGAGCCAAGTACCGTAGAAGCCGTAGGTCTTGATACGAACAAATACCCTGTTTGTTCAGAGAAAATAGAATCTTCCGATAAGCCCTATGCCATAGAAGTTACAATCGAAAAGCCTGCGGCTAAGCCCTTCGGAGAAGAATTTATCTTGAAAGCAAATGCTTCCGACGCTTTCATTGTTACAGCCAAAGTAGTCGATAAGTCAGGACACTGGTGTCCATGGGCCGATAACCTGTTGAAGTTTGAAGTTGAAGGCGAAGGTATATATAAAGGTTCCTATAATTTCTATGTTACCGAAGGTAAAGAATTATCCTATCACGCCCCCGGAGATACAGAATTACAGGCAGAAGGAGGACTTATGAGAGCAGCTGTACGTACTACTTTTAAACCGGGAAAGATAAAAGTAAAAGTGAGTTCGGATGGGTTAATCTCAGGAGAAAGCATAATTAAATCAAAAAAAATCAGACATTAATTCCCTGACAATACTATGATGAAAAAATATTTTTATGTTGCATGTACTTTATTATTAGTGGGGTGTATGACTTCTCACCATTCGTCTGAAAATAAAACGAACAGAATAAGGAAAGAAACGATTGACAGTCTGGCTCCCAATCCCTTTATTCGACATATGTACACAGCCGATCCATCTGCCCATGTCTGGGCAGACGGCCGCTTGTATGTTTATGCCTCGCATGACATAGATCCACCTCAGGGTTGTGACCTGATGGACAGATATCATGTTTTTTCGACCGACGATATGGTGCACTGGAAAGATCATGGAGAAATACTGAATGCTTCTCAAGTGCCATGGGGACGTAAAGAAGGCGGATTCATGTGGGCACCGGATTGTGCTTATAAAGACGGTACCTATTATTTCTATTTCCCACATCCCAGCGATACGTATACAAACAATAGTTGGAAAATAGGAGTAGCCACCAGTAAAGAACCTGCTGCCAACTTTACCGTTCAGGGATATATCGAAGGAATGGACCCAATGATAGATCCCTGCGTGTTCACGGATGATGACGGCCAGACTTACATATATAATGGCGGAGGTGGAACTTGCAAAGGGGGTAAACTGAAGGACAATATGATGGAGTTGGATGGTGAAATGAAAATTATGGAAGGTTTAGATGATTTCCACGAAGCTACGTGGATACATAAATACAAAGGAAAATATTATCTTTCCTATGCTGATAATCACGAGCCCAATGGCAATGATGGCATGAATGGTTATAATTGCATGCGCTATGCCATAAGTGACAACCCTTTAGGACCGTGGAAGTACATGGGTGTCTATATGGAACCTTCCGATTGCTTTACCAATCAAGGTTCTATCGTGGAGTACAAAGGGGAGTGGTTTGCTTTCTATCACACGATATCCTTATCCAACAATCCTGCGTTACGTTCTATTTGTATAGATAAGTTGTATCATAACGAAGACGGCACTATCCGTATGGTAAAACAACGCAAATAATGTATGTGACAATAACTATTATTTCTATTCTATTAAACAAAAAAATATCGACACCCATATTTATGAAAAAGTATTTTTATATTATATGCACTTTATTATTCGCGGGATGCATAACCTCTCATCATTCTTCCGAGAAGAAAAATGCAGGAAAAGCAACAATCGATAGTTTGGCTCCCAACCCCTTTATCACACACATGTACACGGCCGATCCTTCTGCACACGTCTGGGCCGACGGACGTTTATATGTTTATGCTTCGCACGACATAGCCCCACCACGTGGATGCGACTTGATGGACAGATACCATGTCTTCTCTACCGATGATATGGTACACTGGAAAGATCATGGTGAAATACTGAATTCTTCCCAGGTACCATGGGGACGTAAAGAAGGCGGATTCATGTGGGCACCGGATTGTGCTTATAAAAATGGTACATATTACTTTTATTTCCCACATCCCAGCGATACGGACTGGAACAATAGTTGGAAAATAGGGGTAGCTACGAGCAAAGAGCCTGCTGCCAACTTTACTGTACAGGGATATATTAAAGGAATGGATTCGTTGATAGATCCTTGTGTTTTCATAGATGATGACGGCCAGGCTTACATCTACAATGGCGGAGGTGGAGTTTGCAAAGGCGGCAAGTTAAAAGACAACATGATGGAGCTGGACGGTGAAATGAAAGTCATGGAAGGTTTGGTAGACTTCCACGAAGCTACATGGATACATAAGTATAAAGGAAAATATTACCTCTCTTATTCTGACAATCATGACGACAACTGGAATGATGGCGTCAAAGGAGATAACCGTATGCGCTATGCCATTAGTGACAATCCTTTAGGCCCCTGGAAACACATGGGCATCTATATGGAACCAACAGATAGTGGTACTAATCATGGCTCTATTGTGAAATATAAAGGGCAATGGTTTGCCTTTTATCATAACAGCGCTTTGTCACAACACGATTGGCTACGTTCCATTTGTGTAGATAAGTTATATCACAACGAAGACGGCACTATCCGCATGGTGAAACAACACAAATAAGAGACTTGCGACACGCGTTTTGACAAGGGATATGCAAGAGTGTACATTATTACCATGCAAAAGTGTACATTATTATACAACAAAAGTGTACACTTATGTCATACAAGAGTGTACACTTTTGTAACCATCTAATTTTCAACAATCTAACATTTTACATAACCTTATTTCTATTGACCTTCTGATCTCTATCTCCGGCTAATAGATTTTCTTCCTTTTTTATATGATTATGAATATAAAATTAATAATTCCCACATGAAAAAGATTTTATTTATGTGTTTGTTCTGCCTTTACTTATTCGGTTCACATGCACAAACCCTCTTTCACAAATCGCCCACCCTCCCCCGGGTAGGTGACAAAATCTATAAACAGGAAATTCGCTTTCTTCCTCCGGGAGAAAGCGGTACGGGAAAAGTATGGCAATTCGACCACCTGACTCCTGTAGACGAACAGTATGAGCTGATCTATACCGGCAATGATTCTCTATTGACAGGCACTGAACATCGAACCCGATACACTTATCGTGTGACAGGAGATTCTCTATTGAAAACCGAAGTCGAAAATATATCCACTTACCAGAAAGCAATTCATCCTGAACTTCTGGCCGTATATCCCATGCAATTGGGTAGCCACTTCGAAAGTTACTTTGGCTATACCGGTGAATACCAACATGCCTATGGCATGGAACTATTGGGCAAAACCACCGTTTCCGTTGATGCGGCAGGAACCCTGATCATAGCCGGAGATACCATTCCTGATGTATTGCGGATACATACTAAACGACGATTTGTACAAGATCTGAACCTGAGTAACGAATCCGTAATGGCAGAAGACTCCGCTTTGTGGTTACGCCAGTTCACTCCGGACAGTATCTCATATCGCATCAGCAGAGATACACTCGTTACACAGACCGATACTTATAGTTGGTACGCTTCAGGCTATCGTTATCCGATAGTAGAGACAGTGGAAAACACACTAATCCGCCACGGTGTTTTCATTCCTCATTTTCAGACTGCTTTCTACTATCCTCCGGTTGACCAATATTATACATTGAATGAAGATGCGGAGAATCGGCAGAAGCGTGAAGAGACACTTACACAACGGCAGTTGGGAAAGAATGCATCCCACAATAGCTCATTCTCATTAGAGGATGCGATGGGAAAATGTAAATTCTATCAGGAAAGCAATAACCTGGTTGTAGAATATATGCTGAATACTTCCTGCGAGGTTGAAATAGCTCTATATACCGTTCAGGGTGAACTGTTGGCTATTTATCCGAAGAAAGCATTGCGTCCGGGACAATATCGTGAGTCCATCGCTATTGATTCTTTGCTATCAGAGCGCTATGTATTACGTCTGATCGTCAATGGCAAAGTCTATGGCGAGAAAATCTGAGTACTGACTACTATATTCAAATACTATTATGAAAAATTTATCAAGCCTTTATCAAACCGCCACCTTTCTCTTGCTCCTCTGTATGGGATGCAGCGAAACGGTCTCTGCCGATAATCCCATCAAAATCTCCCAACCTCAAATCTCGCCTGTCTCTCCGGAAGCGGCGGCTGTACAAAAATATATTTGCTATCCGGTTAATCATAGTACAGGATTGGCCGATATCACCATTCCGTTGTATACCATTAAAGCCGGCGATTTAGAGCTTCCTATCACTTTGACCTATCATTCTGCCGGAATTAAACTCCATCAGTTAAGCGGCTGGGTGGGTACAAACTGGACATTAAATGCCGAGCCTTCCGTCATGCGGGAAATCAAAGGTATTCCGGATGACGCAAAACACGGAGGATACAGAACCTTAGAATACCTTAAAAACAAAGATAACAGTAACTCCGATGAACTAACTCGCTTCTTCAGACGAATTGAAGATAAGGATTGTGACAGCGAACCCGATCATTTCTATTATAAATTACCTAACCGAAGTGGTACTTTTTATTTAGGAGTAAAATATACAGGATACAACTATATTCCTTACAATGCAGGTTTTGGTATCTATCCGTATACGCCTTTAAAAATTTCCGGTTGGGAACTTATTGGCGAAAATGGTGTCGATATAGAGGACGAAAATGGTGTCTGGTATGAGTTTGGTGGAGAAATGGATGGATATACGGAGAAGACCGGAAATTATAATACCCGCTGGCTATGCAAGAGTATTAATTCCCGTCAAACAAGAGCGTGTATATCATTTAGATACAGCGGTTTACAGCGAAAGCGAATTAATCCCAGCTATTCTTCTGATTATGTTGTATTGGAAGATAAAATGGAATATAATGTTGGCAGCGGCAGAAGCTCTGTATCTGATTCTACTTGGTTTCCAATAAAAGAGAACACTTTCTTACGTCGTTCAGACAGTGTGAATGTCCCCATGTCTCGTTCTAATTATTATGGAGGCTATAGACTACTAATCAAGCAAAGAGGTCGGGTTTATTATGGAAATATCACAGATGGAAAAGTCGAGATACTCAGTTCATCTTATCCCAGCGAACAGGAATATGCGATTTTCAATCCTTACGATTCCGACTTTGTGGACGAACGCAAGCTAACGCGTATTGACTTTGGCGGAGGTATCGTTTTATTTGAGCAGGACCCGGAAGACAACCTAAGTAGCATTACAGTCAAGTCAAAAGACGGAAGTATTATCCGGAAATTTCAATTCTATATCTCCAGGTACAATGCATACACGGAACTCACAAAATTAGATTCAATCGCTGTTACTGCCGGTAGAGATCCCGAGCGTCGTTTGTATTCTTTTTTATATGATAAGCCTGATTATGTTCAGCCTGTATCCAGCTCGGCAATGGATCATTGGGGATATTATAATGGACAACATGAATTAAACAACGGCACTCGACTCTTTATTCCCTACGGTCGTTATTATGTAAACGACAATTATTACTTCCATTATGGAGATAGTGCCCGCGAATGCAATGAATACTATATGAAAACAGGCGTCCTAACCGACATCTTCTCACCGGAGGGAGTACGTACAAACTTCAGTTATGAAGCCAATCGGTACGGAAAGGTATTCAGTGGTGCTGCGAATTATCAAAAGAAAGTCTATTTGGCAGGAGGACTGCGGGTAAGCATGATTAGAGAGAGCGATATGCATGGTGGCTTTTCCAGATATCGTTATTTTCAGTATGGTCTTTCTGCTCCGGAAGGAAAATATGGCAATGACGGTACCGGACTTGGTGTAGCTAAGGTAGCAGTAACTCAACGAGATTATTGTACGGAACAAGAGCGACTGACTATTGACCATCTCGGCGAAAGAAATCTTTGTCGCACACATACATGGGGCGCGACTCCTGTTTCCAATATCTCGTTCGGCAATGGTAATTCAGTGATTTATCCTTATGTGAGGGAACAAGTGATCGCCGATGGAGCAGAAATTCGTACAGACTATCATTTCAGTGCTCCTGAGTGGGATTTATATGGTGGCATTCCGCAGGATCCTTTCTCTCCGAGACAAGTTCGCCAGGATATTTCAAAACCCTTTGATCCCGACAAAGGCGAAGATGCTTTACGCTATGGGCACCTTATCAAGAAAGAGATATACAGCGGAGATACGTTGGTAGAAAAGCACGAATACGAATATTCCATTTACCAAAAGCCATTCAAAGAGGATAATGATTATACTTTCGCAGTTGTTTTTGGACGGCCTTATAAGACTCGTGTTTGTAACGTTCAGGAGTATGATAGTCGTCCTCAAGAATTATATAAAGATTATACGTGGATGAAAGAACGAGGCGCTTCCCGTTTGAAGCGTGAACGCACTACCCGTTTTTCGGATACAGGCGAGACAAGTATCCTGACTCGCGAGCATGTTTATCATCCCGACAGTAGTGATGTATACGATGGATTTGATTCAGACTTAAATGGAGGTACTCTTTATGCAACCAACCACTTAAACCCACTATGGACCCGAACCCGAACAGGCAACAGTGAGATTATAGAACAGTTTATATACCCTGAAGAGGCCAAGAAGAATATAACAGACAATTTGGGACAAGACTTCCTATTGTCATGCAATGCGATCAATAAATTGTTGATTTATAAACGCGTTTGTGGAAAAGATATGACCTCTTTACGAAACAAGTATTCGGGGCTCAATATTTACACCGTTCAAGCTTGGAATCCAACATTATCCCAATACGAAGATCGCCTCAAATACACCTACAATGATTTTGGGAATATCAGTTCGGTCACTTCCGATGGCAAAATTTACACCAGTTATATTTGGTCGTATTACAATCAGTATCCTGTCTTTAAGGTAGAAAACGCCTCCATTGACAAAGTACTTTCCGCACTCAATAAAGATCGGGCATGGCTTACACAGTTGGAGGCACAAGGGCAGCCCGATATCTTCGCCCTATCCGGCACCAACCTCCCGCATAGCACTTTATATACCTATCGGCCCTTGATAGGAGTTTCCTCCATCAGAGGTGCCGATGGAGTTAATACCTATTTTGAGTATGATTACTGGGGACGTCTTATTCGTTCGTATATCCTTGAAGATGGAGTTGAAAAGACTATTTCCACATTCACATACAATACTCCCGGTTATCATCTATAGTATAAAAGTATAATCAATAAAAGTAAATCAACATGAATCGAACCATTCATTTTACACTTCTACTTTTGTGCATATCCCTGTCTCTGCCTTCTCTGCTAAAGGCTCAGAACAAAAACAAACATTATGTGCAAACTCATCTGATGACAGAGGAGGACGGTAGCCGTTCACGCGAAACAGTAACATACTACGACTCTTTCGGCCTGGAATACGAAACACTGGAAGTAGGTGCCACCCCACAAGGAAAAGACCTACAGACTCCCATTGGCTATGATGGCTTTTTCCGGAAAACGATGGAGTTCCTTCCCCGTCCCGCCGGGAATACTGATTTTTATGCGGATACCAATCCCTATCATTACACGGTATACGAAAACTCCGAGTTGAACCGGGTCCGTGAAGCATATGGACCCGGACAGACCTGGCAAGAGAACGGAAAGGCGGTGAAATATGCCTATCTGGTCAACAAAGCGTCGGGGGTTCTGTCCTGCTCCTATTACCAGGTGGAAGAGCTGGATCGTGATATAAAGCTTACCCGTTCCGGCAATTATATACCCGGCGAGCTAACCATCACCCAAGTCACGGATGAGGATGGACATATCACTTACACTTTTTCTGATTCTTCCGGACGTTTAGTTTTAACCCGCCAAATGAATGGAACCGTTGCCCATGACACCTATATCGTTTATGACGACAGAGGGCGCAAACGAATCGTCCTCCCCCCTTCCGCCGCCGATGCGCTTACCGCTGTGGAAAGTTGGCTTTGCAGTCAGAGCGAACCTATCCAATTGTATGGATATATATACCGATATGACGGGAGGGACCGTTGCATCGAAAAGAAACTTCCGGGCTGCGCACCGATCTACTACGTCTATGACAAATCCGACCGCATGGTGCTTAAGCAAGACGGCAACGACAGAGAGGTAAAACGGTGGCAGTCTTATCAATATGATCACTTGGGACGACAGGTTATCTGGGGATTTTTTAAATCACCCAGTAGTCACCAATACTGGATAACATTCTGCCAGAACAAGGTACTATCTGTTGGATATACAGGGGCTCAAACACCTATGGAAAATTATGGGTATTCTTCGGTAGCACAAATCAGCCTCCGATGCACCCCACTGATTATTAACTATTATGACGACTATGACTATACCAATATCTTTAGTGAGTTTATCGGTTCTCAAAACCGCCCGGGTTATTATTCCTCTTTTGCGTCCTCGCCAAAGTCCTCGTACGGGAAACTTACCGGGCAGGTTGTCGCACTATTGAATGATCCCTCTAAAAAGGACTACATCGCCTACTATTACGACCGGCGGGGTCGTGAAGTACAGCGTACGGCAAATTCCGCTTTTGGTTTCAAGAACTATACCTTCACTAATTACAATTTTACCGATCAGCCTGTTTCTGTTCGTAAGGAACATACAAGTATTTATCCGGACGCTGCTTCCGGCTCTACGGGAGTTGCCAGCCATGTAACCACGTATGAGTATGAGTATGCCCCTGCCGGGCGTGTATCGAAATTGTATCATACATTCGACAGTGATCCCCGTGTATTGATGGCAGATTATCGGTATGACGAGGTAGGACGTTTAGAAACGAAGTTGATCCACAATCACGCTGATACGGCAAGTTATAAATACAATGTCAGGGGGTGGCCTACGGAGATCAACGAACCGGGCATGAGAGAGAAGATTTACTACAATGAAGATCTTCCGCAGGGGGTAACCCCTTTGTATAACGGGAATATTCCCTGCCTGTCAAATTCGGTAAATAAGATTCCGGTAGCTCGTTTCACGTACGACGGACTCAATCGTTTGCTGAGCACACGCAGATATAAGATGGATGGTACACCGACGGAAGATTTCGAGAACTTTTCTTATGACAAGATGGGTAACCTTCTGAACTATGAGCGTGCTTTTCATGATCCGTATTATCCGGGACATTTGAATCTTTTGTCAGTCATATATCAGGGTAATCAGATCAAGTCTGCAACGGACAATTGCCGATCTATGGGGTTTAATTATTATAATCTTCGTTATCCCAATGACAGAAATGCTGAAGTTGAGTATTTTTACGACAGCAATGGCAATTTGGTGAAGAACCTTGATAATCGGATTGGAAAGATCAAGAATAATATCCTGAATCTGCCGGAAGTGGTTGCTTTCACCGATGGAAACCTTCTCACTTTTTCCTATATGGCGGATGGCCGTAAGGTGCGTGATTCGTATGGCTCCTACCCTACAAAACCGACTACCCCTTTGGATACGGTAGTAAACAATACCGATCCTTATATCACCAGAATCAATGACTGGAGTGAAGATTACTATTACGCTGCCGGAAAATTGAGACGTGTCACCACTTTGGATGGCTATTTGAATTTATATGAACGCACCGGTTATAGAAATTATTATGCCGTCAAAGACCATATCGGTTGTACTTGGGAATACGAGAAAGGGAGTAAAAAAGCTTTCGGATATCCCAGTTATTATCCATCCGGCATAATGGATAGAAAGCCTTATACCACTTATCCGTTTGGGTTGGGTGGCAAAGAATTCATGAGCACGAATTGTCTGGATGAATATTACTTTGACGCGCGTACAATGTATGCCATCATGAACCGTTTTAATCAGGTAGACCCGCTGTGCGAGGAGTACTATTCGGTGAGTCCGTATGCGTATGCATTGAATAATCCGGTGAGGTATAAAGACCCCACGGGGAAATATGTAGAATCGGCATGGGATATATTTAGCCTTCTCACCGGTGTTGAAAGTTTTGTTAGCAATGTTAGTGCGGGGAATGTTGGTGCTGCAATTGTAGATGGTTTAGGCGTAGTGGTAGATGCTGCAGCCGTTGTATTGCCGGTAATACCGGGAGGAGTAGGTGCGGCGGCTAAGGGAATCAGGGCGCTGGATAAGGCGACGGATGCGGTAAAGGCGGTTGATAAAACCGTTGATAGCGGTAAAGCAGTGGGTAAGGCCTCACGCTCAGGTAAAGCAAGATTCATTGGCGATACTAATGGCAGTTTAATTGATACAAAAACGACATCCAAGGGATCATATACACATCCTGATGGCAGCCGAACAGATATACTACAAAATAAGACACATTTTGATAAAAAAACTCAAACAGATCATGGGACGACACACACGCATGAACCTTATAAAAATAGAAATCCAGACACAGGCAAGGTGTTTTCTGGAGCTGATGAGAATACAAGCCATATACCGACCTATGACGAGATGATGCGCATATGGGATGGAATAGCTACAAGAACTAAATGAGATTACGTTTTTAAAAGTTCAAATGCAATTAATACAATGATTATGATTCCAACTTATAAACAGAAAAAGTTAAAAAGAAAAGTAAGTTTTTCTACATTCCTTTCCCTTATATACCCCAAAAAACACTTTTATTTTAAAACTTAGCTCACATTAATTATAGTAAAACTTATTTTAGTATTAAATTTACATCACTAAATATCACCATTATGACAAAAAAGAATATATACAAAAACGAAGAAGTTGATTCTATTATTATAAATGAAAGTACTATTGAATCTATAAGTTGGTTAGGATTACATGGACTAGATCTAAAAATAATAATAGATTGGAATGGACAGGAGGATTTGAAAAATGACTATGATTTTCTTAATATAAATACACAAATGATATTTGAATTTGTTACTGATCTGAAAATTCATTTAGATTGCAGTAATCAAATAGGTAGGTTAGGTATTTATGATTTCTCTTATCTAAAAAATGAAGATGGAACATATAATGTAAATTTTCAGTTTAAATTTGGTAAAAAAGGAATTATCAACTTTAATTGCAACAATTTTTCTTTTGTTATTATTTAAAGTTATCTATGTAATAGCGTTTTACACTGTGTATAGTTGACTATCTCAATAGGGATTTATTCAAGTTTCGCAAGTTAAAATGGATCTCTGTATAATGTAAACGTCTCGGTCGCCACCTTGCTATTCCCCCTCTGTTATGGATGAAATATATAGTGTATTCATACACCCAATAATATAAGAATCAGCATGGAATATATTTAGCCTTGTCACGGGTGTTGAAAGTTTTGTTAGCAATGTTAGCGCGGGTAATGTTGGTGCGACGGTTATAGATGGTTTAGGGGTAGATATGGTGGCTGTCATCTTGCCAGGAATACCGGGAGGGGTAGGTGCGGCGGCTAAGGGAATCAGGGCGTTGGATAAGGCGACGGATGCAGTTAAGGCAGTAGATAAAACCACCACAGCAAAAAAAACATATCAAACATACACAAAAATAAATCGCCAGACAGGAGAGGTATATACAGGACGAACAAGTGGAACAAATACCCCCCAAAAGAATATTGAAAATCGAGATAGAAATCACCATAAGAATAAAGAGGGATTTGGTACTGCAAAGATAGATAAAACATCCTCGAATCCGGATGCTATCAGAGGGAGGGAACAGCAGATGATTGAAAAGAACGGAGGAGCAAAATCGCAAGGAGGCACATCCGGGAATACAATCAATGGAGTAAGCCCCACCAATCCCAAAATAGATCAATATTTGGAAGAAGCAACAAAACAGTTTGGATTACCATAATTTAAATTTGAAATTAAGATGAAAAGACAAAGAAGAACCCCCGGATCAATAGTGAAGATTGACTTGAAAAACGGGTATTATAACTATGCACAATTATTGGAAAACGGTATCGCTTTTTTTGATATTTACACCAAAGATCCTGAATTAGAAGATCTGAGTATTTTGTTAGAAAAACCGGTATTATTTATAGTATCGGTGTATAGGGATGTAATATCAACCGGACTTTGGTTGAAAGTAGGAAAACTACCTATCCGAGAAGATCTTAAAATTCTTCCAATGCAATGTATACAAGATGCACTGAATGAAACACAGTTCGAATTATATAATCCCAATACAGGAGAAGTGACAAAAGCTACCAGAGAGGAATGTGAGGGATTGGAAATATGTGCTGTATGGGAGGCCCATGCTGTAGAAGAGAGAATTATAGATCATTACAATGGAGTGCCGAATTTTTGGGTTGAATCAATGAAAATAAAATGAAAAAACTTGTTTACAAAAACAGAGAAATAGATCATCTCATTTTAGATGAAAGTTTTATTAACGGATTTAAGTGGATTGACGATAATGATGGTCACCCTACTAACCTGGAGATTGACATAAACTGGAATGGACAAGAAAATATGTGTAACGACTTTGATTTCATGGCGATTAAAACGCACATTTGTTTTTCTTTAGATTTTGCTTTGAATTTAAAGCTCCTTATACCATAGGAGGGTTGGAAATAACATCTTTTTCTTATAACTATGATGATAAGAGACACCTTTATACTATAGAGTTTAAATTTGATTTTTCTCCGGTTGGTTATATAAAATTTAATTGTCTTGATTTTTATTTTGAGATTATTGAATAGCCATACATTATATCAATGATTCGTTAAAATTCAAAAGGTACAGAAATTGGAGTTCAATTAACCAATCCAGACCCGAGCAAAGATGCTAATGAAGTAAGACAAGAACAAACTAAAGGAAATCAAAATAAGCAAGATGGCAATATTTTGTATCAGTTTTTCAACTGAATATTAAATTAATTAAGATTATGAAAAAATCTTTTCTCTATTTTATAAATAGAATCACATTACCAATGTGTTTTATTATGATTTGTATTTCTGTTTTCAGAGATTATGTGGATTCAATTCCATATATATTTATTGTAAGAATTGTTATGTTAGTGGGTGCCATTGGGATGGTTATTGCAGGCATAATTGACCCCATTGATAGTAAATCTGCAATTTGGCATAAAGGAACGGGCATTAAATATATTCTTTATCTCAATTCGGGCATCATAATAAAGCAAGTTTTTGTTTGGTATTTTTGTTTATATATAATTCTAAGGCTAGATAAAATTTCAATAGTATTCAGTTTTGTTATGCTATTAATATTTGGAGTTTTCAGTGGATATAAAATTACAAATATAACAGAACGTTATAAAAAACAAAAAGAAAAAGAAAAACAAACATAATCCTTAACAATGCTTAGAGCCTGTTTAAATTTTCCTGAAATAATTTTTATATAGGCTTTATCGACCTGTTTTGATTTTCTTTTCGGTCTATTTTTCAGTTTTTATTCGTCACATAGTCCGCTATGCTCCTTATAAAAGCTGAAAAATATCCTCGAAAACAAATCTCAAAACAGTGGCGAGCAAAATTTAAACAAGCTCTTATAATAAAAAAATACAACATGTTATCATCACAAATTAATTTTTATGTATTACCGGAAGATTTACTTGGTATACAGCAATGGTTAGAAGAGCGTGATATTGTATGCGTAAAAACATATAGTTTTGATGCAAATCCTATCATAGCGAAGCTTAATGCCGAATTATTAAATTATGGTCAAGTTTATTTAACTTTACCAAAGTGGATTGAACTATTCGAATATAAAAGCTGCTTACTACCATCAGGAGAACTTACATATTATGTAGACTTTGATAAAGAACTTATAATTCAATTTGACTTTGAAAAAATCACAAAAGACCAATTACTCCCTCCATCTCGCTTTTATTTTACCAAACAATATTTTGATAGACCTGCTTGGAATTTTATCAAGAAAGATGAAGAGTATGTAAAGTGGGCTATGAAAATCTATCGGGATTTCAAAAAACATTTCTTAGTAAAATATGACTTTGGACCAGATAATTTTGGTATCAATTATACAACGCCTACTGTGATTGAACATTTTGAGCGCGGAGAATTTAAACTTAGAGGACATTAACTGGCCACAAGGTGCGTGATTCTTATGGTTCTTACCCCACTAAACCAACTCCCCTTTAGATACAATGGTAAGCAACACCGATCCCTATATCACCGGAATCAATGATTGGAGCGAAGATTACTATTACGCTGCCGAGAAATTGAGACAAGTCACCACTTTGGATGGCTATTTGAATTTGTATAATCGCACCGGTTATAGAAATTATTATGCCGTCAAAGACCACATCGGTTGTACTTGGGAATATGAGATCGGAAGTAAAAAAGCTTTCGGATATCCCAGTTATTATCCATCCGGCATAATGGATAGAAAGCCTTATACCACTTATCCGTTTGGGTTGGGTGGCAAAGAATTCATGAGCACGAATTGTCTGGATGAATATTACTTTGACGCGCGTACAATGTATGCCATCATGAACCGTTTTAATCAGGTAGACCCGCTGTGCGAGGAGTACTATCCGGTGAGGTATAAAGATCCGACGGGGAAATATGTAGAATCGGCATGGGATATATTTAGCTTAACAACCTATACTAAGAGCTTTGTTAGTAAATTGATATTATAAAATTTATTTGGAGGTGAAAGAAATGAAAAAGTATTTATTGATAATATTATTTCCCTTATCGAGCTTATTTAGTTGCAAAAGCTCTTTACCTGATTCCGCGCAGGCTAATTATACTTCTCATGATGCAATATATGACATGTCGCGGTATATTAAAATGTATTACTGTAACTATTTAGACTATCCTAATATAGAGAACCTTTATACCTATTGTTGGAGAATAACTAATAGTGCCAATGATTTTCGCTTTCAGTCCTTTACCGACTATGAAAAGGCTGGGAAAAGAAATACAAATGGAACAGGTGTAGAATCTCTTCTTGGGTTTCTTTTAAAAAATAATCAGCATCTGTTTTTCGAAAGAAAGAATGGAATATTACAAATTCTATGGAAAGGTAAAAAGGCTTTTTTATTAGACTATGATTATTGTAAAATGAAAGACGATTATCGTGAGCAAAAAAACTTTTATTGTTTATTTGACTCGCTTGGTGTCTCTATGCCAATGGATTTTGATGATGAAGAAGTTTTTTATGAGCTAAGAAATAAAACTCATCAAAAATATTATCCCAATAAACAATCACAACCTATAAAAACTACCATTTTGAGATATAACATAAATACTGGGTATCAATCATATTGCCTTACAGATATTAGTATTTACAAAAACAAATACTTAAAAGAGTTAGCATATGCTTTAGATACATTTTTGTTAAACAGGGATATGCAAACGATACAATTTATAGAATCAGTGGAAAACGTTTTTTAGGAATACTCCAGTAAATATCCTGATACTATACACAATATTGTGTGAATAAAACTACAGAATTCAATCCTACCGGGAATCGGATTATATCCCGGTAAGATATCCTCTGTTTCATGCCTCGAAACAAAGTATTTCCCGGTATGAAACAAAATTTTCTTCAGCATGAAACAAAGTATGCCCCGATACCTTATTTATCAGCTACTTATCAATACACACCAGGACGATCGTTCATAACAAAGCGAATCTCCTTAGCACCTATCAGATCAAAATAATCAACAAATGGTTTCAGAATTTTCTTTCCGTCCAAAAACACGGATTGGACATATTTATTCTCCTCCGAAAGATTATCTGCTTTTATTAACAGATCATGATCTTTCAACCGAATTTTAATTTCTGAAAATTGAGGAGCACCTATGGCAAACTCATTACTCCCGGGAGTTACAGGATAAAATCCCATAACAGAAAAAAGATACCAGGCAGACATTTGCCCACAATCATCATTTCCGTTTACACCATCAGGAGTATCTTTATAGTTCAGCTTTACATGCTTCCGTACTAACTCCTGGGTCTTCCAGGGCTCATTACAGTAATTATATAAATAGATATAATGATGGCCTGGCTCATTATCATGCTTATAATGATCTTCTTCAAAATTCCGATCCAACTTATCAGAAAAAGCCTGTGGTCCTCCCATCAAATCAATCATTCCGGGAATATCCTGAAGGACACAAAACAAATAAGTCCACTTCGAACCTTCCGTCAATCCATGCCGTGAATTATCATCCAGATCAATCCAGGTTCCATCATAGTTACGAGGCAAGAAAAAACCTTTCTCAGGATTGTATAAGTTTTTATAATTTCCACTAAATCGCATCAAATGGGCATAATCTTCCATCTTCCCTAACGATTTCGCCATTTGTGCTACACACCAGTCATCATATGCATATTCCAGTGTCCTTGAAACCGATTCGGCTGTTTTATCATCCGGCACATATCCTATCGAATGGTAATAACTTGTTCCTGCACGTCCTTCATAAGAAGTCCAATAATCACGGTCACCGTATTTTCTGTTTGTATCGCAATCAGGAGGAACCATTGCATCTTTTCGTATAGCTTCATAGGCCAGATTGACATCAAAGTTACGAATCCCTTTCATATAGGCATCTGCAATAACTGCATCCGCATGAGTGGCTATCATAATATTGGTATAGGTTGGATTAGGCCACATAGGAAGCCAGCCGCCTTCTTTATACATTTGCAATAATGAAGTGATCCAGTCACCGGTTAACTGTGGTTCCAGCAACGTCATCAGGGGATGAAAAGCTCTGAATGTATCCCATAAAGAATAATCATTATACGAAATACCCTCATGAATCCGGTCGTCAAATGCACTGTAATATCTTCCATATTCAGAAAACTCGCGAGGGAAAAGATAAGAATGATACAGTGCCGTATAAAAAATACGGGCATCTCTTTCGCTTCCTCCTTTGATAGTTAACCGGGATAATTTATCATTCCATTCTTTTTTAGTATTCTCATATACCTGTTTTAAACTCCATCCAGGTATTTCACGCTGTAAATTCAAGCGGGCTTGCTCCAGACTTATAAAAGAGGTAGCTATCTGAGCCTTTATTTCCTTATCCTTTTGAGAGAAATTAATATATGCTCCCATACGTGTACCATATAGCTCCTCGGCTCCCGGATAAAGAATAGAATCATTCCAACAACCAAAATCCTTTATATCACAATTGAAACGAATGACAAAATAACCTTTAAAGTTGGGTAAGTCTGGCCCTAACTGAGCCGACTGCCTGTCTGGATTATACCCCACAATTTCATTATTCAGCGTATCAATCTTCATCCAGCCTTTGATTTTCTGGAGACGCTGATTATAATGATTACACCAATCGTTCAACTGCGGATTCAAATTTATACCCTGAATAATCAACCGGGGAGTTTTATTTTTAGGAAAACGAAAATTCAGAATCGCACAACGTCCGGAAGCAGTCATCTCTGTAAAAATCCGGTTATTCTGTTTATCGGTTAAAGTAACAGAGTAATAATAGGGAGAGGCCTTCTCATCCTTATGACTAAAATTCATTTTTCGATCTTCCGGAAGTACTCTTATCTCCTCTCCGATTTGTGGCATAACTGATACATATCCATAATCTCCCATCCATATAGTTGGTTGATGAGATCCTAAAAAGCCCATTATAAACTCATCATCGTAAACATACGCCATACTTCCCATTTTATTCTCCCTGGTTTGAGGTAAAAAATTGGTCATTGCAAAAGGAGGACCCACAAAAGGTACCGTACCTCCCTCACCCTTAATGGCCGTTCCAATAAGCGGGTTTACCAGATCTACTACATTCTGGCTATATGAATAAATCGGATTTATACAAAATATTAGAATTAAAAACAGATATTTTCCCATGATGCTGATTATTACATTATAAAAGAATCCAATTACATTTTTCAGATAAAACATGACGATCTCTATCACCACAAACTTCAATCTGGTTTTCGCCTTTCCTTAGACCAATGCCTTGCCAAATATAAATATTTTGCCTCTTTATAGGATTTCCACACTCTTGTCCATTCACTTTCAAACGAATATTTTCGCAATTGGAATATACCTTTACATCTGTAACCGAATCTCTTCTTGCCACATCTCTTCTACTTGTAATATGTAGAACAGGTGATTTCGCCCAAGCTGACTTATAGAAATAAAAAGCATCTTTCTTGATCTTTCTGTCGTAGGTTACTAAACCTTTATCGTTTCGTCCTGGTAAATTTCCTTCATTCCTGGAAGCACTTGCAAAATCAAACATATTCCAGACGAAAGATCCCCAGACAAAGTTACAATCGCTTATTGCCTGATAATTTTGTTCATGTACAATAGACTGCCACTCTTCCGGATGAAAAATCCCATCAGTCCTTGGGGCCGATTTAACATCCTGCTGGTGATGCCAGACGTTAGCCCCAGCTCCATATTCACTGACACCAATACCTTTGTTTCCAACCAAACGGTTCCAATGTGCTACCGAAGATTTCATCATGGAAGGCTGAGCCCAGTACCATCCCGGATAAGTATTGTAAGCCATAATATCTGTGACTTTATTCTCCGGCCTGTTCTCTATATTAGCAGCAGCTACTGTCAAACGTCCCGGATCTTCCTGATGAGCCAGATCATTTAACTCTCCAATCAAATTCTTGACCTCGCCTTCAGACAATTCGTTAAACAGACTCCAGCAAAAAATAGATGGATGGTTAAAATTCTGTCGAATCAATTCCGTGAGTTGTAACTTTATATTCTCCGTAAAAGCAGAACTGGTATTTGCCTTACCGATAAGGGGAATTTCCGCCCAGACCAACATACCTTCCCGATCACATAAAGAATAGAAATAATCGGCATGCGGATAGTGTGCCAACCTGATTCCGGTAGCTCCTATTTCTTTAATCAGATCCATATCTTCGTTATGATCTTCATTCGATATAGCCCATCCTTTACCTTCCCGGTCCTGATGTCTGTTTACACCTTTAATTTTATAAGGTTTACCATTCAGGAAAAAGCCTTTTTCCGCATCAACAGTATAGTATCTCAATCCAGTATATTGGGATAGTGTATCCACAACCGCATCACCTTTCAACACCTCTACAAAGACACGGTACAAATAGGGGGATTTACACCCATCCCATAAGATAGGACGATCTATATTCAGCTTATTAATAAACTTAGCCGTTTCTCCTTTTACATATGACTTATTGGTAGTTGTGGTACTACCTATTGCTTTCCCCTGGGCATTAAACACACTGGTTCTAACAGATAATGCTTTCCCGGGCTGACTACTATTAACTTTTGTCACAATGGATAACTCAGCCCGTTTTGAATCGACCTGATCCTGATGAATATAAATCCCAGAAGAAGCATAATCTAATGGAGTTATACACGTCTTAGGCAATAAGAGTAATGATACAGGACGATAAATCCCCCCAAAAACAGTAAAATCTCCAGCTAGAGGAGCAATATCATTATCTGGACTATTCGATACTTTGACCTCTAAAAGATTGTCTCCTTTCTTCAACAAAGAGGTTATTTCAAAACAGAAAGCATTGAATGCTCCTTTGTGTGTACCAACTTTTATTCCGTTAACAAAAATATCCGCAACCTGACTAACTGCCTCGAAACGCAAAAAAACACGTTTCCTCAGCATTTCCGGCAATATATCTAAGTGATAACGATATTGAGCTGTTCCACGATAATAATCGGCAGTTATACCATCTTTCGCATTCCAGCAATGAGGAACTGTTACTTTTTCCCAAATAGCATCAGCAGTCGGTTGATCAGATCGGAACTCCCAATTATTTTTCAATATATACTGTTGCCGCAATTGGGCAGAAGATTGTAAAAAAGGAAAAACACATAAAAGTCCAATTAACATTCGCTTCATTTGTATATACATAAGTACATATAGCTTTAAGATAACAATTATAAAATAGATACTCTGACAAATATAATGCGAATATCACCAACATCTAATTACAAACTATTCAATTTATAACACAGATGTATTAGAGCAAGAAGAAATCTACTTAGAGAACAGAGAGTGAAACTAACATTCTATATTTTAAGACAGTTATAACCTTTTATTTTTACCCTATAGATTGAAAGAAAAGTATTACTATTCAATAACGCATGGATTACTATACAAAATTTATAGATATCATGCGCTCGCCCTAAAAGATAAACACAATAAAAACCTCATCAATAAATGACAGAAAATTAATAATAAACATCCGAAATAGATTACTAAAAAGCAATCTTATGTAACTATAATAGTGGTTACATAAGATTGCCAAAGCTAAGTATAATTTAGATCCTTATATTTGTAATAGGAGAAAACATCCTAACAAACTTGTATCAAATTATATCAAGACACAAAAAAGTGTTTGATTTTTAGATTTCAAAAAGGAAATCATTATCCTATCCGTGAAAAAGAGATAGCAGGCGAAACATATCATCTTTATTTATAAAAGAAATATAATAAAGCTTTGCCTATATCTTCTTATAAAATTAAATCACTAATAACATAAAATTTAGTGTAATCTACATTTTGAAAGAAAGTCAGCAACGGCTGATGCTTCTCCATTAGTAAAATACTGCACTGAAGTTATCGGATTATAAGTATAAGGTACAAACTGAAACAGCTGTACTGCCGCAAACTTTTTATCTTCAGAAAGAATTATGTCCATACGAAGATTACCACTTGCCCCACCTCTTAAATTTGTATCAGCAGAGAAAGTTCCCGACTTTACAATTTCTTTCAATTGATCCATATATTTCAAATCAAAGAAAATACTCTGTTCTTTTGCTATACTTCCCGTAGGCAAATAAACCACTTCTTTTGATTTCCAGAAAAGGCGAAAAATACCAATTAAAAATAGTCCGGAACCTAACACCATTAATCCCATACTCAAAGTTGAAGAACGATCTTCCATCTCAAAAGTAGAAATAAATGCCAATACACCAATTAGTAACATCAAACCGGAAAAAATAAGTCCGGAAACACTTGTACGCTTTGCAATATCAGGATGAGAAGATGCAAAAATAGTTGCATCAATAGCTGGAGTTGTCATATTATTATAAGTTTAAATTATTAGTAAAACAGTAATAAAATAGCTGGCAATACAATTTATTGTACTACCGATAAAACAGAACTAATAAAATAAATTACTAAATAATAATACGTCGAAGAGCGAATACATAGTATTCACTTGCCGGATGGCAGCTAAAAGAAGTTGTAGTATCATATATTCGTCCCCAATGTTGCGCCAAAGCTGCCTCTCGCTGTTGTAACTGCTGAGCCAATGCTCTTAAGGATATCGAATATTCTAATAAATTAATACGCTGGATACGAGATGTAGCAATCTGATGAGATTGTGCTGCATTTGAAAGCTCCCCTTCTGGTAAATACGGCAGTTGGGCAGTACTGACTTGCTGAGAATCAACTTTATACATAGGTGCATGCGTCTGAGCTTCCACTGGTTTTTCAGCGAAAAAATTGTTAGCCACACCATGAAGTGCTACAGCAAACAACAAAAGCAATATCACCTTTATAAATTTAGCCATATCTCCCTGCAAATATAACAGATTATTTTATTTAAATGTTTAAAGAAAGACAAAATTAAAGTATCTTTAGACTTGACAACAAAAAAGGCCACCATCTTTCGAGGTGACCTTTCTTATATCTATAAGAATAATTGTTGAATTACTCTGCCGATTCAGCTTTCGGTTCTTCAACAGCAGGAGCTTCAGCAGCTGGAGCAGCTTCAGTTGTAGCAGCTTTCTTTGAACGACGAGTACGAGTAGCCTTCTTAGCAACTTTCTCTTTAGCCATATTTTCGTTGTAGTCAACGAGCTCAATAAAGCACATTTCTGCATTATCACCCAAACGATTACCAGTCTTAATGATACGAGTATAACCACCCGGACGATCAGCAATTTTCACAGAGATTTCTTTGAACAATTCTGTTACAGCAATCTTATCCTGCAAATTGCTAAATACGACACGACGAGAATTCGTTGTGTCTTCCTTAGACTTTGTAATCAAAGGCTCAACAAATTTTTTCAATGCTTTAGCCTTTGCTACAGTCGTAGTGATTCTTTTGTGCTTGATCAAAGAACAAGCCATGT
>ERZ1108168.114-NODE-114-length-80116-cov-7.292752_pt1 | contig 80116 bp, 32 predicted proteins | sample MGYA00403704_ERZ1108168 | MGnify/ENA primary metagenome ERZ1108168 (study PRJEB35170, sample SAMEA104062421) | human gut metagenome | biome: human gut; feature: human-associated habitat; material: faeces | place: Denmark | collected 2012-06-12 ...
TCCTTTTCAGAATAGCTAAATTATATGCTTATCCCCACTAAAAATCTACTGAGCCATCGTTCGTCGGTGAAGGATAAATAACAGTATTAGACCAGTACACCTTCCTTACTCAAAAGGAGGGGGGAGGTGTACCGATATAACGCAGCCAATTGGCATATTGGCACATTAGTATATTGACACATTATTTATGTTCCGATACCTCTTTGAAATTTTTCTTCTGTTGTTCTCTATATTGCCGTGGAGGCATATTATACTTCTGTGAAAATATCTTATAGAAAGTTCCGCGATTTATAAATCCCGATTTGTCCATGATTTCTTCTATTGACAAATTAGTAGTAAGCAATAGATTTTTCGCTATGGCTAATCGATATTCTTTGATGATATCGGCAGGAGTCTTTTCTGTAATCTCCTTCAGCTTTCGGTAAAAATGCCGGGTACTATACCCTAAGGAACTGCTTAAAAATTCAACAGACAATTCATCGTTGGTAATATTCTTATCAATCAATTGCATCATTTTCTCAAAAAACACCTTATTCTCTTTGTGTAAGAATTGCCCGTCGTCCAGCTTGAAAGTACTGAGTATTGAATTATAATACTCCTTCAATTCTTTTTCCCGCAGGATAAGCCGTTCTGCCAGTTTCATCAGATACTCCGCATTGAAAGGTTTGGTGACGTAGGCTTCTGCTCCGGACTCAATGCCCTTCATCTGATCGTTCACACTATTGAGCGCCGATAATAAGATTAATGGGATATGTGTAAGCAGCTTGTTCGATTTCACTCTTTTTGCGAATGATATTCCGTCTATATCCGGCATCATTACATCTGAGATAATCAGATCGGCAGATTTGAGTTCCAGTTGTTCTATCGCTTTTGTTGCATTATCGAATGAAAGCACATTGTATTTGCCTGCAAACAAATCGGAAATAAACCATAACATAGAAGGATCGTCATCGATAATGACTACCGTTTGTTTGGAAGGGTCATAAGTCGCTGGTATATTTTCTAATTCAACCGGTTTATTATCTGTCTGTACAGGTGGTTCTGTGAGTATACTTTCTTCGGGAACAGAAGCTGTTGTAACAGCCAATGCCGGCAGAGTAACTTCAAAGGTGGTGATCTGACCGGGGATACTTGTTACCTGAATCTGCCCGTTCAGAAGGTTTACCATGCTATGGCAAATGGCGAGTCCCAATCCGTTTCGGGGAGAAATACCATTCTTGTTTTGTACTTCAAAATTGTCCAGTATCTTGTAGCGGTCGAATATCTTGGTTAGATTCTCCTTAGCAATTCCCTTCCCCGTATTTGAGATACGAATGCAAAGCTGTCCTTCTGCTATACGTTGTTCTACGATTATGCTTCCATTCTCCGGCGTATATTTGAAGGCATTGGACAATAGATTATTTACTATCTTATTGAAGCAACTGGCATCCGAATTCCAGTAAACATCTTCTTCTATTTTCAATTGATAGTTTATCTTTTGACTCTCGGCCAGTTCACAGAAAGATTCGGCTATGTCCTTCGTCTGTTCGGATATAGGGAGCTGTTTTATTTCAAGTGTTTTATTTCCGGTTTCCAAACGACGGAATTCTATTAACTCCAGAATCAATGCATTCAGCTTCTGAGCGTTCTGTAGAATCATCGTGGCATATTTGTGAACATAATTATCTGCTTCCGTATGTGATAATATCTTCTGGCAGGGACCATAGATCAAGGTTAACGGAGTGCAGAACTCATGAGTGACATTGGTAAAAAAACGAAGTTTAGACTCATACAATTCATTGCGTTGTTGGCGGTTCATTTGCTCGATCATGCGATCCCTTTTGTGCCGATACCGCTTAATTAACATGTAAATACACCCGGATACGAATCCGAGAAATAGCATAAAGTAAATAGAGTAAGCAATAGTAGTTCTGTACCAGGGAGGGATGATACGGATAATCAGGGATTGGGGAGTGCTTTCCTCTCCCGTGATATTGCCCCGGTATTTTACCAATAGTGTATACTGTCCGGGGGAGAGGTTAGAAAATACAGCTGTAGTAGAAAGCCCGTTCTCTATCCAATTTTCACTCAAACCGTCAATCTTGTAATAGTAAGTGTAATTATTTCCATTGACATAGTCGATAGCTATGAATGACAGGCTAAAGAAGTTCTGGCTATAGTCCAGTTCCAGTACCTTTTGCTTTTTGTCTTCCCTGAAGAAATCATATATATCATATTCCTTGCCAAAGATAGACAAACGATTGAATTGCAGGGCGGGCATATATTCTATGGCCGTGGAGTTGTTCTCATTAATCGTTATAAAACCGTTCGTACCACCAAAGAAAAGAGTATTCGTGCGTTTGTCTTTAAAGTAAGCTCCGTCACTGAACTCTGTCACTTTCAGATCATTTCGCTGATGATAAGTCTGCACAGCATTGGTTTGGATATTAAATCTTACCAGACCTTGATTGGTACTGATCCACAGATTTTGTTTCTGGTCTTCAAGAATGCCATGAATCGTATTATTGAGAAAACCGTTGGTCTCGTTATATATGTAATAATCGTCATTATAAATACGCGTCAGCCCGAAGCTTGTACCGAACCAATATCCCGCATCATTTTTCAGAATAGCAAAGATGTCGTTTACTGTCTGGCTTTTTATCGCCTGATCAAACAGATAGGTTTTCATTTGCCCCGTATGCGTATTGATCCGATAGGCTCCGTATCCGCGGTTGCCAAACCACATGACGGAATCACTTTCCTGGAAAGAAACAAAAAAGTAGTTGGATGCACGTTTGCCTTTGTCCAGGATAATCCTTTCCGCACTTTTTACAGTGGGAGAACTACCGCAACCATTTAAAGACACTTTCACAATACCTTCTCCTACTGTGGCAATCCAGAGGGTACTATCGTTTTGTTCGCAGATAGAATGGACATACTTTACTGTTTTTCCTTCTGCCAGAACGGGGAACTGTTTTATTTTCCGGTCCGGATACGAATAGTAGTTTATACCGTTCTCGGTTCCTATCCAGAGTCTTTTCCAATGACTCGGAGCAAAACAATAGACAGAGTTGTCTGTAAGTGTACTGTTATTGGTCAGCAGTTGTTCTGTTTTGAGGCTTATATCCGTCTCTGCCTCCGGATGATAGTTGAACATGCGTAATATCCCATTTCCTTTCGTTCCGATCCATAGCGTTTGTTCATCATCAAGATAGAGTGCGCGAACCGGATTGTTTATCTGATAGGCCGGTGTATTTAGGAGGGTGTTTTTTATAGAAAATGTATCAGCAAAATACATGTACACTCCTTGTCCGTCTGTACCTATCCAAATGATGTCCTGGTATTTATCTTTCAGCAGACAAAATATTCCGGTGCGGATATCGGTAGGTTGTATGATATACTTTATTTTCTGGTCGGGCTGATACTTCAGTTGGATCAGACCGCTGCTCTTAAATCCGATATAGTAATCATTTTGTTTCTTTATAATGGAGGATACTTCCCCGCGTTGATGTGTCTCAGATTCGAGATCAACGATATAATATTTCTTTTGGCTATTCAAGTCATATTCATAGAAAGCGTAAGTACTGTCTATGAAATAGAGCAGGTCATTTTCAGTTGAAGCCCAAAGCAATTTCTCCGGGTGATTAAAATGATTGCGTGGTGAGAGTTTTATTTCGTTCCTCTCTTTTTCTATTGCATAACTTTGGTTGCTACCGTCTGAAGAGAAAATCCAAAGAATGTCTGAACTGTCTACAACTATTTGCAGGACATTCTCAAAAACAACCGTTCCTGCATCTAATCTTCTGAACTCTTTGTCGTGTCGGTTGAAATAATAGATGTTACCGTCATCTTTGATGATATATACGTCTCCTGCTGCACTCTTTGCCATTTTGTTGATGTCTTTGAACTCCTTGAAGCTCTGAATCGTCTGCTGGTGAGAGTCGAAGCGGTCAAGACCATAATTAGTCTGTATCCATAATACATCTTCTTCGGTCTCCATTATATTGCCTATGATATTGCCGGAGAAACCAATACGGGAATTTGCAGGTTTGTACAGTCGTGGGGTAGTTCCATCGAAAATATTTAGTCCGTCACAGGTTCCTATCCACATTAAGCCATTATTATCTTGGCAAAGAGATAGAATCGCACTGTTCGATAAACCGTTCTGGCTGGAATATTGCCGTAGGTTATATGCGTTGATTTCACTTGTCATATTAAATAGAAATAGCAGAAGTGAAAAGGTATAGTATAGATAGGAGGTTCTCATAAAATATAGTTGTGTGTCACGATTAATATAAAGAGTTCCTGTACTTGCTGCAAAATTAAATAAAAAAGAGTGATAATGGTAGAAAGGGAATTTAAAAAGTATACGATTTTATGACATATATGTTTATTCCTCTGTCTTTCGGGTCTTTAAGTACACTAATGTCATAAAAATATATACTGATAATCTAATTGGAGTCATAGTTTTGTGACGTCTAATTAGAATAACAATAGGTATAGTATAAAGGGGTAAAAAAGATTGTTGCTGGGATAACAATTCTGTAATAAGGCGGGTATAATGATTACTCGTTTTTGAATTTAAATTAATGTACAGGTTTAATGACATGAAGAACATTCTTTTCTTTTTCGGTTTTATTTCGTTGATAACTTGTCGACTTTCGGCACAAGAGTTAAAATCACCGGATTGCAATTGATAGCGGATTTGCCATCAGCTTATTCGAAATAACGGATAACAAACAGAAGAAATGAATTATTAAATGAATATCAATACAATTAATTTGTAAAGTAAATATGAAGGCAGGATATTTTTTAGTAGGCTTGTTATGTGCTGCTTCTTTGGTAGGTTGTGTCCACAAAGAACAGGTAAGTATGAATCCTAATTTAGCCAAAGCACAGGAAACATTAGATTCTATCTATCAATGTTATTCACGGCCGGGTGTTAACCTGTTGCGGGAGAATTACCCTTTTGATGAGCAAAGCAATGTTACCTATTTAGCATCAGAAGAGCAGGCAAATTTACCTAACCAGTATTCTTATCTTTGGCCTTACTCCGGCATGTTCTCTGCGGTAAATGCGATGTATGAGGCAAGTGGTAAAAAAGAATATAAGGAATTATTGGATGAAAGGGTTTTGCCCGGACTGGAAGAGTATTTTGATATAAAAAGAGAGCCGCACGCTTATTCGTCTTATATCCGTACCTCTTCTCCTTCAGATCGGTTTTATGATGACAATGTATGGTTGGGTATTGACTTTACGGACATTTATCAAATGACCCAAGAGGCTGCATACCTTGAGAAAGCTCAGTTGATATGGAGGTTTATCCTGAGCGGAATGGATGATCAGCTGGGGGGAGGTATCTACTGGTGCGAGCAGAAAAAAGAAGCTAAACATACGTGCTCCAATGCACCGGGATCTGTTTTGGCATTGAAACTTTTTAAAGCAACAAAAGATAGTATCTACTATACACAGGGAAAAGAATTGTATGAATGGACGAAAATCCATTTGCAGGACTCTACAGATTATCTCTATTTTGATAACATTCGTCTTGATGGTAAGATAGGAAGAGCGAAGTATGCATACAACAGCGGACAAATGATGCAGTCTGCCGCTTTGCTTTATCAGTTGACCGGACAACCGGAGTATCTGGCTGATGCGCAGAATATTGCTAAAGAATGCTATAACTATTTCTTTATGGACTTTACACCTGCTACCGGTGAATCTTTCAAGCTACTGAAAAAAGGAGATATCTGGTTCAGTGCTGTCATGCTGAGAGGTTTTATCGAACTCTACCAACAAGATCAAAATAGAACGTATCTGGATGCATTTAATAAAAGTCTGGAATATGCTTGGAATAATGCCCGCGATGATAAGGGGTTGTTTAGCGTAGATTTGAGTGGAAACGACAAAGATGATAAAAAGTGGTTGCTGACACAGGCCGCTATGGTAGAAATGTATGGTCGGCTCGCTGGTATTAAAGAATTGATTAACTAAAATATAAAGACGAATGAAAAAGAAAAACATCAGTTTGTGTGCTATCACAGCCGCTCTATTTTTCGGAAACCATGTAAATGCAGCCGACTTTGTTGTAGCAAAAGACAATACAGTTGTAATCAATCAGGCTTGTCTGGCGGCCGCTTATAAGAGTAACCGGCCGGAGATGAAGAAGAGATTGTTTACCTCTAAAGCGGTAGAGGCCGAAATTGTGCGGGTTAAGAAGTTGTTGACTAATCAGAAATTGTCCTGGATGTTTGAAAACTGTTTCCCGAATACACTTGAAACGACTGTACATTACCGTACGACGGATGGTAAACCAGACACTTTTGTATATACGGGAGATATTCATGCTATGTGGTTGCGTGATTCCGGGGCACAGGTTTGGCCTTATATACAGTTGGTAAACAAAGATCCGGAACTGAAGAAAATGCTTGAAGGAGTCATTCGTCGGCAGTTTAAGTGTATCATTATTGATCCGTATGCAAATGCTTTTAATGATGGAGCGAAAGGGGGCGAATGGATGAGCGACCTGACGGATATGAAACCGGAACTCCATGAGCGTAAATGGGAAATTGATTCTCTTTGTTATCCGCTTCGATTGGCTTATCAGTACTGGAAAGAGACAGGAGATGCCAGTATTTTTGATAACGAATGGATACAGGCCATTACCAATATTCTGAGAACATTTAAGGAACAGCAGCGTAAGGATAAAGTGGACTATTACAAGTTCCAGCGTAAAACGGAGCGTGCGCTCGATACGCTGAATAATAATGGTTTGGGAGCTCCTGTAAATCCGGTAGGATTGATAGTCTCTTCTTTCCGTCCGTCGGATGATGCTACAACACTGCAATTTCTTGTCCCTTCAAACTTTTTTGCCGTATCTTCACTTAGAAAAGCTGCAGAGATATTGACAGCAGTAAATCAGAGAACTGATTTGGCTCAGCAATGTACGGATCTTGCGCAGGAAGTGGAAGGTGCACTGAAGAAATACGCAACCTATAATCATCCTAAATACGGAACAATTTATGCTTTTGAAGTAGATGGTTTTGGAAATCAGCTGTTGATGGATGATGCAAATGTACCCAGTCTGATAGCTATGCCTTATCTGGGCGATATGGATGTGAATGACCCGATCTATCAGAATACGCGTCGTTTTGTATGGAGCAAAGACAATCCGTATTTCTTCAAAGGAAAAGCCGGAGAAGGTATCGGAGGGCCACATATCGGTTATGATATGATCTGGCCGATGAGTATTATGATGAAAGCTTTCACAAGCCAGAATGACGAAGAGATAAAGACTTGTGTGAAGATGCTTATGGATACGGATGCAGGTACAGGGTTTATGCATGAATCCTTCCATAAAGATGATCCGGCCAATTTTACCCGTGCCTGGTTTGCATGGCAAAATACACTGTTTGGTGAATTGATATTGAAATTGGTTAATGAGGGGAAAGTTGATTTATTGAACAGCATACAATAAGTGATATTGAAGAAAGGTGAACAGCTGAAAGTCGATGTCTTTTGGCTGTTCGCTTTTTGTATCTATTGAAAGGCATAAACTAATAATAGTAGGAAAGAACATGAAATCTCAGAAAATTATAGCATTGTTTTTAATCATCCTGGCTCCTTTGGGAGTGTCGGCACAGAAGTGGTATACTTCTGATATTGATGGCAAGGTGGATGATATTCTAAAGAAAATGACAGTGGAAGAAAAGCTGTCTTATATAGGAGGAGTTGATTGGATGTATACAAGGAATATCGATCGTTTAGGTATACATCGTATGAAAATGTCTGACGGACCACAGGGGCTGGGCACTCATGGGCAATCTACTGCTTATCCGGCTACGGTATTACTGGCTGCTACCTGGAATGAAGAACTTGCTTATGAATATGGAAAGTCTTTGGGACGCGACTGCACTGCCAGAGGTATAAATGTTGTGTTGGGGCCGGCGGTAAATATATACCGTGCTCCTATGTGTTGAGTATATGGGTGAGGATTCTTATCTGGTAGCACGTACCTCTGCCGGACCGTGAGATGGACCGGTGTGGTACGCTCGGATATAACAGGAGAGTATGAATTTTCTGTAGGCGGCGATGATGGTTATCGCCTGTATCTTGATAATGAACTGGTTGCTGACCAATGGGGGGTAGGTAGTTTCCGCAACTCTTCTGTAACGAAAACGTTGGAAGCAGGTAAGAAGTACGACATTCGCTTTGAATACTTTCAGGAAGGTGGAGGTGCCGCAGTTGCCTTAATCTGGGGGCATAAAGGTGAAAAGAAGGATGCTTTTGTAGATCAGCTGAATCGTGCAGATATGGTGATTGCTTGCTTCGGGCATAGTTCGGACACAGAAGGCGAAGGTGCTGACCGTACTTTTGCATTGCCTGATGCCGATGCTAAAATGATTGCAAGGACACTGAAATGTAAGAAACCGGTAGTCGGAGTAGTCAATGCAGGTGGTAATGTAGAGATGCAGGCATGGGAACCCGGATTGAAAGGTCTGCTATGGGGATGGTACGCCGGACAGGAAGGCGGTACGGCGGTAGCTGATGTGCTGTTTGGTAATGTAAATCCTTCTGGCAAACTACCAATGACTTTTGAGAAACGCTGGGAAGACAATCCGGTATATAATAGCTATTATGACCCGGATGGTGATAAACATGTTGCATATACGGAAGGTATTTTTGTAGGGTATCGTGGTTATGATAAGTTGCAGCGTGAAGTACAGTATCCTTTTGGTTACGGTCTGTCTTATACGGATTTCTGTCTTTCCAACTTGTCTGTTTCTGAACCTTTGGCAGATGGATCGGTAGAAGTAACCTGCAAACTTTCCAATACGGGGAAACGTGATGGAGCACAGGTGGTACAGCTATATCTTGGAAAAGAAGGAGGTATTGTAGAACGTCCGGAGAAGGAATTGAAGCAATTTAAGAAGGTGTTTCTGAAAGCAGGCGAATCGGCAACTGTGAAGATGATGGTTACTAAAGATGCTTTCATGTATTATGATGTTGCTGCCAAAAGGTTCTTACAGGATAAAGGGAACTATAATGTGATGGTTGGTTTCTCTTCACGTGATATCGTTTCGCGGGGAAGTGTCCGTATTCTTTGATGCATATACGTATCGAGGTTACCAATTATCCTCTCATCGCACCTCTTATTCATTAAACTGAGTTTTAGAAAGAGGCACGATGAGAGGTATTTTCTTAATTTGAGCAGTGTTTATTTGTTATTTAGGGTGACTCCCGGCCAGTCGTCAGTGCGGAAAGGAGAAGCTGGCAGTCCTGTTTTATTATACAGATTACATTCCGGATTATTAGCCCAGGCATAACGTACAGCTACAGGATAGGGCACTTTTTCCGAGGAAACAATCACTTTGTTATCTACAATTCGGGCGGTAGCCGGATAGAATTTGTGATCAACACCTGCAATGGTGAATCCTTTTAATTCTTCTCCTTTAGCGATTAATTGTCCATCAGTATGTTTGAAAGTGACTTCGATTTCATTGTTTTTTAAGCACATATGGCTGTACTGTGGTCCGGAGTAGCTGTTTTTCTTGTCGTATGCCTGATTTAATGCAATTAACGAAAGTCGGCGTCCTACTTCTTGCTTATTCTTAGGATGAATGTCATTCGCATCCCCTATATCGATGGTAACAGCCATTCCCGTATTCTCTAATGCCAGTGTCTGAGCCTGAGCTTCACGGAGTTCAGCCCATGCTGATTCTTCCGGCTTATCTGCACGTTGCATGAAGTTTGCTAATTGTACAAAGTAGAAAGGGAAGTCTTTGTTCCATTGACTGCGCCAATCCCGAATCATTAAAGGAAACAGATCACGATATTGATAAGCACGGCTTGCGTTAGCTTCTCCCTGGTACCAGATAACTCCCTTCATTTCAAATGGAATTAATGGACGCAACATTCCGTTAAACAGTACAGCAGGGTAGTATTGGCAGGTCTGGAATGACAAAGGTTGCTGTGGCACTTCATTTCTATTGAGAATGCTGATACGTTGTTTCCACTCTCCTGCCAAAGATATTTTTTTCTTGCCATTGGTAACATAAAGCATAGAAGGATCTCCGGGGATTCCACTGTTTCCACCCGTATCACCTAAGTGGATTGTTAGTACATTCTTTCCTTTTCTCAATAAATCACGTGGCACTGTGTAATGACGTACAGTGCCTATGCCATAGGTACGTCCTATTTCTTGTCCATTGAAGAAGGTAATATCATTATCGTCAATTTGGTTTAACTCTATTTTTAAATCACGTTTCAGCCATTCATCCGATAGTTCTATTTCGCGGCGTAACCACATGAAACCTTCGAATTTCGGATTTACCTGTTCTTCAATAAATCCCGGTAATTGTATTGTTCCCCATGAATCGTCGTTGTAATCAATTGCTGCCCATTTGGCTTGTCTGCCCTCATATCCCGGATCTTTCTTTCTGACTCCTGTTTCCCATTCATCCATCATCTGATTGTATGTTGCCATCGCTTCGGGCATATTTTCTTCTGCTTTCCGAAGAAGCGTTACTTCGTTATGAAAATCGGACATTAAATTTAGGGTACCTGTACTGGTCCAGCTTTCGGCTGGTGTTCCTCCCCAGGTAACATCAATGACTCCCACAGGAACGTTTAACTTTTGATTTAGTTCTCGGGCAAAGAAATAAGCGATTGCAGAAAAATCTTCTATTGTTTGCGGAGAGCAGTTCTGCCATCCCCCCATAGTACTTTCTCCTGCTGTGAGTGGGATAGGACTCACGGTCTTTTTCACTTGATATAAGCGAATATCAGGATGGTTGGCATTATCAATTTCCTGTTGGAAGTTTTGCACTTTACCCCAGCCTTTAACGGGCATTTCCATATTGGATTGTCCGGAGCAGATCCATACCTCTCCAATCATCACATTGGATAATTTTATTTCTTTTCCATCCGAGATACTGATATTATATGGCCCTCCGGCCTTAGGGGTTGGAATTTCAACTTTCCAGTTCCCTTCTGCATCGGTGAAAACTGTATATGTTTTTCCATCCCATGAAGGAATCACTTTTATTTTCTTTCCTTTGTCGGCCTGACCCCATATCGGGACTTGTGTTTGTTGTTGTAATACCATGTTGTCGGAGAATACTGCCGGTAAGACAGGCTTGGCGTTAATACTCCAGCAGAAGGACATTGCTACAAGAGATAATGCTGTTATTTTCTTCATGTTAGATCTATTAAATAAATTTGTTTTTTTGTTATTGTTGATACAAAGATAGGAAATATAAGTTATTTATTTAACTTATTTTCCTATCTCTTACCTGACTTTTAAGACATTTTACTCTTTAACAAGCTTCAAAGAACAACGAGTATTTTCTGTACTGACTTGTACTAAATAAATCCCTTTTTCCATATTGCTTATATCGAATTTATTGCTAAAAAATTCTCGTTCTATCTTTCCTGACAAATTGAATATTTTTACGTCTCTGATTTTTTCAGAATCAGTTCCTTCTATGCAGCAGTACCCTTTTGTAGGATTGGGAGATAGATACAACGTTTTTTCGGAGGTAGTAAGGGGGGGTATACCGGTACCACCTGTTTCAACAGAATATTCCAGCGTAAGTCCTGCATCAATATATTGCCCTCCTGTGTGTTGGACACATTTTATAGCGATTGTATTTTCTCCGGCTCTAAGAGAGGCTTTGGCCTCTTCATTTACGTCAACTGTGGTATAATTGCTTACATAACCAGTGGTACTGAATGCTAATATACCATTGATGTATACTTCACAATCATCGTCATGGTAGAGAGTCATACGAAGGTTATTGCGTAACTTTTCATCTTCTTGTTTCACATTGAATTTTCTTCTTAAATAGATATAGTTACTTCTCCATTCTGTATTTACGGTTGATTTGTTGTCATAAGTAGTGTTTGGGGCACCTCCGTCACCAAAACCACTCACACCAATTGACCAGGAAGCGTCATTGAAATCACTTGTGTGCCAATTACTTTCCGGTATACTGGTCGTATATTTCCACTGGGTCTTTTTAGCTCTCAATGCAGTAGGTACCAACTCTTTTGCAGAATAAGTGATAGCATGTGAGATAGCTTCTCTTATTTTTTCTTTCTGTTGCTCATTTACTTTTACGACTTTACGATCGTAGGTGATCAAACCGTTCACTTCTCCTTCCAGATCGGTTAATTGTGTATATACGGCAGCACTTAAGCCATCTGCCTGCAATGGCTTCAACAAGTCAGTATAGCTATTGAATAAATCCTTGAGCTCTTCACCATCATTTACGGAAACATATACCATATCGCTGTTTTTCCATACATGGTCTTTTATAACATAGGTGATTCCTCCGTATTCTCCACATACAGATATTCGGTTGGAGGTGGGATTGGGAAGCATACCCGGACGGGGATAACTGTGCATATCAGCCATTTGCCCGATATTGTCGAAAATGACCCATCCACTGGCAGAACTTACGATGCGGGTACCATCTAATGATTTGATTCGATTGTAAGTGTTACGTGTATGAGTATTATTGTCGGCATACTGTCCGAATCCTTCATTGAATGCTATCCATGTGACAATGGACGGATGATTTTTTAAGCTATTAATTACATTGCTACATTCATTCAGGAAATTCTTTTTTACCCATTCATCATCACCCAATAAGTTCTGGTCAGAACCTGCATTTACCATATCTTGCCATACCATCAAACCCAGGCGGTCGCAGTGATAATACCAACGGTCCGGTTCTGTCTTGATATGTTTCCGTGACATGTTGAACCCTAATGCCTTGGTTTGTTCGATATCGAAAATAAGAGCATTGTCACTTGGTGCTGTATATAATCCTTCCGGCCAATATCCCTGGTCTAAAGGTCCAAATTGGAATATCGGTTCATTGTTCAGCATGAAACAGGCTTTTCCGTCTATATTTCCCATTGAAATTTTACGCATGCCGAAATAGCTTTTTACTTTATCTGCAACTTTGTCATTGGTACGTAATTCAATTTCCACATCATACAGGAAAGGAGAGTCAGGACTCCAAAGTTTCGGCTGGTCAATTTTTAGTTCGATAGTCTGAAATACTTTTCCGATTTGTTCGGTAACCAATGTACCTTTATCGTAAATGCGTATAACTGCCTGACATGAAAGAGCGTCTGTTCCGCTTATTTTGATTTTGACGGAACTGTTGTCTACATCCGGAACGATATCAAGTCCGTTGATGTAACTGGTGCTGACACCTTCTACCCATACTGTTTGCCATATTCCGGACGAAGGGGTATAGAATATTCCACCATTTTGAATTCTTTGTTTTCCAACAGGTTGTCCACCAGCATCAGTCGGGTCCATAAACTGAACTTGTAGTTCCTGCTCTTCTTCTTCTTTTAAAGCAGAGGTAATATCAAAGCTGAACGGATCATACCCTCCGGTATGTGTGCCTACTTGTATTCCGTTTACGTAAACTTCACATTTCCAGTCTACTGCGCCAAAATGAAGAAGGAGCTTTTTACCTTTCATCTCATTAGGGACAGTAAAGGTACGATTGTATAAGTAAGCTTTATTAGGACGTTCCGCATGATCTGTCAACATTAGGCCGGATAAGGCAGATTCAATAGGGAACGGAACGAGGATTTCTTTATCGAAAAGTTGATTGGGACGATACTTACCCATACCTATGCTTTCTTTGAAATCCCAGATACCATTTAAGTTTATCCAGTTGTCGCGTACCATTTGTGGACGGGGATATTCTCCTAAAACATTTTCCGGATCAATAGTGTCATACCAGGGAGTGGTGATTGCAGACTTCTTTTTTCTCCATTTAGTCTGTGCCTTACTGCTTATGGAGGCATCTTCTCCAAATAGCTGCCATTGTAGTAACTGGAAATTACTACTGCCATTACTTTCCTGCATCTTTAAGCGAAACGCCTGATAACCTTTGGTGGAATTTACTTCAAACTTCATAGTTGCCAGTCGGCAGGGGAACAGAAAGTTACTTATTTTATTAATAGTTTCCCATGTGTAACCGTTATATCCTTCTATTTCCCAGGATTTCAGGTCTCTGTCTATTGCATCTGCACATGAAGTAAGTGTATAATATTTTAGTTTTTGTACTTGTGCCGGTTCTGCAATGACGAAGAAGGTGTTAGCCGATTCTCCATAATACTTTGTAGAGATATCTCTGTCAAACAAATGGAGATAACTATATCCTTCTTTACCTTCTGGTGTGGCACTGGTACAATCCTTAGCCGATACTCCGGACATCATATCATCCATAAATGCATTTCCGGACTCAGTGAATGGAATTCCAAATAGCTGTAACTCTGCTATTTGTATGCCGTTTTGTCCGGTTGCAGTCAGGCGATAATAACGTGCTGTATTTGCTGCTGCATTTTCGGAACTTCTGTTTATATGAAAGGTAGAAGAGTATTCATGTGCTATGGCAGAAGTCGGAACTACCATCTGCCAGTTTTGATTATCCGTAGATACTTCCAATTGCCATTTACTCACATCTTCTGTGTTATTTTTCCCTGCTGATAACAGGTATCCGGTCAATAGCAGTGGATGTTTACAGTCTATAGTAATAGTAGTTGATGATTTTCCTGTAATAGTATATAGTGTATTATAATCATTATCTGTCAGATTTTTGAGTGTCTCATTTTCATCTGATGCTGTAATCAAAGCATCATCCGTAAAATCATACTGATATACATTCTCGTCAATGTATTTATCGGATTTATTAATAATGAATTTCACCAGATTAGGCCCATAACTCTTGATTGGGGTCATTTTTATTTTGTTTTTCCCTGCATCGAAATGTAAATAAGCCGTTGAAGTATTGGCATCTGCCGGATTTCCCCATGTTGCTGTTGTTTGCGGGAAATGAACGGTTACAGGATCGTAATTATTGACAGTTATTGACATCGGACGATTCGTGTCTCCTGTCAGATACTTCAAATCGAATTTATATACTCCGGCTTTTTCGACTTCAATGTCTGTATACTCAAGCGATGCCCCAAATGTAATGTTTTCGACAATTTTTCCATTCTCATGTGTCGTTACTACCGGACCATTTCCGTTTAGTGTTGCATCCGCTGCTTCCAGAGTTATTGGAAGTTTTGAATTTTGCATGTCGGAATGGGGAATAAGTAACAATAATAGTGCTAAAATAAAAGAACCTACTTGTATTCTCATATGAATATAGATATAATTAATAATATTACAAAAATACGCAATTAAACTAGGTATGGAAATGCTTGTGCGGATTAAAAGGGGACATGAAATGCCAAAAAAGAGTCTGATTCACTCATTTTGTTGTATACTATTTTAATTGGTGCTATTTTTATAATGAAATGCTATGGTAGACAAAATAACAAGATATTATGATTAAACAGGAACTTTCAGCAGCTTTGTTAGCTTTGTGTCTAAGTACTACCGTATTTGGACAATCTGAGGATAAAAAATGTATTTTTATTTCAACGTCTCATTTGGATACCCAATGGAATTGGACTGCCCAGACAACCATTGAAGAATATATTCCGAATACAATGAATCAAAATTATCCTCTATTTGAGAAATATCCGGACTTTCAGTTCAATTTTGAAGGGGGGATTCATTACATGTGGATGAAAGAGTATTATCCGCAGGAATACGAGAAATTGAAAAAATACATAGCAGAAGGGCGTTGGCATATAAGTGGAGGAAGTATTAATGCAAATGATGTAATGGTACCTTCTGCTGAGTCTATTATCCGGAATTTCCTTTATGGACAATCCTATTATAAAAAAGAATTTGGAAGAAAAGGCGGTTCTGATATAATGTTACCCGATTGTTTTGGATTTCCTTACTCTCTACCGACTTTAGGAAAACATTGCGGGATAACCGGATTTCATACACAAAAGCTTTCCTGGGGTTCTGCTTATGAATATAAATCACTGCCACCTTTTGGTATTTGGAAAGGAGTAGATGGGTCTGAAATTTATGCTATTTTTAAAGGAGAGGCTTATGATGCGCACGAACAATACAATAAAGATATGTCTAAGGATGAAGAAATGCGGCGGATTACAGAAGAAAACTATCAGAAATATGGTTTAGCAGCTGCTTTCAGATATGTGGGACCTCGTGGAGACAGAGGAGGAGGCTTGAAAGATAATACAACGGAAAAAGATGAACGGACTCCTTATTGGTTACAACAAAGCATGAATTCTGATGGTCCGGTCAAGGTCGGAATGTGGACACCCGATGCAATCTTTCAATATCTGGATGAGAACCGGAATGATAAATATGCGGTCTGGGATAATGAATTACCTATGCAGAAGCATGGGACCGGGTGCTATACTTCGCAAACAATCATGAAGTATTGGAATCGTAAGAACGAACTTTTGGCTGATGCTACCGAAAAAGCATCGGTTGCAGCAGCTTGGATGGGAGGAGCCGAATACCCCTCAGCTGCCCTGACTGAGTCCTGGATACGTCTGTTGTGGCATCATTTTCATGATGATTTAACAGGCACTTCTATTCCGGGTGCATATAAAATATCTTATAATGACGAGGTGTTGGTTAATCAGAATCTGGCTGATATATTGACAGGAGCTGTCGGGGCTTTGGTTCGCCGGATGGACACTCAGGTACAAGGTATCCCTTTGGTTGTGTATAATCCGCTTTCTCTGGAACGTACAGATATTGTTGAGGCTTCAATAAAAACAACTTCAGACCCTGCCGGTATCCGTGTATTGGATAATACAGGAGAAGAAGTGTTATCCCAGATCACGGGTTATGATGCTAATACCGGAAAACTTTCTTTCATTTTTAAAGCAACGGTTGCTTCATTGGGATATGCAACTTATGAAGTACGTTTGAATGAAACTTCTGAATTGACTTCTACATTGAATATTACGAATAATACACTTGAAAATGACCGTTTTGTGGTTACTCTTAATCCTCAAACGGGTGATGTAAGACAGATTAAAGATAAAAAGTCCGGTGAATATTTGTTGAGTAGTGCTATCCGGATGTTGATGTTTAGTGATCGTTCGGATGTTTTTCCTGCTTGGGAGATAGAATATGGTACGTTGAATGAGGTCGCTTCTTCTGTAGATGAAAATGTAAAGGTAACAATTGCAGAAGAAGGCCCGCTACGGGTAAGTTTAAAGGTATTCCGTACTAAAAACGGTTCGGAGTTTGTACAGTATATCCGATTGGCTGACAGTGGAGTGAATGATCGTATTGATTTCGTCAATGAGGTAAATTGGCAGAGTAGAGGGCAGTTACTGAAAGTAGCTTTCCCGTTGAGGAAGGGGAATCCGAAGGCAACTTATGATTTGTCTATTGGTGCTATAGAAAGAGGTAATAATCAAGAAAATCTTTATGAGGTAGCCGGTCATCAATGGGCTGATTTATCTGATGAAACGTCCGGAGTATCCATTTTGAATGATTGTAAATACGGGTGGGATAAACCGAATAATAACACATTGCGTCTGACATTGATTCATACTCCCGCTACTACAAGTAGAGATTATGCTCATCATAAGGATCAGGATTTGGGTTTGAACAAGTTTACCTATTCTGTTTATGGCCACGAAGGGAAGTGGAGTGAAGATACTCAGTGGGCTGCAGCTTCCTTAAATCAACCGATGTTGGCATTTCAGGCACCAAAACATACAGGCGCTTTAGGAAAGAGTTTTGGCTTTGTATCTCTTAATACAGCTAAAGTAGCTGTAAAAGCACTGAAGAAAGCGGAAGATTCTGATGAAATGATTGTTCGTTTGTATGAACTTACAGGCAATACACAAAATGATGTGGAACTTTCGTTCCCTACTGCGATTGTTTCCGCACGTGAGGTGAATGGTATTGAGGAAGAAATTGGCGGAGCTACCTATGCGGATAATAAGTTATCTTTTAATATAGGTAGATTCCAGCCGAAAACATTTGCTGTAAAACTCGCTTCTCCGGAAAGTGATAAAGAAGCAGCTGCTCCTGTATCTTATCCCGTGACTTTGAGATACAACCGGGATATCATGAGTTATGATGATAAGAAAAATAATATGTCATCAGACGCTGATATTAGGTATGCTTATCCAGCAGAACAGCTTTCTGATAAGCTAATGTCGGATGGTATTGCATTTCAATTAGGAAGCCGTGAGTTGAATCAACGCAATGTACTTTTGTGCAGAGATGATGAGATAAATATTGCATTGCCTACTGTTCCGAATGGAAAGAAAATTTATATTCTGGCTGCCAGTAGCAAAGAAGCAGGTACTACTGCAAAATTCACATTAGGCAGTAAATCTTATTCTTTCCATGTTCCTTATTGGGCTGAAACAATTGGTACTTGGGAAACTGAGTTTAACATGCAAACTAAATATTGCAAAGAAAATGTTGCATTTACAGCTACTCATAGACATACAAAAAACGGAAAGAATGATATCTATGGATTCATGCATATGTATAAGTATGCTATTCCCGTTACCGAAGCAGTATCCAATCTGTCAGTAGCTACCAATGACGACTTGTATATTTTTGCAGTATCGCTCTCTGATAATGAAAACGATGATGTAACTCCTGTATCCGAAGTTACTTCTCTGCCGATGCCGGAACCCTTATCGGATAGCGAATGTAGCAGGAAGCTGGTTCCGCTGGATGCAGAAGCTTCCGATGAGAATGGGACTAATGAAAATAGATATAAAGCGATTGATGATGATTTGAATACCAAATGGTGTGTAACAAATAATCCGACTCCCTGGCTGGAACTTGTTTTTGCAGAACCTGTGGATATTTGCCATTGGCTTGTGATGAATGCCGGTGTAGAGAGTTCTCAATACATAACTTCTGCATTCCGCTTACAAGGATACGAAAATGGAGTTTGGATCGACTTGGATCAGGTGACCGATAATACGCTTAATAAAGTACACCGTTATATCCCTTCTTTTACTACCGATCGCGTACGTTTGCAGATTGATAAAGGCGAACAGGGAGACGATGGTACTACCACCCGCATCCTCGAGTTTGCGGTGTATGGTCGTGAGGGTGGTGTTGGTATTGAACCTTCCGAATCTTCTGACAGTAATTTCCATATTGAAGGCAATTACCCCAACCCCTTCTCTTACCAGACAACGATTCGCTGTCAGGTTCCGGAAGGAGCATCGGAAATTACATTGCATGTATATGATTGCGTTGGAAAGGTTGTTGACAAATGTGTCTATCCTGTCACAAGGGGAGGTTCGCAAGAGTTTGTCTGGAATAACCGTACTGTTAGTGATGGATTGTATTTGTATACAATTTCAGTGACAAGTGGTGGAAAAACAATATTTTCAGACACAAAGAAAATGATTATTAGTAAATTTGCTGCTGAATAATTCTGGTAAATACGGCAGTTATATTAAGAATAGATTAGCTATAGAGTGGATACTATGAAAATATTAAGAATATTGATTATTAGTGTATTATTGAACTTATCGGGTTGGCAGCAAGCATTTGCTTCTTTTTCGTTGCTTGATTTGGCAAGTCTCAATAATCAACTCTCCAATAATGCCATATTATGTATTCACCAGGATTTGTATGGCTTTATGTGGTTTGGAACCTATGACGGATTAAATTTATATGATGGTAAAAAGGTTACCACTTTCCGTTATGAGGTTAATAATCCGAGTTCTCTTTCCGGCAATACTATTCATAATATTTTAAGTGCTGATAGCGGTTATCTGTGGATATCAACTCAGAGAGGGCTTAATAAGTTCTCTCTGAAAGAGCGTAAAGTAGTTGAGTCGTATCCCCAATACAGGAGAGTTGATTTGATTACCGTTGATAAAAATGGAAATAGCTGGATGATCAATAAAGATGATTATCTTTTATTTTATGATTCATCCATAAAGAAAATGTGGGAGATCCCCGTAAAAGGTATCCATCTGAGTGATATAAGATCTATATTTACGGATAAATCAGGGCGAATTTGTCTTATTTTGAAAGATGCCCGTCTTCAGTATCTTACATTACAATCGAAGGCTTCAACAAAGAATGTGCCGTATACTTTATCTATCTCTGAAATCATTTTTCATAATGAGGAAATCACTCAGGTCTTTTATGAAGACGAACAAGTTTACTTTTTAGATAAATATCATAATCTTTTTGTTTATGATAATTTCAAGCAGATGAAAATACTGTTGCGTAATATTTCTGATATAGTTGCACAGTATGGGCTTGTTTCTTCTTTACGTCTTTTCCAGAACGAAGTTTATCTTGCTTTTATGCATAGTGGGTTATTGAAGTTTGATGCTTCTACTCATGATAAAAAGCCGGAACTCATTAATATGTCCGTTGGTATTTTTGGATTGATGAAAGATCGATTTCAGGAAGCAATGTGGGTTGGTACAGACGGGCTGGGAGTAGAAATGTATTGTAATGAGAAGAATAATTTTGGCAATATCCTCTTAAGTAATCTTCCATTTGTGTCCAAAAGACCTGTTCGTGCATTCTATACGGATGAAGAAAACACGCTTTGGGTTGGAACTAAAGGAGATGGAATTATCCGGATTAAAGATTATGAACGATTTAAGAATACAAAAGTACCCTTGGAGAACATACAGCATTTTGTGGGTATGCACGAGAATCCTGTATATTCTTTTGTAAGAAGCCGGTTCAATAAGAATGATTTATGGATTGGCACGGATGGAAATTTATCTTATTATTCTTATAAGGATAATAAAGTATATCCGGTGAAAGATTGTTCTAATTTAATTCCTGCAATAGCCAATGTCCATAGCTTTTGTGAGGTAAATGATTCTACTTTGTGGCTATCTTCCAGAGGGTTGTATAAAGTTACTATTGATAAAACGAAGTACCCGTACGAAATAAAACGGAAAGAAAGTTATCCTTTTCTGCAAGATAATATTTGGGTGAATGACGAATTTTATTCTATGATTTATGATGGAGGAGCTACTCTCTTTTTGGGAAGTAGAGGAGGCTATGGGGTGAATCGATTTAATATCAATGATTCCACCCGATCCTCTATTCTAATGAATAAAGCTATTGGTGATGTCATTAGTTTGTATATAGATGCAGATTCCGTTTTGTACGTTGGTACCAGTTCCGGATTAATACAGATTACGGATAACGGTTCGAAAGAGGATGCTATAAAGCAATTTACGCGTGAAGATGGTATCTTGAATGATATGATTCATGGTATTTTAGAAGATAATTTTGGTATTATTTGGCTCAGCACCAGTAAAGGATTGGTGAAATATAATCCGCAAAATGGTGCTTTTTTTAATGTAAGATCATCGCATATTGGGGTATCTGAATTTTCTGATGATGCATATTGGAAATGTCCGTTAACGGGTAGACTCTTTTTTGGAGGTGTAAACGGATTGGTATGGATTGAACCGGAAAATGAGCAAACACTTACTGCTTACGAACCCGACCTGTTGTTTACGGAGTTGGAATGCTCTGGCTCTAAACAAACATTGTATGAATACAATGAAAAACCGGATCAGGTTCTGAAGTTGAAATATGATCAAAATACATTTCAGTTGTCTTTCGCTGTTCTGGATTATATCAATGGCGATAATTATGACTATTTTTACTTACTTGAAAAATACAATACCCAGTGGACTTCATTGAAAAAAGAAAATAAAATTCGTTTCACGAATATTCCTCCGGGAGAGTATACGCTAAAAGTAAAATATCGTAATGATGTTGTATCGGCTGACGATAAAGTATATTCTCTTCAGATTACTGTATTACCTCCGTGGTATCTTTCGGTTGTTGCTTATCTGGTCTATGGTGTCTTATTGTTGACCTGTATTGCATTGACTATTCTTTATGTGAAAAGGAAAATAGCCAGAAAACAACAAGAATTGGCGTCGAGAATTAAGGAGGAGCAAAAAGAGAAAATGTATGAATCTAAATTAAACTTCTTTGCCAATGTTACTCATGAATTATATACACCTTTGACACTGATAAACGGAGCTGTGGAACAAATCCGTAAAGGAGATATGAATCAGAATACGAAAAAATATATTGATATTCTGAATAATAATGTGTCAAGTTTGAATGAGTTAATACAGGAGATATTGGAAGTACGGAAAATAGAAGAGACTGATATCAAACTTCGTGTATCGAGAAATGTTTTTATATCCGGGATTTTAGATAAGTTATTGGCTTCTTTTTCTATATTGGCACGACAGAATAATGTAGAATTAATAACTTCCGTTCCAGATAATCTCTATTGGAATACTGATGATAAAAGTTTCAGAAAAGTTATATCAAATTTAATATCAAACTCGTTGAAATACACACCTGTAGGTGGTTTTGTTAAGTTAACTGTCACTGTTGAAGATGACATGTTGCGGATTGTTGTTCGTAATTCGGGGAAAGGAATCGAAAAAGACAAACTGGACTCTATTTTTAATCGCCATTTTATTTTAGAAAGTACCGATGTGAATGCTAATAACCAGATGACAGCCCGGAATGGATTGGGGTTGTATATCTGTTATAGTATTGTGAAAATGTTGCAGGGAGAAATAACTGTTGATAGTGTGGTGGATGAGTATACTGAATTTACTATTACATTGCCTAATCAAGCTCAGGCTGAAAATGAAATTCCGGATGAACTATCCAAAACAGAACCTGTTATTGCAGCTGTTGTAGAAGATGAAGAAGAACCCAAAATAGATATTAATAGTGTGGATGAAGCGTCAATTGCTCATGTGTTGATTGTGGATGATAACAAGGACATTGTAGAGTTGGTAGGTGATCTTCTTTCTCCTTATTGCCATGTATTGAAAGCATTTAATGCGAAAGAGGCTTTAAAATTAGTAAAAAAACAGACTCCTTCGCTTGTCATTACCGATATAATGATGCCCGAAATAGATGGTTTTTCTTTCATTCAAATGCTTCGGGAGGATAAATATTGTAAACGAACTCCAATTATAGCACTTTCTGCGAAGACGGATAGCCTCGATTTAGTAAAAGGGTATGAGACGGGAGCAGACGCTTATATTACTAAACCCTTCTCGTCTGAGGTGTTGATTTCTGTTGTATGTCGTTTTTTATCTAATAAAGTGGAGATGAAAAACTATTATGACTCTGTGGATAGCTCTTTTGAATATGTGAATGGTAAACTTTTACATCAAAAAGATAAGAAATTCATTGAAGAGGTTTTGAATATTATAAAAGAAAATATTTCGAGTTCAGAACTTGGTCCGGAATTGGTGGCGGAACAAATGAAGACGACAACTCGCAACCTGTATCGGCAAGTGAAGAAGATTATGGATGCCTCTCCAACTGAATTGATAAAAGATTATAAACTTTCTTATGCTGCTAAATTACTTATGACAACAAATTTATCCGTTAAGGAGATTATTTATAAAGTAGGTCTTACAAATAAATCTTATTTCTACAACGAATTCTTTAAAAAGTATCAGTTGTCTCCTAAACAGTATAAGATAACGAAAGCGACAGAGAAGAAATAGGGGGATTTTCCTTGTATTGATCAATATTTTCTTCTTTTATGAAATTAGTTATCAAAATCATAGTTACAGTCATTTATTGATAGAATAGCTAGAATCCTTTTGAACTGTATTGTCTAATGGTATTATTAAGTTATCGTATTATAAAACAGTTTATTACAGTTTTTTATAATATTCATTATTTAAACAGGAAGAATACGTATTTAATACACTGTTAAATCCTATTGTTTACCTATAGAAAGTACGTACTTTATATACCCAAAAGTACGTACTTTTTTTGTATAAAAGATCATAGTCTATATATTGGATTAACAATGTTAATTTGAAGCCCTTTTCTATATGCTCATCTAACTCTGTTTATTGAATGTTCATTCTTTATCGAGGCTTTCTCTATCTTTATCTTTTTATGTTCCTGTTTAGTTTTTACTGAATCTTATTCTGTTTACTAATTTTAGGTATCTAATGTTGGGTGTTTTTGCCCCCATGTTTTTTGATTTATGGAAACTGTTGTCATATAAATTGTCCTAATCATTGAATGATTGGCAGATAGCTCTTTGTGGGGTGGGGACATGAATGAACTAAAAAGGGACATGAATGTACATCTGTCCATTAATAGTTTTTTTATATATTGTTTATTTGTTTGCACTTCAATACCTTTGTCATAAAGTATTAATCGTTATTTTAAATTTTAATAGTTATGAAAACAAAGTTACTTTATGCAAAGACAGCGATGTTTGCTTTAGTTTGTTTTTCTTCTGTTGGTGTTTGGGGACAAACTAAGATTACAGATGAGAAAGGTTTGAAAGCTATGGCAGAGAATCTGGCAGGTGATTATGTTCTGGAGAACAATATTACTTTATCAGGCGAGTGGGAACCTATTGGTACAAATGATGCTCCGTTTACTGGTACTATTGATGGTAAAGGATACACTATTTATGGGTTAAAAATTAATCGTCCGGAACAAAATTCTGTAGGTTTTATTGGTGCTGCTAAAATAGAAGAGGTGTCTTCTATAAAAACTACCGTGAAGAATCTACGTTTAGTTGGGGTTGAAATTACAGGTCACCAGGATGTAGGTGCCATTATTGGTAATTCATATGGCGCTAGAGTTAGTGAATGTTATACTTCGGGGCTTGTTTATGGATGGGACCACACCGGCGGTATCATTGGAGGTACAAAGAAAGTATCTGATGATATTATGACAGAGGTGTCTAATTGTTATTCTAATGCGGCTGTTATTAGTTCCAGTTACCAGGCTGGTGGTATTATTGGCGCAAGTAATAACGCTGTAGTAGATCATTGTTATTTTGCAGGAGTTGCAACTTGTTCTCAAGGTCGTTCAGGAGGAATTGTAGCGTTGAATGATGGTAATAGCTTAACTATTACCAATTGTGTGGTATTATCTTCTTATATTAAAGCAGGTAGTGGTGATGCAGGTGGTGCGAATGCTATTTTAGGAGCCGATAATCCTGCTGAAAACAGTAATGCTGTCAGCACTATCAGCCAGAGTTATTCTTGGAGTGGTTTGAAATTGTATGAGAATAATGTAGAGAAAGCACGTACAAATAATGCAAATGATTCTTACGACGGAGGTTATATTGAATTAAATGAATTAAAGACTGCTCAATTTTGGTTGACTGAAGCAGGATTTGATGCAGGGATATGGATTGTAAATGAAAATTCATACCCATCATTACCAAATGTTCAAACTCCGTTAGAAAACGGTTTATATATTCCTTCCTTCCCGGAAAGATGTTTACCTGGAAAAACTTTCAATGCTACAGTTGTAACTGCTTCCGGTAGAACTATTACTTATACGAGTTCTAACCCGGAGGTTGCTACTATCGATGCCAACGGATTAGTTACTTTTATAAAAGATGGTAAAACTACTCTTACCTTCTTTGATCAGGGTGATGACTATGTGAAGGGAGTGGAAAAGACCTATGATTTGGAAGTGAAAGGGGTTGCTTATACCATCATGGATGAAGAAGATCTGAGATGTATGAAATATGATCTGGCAGGTGACTTCAAATTGGGTACTGACATTTATCTGACTAAAGATTGGGAATTGATGGATGTCTTTACTGGAACTTTGGATGGTCAGGGATATGCAATTCATGGTTTACGCTTTGTAAATGAGGATCAAGGACGTGTAGGTTTGTTTGGTGAAGCAACAGGAGCTACCATAAAAAGAGTTGGTATTGTAGGTGCTTATCTAAATGGTAATGAAGATGTAGGTGCAATTGTGGGATATGCAAGTGGATGTAATATTTCCGAATGTTATGTAGATCAGTCTTCCTATATTGCAGGTCGGGATCATATTGGATCTATCGTTGGTAAAGTAGAAAAGAGAGAGATAGAGCAGGAGGGTTCTACTGAAAAGATATCAATTGGAACTGTTGTAAGTGACTGTTACTCTATGGCTAAAATTTATTCAAGAGAATATCAGGCTGGTGGTGTTATTGGAGTGATTAATCACGGTACAGTAGAAAGATGTTATTTTTCCGGAAATGTAAGAGCTATGAAAGGACGTGCCGGAGGTATTTTCTCGATGGTTGATGCAGATGGCGCAGTATTTGTGAAAAACAATGTTTGTTTAGCAAGTGGTATTTTCTGTAGTGAAGCTACCTATTGTATCGGTGAGAATGGGCGTATTTCAACTGCTACTCTTAGTGATAACTATGTTGATTATTATGCTTCTTATAGAGGAGCTGATTTGGGCTCTTCGGCTCCAGCTGATAGTTATGATAGCGCTGGTAATGATGGTGAGACTCTTTCAGCTGATGAAGTGCTTTCTTCGGAATTTTATATGTCAGATGCAATGAAGTGGGATTTTGAAAATGTATGGACTTTTATCGAAGGTGGTGATGGTAATATGTATCCGATTTTGAAATGTCAACAGTCAAAAGAAATAACCCCGGTTATTTATGGTATACCTGAGCCTGCATTCTTGATTCAGAAATCTGATCTTACTTCTCTCGAAAATATAAATATAGAGAGAATAAAATCGACTTGTGGACAAAAACTGAATTTTGAAATCATAGAAGGTAAGAAATATGTTTATATTGATGGCCCTTACTTAGATTTGACCGGTGAAATAATTGAAGGTGAATCATCTGCTACAGTTTCAATAACTCCTGAAGTTGAAATAGCTGGGGTAAAAATATCTGAGACTAACTCTTTTGACATTAAGTTAATGGGGCAATCGTATGTTTTCGAGATTAATACTGTACAGGATTTATTGGATGTTAATGATAAGTTGTTTGCTAACTTCCGTTTAATGTCGGATATCGATATGACGGGAGTTGAATTTAGAGGAATTGGTTCTCTGGAGGCTCCATTTGTTGGGACTTTTGATGGTAATGGATTTAGTGTTTTGAACCCGGTGGTTATTACAAATGATGATAATACGAAGGGATTCTTTAATGCGACTAAGGGAGCTAAAATCATGAAACTGGGTATTGCGAATTTCTCTTTTAGTGGTTCTCAAACCGGTGGTAATAAGAGTACGGATTTGGGTGGATTTGCAGGCTCTGCAAAGGAAACTACATTTGACCAATGCTATTTAACTGGAAAAGTTGTAGGACGTGATCATGTCGGTGGATTCATTGGCGGCAATTGTGCTAACGTTACCATAACCGACTCATATGTAGATGTAGAGGTCTTAGCTTATAGTCAGGCTGGAGGTTTCTTCGGAGTAGCTTCGGGCAATGTAACAATGAAGAACTGTTATTTTGCAGGTAGCGTGAAGTTGGATCCTGCTCGAAATTATGGTTGGGTCGGTGGATTTGTAGGTCTGGTTGACGCTGATAATATTACAGTTACTATTGAAAACTGTGTTTCTATTGGAGATCTTCGCGGAAATGCGGCTGCAGGTTCATTTATTGGTGCTAATGGAGGTGATCAAGAGAACAATCCACGTGCTATTATTAATTTTACAGGAAATATTTACCACTCAGAAGCTGAAAAGATGCTGATGGATGAAGGTAAGTATTCTGAAAATGACTGGGAGACTAAGAAATTTCCAACGAAAGAGGGAGGAATTGTAGTTAAACCTACAGAACGTTACTCTAACGATTTAGGAAAGAATCAATTTTATACACAAGCACTTTATGAAGCAGCTTCATTTGATTTTGATAATACTTGGTCTATCGAAGAGGGTGTCGGTTATCCTACATTGAAGAATGTACCGGAGAAAGGTGCTGGAGTTGGTATTGTTCAAGTTATCGATAAAGAGAAATCATATATCGTATCTGTTTTTGATAATGTAATTACTATTTCAGGTATAGAGGACGCTGCAAAAGTAACTCTTTACAATATGAATGGCCAAGTTATATCTCAGGGGGCTACTACGGGAGAAAATGTACAACTTTATACTACCGGAAAAGGCTTTTATATTGTTCGTATTATCGAAAATAACTCTGTGACTTCTATAAAATTAGTCGTTGAATAATGACTGTTTATTGGTTGAAATTTTGTATGAATTAAGAGATCGTGGCAGTAGAGTTTACTACTGTCACAATCTCTCCTTATAATAAAAGAAACTTAGTTAACCCAGATTGAAAGACGCGACACTTTTCTTTTAGATGTTTATTCTTCTCAGTTTTTGATAATTAGACAGATTGTTCTCATTCATTTAAGGATAAAATTAACTTTAAATAGATTTAGTAAAAAACTTATGAATTCAAATGGATTTATTACATTAGGAAGAGGTATTGTATGTCTTTTCTTATTAACTATCTCTCTGATGATACAGGCGGCAAATCCTGTAAAAGTAACCGGACGTGTGACGGATACGACAGGGGAATTAATGATTGGTGTAACTATTCAGGAAAAGGGTACTTCCAACGGAACTATCACGGACATGAATGGTTCGTATAGCCTGACGCTTACATCCAAAGACCCGGTGTTAGTAGTTAGTTATATAGGCTATCAGACATTGGAAAAAAAGGTAAATGGGAATGTACTTGACATCACATTGCAAGATGATGTGACCACATTGGACGAAGTACAAGTAGTAGGCTATGGTACAATGCGTAAGGTCTCAGTAGTAGGTGCTCAATCTACTTTAAAAATGGAACATATTAAAGCTCCAGTTGCTAATATGGGATCTATTTTAGCTGGTCGTATTTCTGGTTTGGTTGCAGTGCAGCGTACAGGTGTACCGGGACAAGATGACTCTGATATTTGGATTCGTGGTATTTCTTCTATGACCAATACCAATAAAGGTCCGTTGATTTTGGTAGATGGTATTGAACGCGATTTCAAACAATTAGACCCGGAAGATATTGAGTCTGTTACGGTTTTGAAAGATGCGGCTTCTACAGCTGTTTATGGTGTACGTGGTGGTAATGGGGTAATTCTTATAACGACGAAGCCTGGAGTCGTGAGTGAACCCAAATTCTCTGTTGATTATTATGAAGGTTTTACTCGTTTGACTCGAGTACCGGATCTGGTAGATGGTTTTGAATATATGGATGCTGTGAATGAAGCATATAAGAACACATTTGGTGCACCTTATTATTCAGAACAATATATTACAAATACCAAGATGGCAAATGGTGTTATTCCTAATACCAGCAATGACCGTACGGTTAATAAATATCTCTACCCGAATGTGGACTGGATGAAAGAGTTGTATAAAGATTATGGGCGTAATCGTCGTGCTAATTTGAATGTTCGTGGTGGTGCTCCTAATGCTTCTTATTATATTTCACTTTCTTACTATGATGAATCTGGTTTGACCAAAACAGATACTAAGCAACCTTACAATACAGAGATCTCTTATAATCGTTATAACTTTTTGACAAATATTAGTTTGAAAGCAACTAAGAAAACTACACTTGATGTGGGAGTAAATGGTTGGTTTTCAAGTGGAAATTATCCGGCAGTTAAATTGGACGATATTTTCAAAAGAGCTATGATGATTAATCCAGTAATCTATCCGGTGGAATATCCTGATGGAAGTAACCCAGGATTTAGTGCATATCAGCGTGAGTTTGATAGTCCATATGTAACACTGACACGTAGGGGGTATCAGACTGAATATAAAACACAAATTAATTCTAATTTAAAAATATCACAAGATCTTGACTTTTGGAATTGGAGTAAAGGCCTTAAAGTACATGCTTTGATGGCATTTGATGTTCGTGCTGAACAATGGTTGAACTACAACGTAGATGACAGTACCTGGAAACCGGCAGGAAGAAAGAATGGAGATGTGTGGGTTGATGATGATAATCTTTATGATGAAGCTGGTAACCTGATTTTGCAAGAAGAATATAAAGGTAATTCAACTGTTAATTTTGGAAGAGAAAAGAAAGTATATCGTACATTTTATGCAGAAGCAGCTTTGAATTATAACCGTGTATTTGCTGGTTTACATAGTGTAACGGGACTTGTCTTATTCAATATGCGTGATTATCGCGATGCTAATGAAGATACATTAATCAAATCATTACCTTATAAGCAGATGAGTATTTCCTCTCGTATTGCTTATTCTTATAATGATCGTTATTTTATAGAAGGTAATATTGGTTACACAGGGTCCGAGAATTTCTCACCGGGCAATCGTTTTGGATTTTTTCCTGCCGGTGCTATAGGTTGGGTACCTTCTAATGAGGCTTTTTGGGAACCAATTGCAAGGTACATTCCTTTTTTAAAGTTCCGTTATTCACATGGTTTAGTAGGTAGTGATAGTTTGGGCGATACTCGTTTTGGTTTTGAGACAGAGATATCCGGTAAAGGCGGCTATAGTAACTCTTGGGGGCAAGGTGGTATTGGTATTACTAAATATGGTTATCAAGCTCGTTGGTGTACAATTCTTAAACAAGATTTGGGTATTGAAGTTAATTTCCTGAATAATGATTTAGCTTTTGTATTTGATTTATTTAAAGAACGTCGTGATAAAATCTTTGTATCACGCAATAACTTACCGTTATATGCCGGCTTTGCCGTAGGAGCTTCAGGTAATGTAGGTATAGTGGAAAATAAAGGTTTTGAAGCATCATTTGAATATAATCATCAATTTGGTAAAGATTGGATCGTTTCTTTACGTGGTAATTTTACCATGAATCAGGATGAGATCATCGAAAATGCAGAACCAGCACCTGCTTATCCATGGTTAGAGAAGAGAGGTACAAATGTACTTGCACGTTTTGGATATATTGCCGAAGGATTGTATGAAAGTGAAGCAGAGATAAAAGAGAGAAATATAACTCAGTTTGGAGAAACCTATCCCGGACAATTGGTTAAACCAGGTGATATTAAGTATAAGGATTTAAATGGTGATGGCCATATCGATGAATATGATATGTGTAAGATTGGTCGCGGTGATGTACCTAAATATTATTATGGATTTGGTGGTGATTTCCGTTATAAGAATGTAGGTATAGGTATTTTATTTCAAGGAACAGCAGGTGCTGATCGTGTAATGGATGGTTCTGGTATTCGTCCATTTACAAGTTCTACCGGAGGTGGTACTCTGTATTCCAATATAACGGATCGTTGGAGTGCGGATAATCCTTCCAATGATGATGTATTCTATCCACGTTTAGCGTGGTCTTCTGCTGACCCTTCTAATATCAATAATTTCCAGACCAGTACATGGTGGCAGAAAGATATGAGTTTTTTACGTCTGAAACAATTTACCGTATCTTATTATTTCCCTAAGTCATGGTCAAAAAAGAGTTTTTTGAATGGTGGGCGGTTTTATGTTATGGGGTCTAATGTCTTTACGTTTAGTAAGTTCAAATTATGGGATCCGGAGTTGAATACGAATAATGGTATTTCTTATCCGAATGTATCTTCATATACTATTGGAGTTGCTATTAATCTTTAATAAAACTACAGAATTCAATTAATTTTTTATTATGAAGAAAATTGTAAAAAGTATATTTGCAGCCGCGCTGTCCATGATGGTCTGCACGTCTTGTGAGAGTTATTTTGACAGTGTACCTTCCAATGTTATTTCTTTGGACGCTGTTTTCTCAAATAGGGGATTAGCATTGCAGTGGCTATCCAATACTTATTCTTATTTGCCGGATGAAACCAGCCAGAATTATACGGGTGGAGATGACGAGACAAAAGGTATTTGGACACCTGCCTGTTTGGAAGCCAAACTACCTTGGGATCAGTGTAATTCTAATCATGTTATTTTGGGCACATTATATCCTTCTACAGGTTATGTAGAAAACATGTGGAAATCTTATTATAAAGGTATTCAAAAAGCAAATATCTATATGGCTAATATTGACCGTTGTACAGCAATGGAGGAGTATGAACGGGTATGGTCGAAAGCTGAAGCACGTGCTTTACGTAGTATCTATTATTATAATCTATTTAAATTGTATGGTCCTTTTGTAATCATTGGAGATGAAGTCTTTGATGTTGAAGGAGATGTAGATGCTATGATGCGTGAACGTAGTTCTGTAGATGAGTGTGTGGATTACATGGTAGGTGAATTTGATGCTATTTTAGCAGAGGGTAAACTAAAGTCTCATTTTGGTGACGATGGAGGTATGAATCCACAATTTGCCGGTAATGTTACGAAAGAAGCGGTTGAAGCGATTCGTTCGGAACTTTTGTTTTATGCCGCCAGTCCTCTATTTAACGGTGATCCTTATTACAAGAATCTTACAAATGTAGACGGAAAACACCTTTTCCCTCAGACTTATAGTGAAGAAAAATGGCGAAAAGCAAAGGAAGCCGCCGAGTGTTTTATAAAAAATAATTCTGGTTTTCAGTTGCTTTATTTAGATAAAAAAGGTGCTATAGCATCGGATGTAGCTTCTTCATGTCCCTATACTTCAGTAACACAGGCGCCACTTGGAAGGACTGAAAACACAGAAATGATTTTCTTTAGAACAGGTGGTGATTGGAATATTTATTATACAATGACCCCTAAACATAGTGGTATTACAAATGCTAATTCAGGTGGTGGCGCTTTAGCAGCTCCTTTACAGATGGTAGATTTATATTTTACGGAAAATGGACTCGACATTGATAAAGATCCAGACTATTTTACGTATAAAGATGAGGATTTGACTGCAACTGGTGCTGCCGCTAAAATGACCAGCCAGAATGTTGCTCAAAACCCATTTTCTAAAGTGGTTTATTTCAGACCGGATTCAAAGCATAGAATTATGAAACAGTTTTATAACCGTGAACCTCGTTTTTATGCCGCTTTTACTTTTCAAAATCGTAGATGGGATTTAGATGATAAGTTAGTCTATTATACAGACTTTTCGTTGAATGGAAATTCTGGTCAAGCGAAGAATGGACATGACTATCCAAGATCTGGAGTGTTGGTTCGTAAAAAAAGAACAAATGTTTCAGGTGTAAATTATTACGTTTATATCCGTTTGTCAGAAATTTATTTGAATTATGCAGAGGCATGCTGTGAACTAGGAGATGTTGGTACAGCCATTAATTATGTGAATAAAATTCGTTTGAGAGCCGGTATTCCTGAATATAAGGGGACATTAGCAGAAGATATGACTCCAAAAGATAAACGTGGTTTTGACAGGATTATTTTAGATTCATATGATAAAGAGTTTGTAAAAAAAGTAGTTTACCGCGAACGTCTGCTCGAGTTAGCTTATGAAAACCATCATTACTTCGATGTGCGTCGTTGGGGTGTAGGCGGTATGGAACAAGGTGACGGTTGGGTTTATCCATCTTGGCATAGAGGTGGCGAAGGTGGCGATATGGTTGGCTTTGATGTGACTATTGATATGGCTTCAGATGATGCCGAAAACCCATTACTTTTTTACAAACGTAAGGTTTGGGAAACTCGTATCTACTCGAAACGTATGAGTTTATTCCCTATTCCTCAAACTGAGATAAATAGAAATAACAAGATTGTACAGAATACAGGCTGGGAAAGTGAAATGTAATTAGCTCCTTTTTTATAAAACTCATATTGAAGTTTCTTGTAAATGCATTTACGCGTTTACTTTTCAAAGGAATCGGAGAGCATGTCGTAAAACTCGATTGGTCTTTATAGCTTAATGGCATAATTTGGATTTATGGCATGCTCTCTTTTTGTATCAAAAATTATAGTTAAAGTTAGAAAATGAAGAAGAGGTATATTGTTATTGCATTGTTTTTAGGTATTGTTTTTTCTGCATTAGCGGCTTTAAAAAAGCAGCCGGTGGATTATGTTAATCCATTGGTTGGTACGGATTCTAAGTTTGAGTTATCAAACGGGAATACGTATCCGGCTGTTGCAATGCCTTGGGGTATGAATTTCTGGACTCCTCAAACAGGTAAGATGGGAGAAGGGTGGACGTATTCGTATTCGTCTGATAAAATTCGCGGGTTCAAGCAAACGCATCAACCCAGTCCCTGGATTAATGACTATGGACAGTTTTCATTGATGCCGATTACGGGAAAACCTGTTTTTGATCAGGATGCCAGAGCCAGTTGGTTTAATCACAAATCAGAGATAGCCAAACCTTATTATTATCGTGCCTATTTATCTGATTACGATGTTGTGACGGAGATTGTTCCAACAGAACGGGCTGCGATGTTCCGGTTTACTTTTCCTGAGAGTGAGAATTCATATGTGGTTGTTGATGCATTTGATAACGGATCGTATGTAAAGGTAATACCGGAAGAAAATAAGATTATCGGATATACTACAAGAAACAGTGGTGGAGTCCCGGCTAATTTTAAAAATTATTTTGTTATCGTGTTTGACAAACCGTTCTCTTATAAAGCTGTAGTCGGAAGTAATGAAATTCGTAAAAACGAATTGGAAGCCAAGGAAAATCATGCCGGAGCTATTATCGGATTTACAACAAAAAACGGAGAAATGGTAAAGGCACGCGTGGCTTCATCGTTTATCAGTTTTGATCAGGCCGAATTAAATCTGAAAGAACTGGGAACTCTTTCGTTGGAGCAGTTGCAGGAAAAAGGAAAAGAACGTTGGAATGAAGTATTGGGGAAGGTAGAAGTAGAGTCCGATGATGAGAATCGTTTACGTACATTCTATTCATGTTTATATCGTTCTGTTTTATTTCCTCGTATGTTCCATGAGATTGATGTAAAAGGAAATGTTGTGCATTATAGTCCGCACAATGGGAAAGTGCTTCCAGGCTATATGTTCACTGATACAGGTTTCTGGGATACATTCCGCTGTTTGCTTCCATTTATCAATCTGGTTTACCCTTCTATGGGCGCACAGATGCAGGAAGGTTTTTTGAATGCTTACTTAGAGAGTGGTTTCTTTCCCGAGTGGGCGAGTCCGGGACACCGGGATTGTATGGTCGGTAATAACTCTGCATCGGTTGTGGCAGATGCTTATCTGAAGAATATTATTAAAAAAGATGCAGAAAAAATGTATGAAGGCTTGCTACATGGAGCTAACAATACACATCCTTCTGTAAATTCGTCCGGACGTTTGGGGTATAAGGAGTATAATGAACTGGGATATGTTCCTTATAATATCAATCAAAGTGCTGCCCGTACGCTTGAATATGCTTATAATGATTGGTGTATCTATCAGATGGGTAAGAAGCTGAATCGTCCGTCAGAAGAATTGGAACTGTACAAAAAACGTAGCTTGAATTATAAGAATCTCTTCAATAAACCTTTCAACTTAATGAGTGGTCGTGAGGCGAATGGCAATTTCCAACCCAATTTTGAACCGGTGAAATGGTGGGATGCTTTTACTGAAGGTAATAGCTGGCATTACTCCTGGTCTGTTTTTCATGATATCCAAGGATTAATAGGTTTGATGGGTGGAGAAAAAGCATTTGTCAATATGCTTGATTCTGTATTTATCATGCCTCCTACATTCGGAGCTAACTCGGATACACGTGGAAGTCTGGTACATGAGATGCGTGAAATGCAAGTGATTGATATGGGGCAATATGCACATGGTAACCAGCCTATTCAACATATGATTTATCTATATGATTATGCGGGCGAACCATGGAAAACACAATACTGGATCAGGGAGGTGCTGACCCGTTTGTACACACCGGCTCCCGATGGATACTGTGGAGATGAAGATAATGGTCAGACATCAGCCTGGTATGTATTCTCTGCATTGGGATTCTATCCCGTTTGTCCGGCAACAGATCAGTATGTAGTGGGTGCCCCGCTCTTTAAGAAAGCAGTCATTCATCTGGAGAATGGAAAGAAGATTCGTATTTCGGCTCCTGAAAACAATGATGAAAACCGCTATATACAGGAGATGAAATACAATGGTAAAAACTATACTAAGAACTTTTTGAACCACTCTTTACTGCTTAACGGTGCAGATATTCAATATCGTATGAGTGATAAACCTAATAAGAAACGTGGTGTCAATATAGCTGATTATCCTTATTCATTGTCAAATGAAAAATAATTAATATTATGAAGAAGATACTATTATCGGCTTCTTTTCTTTTGGTTACAGGATATATGTTTGCCTCAGGTTTAATTTCGGGGCAGACATATAGACTCTCTTTAGGAGAAAAAGTCTTGACTGTGGAAAATGCTTCACTAAATGATAAAGCCAATGTGGTAACTTGGTTGGAAACTAATGTCAATGCTCAGCGGTGGGTACTCATTTCTAGTACAGATAATGGAGTGCAATGGACAAATGCATATAGTGGTAAATATCTTTCTTGCAATGGATCTGTGGTATCAGGTGCGAAAATCTGCCAAGCTATATCCACTGAATCTGCTACTTGGGAGGTGATTCCAGTTGAAGAACAGGATGGCTTGTATTATATAACTCAGTCCGGGCTTTTTATGGAAGCTGCTGATTTTAATTCTGATGGTGGGAGCATCAGATTGAGTACTAAAAAAACAGGAGTGGCAGCAGAGCGACAGATGTGGAAACTTGAAGCGGTAGAAGCGCAGCCTAATTATCTGACGGAGACAATTCGTGATGAGATGATGAAAGGATGGAAAAATAGTTATTATAACGATTCGCAAGGAAGAATAGGTGAAGGTGGTTTTTGGGGAGATGCGGAGATGTTTGAAATAGTGCTGGATGCTTATGAAACGACAGGAGATATACAGTACAAAACGATGTTTGATAAATTACATGCAGACTTTATAAAGCGGCAAGGGAGCAATTGGGAATCTAACGATTTTAATGATGATATTGCCTGGATTGTAATAGCAAGTGTACGTGGTTATTTAATGACAGGGACCAAGAGTTATTTGGATGTAGCGAAATCCAATTTTGATATGATGTATGAAAGAGCAGCTGTTCTTCCTCACGACATGCTTATTTGGAATGCAGTAGAGAATGCTTATGGAACCAATTCTTGTATAAATGGTCCGGCTGAAGTAGCTGCATGTTATTTAGCAATTGCCACCGGAGATGAAAGTTATTATGAAAAGGCTCGGAAAACGTATGCAGCACAACGCGAATATTTATATAAGCCCTCTACCGGTCAGGTATATGATAGTTTTACATGGCACAAAAATGTACCAGCAAATTATAATACATGGGCATCAACTTATAATCAGGGAACTTTCCTGGGAGCAGCTATAATGTTATATAATCATTATGGCGATGAACAATATAAAGAGGATGCTAAGATGATAATGAAGTACACTCGTGAACGGATGTGTAATGAATTTGGAATCATCAATGTTTGTCAGGGAGTAGTAAATGGAGATGGAAGTCTTGTTGGTGATTTACCTGGATTTAAAGGAATCTTGATGCGTTATGTACGTCGTTTTATGGTTGATCTTTATCAGCCTGATTGTACTGAATGGATAGCTGCAAATGCTTTTCAGGCTTATAATAATAGAAATTCAGACGGGGTTTCTTGTACAGCCTGGCTAACGAAGACGGTGGAGGAATATACTACAGGTATTCCTTTTACAAACTATAATAAAGATCCGTTTGGCCCTTCTACAGCGGTATCTGCTGCATTCAATTCGTATATAGGTAATAAAACGGTACGTAAGGATGCTTTTGCTGGTGTTGAAGCGGAGAATTTCGATTATTTGAGGGGGATTTATCTTCAACCTGCTGATGGTACAATTGTTACTCCTGCTATGGGAGGAAATTTGTCGGAGAAAGCCTATACCGGATATCATAATGTTGATTTTGGATCTTATTATGCAAAAAGTATTGAGTTTAAAGTATTGCCACAAAGACCGTCTTGTAAAATAGAGGTTCGTTTAGATAATCCTGATGGCGAATTATTAGGTACAGTAACTTTACCCGATAAGCAAGAATGGCAGACTGTTTCGATGGAATTGTCTAAACCTCTGGATGGAATACATAATATTTATTTGAAATATACAAGAGGTACAGGTACAGCTAAACTGTTACTTGATAATTTTCGTTTTAAACAAGAAGGATATACACCACAAGACATTACTGATAATGGTGGCATTATCACCACTTCTATACAATCAGAAACAAAGTTGACAGCTGCTGATGCTGTGATTGATAATAAAATTACGACCGGACTTATCGGAACAATATCCGGTGATGCATGGATTCAATATCAATCACCTTATCCGGTGTTTTTAAAAGGCTATCTATTGGTAGCAGCGGAGGGAATACAAGAAGGAGATCCAAAATCATGGAAACTGCAAGCTTCCGAGGATGGAAAGAAGTGGACTGACATAGACGTGCAGAATAATCAACTTTTCGAAGCACGTTATCAGAAGAAGCAATATGATACTCAGGTAGCGAAAACCTATACCTATTTTCGTTTATTTGTTTCAGAAAGGCAGGGTAGCAGCGACCGATTTCAGTTGGCAGAATGGCAATTGTTCGGAACGGCTTTGGCCGGTAATTGCATTACTACGGATGGTGGTATACTTTCTGCACAGCATTTAGAGGGTATAGAAAAGTTGATTGACAAAGATGATACTTCTATATATCAAGTAAATAGTTCTGATTTGTGGTTAGAGTATAAAGCTGAATCTACGTATATTCCGTCATTTTATAGTATTACTACAGCAGATGCTCCGAATAGCGATCCTAAAGCATGGATATTGTATGCTTCTAAGGATGGTGAAGCATGGGTCGAGATAGATCAAAGGAATGACCAACAGTTTCCTTATAGAGGATCTACTTATACATATTCTCTGACCACCCTTCCTTCAGCAGTGGAATCTGGATATACTTATTTTAAATTACATATTACAGATAATAATGGTGCAACGGATACTCGTCTGGCCGAATGGCAGGTGATAGGGGAATATGTACCAATTACTTTCTATAATGATGTTACTGCGAATGGTGGTGAATGGACTTCTTCATTCAATGAAAGTATGAATTCCAATGAGTTGAAAAAGCTGGCGGATAATGATGGAAATACATTTTATACGTTTGGAGGGAATGCTTTTCCGTGGGTGCAATATAAATCATCTACAGAGGTTAAGCTGACAGGTTTTGCGTTAGTGTCTGCAGATGATCCAGGTAAAGATCCTGTTGTAGTTAGGGTTGAATATAAGGATGAAGGAGACACTGAGTTTAGAAGAGCATTTAGGGGAGAAGTGACATTCACAAAACGGAACGAACGTATTTATACTGTAACTCGTCCCGTTTCCGGACAATATTTTCGTTTAATGATTGAGGCTGTTGCAGATGGAGGAAGTGAAGCTAAATTGGCAGAATTTGAGTTGTATGGTAATGGTATTCTTACTAATGATCTGACTATCGGAGGAATAATGACTGCCCAATATGAAAGCGCGAACAGTGTAGAAGCTTCTGATAAGTTGATTGACAAAACAGAGAGTACCAAATATTGTGCGGATTTTCCTTTATCTTCATGGATTTGCTGTGAAGTACCGGAACCGGTTAAAGTGAATATGTACAGTCTTACTTCAGGAAATGATGCAGAAGGACGTGATCCAAGTGCATGGACGTTGGAGGCTTCAAACAATGGAGAAGATTGGACGGTTATTGATATTCGTACAAACCAGTCATTTAGTGATCGTAAAATTACCCAATATTATGCTTGTAATCCGGAAGAGCAACCGTATTCTTACTTTCGTTTAAACGTAACAGAAAATCAGGGTGATAGCCAACTTCAGTTGTCTGAGTGGCAATTATTGTTTGTAGACAAAAAAAATGTGGGAATAGAACCCGGATTATCAATTGATGCTTTTGCTAAGATCCGCTTGACTGATGATAAGTTGTATGTAGATATCCTCGAAGCAGCACAAGTACAAGTCTATGATCTTTCAGGAATATTAATGCTGAATGAAGATGTGCAGTCAGGTGCTTCTGCTATATCAGTAAGTCATCTGGATAAAGGTATGTATATTGTACGTATGCAACTCTCAAATCGTACCATTTCTCAGAAAATTATAAAATAATTGTAATCTGTAAATAAATATCCTAATTGTAACAAAATACTAAGTATTATGAGAAAACATTTTATGGGTATGATAGTAGGAGGGGTGCTTTTGCCCTCTCTTACAATCATGGCTCAAACCGGAAAAGAATGGGATGATGTGACAATCACCCAGATAAATAAAGAAACTGCACATACACTTTCGATCCCCTATGGTAGTGAGGAAGATGTACAAAATTATGTAATGGAGGAATCTCCCTTCTTTCTATCCTTAAACGGAACCTGGAAATTCAAATGGGTACCGGATCCCTCTCAGAAACCGGCTGATTTTTATAGTCCCTCTTATGATGTAAGTGGTTGGGACGATATAGAAGTACCTTCTGTGTGGCAGGTGTATGGGGTACGACATAATAAGAATTGGGACAAGCCGTTGTACGTCAATACTGGTTACCCTTTCACTTACAACGCAACCACCTACAGTGTAATGGCAGATCGTCCTTCGGATTGGACCTATAACAATAATATGAAGAATCCGGTAGGTAGTTATCGCAAAGAGTTTATTTTACCCGCCGGTTGGAATGAACGGAATGTCTATGTTCGTTTCAATGGTGCCGGACATGGATACTACTTATGGATCAATGGTAAGTATGTAGGTTATTCTGAAGATTCCTATTTGCCTTCGGAATTTGATATTACTCCTTATCTTCAGGAAGGAAAAAATGTAATTGCTGCACAACTATACCGCTTCACCAGTGGTTCTTTCCTTGAATGTCAGGACTATTGGCGGCTTACCGGTATTCATCGGGATGCATTCTTGTGGTCGGCCCCTAAAACTCAGATACGGGATTATTTCTTTTCAACAGATTTAGATGATAGTTATACGGATGCGAAAGCTCGTATCGAAGTAGATTTGAAAGGTACAAAGTTATCTCAGGGGAGTCTGGAAATTAAGATTATGGATAAAGGACAGGTCGTAACACAGGTAACTCAGAATATCCCTTCAATCCGTAAATATGTGTTGTATACAGATGTTGTTAACCCGAAAAAATGGAGTGCAGAATCACCTTATTTATATGACTTGGTTTTGACTCTGAAAGATGGAGATAAAACGGTTGACATTCGTGGTGGTAAAGTTGGTTTCCGGGAAGTCGGTATTCGCAAGGATGGTGCATTACTGATTAATGGACAGCGTATGGTGTTTCATGGAGTAAATCGTCATGATCACAGCGAAATTAACGGACGTACTGTTTCTAAAGAAGAGATGGAAAATGATATAAAGATGATGAAGCGGTTGAATATCAATGCTGTTCGTACCTCTCATTATCCCAATAATCCGTATTTCTATGATCTATGTGATAAATATGGGCTTTATGTATTGGCCGAAGCTAATGTAGAATGCCATGGAAATATGGGACTCTCTCATGTTGAGCAGTTTAAGAAACCAATGGTTGAACGTTCGGAAAATCATGTGAAATGGTTAAGAAATCATGTCTCTATTTTCATGTGGTCTTATGGTAACGAATCTGGAAATGGAAATAATTTTGAGTCTGTAGAGAAAGCAATTAAAAACTTAGATAAAACCCGTCTGACACATTATGAGGGCAATAGCCAGTGGAGTGATGTGACCAGTACAATGTATGCCAACTATGATCATATTAAGAATATAGGCGTAGAACGTGAAAATCAATATAAGAATGGACAGACCCCCAAACCGCATATTCAGTGTGAAAGTAGTCATGCTATGGGAAATTCGATGGGGAATGTTCGTGACCTGTTTGATTTGTATGAACACTATCCTGCATTAACCGGTGAATTTATCTGGGATTGGAAAGACCAGGGACTGAAAATGGACATTCCGGGTAAGGTCGGAGAAACTTATTGGGCATACGGTGGTGATTTTGGTGACAAACCCAATGATGGTAACTTTTGTACAAACGGAGTGATTTTCTCCGATTACTCAATTTCTGCCAAATCATATAATACAAAGAAAATTTATCAGCCCATTGAGTTCTCGTTGAAAGAAGATAATAAGACATTTGTTTTAAAGAGTAAACTTACCTTCGAGACTATCGATTATCTGAATGTTACTTATTCGGTATTGGAAGATGGTAAAGTGATTAAGACAGGAACAATTGGAGATGCCGTTATTCCTGCCGGAGAGACAATGGAAGTAGCGATTGATGCATTGCCAAAAGATATAAAAGAAGATGCGGAGTACTTTATTCGTTTTAGTGCAACTCAAAAAGAGGCTACTTGGTGGGCAGAAGCCGGTTATGAAGTTGCTTCCGAACAAATTCAACTGAAAGATGCTCGGAAATCTCCCTATCAGGTTCCTGAAAAAGGAAATTTGAAAGTAGAGCAGAATGCGAAGTCTATTACGGTGACAGGGGCTAATTTTAAAGCTACTTTTTCTGTGACTGAGGGAACTCTGGAAAGTTATGTCTTGAATGGGAAATCTATTATTTGCGAACCTCTGAAATTGAATGTGTTCCGTGCACCCACTGACAATGATAAGACACACACTGCCGATTGGGATAAAATGGGACTGAGGAATCTTAGAGTGAAAGCCGGTACATGGACAGTTAAAGAATCCGATACCAGAAATACTGTTGATTTGAGTGTTACAAACGTATATACGGCTACACTGCCTTACACGTTTACTACACAAACTGCATTCAAAGTAATGGACGATGGTACTATTTTCGTTAGCTCAGTTATTGATCCTGCTGTAAAAAATGTGGTTCTTCCTAAAGTTGGTTATGTCTTGGAGATGCCCGAAGGCTTTGAAAACTTTACATGGTTTGGACGTGGTCCGTGGGATAGTTACCTGGATCGTAAGGAGGCTTGCTTTGAAGGTGTTTATAACAGTACGGTCAATGAACAGTGGACCGGATTTGTTTTGCCCCAGGAGATGGGTAATAAAGAGGAAGTTCGTTGGATGAGTATGACTGATGCGGAAGGTACAGGTGTTCTATTTATTGCTCCCGATAAAATGGCTGCTTCAGTAGCCCATTGGCGTGCCGGTGATATGTATGTGAATCGTGATAACCGGGTGAAACATCCTTATCAGATGAATTTCAGAAAGAATACTGTGGTATGTCTGGATGCCCGGAATCGTGCTTTGGGGAATGCAAGTTGTGGCCCGGATGTAAGGGAGGCATACGAATTGAAAGCCGATAATACTATTTTTAATTTCATTATTTCACCAATAGCAGAAGAAAAGACAAACGATCAGCTTTCAGAGAAAGCCAGAATCTCAAGTCCGGTTTGTTCGCCGGTGAAGATAGAGAAAGATGCTAAAGGTAGTATTATTTTATCGACTACCACTACGGGAGCTACCATCTATTACAGTGTGAATGAGGGTGAGTTCCAACTTTACAAGCAACCGGTTGCTATGCTCCAAGGAGGAACAATTAAGGCGTATTGTACTCAGACAGGATATTTTGACAGTATGACCACTTCAGCCGATATTAATCTTTTTGTTGACAAGTCTTTATGGAAAGTTGTAAGTTGTTCCAGTCAGCAAGGTGGGGGCGAGAAGGTTGAGAATGCGATTGATGGAGATGAATCAACCATTTGGCATACTCAATATGGAAGCAACGAGCCCGAACCTCCTCATGAGATTGTGGTAGATATGGCCCAAACATATCGCGTGGAAGAATTCATCTATCAAGGAAGGAAAGACGGCTCAAACGGACGTATTAAGGAGTATGAAATCTATTTTAGTAATAACCCAGATGTATGGGGTGCTCCGGCTGCATCAGGAGCGTTCTCTGATACTCCGGATCCTCAGCATGTGAAGATTACCACCAAACCCTCAGCACGTTATTTCAAACTAATAGCTAAGTCGGAAGTCAATAACAAAGCATGGGCGGCAGTTGCAGAATTAGGAATTGAGGCATCTGCTGTTGTTGATGATTCGGAAGAGAATTGTGAGGTGTTACTTCCGGGGCAGTACTATATAAAAGATGTCGTTTCCGGATTGTATTTACAGCTCAAACATGATACCGGTAGTAATTACGAAGGAGAATTTTGTATCAATCCCTTAGATAAAAATAATGAGGCTTTTATTTTCAATATAGCCAAAGTAAATGGTTTTACTTCTTTTTATAATCTGAAGGTGGATGGCAAATATATGAATAAGGGCGAAGGTAGCTGGCGATGTGGCATAGGCACAGAGACTGCTAATAAAGATGGTTGGGTACAGATGGAAACGCAGGATGATTGTACATTTAAAATGCGTGGCATGTGGCAGACGTCTAAGTATTTTAACCTGGATAAACATGTAAAAGGTTCATATATCTATGCTGATAAGGCGGAAGGCGCCATTTGGGAATTAGAGAAACTGGGTGGAGTGAGTATTATTCCGGTAGCGTCAGCTACCGGAATATCTGTGTCTCCGTCTGTTTCTACCGGTGAGGTGGTGATACGTACTCCGGGAAAAGCGGCCATTAAGGTGATGGATATGGGAGGTTGTATACTGGCCAATTATCAATCGGAAGGTGAATTAACTGTTGCAATGAATTATTCCAATGGAATGTATCTGGTGGGGGTTACTGCCGATCAGATGCCCCGTGTCGCTACTTATAAAGTTATGCTATGTAAATAAATAAGTGACTGTTAACCATATTATTAATTAATCTATTATTGAGAAATGAAAAAATTACTATTTGCTTTATTTCTGATAGTCCTGTCTTTATCGGTCAACGGAAAAGACATACGAATTCTGGCTATCGGGAATAGTTTCTCTGAAGATGCAGTAGAGCAATATTTGTATGAGCTCGCTCTCGAAGGAGGTGATAATCTGATTATTGGAAATGCGTATCGCGGGGGACAAGGATTGGAGTCCCACTGGAATGTAGTTGTTGCTGATAAGGCAGATTTTGAATACAGAAAAGTGGTTGGTGGAGAGAAAACCAATAATCGTAAAACACTGAAAGAATGTGTGACGGATGAACCGTGGGATTACATTACTTTTCAGCAGGTAAGCCAGGACTCCGGAAGACCGGATACCTATGAGCCTTATTTGGGTGATTTATTGGATTATGTAAAAGAACATGCCACCAACGCGAATGTAAAGTTTGGATTACACCAAACCTGGGCATATGCAAAAAACTCTACACATGGTGGTTTTGCCAATTATGGGAAAGACCAGATGACTATGTACAAAGCGATTGTGGATGCGGTTAATAAAGCTAAGGAGGCTCATGCCGATTTTAGTTTTATAGTACCTTCCGGTACTGCTATTCAGAACGGACGTACAAGTTTTATCGGTGATAATTTTAATCGTGACGGTTATCATCTGGACTATGGAATAGGGCGTTATACTGCAGCCTGTACGTGGCTCGAGAAGATAACAGGGCAGACTCCTATTGGCAAGAAATATATTCCGTCGGGTGTAAATGAAGTAGTAGCTATGGTTGCACAACATGCAGCACATGCGGCAGTAGAAACACCTGATGCAGTGACAAGTTTGGAAAATATTGGTTATGACGGTGACAATACATCTGTACCGGCCAAGCCGATAAATGTAAACTTTGGTTCTGTTTATGGAGCTGGAGGCTGGAATAATATTACTCCTTCTAATAAGTCCGTTTTCGGCTTGAAGGATATGGATGGTAGTGATACACAAATAGTAACTATTTTAGATGATGAATTCAACGGAACAAATGGAGAAGGAGTCCAACAAACTACTACCTCCTTGAATATGCCTGTTGATGTTGCTAAAAGTTGTGTATGGGCATATGCTCAAGGTAATTTTGAGAATAAACCTCAACAACCTACGGGCGGCTTCTTATTCTTCCATCTAAATAAGAATCTTGTTTATGATTTCTGCATCTTCGGTTCACGTAAAGGATCTACTGATAACCGGGAGACTGCATACACATTGACTGGTGAAAATACCCGGAGAGGTTATTTGAATACGGCAAGTAATGGTACTAATACCGTGACGATAAAAGGAGTGCGTCCTAATGCAAACGGTGAGATCAGACTTACAGTCGCTCCGGGCGAAAATAATAATAATCCGAATAAGTTCTATTATATCAATGCCTTACAGATGGTTGCGAGAAATGCAGCTGAAGGCGATCTGATCGATGAAATTTCTGATGCCCGTGATTTGCTCAAAATGGATCCGAATACAAATTATGTATTGACAGCGGATATTGATCTTACAGGGGTTACATTGGGAGAGTGTGTTCTGGATAGTTATTATGGAACTCTGGATGGACAAGGACACATTCTCTCTGGATTGACAATTGATAAAATCAACTCCGGTGAAGTTGGGTTGTTCAGACATTTAAGAGGTGGGACAATCAAAAATTTAGGTATTGAGAAGGCCTCTGTATTGGGTAATGCTAATGTTGGTATTTTAGCCGGACAGAGCCACGGTGGAATAATTGAAAACTGCTATGTAGCTAACAGTACGATTGCCGGTCGTGATCATGTTGGTTCGCTCATTGGACAGATGGAAGGGAACAATGGAACTGGTAGCCAAATTAAGAATTGTTATTCTACTGCCAATGTTTATTCTCGTGAAAATCAGGGAGGTGGTCTTGTAGGTACATCAACAGCTGGAGCCGGTAGTATTTTGAATTGTTATTTTGCCGGTCGTGTAGAAGTTTCAAGTCAGAGAATCGGAGGTATTTTAGCTCTTCAGGATAACGACGATCTGCTTACCATTACGAACTGTACCAATCTGGCTGCTCAGTTAGTATGTGGCCAGATTTACCGTATCGCCAGTGTTAAAGCAGATAAGTCTGCACTGACAAATAACTATGCATTGAGCATCTTACCTGCTCCGAATGGAACCGATTTGGAAAAGGGCATAGATGTAACAGCAGAACGCGCCAAAGAGAAAGCTTTCTATTCTGATGATTTGAAATGGGTGTTTGATGATGCTACCTGGAAATGGGTAGATGGTATTTATCCGGTTCTTGCCTGGCAGAAAGAGGCTGAAACCACAACTCCTTTGGTTTTCTTAAGCCAGTCTGCACCTGTGTTAGCATTGAAAAAGGGGGATAACATCGATTTGAGTAAATATTATACTTCCGGTAATGGGGGGACACTTGTTTATTCCTGTACAAATAATAAAATAAAATTAGAAGGAAGTATTGTTTCAGTTGCCGAAAGTGTGGAAATTACAGATTTGGAGACCGTTGCCATATCTGCTTCCGTGGCAGGCTTCAAAGCTGTTGAACTGTCTCTTTCTCTGGCTCCTGAAATAATTCCGATTGCTACTGCCGAAGATTTTATTTCAAGAATAAATGCTGCTACAAATGCTAGCTTTAAACTGACTGCTGACCTGGATTTCGCTAACGTTTCGTTCAATGGAATTGAGAACTTCTCAGGACAACTGGACGGTAATGGACATATTATAAAGAATCTGAACATTCAGCGTACCGGTGACGGAAAATTAGGTCTGTTCTTATCAACCAATGGTGCCGTGATTAAGAATTTAGGTATTGAAAATTCAACTATCGGTACAAAGGATAATAAACATATCGGTGGTTTCATTGGAGAAATGAACGGAGGAAATATTACCGGATGTTATGTTGGCAACAGCCGTATTGTTGGACAAGATCATGTGGGTGCTTTGGTGGGTCAGTTGAAGTCCGGAGCTTTGATGAGTGATTGCTATTCAACAGCATATGTACAAACAACTGGTTGGCAGGCAGGTGGACTGGTTGGCTCTATTGATAATGCTACTATCGACAAAAGTTATTTCTCAGGTGTACTTGCCGGTAACTGGAATAGAACCGGTGGTATTGCAGGTCTGAAAAATGGTGGAGATGAAACCCATAACTTTGTGAAGAACTGTGCCAATCTTGCTTCGTATATAATTGGTGCTGATGCTCCTAAACGTATCATGGGCGATGGTGGAGTGAAGGTAGAGAATAGCTATTCTTTGGCTTCTACCCGCATTGGTAAAAATGTGGCTGAAGCTGCCTCTGTTATTTGTGCAGATGCTACGGATCAGAATGGGGCTGATATGACTTTGCAACAGGCCAGAATGGCTTCTTTCTATACAGAAACACTGAAGTGGGATATGGAGAATACATGGAGTGTTCCGGTAGATGGTGAATCTTATCCGGTGTTGAAATGGCAATTAGAAAGAGGTGATAAGATTCCGACCGGACTTTATGCCGGAACAGATATCCAACCGGTCCGGATTGCCGAAAGATTGTATTTTGCAACAGACACTTACAGTCTGCCTCAATTTGTATCCACTAATGGTCTGACACTTACTTTCCAATCTGATAATACGGATGTCATTACAATTGAAGACTTGACTTTGACCCCTGTAGCCTTCGGTTCAGCTGCTGTGACAATGGAAATGGCTACAGGTACGAATGATAAGTTTACTGTCAATACTGTTGTCTATAATTGTAAAGTGGTTCCAGCAGAAGGTGCGGTTGAGATAGCAACTGCAGATGATTTGCTGATGCTTAATACCATTTCTGATCGTGATTATGTGTTGGTGAATGATATTGATATGACAGGCATTACTTTCAATGGTTTATGTTCGGAGACAACCCCGTTCACCGGTACATTTGATGGTCAGGATCATGTTGTCAAAGGGTTGAAAATCAATAACTCCGGTACGAGTGTTATGGGACTTTTCAGAAAAGTAAAGAATGCTACAATTAAAAATCTGGGTATTATTGATGCAGCTATTGTTGGTGGTGATGATACTGGTATTCTGGCAGGTATAGCCGAAGGCGGTAAAATAGAACATTGTTATGTGAACAATAGTACAGTTGAAGGTGGTGACCGTGTTTCTGCCATTGCTGCCCGTATATTGTCCGGTGCTGTTATTGAAAATTGTTATGTGGCAAACGGCAGTGTCAAAGCGAGAACTCACCAGGCTGGTGGTATTTCTGCGGCTTCTTTTGACGGTGGAGCTACAATTCGCAATTGCTATTTTGAAGGAACAATCACAAGTCAGTATGGACATGTTGGTGCTATGCTCGGATTGATGGACCGTGATGGAGATGTGACGATTGAAAACTGTTTGAATCTGGCAAGTTCTATTGCCGGCGGACATCGCTATCGTATCTGTAATTGGGGTGGTAGAGAGGCAATGGCTCATTTCACTAACAACTATTCTATTAGTACAACTGTATCTGTAGGTGGCAACTGGGAGAATATGGATGATAGAATCGGAACAAATCTTCCGGATGATGCCGATGCCAAATCATTGAAATTCTATGCGGAAACATTGAAGTGGGATTTTGACAATGTCTGGACTGTTGAGGATGGAGTTAGTTATCCTGTATTCAAGAAAAATGCCATAAAGATTGCTACTGCTGATGAATTTATTGAGAAGATAAATGCAGATGCAACTGGTAATTTTGTATTAACAGCCGATTTGGACTTTGCAGATGTGGTATTTAACGGCATCGAAAATTTCGCCGGTGTATTGAACGGTGATGGGCATATCATTAAAAATCTGAATATTCAGCGTGAAGGCGAAGGCAAGTTAGGTCTATTCCTATCAACCCAAGATGCTGAGATCAGGAATGTAGGTATTGAAAACTCTGTTATCGGTACTGCCAAGAATAAACACATTGGTGCTTTTGTTGGCGAAATGAATGGTGGAAGTATGGTAGAATGCTATGTTGGTAACACTCGTATTGTGGGACAGGATCATGTTGGTGCATTGGTAGGCCAGTTGAGTGCAGGAGCTCTGATGAGTAATTGCTATTCAACAGCTTATGTACAGACAACCGGATGGCAGGCAGGTGGTCTTGTTGGTTCTATTAATAAAGCTACGGTTGATAAGAGCTACTTCTCCGGAGTAGTTGTTGGACGCTATAACAGAACCGGCGGGGTTGTTGGTTTGAAAAACGGTGGAGATGATACTGATACTTTTGTGAAGAATAGTGTTAATATGGCTTCTTATATTGTTGGTAATGATTCTCCGAAGCGTATTATGGGGGATGCTGGCATTAAATTAGAAAACAACTATTCTTTGGTTTCTGCTAAGGTAGGTAAAGCGGTTGAAAGCGCTGTAGTGGTTACTTGTGACAATGCTACAGATCAAAATGGAGCTGATATGACCTTAGAACAAGCCAAGACTGCTTCATTCTATACTGAAACATTGCAATGGGATATGACAGACACTTGGACAATACCTGCTGTCGGCGCTTATCCTATATTGAAATGGCAACTAAACAGAGAAGACAAGTTGAAGTGGAATGTTTATGAGGGTATTGATGTGCTGTCTGAGCAAACTACAAAAACGATATTCCTGTCAAAAGAAGCTTATGATTTAAGCCGTTTTGTAGCCAGCAATGGTTTGGCGTTAAGTTATCATACGAAAGCTACGAACATAACAATTGAAGGAAGTCTTCTGACACCGAAAGCAACTTCAGGATCGACTGTTGTAACTGTAAGTGCAGGTGATGCAGCCAAGGCTGATTTTGCCGAAGTATCTGTTACGTTGAATTGTAAGATGATTGCTGAAACAGGAGTTATCGAAATCACTACGCCCGATGACTTATTGATAGTAAATGCTTTTGCCGGTCGTGATTTCATTCTGATGAATGATATTGATATGACAGGAGTTGCTTTCACTGGTTTGTGTTCTGAAGCCAATCCGTTTACAGGAACGTTTGATGGTGCTAAACACAGTATCAAAGGATTGAACTTCAATGAAGCAAATACTTCTGCTATGGGTTTGTTCAGAAAAATAAAAGGAGCTACCATAAAGAATGTATATCTTGAAGAGGTGAACTTTACAGGTAATGAGAATGTAGGTGGTATTACCGGTATGGCCGAAGGCGGAAAGATCGAGCTTTGTTGTGTGAAAAACAGCTATATTGAAGGTCGTGACCGCGTAGCAGCTATTGCCGCCTGGATTGGTGGAGGTGTAGTCATTGAAAATTGTTATGCAGCAAATAGTGAGGTTAAGGCAAGAGAACATCAGGCTGGTGGCATTGCAGGTGCTTCTTTAGAAGGTGGTGCTACTATCCGTAATTGTTATTTTGAGGGAACTCTTGAAAATAAATACGGACATATGGGTGCTATGCTTGGATTGATAGACCGGGATGCTGATGTTACTATAGCAAACTGTCTGAACCTGGCAAGTTCTATTACGTCAGAGAGCGGAAATCCTTATCGTATCTGTAGTTGGGGCGGTCATGCTTCAAATGCCCGTTTTACGAACAATTACTCCATTAGTGCTACTACCGGTTGCAAAGAAGATGCAGATGACAGAAATGGTACAACTTTGACGAATGATACGGATGCAAAATCTGCACAGTTCTATACCACAACGCTTGGTTGGGATTTCAACGCCGTATGGCAAATAACCGAAGGTGAAAGTTATCCTGTATTTAGAGCTAAACCAGTTGGTGTAACTACTGAAGTATCATCAGATGTTATAACTATTTACTCAATAGAAGGTGGCATTGAAGTCATTGCACCACGAGCTCAACGGGTAAATATCTACTCTGCGGACGGAAGTCTGGTACGTTCTGTTATGTTGAATGAAGGACATAATGCAATAACCGGAATCGCAACTGGCTTATATATTGTAAACAATGTGAAAGTTGTTGTGAAATAATCAAAGTAAATAACTAACCCTTTTTAAAGAGAATCCGGATGTGATGAAATTCACTCATCCGTCCGGATTCTTATGTTTAATGCAATGAATACATTATTACGAAATTTTTCTTTTTTGTTGTCACTGCTCTGTGTTTCCATGTCACAGGCAGCGCAACTTCCTATTATTTTGGAGGCCGAAAATGCCCGCTTGTTTGGTGATTTAAAGGTCGAAGGAGTTTCCGGATTTTCAGGGAATAAATATGTGCATGATTTTCATATAAATTCTGATTCTTACTTTTTGTATGAAAATGTAGAAGTAGATCAGGCCGGAACATATGAGTTTAAAGTGTTTTCTACCGGTACAGCTCGTCCCTTCTATATCAAAGTAAATGATTATAACCGGATTGTTTTACGTACAAAGGATTCGCCGGACTGGAACGCACCTCCTACTGCTGTAGCTTCTACCTATATTTATTTGGATGCAGGTGTTAATATAATAAAGATAGGAACGGAATTTGAAAACGGACCTAATGTGGATAAGTTTGAAATTCATTCCACTTCCAATAAAATAGAGAAACCGGAAAAGGTGACTGTTGCTTTTCCTTATGACTTTACGGATGAGGCTGAGATTACAGCAGAACATACGAATAAGACTTTGGTTTATTTGACAGATAATAATGAAAATACTTTTTATGAAGTAACAGGCGTAGATAAAGCGACTGTTACGGTAGATTGTAAAGAAGATAAGGTTTTGACGGGGATGCTGCTCTATGCTGGCAGGGGAGTTGATGTAACCAAATGGAAAGTTGAATATTCAAAAGACGGTCAGACCTGGAGAGAGTTCAGACCTTCATCTACCCGGATGATAGGAATGGGAGATATAGCTTTGTTTTCATACAACCGTTCTGTCACGAGCAATACATATAGTGCACGGTATTACCGCTTGACGGCTACCGGAACTAATAAAATACGGATAGCTGAATGGCAATTGTTTGGTTATGCATTTGATACGGAAGGTGGAAAACCATATTTTCCGGCAGATGTGACAGAAGGTTTAAATCCGGAGAAACAAGTTACCGGTTATCCGGAAGGAGAGGGGAACGAAGGAATCAGAAAATTGTTTGATAAGCAATTAACAACTAAATACTGTGTCTTAGGTACAAGCTTTTATGTACAGTGTGTACTGGACAGAGCCTATAAGTTTAATTCATATACTGTAATTGCTGCAAATGATGCACCCGAGCGTGACCCTAAGTTATGGAGTCTTAGTGGTTATAACCCTGAAGAAGGATGGATTGAATTAGATGAACAGAGAGATTTTAATTTTCCCGGGCGTTATACAACAATGAAATTTCAGATAGATTCTGATAAAGAATTTACTGCTTTTATGCTGGAAGTTTCAAGTATACATTCCGGTGATAGGGTACAATTGGCCAGCTTAAAGGTTTACGGAGAGCCTACGGGAGGCCCTGCGGTAGCTCCGGAAGTACCCTCTAATCCTTCTTCCGATCCGAAAGAACGTGCTTCAGAGTTAGTTCGCCTGATGACAAAAAGTGAAAAGCTGTCATACGTCGGAGGAGTAGACTGGATGTATACAAAAGCTGTTCCCCGTTTGGGTATTCCGCAGATGAAAATGTCTGATGGACCTCAGGGAGTAGGTACCTGGGGAAATTCCACAGCTTATCCTTGTGGTATTTGCCTGGCAGCTACCTGGAATGAAGATCTGGCTCATGCATATGGAGAGGCTTTGGCTTCTGATTGTCGTTCTCGTGGCGTAAATGTATTATTAGGACCGGCAGTTAACATTCATCGTGCCCCTATGTGCGGTCGTAATTTTGAGTATATGGGCGAAGATCCCTATCTGACCTCCCGTACAGCAGTAGGGTATATCAAAGGCTTGCAAGAAAATAGAGTCATGGCTGTTATTAAACATTTTACCGCTAATTTTCAGGAATATGACAGAAACTATATAAGCTCGGATATTGATGAAAGAACGCTGAATGAAATTTATTTTCCGGCTTTTAAAGCTGCAGTGCAGGAGGCCAAAGTAGGGAGTGTGATGAGTAGTTATAACCTTTTGAATGGTACATGGACTACACACCATCCCTGGTTGCTTCGCACCGTTTTGCGCGACCAATGGGGATTTGATGGTATTTTGATGTCCGACTGGGGCTCTACCCATTATTGTTTGCCTGCTGCACAAGGTGGGCTGGATTTGGAAATGGCCGGTGGAGAGAGAATGAACCCTGATAGTTTACGCTATTTTATCAACCGGAAAGATTTAGATATGAGTGTGGTTGATGAAAAAGTGCAGCATATACTCCAAACGATGATAAAGTTCGGATTTATGGATAACGAACCGTCGGGCTCTGATGTTGCAGAAGACAATCCGGCTTCTGTAGAAACTGCTTTGAAAGTGGCTCGTGAAGGTATTGTACTTTTAAAGAATGAAGAAAATATTTTACCATTAAAAGCAGATAAGATAAAGAAAGTTGCTGTGGTAGGTCAGAATGCGCTGCGTTATCTCACAGGAGGTGGTAGCGGACGGGTAACTCCCATTCGTTATGTCAGTTTCTATGAAGGTATCAAAGCCGTAGCTGCACAAAAGGGTATTGAAGTGAAATATGTAGATGAATATGATCATCTGGATGATAATGTGTATGTATCGTCCGGTTCTGACGATCATGGTTTCAAAGGAGAGTATTTCAATAATAATAATCTGACAGGAACTCCGGTTGCTACAAAAACAGATGCAAATATAAATTTCAATTTCCAAAACGGCACAGGAGTTGAAGGTGTCGGAACTTCTAATTATAGTATACGTTGGACAGCGGAATTACGTCCGGCTGAGGATGGAGAATATATCTTCCATCTTGGTGGTGATGATGGTTTCCGTCTGTACATTGATAATAAGAAAGTGATCGATGATTGGAACCCCGGGCAAGAAAGATATAGTACTTACCAAATGAAGTTGTCTGCCGGAAAAACATACAATGTTAAAGTTGAATATTATCAGGGTACGGGGGCAGCTGTTATTGATTTTTATTGGACTAAAGTAGGTGGCGAAGATTATTTCCAGGCAAGCCTGAATAATGCAGATGTAGTGATTGCTTGTTTCGGACATGACTCCGGAAGTGAAGCAGAAGCAGGAGATCGTACTTTTGCGTTACCTTCCAAACAAAAAGAATTGATAACAAAAGTTTTATCAAAAACAACCACTCCTGTTATTGGTGTAGTTACGGCTGGTGGCAATGTAGAGATGCAGTCCTGGGTACGTCGTTTGAATGGATTATTGTGGGCATGGTATGCCGGTCAGGAGGGAGGAACAGCCTTGGGAGAAATTCTGTTTGGTGACGTGAATCCGTCTGGAAAATTACCGGTAACATTTGAAAAACGCTGGGCCGATAATCCTACTTATAATAGCTATTATGATTCGGATAATGATAAACATGTTGAATTTACCGAAGGAGTATTTATGGGGTATCGTGGCTATGATAAGTCCGGCAAAGCTGTACAATATCCATTTGGGTATGGGCTTTCCTACACGACATTCAATCTGTCTCAGATGACAGTGGAACCTGCTGCAGGGGCCGATGCTATTCTGAAGGTTGTGTGCGAGTTGAAAAATACGGGTAATGTTGCCGGCGCACAGGTTGTACAGTTGTATGTAGGAAAGAATGGAGAGAGTAAGGTAGAACGTCCTTTGAAAGAATTGAAAGCTTTCAAAAAGGTATATCTGAAGCCCGGTGAGTCACAGAAGGTTGTATTTAATTTATCCGACGATGCTTTTTCATATTATGATGTAGATAAAACCTCTTTCGTCCTGGATGAAGGCAATTATAATATCAGTATCGGTTTTTCTTCTGATGAATTACCTTTAAAAGAAGAAGTGACGGTAAAACATACAACAGGTATTGGGTCAATTGTTACTGCTGATAAAGTTTACCTGCTTCCCACAGTAGTGGAAGCAGGCAGCCCTGTAACAATCTGTTCCGGTATTGTTTCCAAAGTGGATGTTTACAACACTTCCGGGATATTAAAAGCCAGTTTTCATTACACAGACCATATTCCTACTATTGGGCTTTCCCAGGGGATGTACCTTGTTCAGATGTGCGAGGGTGAAAAGAGTGTAAATGGCAAATTCATTGTGAAATAATTGAATAGAAATGAGCTGAACTCACCACAGAGTAACACAGAGTTCCACAGAGTAGTATTTATCTAATGAAACGCGGATTAACTCAGATGAACACAGATTAAAAGGCTGTAGCTCTTTATCATACATTTGTTTCCCTTTGTGAAAATCTGCGTTTATTTGCGTTTCAATAAAGATTTAAACTCTGTGGAACTCTGTGTTACTCTGTGGTGAAAGCCATACAGAAATGAATCTAATGAACCAATTATAGTGTTATTAAACTTTGTAAATTTAAAAGTAAAATGTTATGAAAAAACTACTATTTTTATTGTTAAGTTTATTTTCTCTGACTGCTTTTGCGGAAGAGTTTTCCAAAGTCTATGTAGTCGGAGCAGCCTTTGATTGTGGTTGGACTGCTGAGAAGGCTTATCTGATGGATAATGAAGGGAACGGTATCTTTACGTGGACCGGTAAGATGAAGCGAAATGATTTTAAATTTTTATTGAAAACCAATCCGAACGATATTTGGATTGACTGTTTGAATGCTGAAGTTGCAAACGAAGCTGTTGTGATAGGTAAAGAGCATAAAATCAGACACGTTGAGAACTCTCGGGTTACGAATGATGACTATAAGTTCATAATGAACGATGAAGGCTCTTTTAAGATAACTGTGGATACTAAAAAGATGACGATGGTTATAGCTCCGGATGATTTGATTTCAGTTTCAGGTTTAGACGGAAAAGGCAAAAGAATCGTCAACATTTACGCATGTAGCGGGAAAACTGGTGATTCGGAAAGTGCTTATAAATTGTTGCTTAGTAAAGATGAAATCAAAAATAACAAGAGTAATAAGTGGTGTTACAAAGGAGATAATCCCTGGGTAATTTTCTCTTTACCGGCTATCTACTCCATTAATAAATTCGGCTTCCGGGATGGAAGAACATTGGAAACGGGGAATGAGGTTTGTAATATTCCCGAATATAAAGTGTATGTCAGCACTATCGGTACCAATGAGGGCGACTGGACAGAGGTTATTCATGAAACGAATGTAGGTGATCAGGATACTAAGGTAAAGCGTATCGCTCCTGTAGAAGCACGTTATATTAAGTTTGTACCGGTAAGAGATGCAAAAGATCAATATGTACGTATCTATGGGGTAGATATTTATGGCTCATATGTTCGTCCGTTGAATGAAGAAATTGTTAGTACCGGAAAATCGATAGTAGATTATCACAATAGCTGGAGTAATCGGGAAACACCGGCCAATATTCTGGATGGAAACTATGAAGCTACAGAAGGGCAAGATGCTAATAACCCGTGGGCTTTTGCGAAAAAAGCAGATGTGAACGGTTGGGTTGTAATTGATTTGGAAAAAGAGTATGAGATTAGCAAGTTTGCTCTGATTGATAGTGAAGAGTGGCTGACCGGATATAAAGTATATGCTTGTAGTTTTGCCGGAACAGATGAAGATTGGGAACTGGTATTTGACGGTACTTTTGATACTTCGCTGGTACGCAAGGAAGGAGTACCCGAAAAGACGTTTACAAGTCGTTTCCTGAAGTTGGAAATTCCGGCGGAGTACCAAAAAGGGTTGGCTCGTATCCGCGAATTTGAAGTATATGGAAAACCTGCCACTCAGCCGGGTATTATGACCGGTAATGCTGATTTGAAAGCAGCTTATGAACTGGCTTTGTGGACTGTCAATATCAATACGACTCAGAATGGCATATTGAATGCGGGTGCCCGTTATGATGGTAACTGGACGCGTGACCTTGCTATAAATGTATGGAATGGATTCCCTTTACTACAACCTGCCATATCCAAGAATTCACTACTTCATCTGTTGGAAAAGAATGAGCAGGAAACTATTGGTGCGGAATATTGGGATAAAATTATTTGGGTAAAGGGTGCTTATATGTATTACCTGATGACTGGTGATAAAGCATTTTTGAGTCAGATATTGAAGAGCGGTGTGAATACGATTCATCAACTGGAAGATATGAAACGTGATAATAATCCGGTATTCGATTCACAATATGGTTTGTTTACCGGCCCTTCGGTATTTAATGACGGAATAGCCGGGTACGAAGAGCCTGTATGGGCCGGTGATGATAAGGGAGGAGCTGTTGTGAGCCATCCTGCACATAACAAAATTAAGTGTCTGAGTACCAATTGTATTTATTATGAAGCATATCGTCTGTTATCGCATATTGCAACTGTGTTGGGAGAAGAAGAGACTGCTTCAGAGATGAAGAAGAAAGCCGAAGATCTGAAGGCAAGTATCCGTACTAATCTGTTTGATGAAGAAACCGGTAAATTCAATTACCTGATAGATCAAAATGGAGATTTACATCCGTTCCAGGAAGGATTAGGTAATGCATTTGCAATCTTATTTGACATTGTATCGCCAGCGGAGGCTGAGAGAATAATATCTCAGATACAGGTTACCAAATTTGGATTGCCTTCTATATATCCACATTTCAAACGTTTCAATGATGCTAAACCGGGACGTCACAATATGATGATCTGGCCGTTTGTGAATGCTTTCTATGCTGATGCCTGTGCAAAAACCGGTAGTTACGAAAGATTCACATCCGAACTATTCAATCTGGCAGATCTTGGTTTGAACAAGGGTGGTAATGATTTCTGGGAAATTTATGATCCGAAGGACGGACATCCGGATGGGGGATGGCAGACCGGTGGTCATTGGGGCGGCCTTCAACATCAGACCTGGTCGGCAACAGGCTTCCTGCGTATGGTCTGGTATGGTATGGCAGGCATGCGTTTTGATGATGGAAAGTTAAGTTTTAAACCGTTCTTACCGAAAGAAGTTAAATCGTTGGAACTAACCCGTTTGAACTATGGAAATATGAAACTTTCCATCAAACTGGAAGGAGAAGGAAGCAAGATTAAGGAATTTAAGCTTAATGGTGTCGTAATGGATACTCCTGAGATTCCTCAGAATCTGGTAGGAGAACAAACCGTGAGTATCGTTCTGGAGAAGGGAGGTAATGTCGGGATTTCACAGTTAAGCCGGGATAATGATTTTTTTACGTTAACTCCCAATGAAGGGAGGATTATGGTGCAATTAAAAAATGATTATCGGGCAGATATGGTTACACTATTTGATCTTTCCGGAAAGTTATTGGCATCCAAAAAGAATATTAACGGACTTAATTATATAGGAAGTAATCTTAGCAAAGGAGTGTATACTGTAACACTGAAGTGTGAAAAGGAAATTTATTCACAAAAAGTAATGGTCCCTTAAAGCGGTTGTTGATAAAGTTTTAAAAATATCTAAATGGTTTTCACAAGTTTAACAGATAAGTCTGTTAAACTTGTGAAACTTTTATTCTTTAAATATATAATCATATAAAATATGAAAAAAATAACACTGGTAGTATTATTGTGCTGTGTTGGATGGCTGTTTGCATCAAGGGCAGCTGATCCGGTAACAAGCACGGAGGGTGTATTAAAACAAGCGGTTTACATTGATTTTGGCAAGAATAACGAACTGGATGGAAATATAACGGAAGGCCCGGATAAAAACGGGCATTATTGGAATAATACTGTTGAAACAGAATACGGAAAAAAGTTAGACTTGGTGAATGGTACAAATGAAAGTACCGGATTCGTTATGGAAATCACGAAAAAGTTTTCAGCCAATGGCATTCGTAACGGAGGTTTGCTTGAACCGGATCAGGCATTATTGGGAGATTTGGCTGTTTCTACTGCTACACAAGATTATTTTTATGTCGAAGGGACAGGGGGCAATGGTAGTTTCCGTATTAAAAATCTGAATAAGAACCGGGCCTATAAATTTCATGTATTTGGTAGCCGCACCCAAACCGGAAGTGAAGAGCGTGTAGGGTACCTTTCTTTCACTGGTTCCACAGGTAGCCACGGTGCTTATCGTATGACGGGCAAGAGTATCGGAGCAAACGGAGAAAATCAGAATACAAATGATATTTATGTTACGGACTATATATTCCCCGATTTTAAAGGAGAAATTGATTTTCAGTTAGCAATAAAATCAGGAGGATTTGCGCATATTAATGCGATGAAAATAGAAGAGTATAGTGACATTGATCCGTTGGCAGTAAAGCAAAACTTCTATATTGACTTTGGGCGTAGTGACGGTACGAATGGGCACCATACAATTGGGGAAGATGTGAATAACCATTATTGGAATAATGCTTTTGAGAAAGATAATTTCGCAGTTAGTAAGGGTTCAATGCTGAAACTTATAAATTCTGCAAATGTACAAACAGAAGTAGAGATGAAACTGGAATCGGGCTTCCGTTCCAATGGACGACTGAATGGTGGATTGACCAATCCGGATGCTGCTCTTTTGGGTGATCTGGCCATTGAAACCGCTACAGAAGATTATATCTTTATTGAAAACGGAGGCACAGATATTCCGGGTATCATTGATTTCAGTAATCTAAATCCGAAATCAGGTTATCGTTTTCATGTTTTCGGATGTAGGGATACGGAAACAGACCGCATGGGGCTGTTTACATTCTCCGGTGAGAACAGCAGTACCGGTACTTATAAAATGGGGGGTAAAAATGCGGGTGGTAATGGTGTGAATCATACTACTGACCACGTTTATGTATCGGATGTAATTTATCCGGATGCAAACGGTAATATTCGCTTCAATATCGCTCTCTATGCAGATAAGTTTGCACATATCAATGCGATGAAAATAGAGGAGTGCACCAATGATCCTGTGATTAAAGCTACTTCTATCACTCTCAGTGGAGCGGATATTACAGAATCCGGGCAGACTTCTCAGATGACAGTTCAGATTCTGCCGGCAGGAGCTACTTATCCGGCTATTCAGTGGAGTGTGGACAATGAAACTGTTGCACGTATTGATAATCAGGGTATTGTATATCCTAAGACAAACGGGAAAATAAAGGTTACTGCTTCTATTGTATATGATGATAAAACTCTTTCTGATGAGCTCGAAATCAATATTAGCGGTCAACTGGGTAGTGCACATTTTGCAGGTACAGCTGTAGAAGAGGATGCCGAGATGCGCATGATTACCGATCTACAGGGAACAATAACCAATCTTTTTGAAATATATACATCTCTGAAAGGTACGGGTTCATTTAGTTTTTATCGTGATTTGGGTAACGGTAAAAAAATAGAGTACGGAGTTGGTGAGACAGAAGGCTCATTAATGGAAAATGGTAAACCGATTAAAACAGATCTTGCCGGACCGGTACGTATCAGTATTGATCTGACCGGCAATACGTATGAGATCTTACCCATCACTTCTTTAAATATAGTCGGTTCTTCTACTCCTACCGGCAATGATGTGCAAAAAGGATTGTCATTGGAATATAAAGGTAAAAGTATTTGGGGGGCACGTTTAACATTGAATGGTGGGGATCCCCGGTTTAACTTTGTTATAAATAAGGATGCAGCCAAGTGCCTGAAACGTATTAAAGGTACAAACCGGGTTGTGGAGCAGTCACAAGGTGAACAGTATGGAATACCACTCGAGGACATCCGTACTAATATGAATGGTGGTGAATTTTATGTAGAAGTCAATCTGAAAGATTACACATATACGGTAAGTTGTGGTGAAACCGAATCGCTGAAGATTTCTTATATGGGTTCTTCCGTTGCCAACGGATCGGGTACACCGGATATGCACGGGTATGCCTATATGTATACTCAGTTGCTAAAAAAACGTCATGAAGAAGGACGTGGATTAGATTGGAAAACTTCTAATATATCTATTGGAGGTAATACAACTGCCAACTTGCTGGACCGATGGGAACGTGATTTACTGAGCAATTGCAGCAGTTATGTGATTTATGGCCTTTCATTGGGGAATGAAGGTGTGCATGAGCGTGGAGAAGCTGCTTACAATAGTTACCGTGATGGGTTGCTACAAGCTATCAGGCAAGCAGAAGATGTGGGTATTGTTCCGATTATGGCTAATAATTACACGCGTGCCGATTACAATGAAAGTGATTATAATTATGTAAAGAAGCTGAATCTGCTGATTCATGAATGGGATTTGCCAAGTATAAATACACTCGGAGCCATTGATGATGGTCAGGGACGTTGGGCAAGCGGGTATGAAAATGATGCTTTCCATCCTAATGCTGCAGGACATCAGGAGTTTTGTTATGCTATGGTTCCTTCTCTGTTTGATGCACTGGAAGCTGGTAAGCCATTGCCGAAACGTGTGCAGGGAACGTCTTATGAATTGGGAAGAACAGTTACTTCCAGTCAGATTGAATGGACGCCCGAAGAAACGGTTCATCCGTTTACTGTTTCGTTTGATATCAACACCACAGGAACCGGCACAATTGCCTGGTTTGAAAATGAAAGTGGTAACGGATTCTTCAGAATAGCTTCAGACGGCAAATTGATTTACGAATCTCCGTTATGGGGAACCATTCGTTCTGCCACTGCGATTAATGGGGGTGACTGGAAACGTGTGACGCTCACTCATTATTACGCATGGGGGAATACAGTACTCTACATAAATGATGAAAAAGTAGGCGAATTGCCGGAAAAACTGGTACCGAAGAAATTCGTATTGGGTAGTAACCAGGCACCTGACCGGATTTTGTACCGTGAATTGTTCTTCTGGCGTTCCGGAATGAATGCAGAAGAAATAACCTGTGTAAATCAGGGAAAGATGATGAAATCAAGTCTTGAAATTTACGCACCTTTGGGTGGAGTCGAACCTTTGGTGAATCTGGCACAATCAACCAACAAGCTGAAACTCGTAAATGCAGGCTTTATGGTGGACCAGAAACTATACATCGATTTTGGGAAAAATGATGGTACCAATGGGGATATTACGGGAAAGGATGTGAATGGAAACTATTGGAATAATGCGGTGAAAACAAATGCCGGAACAGAATATACACTTGTGAATTCTTATAATCAGGCTACTGGTTGTCAGATGGTATTAACTACAAATTTCTTGTCCAACGGCATTCAAAACGGAGGGCTTTTAGCTCCGGCGGCTGAGTTGTTAGGTGATTTGGCTGTCAACACTGCCACTCAGGATTATTTCTTTATAGAGAAGAATAACGGAGTCGAAAAAGGAGGTATTGATTTCAGGAACTTAAAGACCGGTAAAGCTTATAAATTTTATGTCTTTGGGAGTCGTTATGACACCAGTGAACGAACAGGATTGTTAACGTTCACCGGAACCAATTCTTATCAGGGAACACATCAGATGGGGGGTAGTAATATTGCTGTCGGTGATGTAACCGGAAATGTGAAGAATCAGAATAATAGTACTATATTCGAGTCGGAAGCCATCTATCCGGATGCCAACGGAACGATTCATTTTGAATTGGCGCGTCATGTCGGAAGTTTTGCACACATCAATGCTATGAAAATAGAAGAGTATAGTGTGGCTTATGCAGAAGGAACTTCACCACTCATCAGCACTACCCCGGCTGATGGTACAGGAGTACGTGTAGCCAGAATTCATTCGGCCAGTGGAGGTTTCAATAATGAGGGGCCCGAAAATTTGTTGCTGGATAAGAATGTCGCGGGTAATGGCAATAAGAAATGGTGCTATAATAATGCAAATAACTTTGTTATAATTGAGTTATCCGATTACTATGATGTGGATAAATTTGTGATAGAAGATTGTAAAACCCGTGAACCGGGCAATCCCAATCTCTCTGAATATTATATTTATGTAAGCACTGCCGGAACTGCGGATGCTGATTGGAAAGAGGCCGTACATGAAATCAATCAGAGTGATATAATGTATAAAGTCAAGGAGATTGCTCCGACTAAAGCACGTTATATAAAATTAGTGCCAAAGATCAGTGGCAACACAGTCCGGATTTACGGATTTAAAATTTATGGACGCAAATCATTTGATTCTGTTTACAGCAATGGGTTAATTAGCGTGGGCAAACCGGTTATCATGCAACAAGATGCCTCCAGTGTTCAAAATGCTCCTGTTGCCCTGTTTGATGGTGAGTTGAAAGCTACTAATAGTAAGTGGACGGCTACTGATGGAGATAAATATGTTGTGGTCGATTTGGAAGATAACTACGCGATCTCTGGTTTTAAATTGTATGACGCAAAATCTGTTGACAGTAAAAGTGAAAATATCAATGGATATAAAGTTTCGGTAAGTCAGAATCTGGGAGACTGGAAGGTGATCACCGATGTAAATGATAAAGGAGATGAAAATATAAAAGAAGAAACTGTTTCACCGGCTGAAGTGGCACGCTATGTCAAGCTGGAAATTCCGGCAGATCGGATGGGAGCATCTAAAACATTGAATTTGTATGAATTCAGCATTTATGGAACATTAAATGTACAATCAGACGATGCTTCACTGAAAGTTCTTCAGGTAGAAGGAAAGATTCTGAATCCGGCTTTTGAAGCAGAACGTACTGTTTATCAGGTAAATGTTGCCAAAGAGGTGGAGACGGTGACTATTAAAGCCGAAGCGAGAAATCCGGAATGTAAACTGAGTGGAGATCTCGGAGAAAAGTCTTTGGTATTGGGTGAGAATAACTTTTTTATAACCGTAAAAACAGCTGATGATGCAGCCGGGAAAATTTATACGGTGAAAGTATATCGTGCTGAGAAGTCAACTATTGCCGGAATAGAATCATTGAGCCTTGAAGGGATTGATTTGGAACCGGCTTTCAGCCCCTCTACTCATTTGTATCGGATGGAAACGAAAAATGCAAAAGCCTTTATTTCTGCCAAATCTTCCAGCGAGTATGCAAAAATCAATGGTATCGGAGAGATTGCTTTATCTGATGGTCTGAACGAACTGAATATAGAGGTTGTTTCGGAAGACGGAAAAAACAAACAGACCTATACTGTTATGCTCTACAATACGGCGAACTTGCTGAGTGTAGCTTCTGCTGACGGTAAAGGCAAACGTATTGTCAATATTGACAGTTACAGCGGAATGACAGGGGCTCATGAAAATCCTTTCAGAATGCTGAGAGGCTGGAAAGTGAATCTAAGTGGTGACAATACAATGAAATGGTGTGATACCTCGGCTTCTCCTTATGCTATTTTCTCTCTGGCTGATATCTATACGATCAATCGCATTGAATTCCGTGATTGCAAAATGGTTGAATCCGGTTGGGCGAATGTGCCTGCATATTCTGTTTTTGTAAGTACTACTGACACGCTGGATGGGAGCTGGACTGAGATTATTAATGAAAGCGGTGTTGCATCTGTCAATGAGAAAGTGAAATCATTTGATCCGATAGATGCCCGTTTTGTAAAGTTCGTTCCTGTCAAGGGAGACAATGCCATTCGCATTTACGGGTTTGATATTTATGGTAAGTTTAAGGAAACGATTGACCGGAATGGCGTTATCAGTACTGGTAAGACCATCAAAAACTGTTCTGCCGGTACGAATGACATGTTGACTGCCGCCGATGCATTAGACGGACGTGAAGGCACTGTATGGGAGTTTTCTAAGAGAACAGCTACTTTAGAGATTGATCTGGAGAAGGCATATTCGATAGAAGGGTTTGTTTTGGCAGATTCGTTAGACCGTATCAGTGGATATAAAGTTGCAATCAGTGAAGATGGTACTTCCTGGAACGCTATTGTCGAAAAAACATTTGACGATGTGAATGAGAAAAGGAAGATGATTCTTTTGGAAAAACCAGTGGATGCTCGTTATGTACGATTGACAATTCCGGGTACCGCACAGACAGGAACTACTTGCATAAAAGAATTCGAGGTTTATAAATCGGGTTCACTGGTTGGAATTGAAGGGGTAAGCACAACAGACTCTGATGCTCTGCTTATTAGTCCGAATCCTGTTTCGAGAGGTACAGATATACGTTTGAGCGATAAAGGTATGGTCCGCTTTTATTCATTACAAGGAGTCTGTATTGCCGAATGTAATGTTGGCGACGATCTTCTGGCTCCGACTGATGATCTGGAGGTTGGTATGTATCTGGTCCGTTTGAATAATGGGAAGAATATAAAGACAGGGAAGTTAATTGTGAAATAGAACAATCAGGATACTATACAGTCCTATCGTATCAGATTCGTAGTGAATCAGGATGAGAAGAGATATGGCTGTATGGTATCTTATTTTTGATAAATCATTATGAAGAGATTGAATTTTGTTTTTTGTGGTGTGTTACTCCTTTTTTCAGGAGTTTTATCCTCATCAGCTTTTGCTCAAAAAATAAAGGTAGCCTGTATCGGCAATAGCATCACTGAAGGAGTAGGGGCCTCATCAGGTTCCGCCAATTATCCTTCTATACTGCAACATGACTTAGGTACGGCAAATTATGAAGTGAAAAACTTTGGAGCCAGCGGACGTACTTTAATGAAGAATGGAAAAGAGTTCGATAACACTGCTTCTTCTTATTGGGATCACGAACGTTATCAGAATGCTTTAAAGTACAATCCGGATATCGTTGTTATCAAACTGGGAACAAATGATGCAAAACATATTAATTGGGATAATATTAAAGGTGAATATGTGGGTGATTATATAGCGCTTGTAAATTCATTTAAAGCCCTTTCCAGCCAACCGAAAATTTATATCTGCTATCCTCTTCCTTTGTTCGGCCCGGATAATTGGATTAATGATGATAAGGTAATGACCGGGGATATGATGCCTATGATTGACCGGGTTGCAGAAGCTACCGGTGTCACTATTATAGATTGCCACTCTCCGTTTGAAGGGAAGGCTTATCTGACAGGTGATAAGATTCATCCGAATGACAATGGATATGTTCTTTTAGCCAATATTATTGCGCATAATATCGCTCCGGAGGCCGATATCCCGGCTCTTCCTGATGACCTGTTTTTACAGATTGCCGAATATGATAAGAGTGATTCGGGAATAACTAAAGAGACTTCTGTTGAAGGATTAGATATCACACCTCTATGGGACAATAATGCCAAAACTATTCTTGAAACACCTTTTTCGGATCAGCAGGAATATTGGTTCTCTGTAGAAATGCCTTGTCGGACCAGTCTGAAAGCCTATGCTATTACATCCGGTAAGGATGCATCCAATGCTCCGATATCCTGGAAGCTGGAAGCCCGTACGAAGGGAGGAGTTTCGTGGAGGACTGTCAACGAACAAAACGGCATCCTGTTTGGTGCCAATGAAACGAAGATCTTTGATGAGAATATGGGTACTGCTACGTATGATTGGTATCGCTTGTCCGTTACTGCTGTAAATGGTGGTAGCAGTTTGGCTATTGCAGAGCTTCAATTGTTTGGTTATGATAAACCATTGCGTAGCTCTTTGATGGTGGATAAGTCGAATAAAGGTACAATGAGTGCCCAGTTCAATACGAATACCAATGAAGGGTATACCAATTTAAGTGACGGTAATATTGGTACAAAATTCTGTACGACTATTTCTACGGGCAATAGTATCTGGATACAGTATGATTTACCCGAAGCAGTAAAGATCGGAGGTTACTCTTTGATTTCGGCTAATGATTCTCCTGATCGTGATCCTTCCGAATGGACCCTGTATGGTTCCGCAGATGGTAAAAAATGGGACAAACTGGATGCGAGAAAGAACCAATTGTTTCTGGGACGTTATACAATGTTGGAATATCCGGTTACATCCGGACAGGCATATAAAAGCTTTAAACTCAATGTGACAGGGAAAACCGGATTGTTTCAGCTTGCTGAGTGGCAATTGTTTAAAGCGTCGGATGGAGTAGGTATTGAAAATACTATTGTATCGGACTTTACGATTCGGACAGGTAACAGCCACTTGTTAATAGAATCTCATGCCACAGTTACAGGGTATTATGAGTTGTATTCCATCTCCGGGCAGTGTATAACCAAGGGAAAGGTAGAAACCGGAGCAACAGCAGGCATCGATTTGTTGCCGGGAACTTATCTGGTAACGTTGACTACCGGAGGACAAAAAGAAATCCGGAAAGTAATTGTCGGATATTAGAATATATTTCACCACAGAGGACACAGAGTAATTATCTTGATTTTAAAACAATTAAAACTCTGTGTCCTCTGTGTCCTCTGTGGTGAACCCCAAAAGCGTAATTAAAAGACTTTTTCCTGCTTCAACACATACAAATCAGCAAGTGCTCCTGTGATGGGCTGTTTGTCTGCATCCAGCATTACTATCCGGCCTTCTTCCACCTTATAATAAGATTTATCTCCTTCTTTGGAAGTCGTAGTCAATATATTGCCTTCTACTATGAAAGTACCTGCTTCATCAAATTCCGCATCTTTTCTTTCCTGGTAAATATATTTCTGTGTATACGTATGATCCTTGTTGAAAACCAAAGTAACATCTATCCCCGGACAGTCAGCTGCGGGAATTGTTCCTTTATACTCTCCAAAATAATCAAGTGAGGTTTCTGCATTGTGCATATCTGCTACCTGTGTAGTATCTGCACTCATACTGTCGGCATTGTTTGTTTTTTTACTGTTTGTACACCCTGTCATAATAAAAGCACAGAGTATTGCTGCAAAATAAAACTTCTTTCCCATACTGATTGTTATTTTTATTAAATGAACAACAAAGGTACAACTAAAAAGTTTAACTTTGCTCTAAACTAATATCAATCGTAAATCCTCATTTGTGATTTGTCAATTATCATTTATCAATCGTAAATCGTAAATTATTAAATCGTAAATCCTCCATTTATGCTTATACTTTTATCCTGCGCCAAAACCATGAGTGATGTTTCAAAAGTGAAAGTCCCTTTTACTACTATACCTTGTTTTCAGAAAGAAGCGGCAGAAATTGCTTTAGAGATGTCGCAGTTTTCTGTAGAAGAGTTAGAGCATTTGTTGCGTGTGAATCCTAAGATTGCTGTCGAGAATTACAAACGTTATCAGGCTTTTCATTCAGAGGATACTCGTGCGCTTCCGGCCCTGCTTGCCTATACAGGTATTGTTTTTAAGCGGTTGAATCCGAAAGATTTTTCAGAAGACGATTTTCGCTATGCACAGGAACATCTTCGGTTCACTTCATTTTGCTACGGTTTACTTCGTCCGTTAGATCTAATCCGTTTGTATCGTCTTGAAGGAGATGTAAGACTCCCTGAGCAAGGTGGTAAAACTCTGTTTTCTTATTGGCAGTCCCGGCTTACCGATTCATTTCTTAAAGAGATCAAAGCCACCGGAGGCGTGCTATGTAATCTGGCAAGTGATGAAATGCGTGGTTTGTTTGACTGGAAGCGTATAGAACAGGAAGTGACGATTGTTACCCCCGAATTTCATGTATGGAAGAATGGCAAACTTTCTACTATTGTAGTTTACACCAAAATGTCTCGTGGGGAGATGACACGTTTTATTCTGAAAAACCGGATAGAATCTCCGCAGGATTTGAAAGCTTTTCACTGGGAGGGATTTGAGTTTAATGAACGATTATCAAACGAAAAGAAATTAATATTCACTAATGGAGCAACAGAATAAGATGAGTGAAGTAGACAAAATGCGTAATGGGCAACTGGCTGATATGTCTGTGCCGGAAATGCAGGTACGTTTTGAGAAAGCTAAAAAGTTATTGGCCCGTATGCGTGGGTTGAGTACTTATGACGAGGAATATCGTCCCTTGCTCGAGGAACTGATACCGGATATCCCTGTTACATCTGTTATTTGCCCGCCTTTTCACTGTGATCACGGTGATGGTATCCGGCTGGGCGAATATGTATTTGTCAATGCTAACTGTACTTTTCTGGATGGTGGATATATAACGATCGGAGCCCATACATTGGTGGGCCCTTGTGTGCAGATTTATACCCCTCATCATCCGGTGGATTATATAGAACGGCGTGAACCGAAAGAATATGCTTATCCGGTCACGATCGGTAAAGATTGCTGGATTGGTGGTGGCGCTGTTATCTGTCCCGGAGTGACGATTGGAGATCGTTGTATCATTGGAGCAGGGAGTGTAGTAACTAAAGATATACCGGCTGATAGTGTTGCGGTGGGCAATCCGGCACGGGTTGTAAAGAAAGTAAAATAGCCGGGCAACTTATCAGATTGTAAGAAATAAGAGAGGTGAAAAGGTGATTTATTATCTTTCCATCTCTTTTTGTGTATATTAGTGCAATCTTTTGAGAAAATACTTCAATTTCTTCTATAAAAAAAGAGGTTAATTTGTAATCGTTAATCTATCATTAATATATAAAGACGAATGCAATGGGAAAGACACTACTTCTTTTTAAATCTCTTTTGATGAGCGTGTGCGCGCTCACACTGACCACTCAGGCACAAAGTTTATCTGATGTAACCAATATCAATGTAGACGAATGCTATATTTATGATTCATTTTTATCAGCGGACTGGGGAAATGAGTCCATGGCGCCCGGCAACGGAAGTACTGCGAATGATTATTGGGCTAAAAGTTGGATTACAGGAACCCGCAAGGTCTACAAGGGGGCAGAGGTGGCAAATATTGGTGGAACTGAACTTGAATATATAGTGAAACAAGTGCGCCCCGGAAATTATAATAGTTCTATCGGCATGCTGAATATGAAAAATTTATATAGAGCCGATGCATCGGAAGTATTTAGAGAATCTCATATAACCAGTAGTTTGATTTTACCGGAATTGCCCAGTGTCGGTAAGATGGCCCTGTTTCTGTTGAAACCTTATAAATCAGGCGTATCAGATGGCATTGCACTCGATAAAAAAAACGCGGATGGTTCCTGGACAGAGGTGATACAGGTGAAACACCCTTCGGCAGATGGCTGGGTCTATCTGCATTATATTAATAAAGAAGCTATTATCTCTCAGGTTCCGGTGACGTATCGGATTCGTTCTTATTCATATAACTCAAGAACCGCAGAAGGGTATGGCCCTATTTTGGGAGGCCTGATTGTTCAGAAATATCTGGAGAATGACAATTATACCAAACCGCTTACCCGGCCTTATTATCCGTTAGGAAATAACTCATCTACTTTGTCGAATGCCAAAAAACTGGTAGATACTTATACGGAAGCTGAATGGTTGGGATTAGTTCCCACACAAGCTCCCCGTAGTTTGCAGCATAGCCCGGCTTCTGTTAATAGTACGGATTGGACATGGGATCCCGCCCGGCCGGATCAAATAACCTGTAAGGCTACCGGTACTGTGTTTCCAAACAGTAATTATACGGTTTTATATGCCAATGCAGAGGTTATGACCGGAAAGATCATTAAAGTCCCGTATTATAAAACGTCCAAAGGCAACACCTATGTACAGGCTCAGATTGATTATGGAAAAACAGCTTTTATGACCAAGAACTTACCCATTTTGGGAGCCGCCTACCAACTGACAAAAGATGAAAAGTATGCCCGTTATGTGGCTTTGGCTTTAGACAAGTGGGCAAATGCGGTGCCTGATTTCTTTATGACCGAAGGTTGGAATAAAGACCGGATTGTGAATAAGAGTGACCTTTCGAAATATCAGAACGTACAACGTGCTTCGGATCATAACGGGTTGACTCATGAATTTCATGAGGGAGAACTACTATCGTTTGATCGTATTTATGAAAGTCAGGCGCTAAAGGAGCTTTCGGCAGAGAGAGGCTACGATGTACGCCGGCATATTGTTGATGATCTGTTCCTTAATATAGGATTATGGGTGATTGACCAGCCGATGTCTACTCATCAATCTACCAATCTGGTGGGACATATTGGTGTACTGATTCAGGTGGCTGCTATTATTGAAGACGAAGTAATGAAAGAAAAAATCATTGATTTTGTCGATCGTTATTATACGTTGTGTATTGCAAACAACTTCAAGCGTGACGGTATGTATCCTGAGTCCTTCTCTTACCACAGAGGATATGCCGATGAGAACTATGCAAACGTTAAGCTGTTGGAAGATTATTTCAGTATGTTTGAACCGAAAACTGACGCGATGCGCCGTATTGCTGCAAAATCCCTTACACGTAAGGAGTTTACTCAGCGTACGACGTTGGTTCATAAACAGGTTGGATTTCCGAATGGAGATATGGCTCCGTTTGATGATACCACGGCCGGATACAGTGATAAGCGAACTTCTACCAAATCTTATTTATTGCCGGCTTACTACCATGCCATGTTGGGAGCAGGTACGGGCGATCAGCAGATTCAATCGAATATCGGAGCGAATGATAAAGCCAATCATGTGGGCAATAGTGTGATGTCTATGACCCTTTATGCCAATGGAGAAGAGCAGATTGGTGATATCCGTTATTCCCGTCTTCCGGGACGCGATTATACGAATAGTGTGACGGCTCATAACCTGGTTGCCGTTGACGAAGAACTGACCCAGTATTTTACATCAGGCCGCCAGGTTCTTGGCAATAGTGGACACGTATTTACAAATGGTTACTTCACCTTGTTTGAACCGGGGCTCGACGGGGTGGCTGCAACAGAGGTTTATAGTAAAACGATCCGTCCGGGAAAAGTAGAACGTTATCAGCGTATTCATGTTTTGAATACGATTGATCCGTCTCGTCCTTATCTGCTCGACTTATTTGTGGTAAAGGGAGGAACGAAGCACGACTATCTGTTACACGGTTCTACACAGTATGATCAGACGACTGAAACCAGCCTGTCTATGACGAAAATTAACAGCCAATACCCACTTTTGCCAACCGGAGTAACCTATAAAGATCCGGTGGTAGAAGGTGATAAAACAAACTGGTATGGTGCTTTTCGTGAAATGTCAAAAGCGCAATCTCCCGGAGAATGGAACGTGACTTATGTACAGGATGCTTCCAGAGGTGTTAAGATTTTTGCTGTGGATGATGCCCGGTCTACGGTATATTTAGGTAAGTCGCCTAATTCCTATCGTCGTGCTACCGGAACAACGATGTATGAATATTGGCGTCCGGCTTTGGTGGAACGCCGCACCGGAAATAGCGGTATGCGTAGTTTGTTTACGCATGTGATGGAGGCGTATAATGGTGGTTCTAAGATTGTTTCGGTAAAACAAGTTCCGTTAAATCAAAATAGTGAAGAATATGTGGGAGTGTCTGTCACCTTTACCGATGGTCGTGAAGATGTGATTCTTGTGAATCTGAACAATGCACTGATTACAGGCGTTGATCCGGCTGAGAAGATATCAACAACCGATGGGCGCTATGCAATGGAAGGTAAGATAGCTGTTTTCTCAAAGAGTAAAGACGCAGAGAAGGCGAAGAGTATTTTGATTAACGGTTCCCGGTTATCCGTAGGAGAAGAATCGGTAGAAATAGAGAACTACAAATATTCCGGAACTATTACCTCTACTGTACGCAAGGAAGACGGCGCTTCCTGCAATGCTTTTGTTACCGATGCTATGATTCCTGCCGGTGATGAGTTAAAGGGGCGCTGGATGTCGGTTAAATTTGGATCTTATAAAGTGATTAACCCACCTTCGGGTGCTGTGAAAACGCAGGAAGATATGAATGAATTGTTTCAAATAGACCATGTAGAGCAGGTGGGCGGCCAAACTTATATTGTAACCGCCGAAGACCATTGCCTGAAGGTGGATGGTGTAATGGCTGAGGAGATAATGCGTCCGCAACGTCAGTTTGAAGGGGCTACGACATTTACAATCTTAAAGAGCCAGTCCGGCCTGTTTGGAGGAGGTACAGGATTGTCTGCCGTGCCCGCCGAGAAGAACGTACAAATCTGTCCGAATCCGGTAAAAGATGTCCTGCATGTGCGTGCCGATCAGGAAATTAAGCGTGTGATCATCTATTCACTGACCGGTTTTGCTGTGCGTGAACTTTTGTTTGCGGGACAAACAGAAGTTACTGTTCAGGCAATGGATCTGGCAGAGGGCAACTATATTGTGACAATTGAGTTACAGGATGGTTCTGTAAAAAATGAACGGCTGATGATTACGCGTTAGCTTCTTAATTAATAAGTTGTTATAAGAGGGCCAAAAGTAGAATTCGCTATTATTAAAACGCAGGTTAACGCTAATTTACGCAGATTTAATTTAATTTTTGCGTAACTTAGCGTTAATCTGCGTTTCTAAATTTATATATTAATAGCTTTCTCAGTTTTTTGACACCTTCTTGTTATTTATACTGTTTTTGAATAAGAGTAGTCGTATGTTATATGATTAAATCTTCTGCAAAACCTTGCATATGATTGTAAATCTTGCTAATATTGCATGTAGACTTCTCTGGTGAGTTGAATATAAACAGACTCTTATAATCTATTTTTATCATATCATAGAACTATGACTAACCAAAATCTGATAGCGCAATGCAATGAGGCAGTCATTCATTTTGCGGACGAATGTATAAAATGGCAGGAACAAATAGAAGTACTTTCTTCTACTATGGACGAATCTCTTGCAGTTCCATTGGGAAAGAAACTGTGTGCTTTGTCTGCATCCCGGGAAGAAATGGATATTTACCGTCGGATGTTTGCTGCCAACGAAGAGTGTAGTCCTATGAATGTCGGAGAGATATGCAGAAAATACATTAATGATTATAATAGTGATAAGAATCACAAAAAATATCATAATATGTATCGGAAAAAAGACGCTCGCGAAGTAAGAACAAGAAGGTTGAATCAGATTCTGATAGCTCCGGATATAGAGACACCCGAACAAAAACGAGAAGCCTGGACTTTGTATAATTATTCGCCTTTATTTAGGTTGGTATTTACGCAAATACTGGATAATGCTGTTAAATATAGTATGCCAAACACTACTATTGATATGCAGATGGAAGTGCATGATGAATATAAACAGATTACTTTTTCTAATTTTGGCCCCCGGCTGGAAGAGGACGAAGCAAAGCGTGTTTTAGAACATGAATATCGTGGGATTAATGCTCAGTATTTGACAACTGAAGGACATGGATTGGGGTTAAGCATAGTGAAAGAAATAGCCGATTCGCAGGAGGTACAGGTAATAGTGGAAAGCGGTGAAGAAGCCAGCAACAGTTACGATAATGTACCTTATGAACTTTTTTCGATTATCTTAGTGTTCCCTCATCGTGATACCCCTGCTTCAGCTCCTGCATTTCTGCAGGATATTTCAGATAATACAGCGATAGGTATCTATCTTCATGAAATGAATCGTGTGATACGTACCTGCTATCGGAAATTATCGGATATCTGCAATTGGGCTACTTCTAACCGTCAGGAATTGCCCGAAGAGATGTTTTTTATATGCAATTGTATGCGGGTCTCCTATTTGCATATGCAGGCATTATTTTTTTATATTGATTATCTTCTGCTGCCACCAGACATGTGTGTGTATGGCAATCCGTTGGAAAAGACGGTTTCGCTGGATACAATTCTGAATAATATATGTGTGGCCTATCGGGATGAGCTAGAATATGATAAAGACTTTTTGCCTTCTTTTTCTTTTCCGGCCAAAGAACTTCTTTTATATATTTATTTGAATGGCATTGTATATCATTTGTTGGAACATCGTAAGGTGAAAGAAGAAAAGTTGGAAATGAATATTGATATTGAAACAAGTTCTGTTGTTTTCCGGGTGAAAAGTGGCTTTAATGATTTAGGAAGGAATGAAAAGCCCGTTTCTCTGGCAGAAATGGAACATCTGGACTGTCATAGATGGGGCTTTTATAATTCCATATTGCAAAACACAACAAGCGGATTTACATCAGTTATTAATAAAACAGTAATCTTGTATATAAAATAGATATGAAAAATTTCTTAAAGGAAGTTCTGAAAACAACGCTTAGCACTTATTTTGCATCTGTTGTCACAGGTGTAGGTGGTGTGTCATCTTTGATTGCATTATTTCATGATGTATCAGGATATTATGTTATCTATTTATGTGCTTTATTGCTATTTCTTAGTGGGTATTGCTTTTATTTGTCAAAGCAGAATAAGGCAAATACAAAGCGGGAGGAGACTAATATCAAAGTAACCAAATGTTCTTCTGTAACTTCTTTAAAAGAGAGAACATTCAATATTCTTGCTATTGATGACCAATATAAAACGCGGCAGTATTTGAAAGAAAATTTTCAGAGCGAATGCCTCACAGTGATAGAAGCTATTCCTACCCCTTTGTTTGCTGAGGGGTTTGATATTATTATATCCGATTTGATAGGTGCCGGTCCCGGTAAAAAAGAGAATGCAACGCAAATATTACAGGGAATACGAAAACGTTATCCTTATAAATATCTGATAATCATGTCGTCTGAACCGTTGCTTCTTGTAGAAGTTGCCCAATGGGCGGATGCAACTATAACAAAGACTGAGACGGACAGTTTGTATGAGAAACTTTCAGTTGCATTGCTAAAAGCAAAGGAAGAGTTATCCAACCCCCAAAAGCGTTGGGAGAATCTAAAGGTACAGGGAGCGATTTTGCAGGACTCCTATAATAAAGAAGAGGAATATAGTCTATTTCTTGCTTCACATCACCCTTCTACCCTAATTAAATGATACCATCATTGAAACGCAAATGATCGCAGATTTTCGCAGATTAAATGGCTGCGCTATACGTAAGCTATGATACTCTTTGCGTGAATCTGCGAGTTTCTGCGTTTCAACAATTAAAACTCCGTGTAACTCTGTGAAACTCTGTGGTGAGTCTTACCTTACTTTTTTCTTTCTTCCTCTACTCTCTTTTTCCATCTCTGGAACGATTTCATGAGGGCATCTTCGTGTTTGTCTTCAATGTGATATTTATCCATAAATAATAGCAGTGATTTTTTATACATGATTCCGTTCCGGAATTTATTTTTCAGCATGATACTGTGTAACTCAGTTTTCAGCATTGTTTCTATTTCCTCTTCGATGATGATGACACTGTTGTGCCCCAGGTAATTGTATGTTTCGGGTTCTTTCCCGTATCTTGGGGCGGGTATTATGAGAGTCAGATTTCCGGTTTCCCGCCATGATACGTCTCGTGGACGTTTAACTGTGAGGTTTTTGATAACATGATACAAGTTTTCGATACTTTTTAACCTGATAGCATTGAGCTCCGTGACTACGCTGTTTTGATAGCGTACATACATGTAAGCCGCCAGATAGGGCTTTACATAGATGGTTGTTTTGACCATTCTGATTAGATTTTTATGTAACAATTCTTTTATCTTCATGGCCGTCTTCGACGGTTGAATTCAGTGCCATTGTGTTGAGAAAAAATCAACACTTTTTGGAGCTTCTTGGCACTTCTGTAAGAAGTTGTATATCAAATGGTTACAAGGTCTATTTCTTCCTCGTAGAGAAATATTGTTTTTCTCTACGAGGAACGGGGCTTTTCTCTACGAGGAATCGATTGAATCTCGTAGAGAAATATGTGCTTTCATAAAATCCAAACCACAAAAGTAAAATAAAATCTATTTCATGTATTTTCTTATTCTCGATTGATTTAGTTGTTTTGTAATAAAATATGGGGGTGTGAGCGTGTGTTGGTTTATATCGTGCATATGTATGAACGAATGTTGGAAAATGAGATGATTTTTCTCGTTTAATCTATTAACTAAATTTAAACAAGAGGATTTGAAATGGGAATGAACTCATTTAGCTGGGAAAGTATATTTTCTATTTATACTTGTTGTCAGAAAAATGCGAGTATTTGGAGTGTTTTTCGGAATATTATTATCAGTACAAAGTAAGAGTGAAATAGGGGATTCTTAATTGTTGATTAATAGTCGTTTGATATTATTCTTTTATTTGAATAGTGTTTCAATAAACGTTCGTTTATTGGCACAAAAATATGTCCTTTTTTTTAATGTACAAAATATTTTTCAATAAAAATGATCTGATCATATCTTAACCTGAATATATCTCATTGATTCATAGTAAATTGTACGTATATATGAAAAAGAACTAGTTTATTATTAATTTAACCTGAATGAGAATAAAGGTCTTTCTAAAATAGTGTGCCAATAAACGAACGTCTATTGAAACGCTATTTGGTGTTAAATGTCTTGTTTATAGTAATTTATGTGCTAATAGATATAAAATAGTGCATAATACATATCTCCCCTCTTTATGTTTTGTCTCCTGTGATAGGGAAACTATTGAGGGCTAGTGTATTTTAAGAATTGATAATCCATTTTATACACGTTTGACCGGAAGGAGTTTTATTACCCCGGTGTCCCCAAAGAATATCCAATTGTGAACAAATCCACAGACATCTGTTGGTATCCACTTCGTGTCACCTATAGCCGTGAGTTACAGTTGAAAGAGGTGCTTGATGCCGAGCGTATAGAGAATTTCATTCCGATGCATTATGAGTACGTGAAGCAAGGAGAACGTAAGATACGAAAATTGGTTCCTGTTGTACATAACCTTGTGTTTGTTCATAGTTCCTTTGTTTGTATTGATCGTGTCAAACGGTCTCTTGGTTCTTCTTTATCTGTACGCTATATCATTGATCGTGAGACGAATCGTCCACTTATTGTTCCGGATTCGCAGATGCGAAGTTTTATTGCAGTTTCAGGTAATTACGATGAACAGATTGTTTACCTTGATCCAGCCCTTACCTCTTTACGGAAAGGAGATCGTGTACGTATTGTCGGTGGTGTTTTCGAAGGGGTGGAAGGAGTTGTTATCCGTGTAAAAGGCGATCGCCGTGTCTCTGTTTGTATCAAAGGCATTATGGCTGTGGCCACTGCATATATTCATCCTTCTTTGATAGAACTAATTCCCGATACTATTTGTGAATAAAAGAAATTGATTCGTTCCGTATTTTCTTATCAATTGTCACCTGTATAAATAACTAAACTGTAAATCTATCTATATGTTGTCTTTTCAATCACAAGTTGATACGTTGTACCGTACGACCCGTGACCTTCTTAACATGGGTTTTGACGGGACTCCTCTTTATTCCAATGAATTTTGTGCGCTTAATACAGAAGTATACCGTCAAGCTGAGGCTCTATTTGTATTGAGAGGTTCCAACATTGAAGAGGAAGCGCAACGCTGTTATGTTTTATTGACTGCTTATCATGCAACTATCTACGATCATGGTAATAAGAATCTGAAAATTCAGTCCTTACTTGATCGTAGTTGGCAATTGTTCGAACAACTCCCTGCTTCCTTGCTGAAGTGCCAGCTTTTAGTGGCCTGTTATAGCGAAGTTTTTGATGAAGATTTAGCTCAGGAAGCACATGCTATTATGAATAGTTGGACCGGACGTGAATGGACTAAGGCGGAATGTGAAGTTTCCGATTATTTGGATAGTCTGGAAACTAATCCTTGGCCTGATTGGGAAATTGTAGAATGAGTCATATTGTAATTTTATGGAATTGTTTAATAGCTAATTTATGAGAATAAAATTTCTGAATAATTGTTTGCTGTGTCTGTTGACGCTTTTGGTATCTTGTTCTGCTCCCAAAGAGGTGCTTTACTTGCAGGATATAACTTCTTTAAAGGAAGAAAATATTGATAAGAATTATGAAGTTATCATTCATAAGGATGATTTGTTGGCTATTCTGGTGAACAGTAAGGATCCTGAATTGGCTTTGCCTTTTAATATGCCTATGGTTAGTTATCAGATAGGTAGTACTACTTCCGGTCAACAACGTCTTTTGGGTTATCTTGTCGATCAGAACGGTGATATCGACTTTCCAATCTTAGGACGGCTTCATGTGGAGGGACTGACCCGTATGCAGGTTACCGAACTGATCAAACAGAAACTCATCAGTGAAGATTTGATCAAAGATCCTATTGTCACTGTCCAGTTCCTGAATTTTAAAGTATCTGTGATGGGTGAAGTAGCCCGTCCCGGTACATTCGATATTTCCGGTGACCGGATAACTCTGTTGGAAGCGTTGAGTATGGCAGGCGATTTGACTATTTATGGCCGTCGTGACCGCGTAGCCGTTATTCGCGAAAAAGATGGTAAACGCCGTATTCTGTATCACGACCTTCGTTCTTCTGATATTTTTCAATCACCCTGCTACTACCTACAACAGAATGATATCGTGTACGTGGAGCCTAATAAAGCCAAGACTGGCCAGAGTCGTATTAACTCCAATAATTCGGTGGGTGTTTGGTTGTCTGCCGTTTCGGTATTGGCGTCTATCACTTCTTTGATGGTAACTATGTTTAAATAATTCCGGATATTAAGAAAAAATCAATGAATACTGAATACAAAAACAATGATGTCCGCAAACAAGAGCCGGAAATTAATATCACCGATATTCTCCATCTTATATGGGTTAATTGGTATTGGTTTGTATTGTCTGTTTTGGTTTGTGGTGGGATAGCTTTCTTTTATTTAAAGTCTTCTTCCAAAGTATACAGTCGGAAAGCATCCGTTTTGATTCGTGACGACTCCAAAGGTGGCGGAATGAGTGAATCGGCGGCTTTTTCTGATCTGTCTCTTTTCGGTGGTAAACGTAATGTGGATAATGAGGTACTTGTTTTTCAATCCCGTCATTTGATGGAGGAGGTTGCACGGCGTTTACATTTGGATATGAGCTATAAGGTGAAGAATGGTCTGCGCAATGATGAACTTTATACCCATGCTCCGGTCACCGTTTCTTTTCCGGAAGCGGAGGAGCGGCAGGTTATAAAAGTCGTGGTTACTTCTGTTGATTCTGCTACGGTGCGTCTTTCCGGTTTTTCTTTAGCTGTAGGAGGTGGGGGCGTTCATTCGGAAGAGGTTCTGGATGTACATCTGAACGATACGGTTTCTACTCCGATCGGCCCGATGGTTGTTACTCCTACGTTGTACTATACGGATGTATTTTACGGTAAGCCCGTAAATGTAGTCAAATCCAATTTGGAGAGTGTTATCGAAGGGTATCGTGCCAGATTGAAAGTGTCTCTTGCCAGCAAGACGGCCACCATTATCAATCTTGTCTTGGATGACGTCTCTA
>ERZ1108168.117-NODE-117-length-78458-cov-7.702409_pt1 | contig 78458 bp, 51 predicted proteins | sample MGYA00403704_ERZ1108168 | MGnify/ENA primary metagenome ERZ1108168 (study PRJEB35170, sample SAMEA104062421) | human gut metagenome | biome: human gut; feature: human-associated habitat; material: faeces | place: Denmark | collected 2012-06-12 ...
TTTCAGCAAGGAATTTTTCACCGGCAGCTTTGTTGTCAGCGTATTTTTCTTCCATTGCTTTTGCTTTGATAGCTTCCATAGCTGTCTGAGTATATGACTGAGCTTTCTCCATAGTCATCAAGCCGCCTTTTTCCAGTGTACCTGCGATGAAACCTGCAAGGAAGTTTTCTTTGCTGATAGTTTTTACTGAATCTTCACCAAACAGTTCGTGGTTAATACCCTTCATCATCTGGTTGCTGATCTGCTGGCCAATCTGAAGACCTGCCATGTAAGCAGCTTCTTTCTTTCCGGTTTTGTTGGCACCTTCGGTTACACCTTTAATGAACTCAGCCATATAAGCTGTATCAACGTCCATACGTCCTACTAAATAACCTTTCAGACCTTGAGTCTGAGCCATACCGATTGAATAAGACAATGAGTCGAGTTCTGTTTTCAGATTTGCTTTAGGAGCCTGGGCTGTACATGATGCAAGGCCAGTTACGGCAGCGATTGCTGCCAGGATTGTAATCTTTTTCATTTTGCTTTTAAAAAATTATTTGTTTAAAACTTCAAGTAATTCTACTTCGAATACCAGTGTGCTGTGCGGTGGAATCATCTCTCCGGCACCTTGTGCGCCATAAGCGAGATCTGACGGAATGTATAGTTTCCATTTAGAACCTTCCGGCATCAATTGCAATGCTTCTACCCAACCCGGGATCACCTGGTTTACACCGAATACGGCAGGTTGTCCTCGCTTGATAGAGCTGTCAAATAGCGTTCCGTCAAGAAGCGTACCTTCATAGTGACATTTCACCTGATCGGTAGCTTTGGCCAGTTTACCTTTACCTTCAGTGATTATTTCGTACTGCAGTCCGCTCGGAAGAGTGACAACACCAGCTTTTTTCTTGTTTTCTTCCAGGAATGCTTTTCCTTGTTCAATGCTGGCAGCACTCATCTTCTGCTCCAGTTCCTCGAAATATTTATTTACTATTTCGCGGGCTTCCTGATGGCTGATAGCTGTCTGATTACCTTCCAGCACATCTTTGATTGCCTGAGCAAAGTCTTCTACCGAGATGCTTCTGGCACCCATACCTAACAAGTTCTGGCCGATTCCGAGGCCGATTGCATAACTAAATTTATCCATATATATTTTTGTTGAAGATTGGAGAAAGAAGGTTGAATCTTTCACTCTCAATCAATTGCAAATTAACAATTGGCAAAAATACATGTTTTATTTGAATGATCGGGCTTTTTGGATTTAAAATTTCTTATCGCTGTATAAGTTATCTGTTTTTATTCGCTTTATTATTCAAATATTCTGTTTACTTTTGCTATATATCTGAATCAATGTAAAGAAGGAAGTATGAAGAATTTAGTCATTTTGTCAGGTGCGGGGATGAGTGCGGAGAGTGGGATCAGTACATTTCGTGATGCTGGTGGGTTATGGGATAAGTATCCGGTGGAGCAGGTAGCAACTCCGGAGGGGTATGCACGTGATCCGGAACTGGTGATTCATTTTTATAATGAGCGCCGCAAACAACTGTTGGATGTGAGGCCTAATCGCGGACATGAATTGTTGGCAGAGTTGGAGAAACATTTTAATGTGACCGTAATTACACAGAATGTTGATAATCTGCACGAACGGGCGGGGAGTACACGTGTGATTCATCTACACGGCGAATTGACAAAAGTATGTTCCAGCCGTGATCCGAATAATCCTCATTATATAAAGGAATTGAAACCGGAAGAATATGAAGTACGTATGGGGGATTGTGCCGGAGACGGTTCTCAGCTGCGCCCTTTTATTGTTTGGTTTGGTGAAGCTGTGCCGGCAATAGAGACAGCCATTGATATTGTGGAGAAGGCGGATATATTTGTTATTATCGGAACTTCCATGAATGTCTATCCGGCTGCCGGATTGCTGAATTACGTGCCACGTACAGCAGAAGTTTATCTGATCGACCCTAAACCGGTGGATACTCATACTTCCCGTTCCATACATATTATTCAGAAAGGAGCTTCGGAAGGCGTTGCCGAACTTAAACACCTTCTTGGCCTATGATTGCAAATATTCGTCAGATAAGTCAGCAATTGTTGAATCCGTGTTTTGATACTCCCAAAGAGGTTGTATCATGGATGGGAGCTATTCAAGGACAGGATTATGCTATGGCTAAGTGGGCTGTAGGTATTCGCTTAAAATCACCCACTCTTAGAGTTGTGGAAGACGCCCTTGCACGGGGAGAGATAGTACGTACACATGTAATGCGTCCTACCTGGCATTTGGTGGCGGCAGAAGATATACGCTGGATGCTGAAACTGTCTGCACAGCGTATAAAGTCGGCCAATGACTCCTTCGCGAAGGGACATGGAGTGGATATCTCAGAAGCACTTTTTTCTCGTTGTAACCGCTTAATAGAGAAACTGCTGGAAGGAAATAAAAGTCTGACTAAGCAAGAGATAGAAGCCGGACTGGCAAATGAAGGGATGACTGTTGATAATCGATTGATGACACGGTTTATGGCACGTGCTGAGGTGGAAGGCGTTGTTTGCAGCGGTGTTGATAAAGGGAAGAAAGCAACGTATGCTTTGCTTGAGGAACGTATTCCTCCCGCAAAAGAGCTGACAAAAGATGAAGCTTTGGCTACATTGGCATTGCGCTATTTTCGTAGTCACTCTCCGGCAAGTCTGGCAGATTTTGTGTGGTGGTCGGGCTTACCAGTTACCGAAGCAAGAACTGCTATGGGGCTGATTGATTCACAATTGGTGAAGGAACGTTTTGACTCTTATGAATTGTTCGTGCATGAATCTTATCAGGGAGAGATTAACTCTGCTGATATACTTCACTTTCTGCCATCTTATGATGAATATCTTATTAGTTATAAAGAACGCAAAGCTGTGCTTGCCGAGGAACATCATCCAAAAGCGTTTAATACGTATGGGATATTTTATCCGGTGATCCTGTATAATGGTAAGGTAGTGGGTAACTGGAAAAAAACTGTTGGCAAAAACAAGAAGATTGAAATAGTAACTTCTTTTTTCGAAGGCTGTCCCTGTATTCATAGAAAAATGATAGAACAGGCAGAAAGCAGATTACGGGCTTTTTATTCAGAGTCTGACTGAACTGATAAGGAAAATGCTTCCTTCCTCCGGGTAGCTTTTTATTTTTTGGAGATAGCCCGTATGATAAACCAGGCGTGATGTGCTACGGTGCTCATCACTCCATAATGCCGGCACATAATACGAAAACGCTCTTTGAGAGATGCTTTCTGATTCCGGGTAGTTATTCCTTCGTCCAGATAATCAATGATGGTGAGATGGGTATTGTGTAGGGTACGTGCCTTTTTCATAATCCGGATACACCAGTCAAAATCAGCAGAAAAACGATAATTCAGATCATATGGTTCTATTAGGGTATGTTTGGCAAAAAAAGCCTGATGACATACCAGCATTCCTTGTTTGAAGCTTTTCCAGGTTAATACGTTAGGAGCCGAAAGGCGGCGCATACGTAAAAAGTGTCCGTTTTTATCTACAATTGCTGTCTCACCGTACAGCACATCGGGAAGTTCGTTTCCACTGATCGAGTGTACCATTTGTTGCAGCGTATCATCTTCATGAAAACTGTCGCCGGCATTGAGAAAGCAGAGATAATCACCTGTCGCTAATGATATTCCCTTATTCATAGCATCATACAAACCTTTATCCGGTTCGCTGACCACTTTATGAATCCTTTCGCGGTATTTGTTTATAATCGTTTGTGTATTATCTTTTGAGGCTCCATCTACAATAATGTACTCTACATGTCGGTAGGTTTGTGAAATGACGCTTTGTATCGTGTCTTCCAGTACCTGTCCGGCATTGTAAGTTACGGTGATAATTGAGAATTTAGGGGTAGGATGGTTATGCATGCTTTCCCGTGATTTTGTTATAAACTTCGATGTATTTCTTGGCAATGATACTTTCCGAATAGTTAGCTATGGCCTTTCGTGAGGCCTGTTCCGCCAATATAGGGCTTTCCGATTCTGTCAATGCCCAGTAAATTCCGTTGGCAAAGTCCTCAGACGATTTGTATTGTGCCACATAGCCATTATGCAGGTGGTCTATCATCTCCGGGATACCTCCGACATTAAATCCTACACAAGGTACTCCGCATGCCATTGCCTCCATGATAGTATTAGGGAGGTTTTCTTCCAGTGAGGGAGTTACAAACAGATTGACAGCATTGTATATATTCACTAATTCATGCTCATTGCTGACGTAATCGAGTGCGTAGACCGGGAAAGGCAACAAATTAGTCAGTTGTTGTGACTGGTTGCCAAATACCACAACTCCGAGTGAGGATTTCAACTCAGGATGTTTCTCTGCCAATAACTTACATGATTCTATCAGATAGTCGATTCCTTTACGTTTGTCTGTGATTTTGACAGAGCCAAACAGTAACAATTTTCCTTCCTGGGGTAATCGGAAATGTGCACGGGCCTCTTGCTTATTACGGGGTCTGAACAGATTTGTATTGATAGGATTTGGAATGCTTGTTACGGTGTGTCCGGTGAGCAATGCACTGCTTTTGGCTTTTTCTTCAAGCCAATAGCTACAGGTTACAAATGTGATAGGAGCAGCTTTATAAAGTTCTTTTTTCTTTCTGAATATGCGGGCGGACAAGTCTTTTTTATTACCTCCGCCATAAAGGAAAGGGCAATGGTGGCACTCATGCTGGTAATTGGTACATTCGCGTGCATGGTGACAAATACCGGTAGAAGGCCACATATCATGCATAGTCCATACAATAGGTTTTCCCGATTCCAGTATTTTGCTGAGGTTTTTGAGTGATAGCATTCCCTGATTGATCCAGTGCAGGTGGATAATGTCTGCTTGCCGGAATTCCGGGAGGGAGGTAACGTCTGTGCCTGTATTGGCTATGTCCACTGCAAAAAGATTGTTTTTCTTAAAATGATTTGCTTTCCAAATGACAATGCGTTCCCAAACGAATTTCCATAAAGTCAGCCAGCTACGGTCGAGTCCGACAACACTTATCTGGTCGGTTTGTTTGTCACGTACCAGCATTTTGGCTTTGATTCCATTGTTTTTCAGTGCTTCCATCAGACGGCTGGCAGCTACGGCTGCACCACCTATTCGTTCGGATGTATTTATGATCAGTACTCTCATGTGCCAGAATGTTTTGGCAAAAATAGCGGTTTTCTGTGAGAATCCGTACAAAGTCATGGATTATTTGTACTTTTGCAGCACTATATATAAATAGGTTTAACATATGAAAAAGGTTCTGTTTTTGGGCTTGGGATATATTGGCCTTCCTACGGCGGCAGTTGCTGCAACTCATGGTTATCAGGTGATTGGAGTAGATGTGAACCCAGTGGTAGTGGACACTATCAATCAAGGGAAAATACATATTGTAGAGCCGGATCTGGATAAGATAGTAAAGGAAGCTGTTCAAAAAGGAAATCTTCGGGCTGTGTCGAAACCCGAAACTGCGGATGCTTTCTTTGTAGTGGTACCTACCCCGTTCAAACAGAACCATAGGGCAGACATTATGTATGTAGAATCTGCTACCCGTTCGGTAATCCCTTATCTGAAGGCGGGAGATTTATTTGTTATTGAATCTACATCTCCTGTTTTTACAACCGAGCGGATGTCAGAGATTATATATAAAGAACGACCGGAGCTGAAAGATAAATTGTACATTGCTTACTGTCCGGAACGTGTATTACCGGGAAATACACTTTATGAACTGGTTCATAATGACCGTGTGATTGGTGGTATCAATCCGGAATCTACGGAGAAAGCGATTGAATTTTATTCTGCTTTTGTGAAAGGTACTTTGCACCGTACCAATGCCCGTACGGCTGAAATGTGTAAACTTACTGAAAATTCGTCACGTGATTCTCAAATTGCTTTTGCCAATGAACTTTCGATGATTTGTGATAAGGCAGGAGTAAATGTATGGGAGTTGATAGAGTTGGCCAATAAACATCCGCGTGTTAACATCCTTCAACCGGGATGTGGTGTAGGAGGACATTGTATTGCTGTAGATCCCTGGTTTATTGTCTCTGATTATCCGGAACAGGCACAGCTTATCAAACGTGCCCGTGAAACGAATGATTATAAAGCCGACTGGTGTGCTAACAAAGTGATGGAAACTTGCCAGCGGTTTGTAGAGAAGAATGACCGGGAGCCGGTTGTTGCCTGTATGGGATTGGCCTTCAAACCCAATATTGATGATTTGCGGGAGTCTCCTGCCAAATATATTGCTTCCCGTATTATTTCCGAGTCAAGAGCAGATGTATTGATTGTGGAACCGAATATAAGTTCACATCCCAGTTTCCATTTGACGGATTATAAAGAGGCTTATGCGAAGGCAGATATCGTAGTGTGGCTGGTGCGTCATACCCCTTTTGTAGAGATGGTGCGTGAGGAAGGTAAACTGGAATTGGATTTTTGCGGAGTGAGAAAGTAATGAAGAAGATATTACTGGTATTCGGAACACGACCGGAAGCCATCAAGATGGCTCCTTTGGTAAAGGCTTTGCAACGGGATACAGAACACTTTGAAACGAAGGTTTGTGTCACGGCACAGCATCGCCAGATGCTGGATCAGGTATTGGAAGTATTTGGTATCGTACCTGAGTATGATCTGAATATCATGGCCCCCGGGCAGGATTTATATGATATAACCTCTAGGGTATTGCTGGGTTTGCGTGATGTATTTAAAGAGTTTGCTCCCGATGTGGTACTTGTACACGGTGATACAACCACCTCAATGGCTGCCGGTCTGGCTGCTTTTTATCAGCAGATCAAGGTAGGGCATGTAGAAGCCGGTTTACGCACCTATGATATGCTTTCTCCCTGGCCCGAAGAGATGAATCGCCAGGTAACAGATCGTCTTTGTCATTACTATTTTGCTCCTACCCATCAGTCTGAAGAGAATCTGCTTCGTGAGAATATTGATGGTAATCGTATTTTTGTAACGGGAAATACCGTGATTGATGCCCTGTTGATGGCGGTGGATATTATATCTGACAGTCAGGAGAAACAACAGGAGCTACATGAGATTCTGAAAGCCAAAGGTTATATATTAACAGACCGTGAATATATTCTTGTCACCGGACATCGCCGTGAAAACTTTGGCGAAGGCTTTTTGCATATTTGCAAAGCCATTAAAGAGATAGCAGCAGAACATTCTGATATAGATATTGTCTATCCGGTGCATTTGAATCCGAATGTGCAGAAACCTGTTTACGAATTGCTTTCGGGTTTGAGTAATGTCTATCTGATTGATCCGTTGGATTATCTGCCATTTATTTATGCCATGCAGCACAGTCTTTTGTTGCTGACGGATAGTGGCGGTGTGCAGGAAGAGGCTCCGTCATTAGGGAAACCTGTTCTTGTGATGCGCGATACAACGGAACGTCCGGAAGCTGTAGCTGCCGGGACGGTAAAGCTTGTTGGTACGGATTACAATGCGATTGTCAGCAATGTAAACACATTATTGCGTGATAAAGCACTTTATCAGAAGATGTCAGAGACACACAATCCTTATGGAGACGGACATGCCTGTGAACGTATCATAGCAGCTTTGCGATAGAGTATACATCTCGGAAGTCTACCTCATGAATGCTTTGAAAGCGTCCAGATATCGTTGACTGACTGTATCGATATTGATCTCTTCAAGAATAATTCTTTGCGACTCTTTTCGCATCTTCTCACAAAGTTCGGGAGATGAGAAAAGAGTTGTAATTTTTTCGGCCAGGCTGTTGGCATCCCCTGCTTTAAAGAAAAAACCGTTCTTCCCATCGGTTACCAGATCCCGTTCGGTACTGTCACATACAGAACAGATGACCGGCATACCATAAGTCATAGCATCATTGATAGAAAGCCCTCCCATACCGGCAAGTACATATACAGCAGATTCATTCATATAAGCTCCCAGTACTTCTGGCTTATAAACACTACCAGCAAAACGGATGTAGCCGCTCAGGTTCAGTTGCTCTGCCTGTTGCTTTAGGTTCTCCAGCTCCGGTCCGTCACCCACTATCACCAATTCTGTGTCCGGGAACCGTGCTATTACTTTGGGTAAAGCCTCTATCAGCAGGTCCACCCGTTTCCATTTCACCAGTCGTCCGATGTGGAGAATACGCCTTGGATTGGGAGGAAGGATAGAAGGGGCTGTCTGTACGTTTTCCTTTTCACGAAGCAATGCTTCTGTGTCGGTAGAATTATAAGTAACATGTATTTTTTCTTTTTCTACTCCATAGGAAGGGAGGATGTCGTATGCAGCCGTTGAATAATTAAGTGTTCCTGCTACTTTTGAATAACAATATTTGCGGATACGCGCTGTAAGCCATTGTTTGATGTAAAATGACATTCCGGTACTCTGCAACCGCATGTTTTCGTCATACATAGGCTGAGCCTTGAAAAACGCTCTTATCTTTCCATAGGGTGGAGTCTGGAATGGTATCTCACGGATGACGATTTTTGTTCCACAGCTCTTTACCGCTTTTCTTAGTTCCGGCTGAAAGAACAGTTGCAGGAAGTAAGGCCATCCCATTACAAGAATATCCGGTTGTTCCTTCCGGATAATTTCCGGCAGTTGCGGATAAGCTGTTTTCCCGTAAAACATCTTTTTTTCCGGGCTGGTGAGATGCTTATAAGAGCCACTCTCTACCATTTTTACTCCTTTGCCGATGTTGGCATTTCCTTTTTGTGGAGTAACAACTATGATATCAACACCTTTCGCCTGTAGCTTATTGAGCATGGCATTCAGATAATGAGGCATTCCGCCAAAGGTATAGAGTACTTTCATAAATGTAAATAATTAGCTTTTCTTTGACAACTTTGTTTTCGGAACCGGTTCACTTTGGAACTCTGTTTCAACAACCGGCAGGAGATAGCCAGGTAGGACAGTGCATCTTTGGGTTTTCCTTGTACGAGCATTTGCAATGCTTTTTGGATGCCTGCCAATATGCCGTATCCGAAGGCTTGTACAGACGAGTAGTTGATGTTGGCATATTCAGTAAGCAGGTATATTTGTTCCGAACGCATCCATACTTCGTGGCTGACTTTCCGGTTTTCCCGGTCATGACAACCGAATACTATGGGAGAGTATCCTACGAGATATCCGTGGTGTTTGAGGCGGTTGACGTAATCTTTGTCTTCTCCGTAGTGATAAAAAAGAGGTGAGAATCCTCCCACTGTATGGAGTACGGCAACAGGGATCATCCAGAAAGCGGCGTTGATGAAACTTGTTTGCACTATGGGAACTTCCTTGTTCAGATCACTCAGTTGCCGGATACCGGTGTAAGCACTGAATCCTTGTTCGGGCTTATCTCCGTTACCGGTCAGATGTACCGGAGAGAGGATGCCATAAGCCGGATATTCCTGGCAAAGGTTTGCAAGTGTACCAATGGTTTGTGGGTCTATCCATGCATCCTGATTGAGTAGAAATACAGCGTCATATCCTTCGCTGATGGCTATTTCCATTCCAATATTGTTGGCACGCCCAAAGCCGAGATTCTCTTTATTTTTGATAAGGCGTACTTCGGGATAACGCTGTTCAATGAGTTGGGTAGTAGAATCAGACGAGCAGTTATCTATCACTACTGTGTCAACCGGATGTACCGATTTGCGCAGGCTGCCAAGACAGCGATCTATCCAGCGCTCAAAGTTGTAACTCACAATGATAACAAGTATTCTCATGGCTTTTTCTTTAATAGTTCACACTCAGAGTTAATCATGAAACGCTCTGTCATTAAAGCATTTATTCTTGTATGCATAGAAGCTGGGATAGAAGAATGCTCTCAGGTGATTGATCTTTTTTCTCGCTGCAATTTTGTCTTTATGTATCGTGCAGAACAGGCATAGTTTCAGGAAAGAAAAGAAACTCCTCCCCAACATGGCATCCACAATGCGGTGTGCAGTATTTAGTTCTTTCTGCCCATTGCTCTCTCTATGGATATGGCGGTAGAATTTCTGCCAACTCTCTTTTTTTCTTAATGTCCGGTACGATTGATAACCTTTCAGATAGGGAAGGTAAGGTTTCGCTTTTTTATAGTTCTTCTGGTAAAAAAGGCTCATGGCTGATTCTTGATGTACCCGGTGGTTTGTCAGTATCTTATTGCACCGGACTACTCCTCCATAGAGCTGGGCATTGACAGCCAGCCACCAGTCATAGAGTACATTGTTGTCCCAGAAAGGAATCTGTTTTATCATACTGCGGCGTAGCAGCATGCTATGTCCCGGTACGCAGTTGGAAAACAGCAGTCGTTCCAGGCTTTCGTTATTGTTGAGGCGGCGTTCTATATCATCTATAGAGTGATCTTGGGGTGTAGCGGAAAAAGAAAAACACATGGCTTTGTTTCCGATACATGCCATCATCTCTTTAAGTTTGTCGGGATGCCACACATCGTCCTGATCGGAGATAGAGATGAAATCACCCGTTGCGCTACAGAGTGCAGTATGGAAATTAGCATTGAATCCCAGGTTCTTCTCATTAATATGCAGTCGGATAAAAGGATAGCGGGCTTGATACTCCTTTATGATTTCTGTTGTCCGGTCTGTGCTCTGGTCATCCTGAATCAGTAACTCGTGGATAGGATAGGACTGTTGTACAATAGAGTCCAGTTGTTCGCGCAGGAATTTCTCTCCGTTATAAGTACACATTACAACGGACACAAGAGGGAAAGAGGGACTGGTAGGAGAGGCTGTCATGTTCTTTTCTTTTTGTTTAAAATCCGGTTGATGGAGTATAAATCTTTTCCCGTACACCGGGAGAAGAAACTGAGTAGCAGAGAGGTGTATAATTTCTTTTGCAAAGGGTAAAGGCGAAAAGCGATGAAGAATTCTCTGCACATCAACAGGTAATTACCTGCATAGATAGCACTTACCATTCTTCGCTTGTGCCATGATGAAACGAAACGGCGTACACCTTTGCGGTGTGATGCCTCTTTAAACAGTCTGTCGAACGCTTCGTCCAACGGATTATTCATGAGTACCGGACGGACGTTTTTGCCTTCGTATATCAGATAGTAGATTGAAGTCGGTAGTTTGGAATAGGCAATGTCACAAACGGCATGGAGTCTGGCAAGCGTGATAACATCTTCGCCCGATGGAATGCCCACAGGGAATCCGCCTATTTTTTGTATTTCTCTTTTACGGACTGCATATGAACTCATATGGATAGGGAAGTCGGTCCCCGAAGCCATTTCGTAGTAGTTGTCTATGATTCCTTCTTCTCCGCTGAAGGTAAATGGTACGGGTAGAATCGGAGTGGCGGGAGAGGTGTTTCCCCGGGTATAATAATAGGAAGTACCGAATACACCGCATTCCGGAAATTTTCTTATCAGTCCTGCTATTACTTCCAGATGATTTTCTTTCCATTCGTCATCGGCATCCAGAAATGCAATATACTCAAAACGTGCTTCTTCAATCCCCCGGTTTCTTGCAGCAGATACACCTCCGTTCTTTTGGTGGATAAGGCGGATGAGTGGATTGTTCATTCGTTCGATGACAGAAACACTCCCGTCGGTAGAACCATCGTTGACAATAACTATCTCAAACTGCTGAAACGTTTGGGAGAGAACCGAATAGACCGCTCTTTCTATGTATCGTTCTTTATTATATAAAGGTATCACTACGCTTATCATCTTTCCTTCTCCCTACTTCTTCTTTTTCAAAAACTGTATGCTTTCTTTGAAAACAACAGAATTGCTTCCCCACATCAGTAAGGTATACAGTATAGCGGCTACCACTACCTTAGCGGTGAACAGCAGATATATATTGCCGATACTGCGCGTAGCGTAATAAGTGACAACCATTGTGATTCCTGCCAGGGTGGCAAAGGGGATAACGTCTTTCAGTGCATTCCAGAGACTGAGGCGGATTTGTTGCCATACAAAATAGTGCCATACCAGCATCCAGACAATATTAACAGTCACGAAGGCAACGATCATGGTGTGTATGCCGTAAGGATAAGCCAGTAACATAACTATAACCTGAAGAATCCCCAAGGTAATTGTATTCCACATATAAATGTTGGACTTTCCTTTGCTGATGATAAGATTGGAATAAAGAGACAATATCGGCAGGAAGGCTCCCCAGATGCACAATAATTGTAGGATAGGCACACTGTCCAGCCATTTATCCGTTACCGAAATGACAATAAGTTCATGAGCGATAAGTGCCAGTCCGAACATAGCCGGGAAAGAGATAAAGGCAGTGAAACGCAACATTTTCCGGAATACATTTCGTTGGCGTCCCGCGTCATTGGCTACTTCAGTAAGCACAGGCTGTGCTACGCCGCTAACCATACCTGTGATGAGCGAGTGCCCCATTGTGTTCCATTTGTTGGCTTGCGTGTAATAACCCACTTCTGCTTCTGAGAAGAATTTACCTAACAGAACTGAGAATATATTATTATTGATTTGCGTGAAGATATTCGTAACCAGTATCTTGCTGCTGAATCCGAACATACCCTTCAATGGACTGAAATCTATATTGAGTGTGGGACGCCAGGGAGAAAAATGCCAGAAGCAGATGGTTACCACCAGAATATAAACTATACTTTGTGTAGCTATTCCCCAGTATGTCATTCCGTTGAACGCCATAATTACGCCTATGATCCCGGAGAGGGTTAAAGCTATAATTTGTGACATAGCCTTTTGCTTTACCATCAGATTCTTGAATAAGACGGCATTGTGTGCGGTAGCAGAACTCGAGATCAGAAATCCGATGAACAGATACCGTGCCAGTGGAACAAGTTCCGGCTTTTCGTAGAAATCGGCAATCAGCGGAGCACTTAAGAAAAGTAAAATGTACATGGTTATCCCTGTCAGGGTACTAAACCAAAATACTGCGTTGTAATCCTTATGGGTTACTTCCCGTTTGTTGGTCAGCGCATTGGTGAAACCACTTTCCTGCAAGGTACCGGCTACGGCTATAAAAATGGTAAGCATTCCTACCATACCATAGTCATCGGCATTGAGCAACCGGGCCAGAAATATCCCAAAGAACAGATTCAACAATTGCTGTATGCCATTGCTGAATCCGCCCCAGAATAATCCTTTAGCTGTCTTTTCTTTAAGTGATTCGCTCATGAATTATTTGGAATTATGAGAGCTATTTCACCTCACTGCCCGGCTTCACTTCGCGGCCCGGCATTACTACAGCCAGACTGCCGTCATTATTTTCGGCAGAGAGAATCATACCTTCGCTAACGATACCTTTCAGCTTGCGTGGAGCGAGGTTGGCAATGAAGCAAACCTGTTTGCCTACGAGTTCTTCCGGTTTGTAGTGTTGGGCAATGCCACTGACAATGGTACGTGTTTCCAGTCCGTCGTCTATTTTGAATTGCAGTAACTTGTCTGCCTTGGGCACCTTCTGGCATTCAAGAACAGTACCTACGCGAATATCCAGTTTCATAAAATCGTCGAACTCGATGTTTTCGCGGATCGGTTTGGCTTTATAGTTGGCTTCTTCGTTGGCTTTCTTTGTATCCAGCAGTCTCTGTACCTGAGCTTCAATGACACTGTCTTCAATCTTCTCAAACAGCAATTCCGGTTTGTTGAGCTGGTGTCCGGCAGCGAGGAGGTCGTCACGTCCCAGTTCTGACCAGTCGAAACTGTTCATGTTCAGCATCTGGCGAAGGCGTTCGGAACTGAAAGGCAGGAACGGCTCAAAAGCAATAGCCAGGTTGGCTACCAGTTGCAATGAGATGTTGAGGATAGTGGCTACACGTTCCATGTCTGTTTTAGCCAGCTTCCACGGTTCGGTGTCTGCCAGATATTTGTTTCCGATACGTGCCAGGTTCATAGCCTCTTTCTGCGCATCACGGAATTTGAATACGTTGAGCAGTTTTTCCACTTCGGCCTTTACGTCGGCGAATTCTTTCAGCGTCTCTTTATCATAATCGGTCAAATTGCCCTGTGCGGGAACGCATCCATCAAAGTATTTCTGAGTGAGCACCATTGTGCGGTTTACGAAATTACCATAAACAGCTACCAACTCATTGTTATTACGTGCCTGAAAATCTTTCCAGGTGAAGTCATTATCTTTGGTTTCCGGTGCATTGGCGGTCAGCACATAGCGCAGCACGTCTTGCTTGCCCGGGAAGTCTTCCAGATATTCGTGCAACCATACTGCCCAGTTGCGTGAAGTTGAAATTTTATCACCTTCCAGGTTCAGGAACTCATTGCTCGGTACATTATCCGGCAGGATATAGCTACCTTCGGCTTTCAGCATGGCCGGGAATACGATACAATGGAATACGATATTATCTTTTCCGATAAAGTGGATCAGGCGTGTTTCTGGATCTTTCCACCAGGTTTCCCAGGAGTCCGGAAGCAGCTCTTTAGTATTGGAAATATAGCCGATGGGGGCATCGAACCACACGTAGAGCACCTTTCCTTCGGCTCCTTCTACCGGAACGGGAATTCCCCAGTCAAGGTCACGGCTCACTGCACGAGGCTGCAAGCCCATGTCGAGCCAGCTTTTACATTGGCCGTATACATTGGGGCGCCATTCTTTGTGATCTTCCAGAATCCATTGACGCAGCCATGCTTCGTGTTTGTCCAGTGGGAGATACCAGTGTTTGGTTTCTTTCATCACCGGTTTGCTGCCGCTGATAGCACTCTTGGGGTTGATAAGGTCTGTTGGAGAAAGAGAAGTACCACACTTCTCGCACTGGTCGCCATAAGCACCTTCGGAGTGACAGTGAGGACATTCGCCTGTGATATAACGGTCGGCAAGAAACTGATGTGCCTCCTCGTCGTAGTATTGTTCGGATGTTTTTTCAATGAACTCCCCTTTGTTATATAACTCCTTGAAGAAGTCTGAGGCCAACTCATGATGTGTTTTCGATGACGTACGGCTATATACATCAAATGAGATACCGAACTCCTCGAAAGATTTCTTAATAAGGAAATGATAACGGTCTACCACATCCTGCGGAGTGATTCCTTCTTTCTTGGCACGAATCGTGATGGGTACACCGTGTTCGTCTGACCCGCCGATAAAGAGTACATCTTCTTTTTTCAGTCTCAGGTAGCGGACATAGATGTCTGCCGGTACGTATACGCCGGCCAGATGCCCGATGTGAACAGGGCCGTTGGCATAAGGCAAAGCCGAGGTCACTGTGGTTCTTTTGAAGTTCTTTTCCATATTGTTATAGTGTCTTTTTGTTATAATCGGTTCAGTGAGTGTGCAAAGATAGTGACTTTTCTGCTCAATCTGCATAAAATCCTCTTTCAACTTTATTTCATAACACTGTAGGGGAGCGAAATAGATTTCCTGCCTGAACTTATATCTATTTAAGTATATGCTTTGAGTGTTACTCAATGTACCTTTTAAGTAAATAACCAGATACGTTTAAAGCAAACATTATCCATGTTTAAAGAATGGAAAACATCCGGGTGTTTTTTCTTAAAACATCCCCATGTTGTTATAGATAACATCCGGATGTTTTGATCAACAACATCCGGGTGTTGTTTGTCCTTACTGCGTGTTTGCTATCACTAATATATTGATATACTGCATTCCTATAAGTATATATCTTACCTGTCTTAAAAGGTATAATGAAAAGAATCTCTTTTATGTACCTTTTGTTCTGAAGAAACATTATATTTGTGCATTAATAACCGAATAATATACAGCCGTATGATTACAACTCAGTTGCTCCGCCCAGAGAGTATTGTCGTAGTGGGCGCATCAAATAATGTACATAAGCCCGGAGGCGCTATTCTGAAAAATCTTATCAGCGGAGGATACCGTGGTGAACTTCGTGCTATAAATCCCAAAGAAGCAGAAGTGCAGGGAATTCCTTCTTTTGCCGATGCAAAAGATATACCCGATACCGATCTTGCCATTCTTGCCATTCCGGCCGCCCTGTGTCCGGATGTGGTAGAGACTTTGGCACGTGAAAAACAGACCCGTGCATTTGTTATTCTTTCTGCAGGTTTTGGCGAAGAAACGCATGAAGGTGCCTTGCTTGAGGAGCGAATTCTTGAAACGGTAAATAAATATGGCGCATCGCTTATCGGTCCCAACTGTATCGGAGTGATGAATACCTGGCATCACAGTGTGTTCAGTCAGCCTATACCACAACTCAGTCCGAAGGGAGTGGATTTGATTTCCAGTTCCGGTGCTACGGCAGTATTTATTCTTGAGAGTGCGGTGACGAAAGGGTTGCAGTTCAATTCCGTATGGTCTGTAGGAAATGCCAAACAGATTGGCGTGGAAGATGTGCTGGGATATATGGACGAAACATTTGATCCGGAGAAAGATTCCGGAATTAAACTGCTCTATATAGAGAGTATCAGTGATCCCGACCGACTGTTGTTCCATGCTTCATCGCTGATAAAAAAGGGATGTAAAATTGCAGCGATCAAGGCTGGAAGTTCCGAAAGTGGCAGTCGTGCAGCTTCCTCACATACAGGGGCTATTGCAAGTCCCGATTCTGCCGTAGAGGCATTGTTCCGTAAGGCAGGTATCGTGCGTTGCTATTCACGCGAGGAGCTTACTACGGTTGGTTGTGTCTTTACTTTGCCGGAGTTGAGAGGTAAGAACTTTGCTATTATCACCCATGCCGGTGGTCCGGGAGTGATGCTGACCGATGCACTAAGCAAAGGCGGATTGAATGTCCCCCGGCTGGAAGGTGAGGCGGCAGATGAACTGAAAGCCGGATTATTTCCCGGTGCTGCTGTGGGAAATCCGATTGATATCCTTGCTACCGGTACACCGGAGCATCTCCGTCTCTGTATTGATTATTGTGAAGAAAAGTTTGAAAATATAGATGCCATGATGGCCATTTTTGGTACACCGGGATTAGTGACCATGTTTGAAATGTACGATGTATTGCACGAAAAGATGCAGACTTGCCGTAAGCCTATTTTCCCGATTCTTCCGTCCATCAATACGGCAGGGGCAGAAGTAGCAGCTTTTCTTGCCAAAGGGCATGTGAACTTTGCAGATGAAGTGACACTTGGTACGGCTTTGTCGCGCATTGTAAATGCCCCGCGGCCGGCAACGAATGAGATTGAACTTTTTGGTGTGGATGTTCCCCGTATTCGTCGCATCATTGACTCTATTCCGGCAAATGGATATATCGAGCCGCATTATGTGCAGGCATTGCTCCACTCGGCAGGTATTCCGATTGTTGACGAGTTTGTTTCGGGAAATAAAGAAGAGGTGATTGCTTTTGCCCGTCGTTGTGGATTTCCTGTGGTAGCGAAGGTAGTAGGACCTGTGCATAAATCGGACGTAGGTGGTGTAGTGCTGAATATAAAAGGAGAGCAGCATCTGGCGTTAGAGTTCGATAGGATGATGCAGATACCGGAAGCACATGCTATCATGGTGCAGCCTATGCTGAAAGGTACAGAGTTGTTCATTGGTGCCAAATACGAAGAGAAGTTCGGGCATGTGGTGTTGTGCGGATTGGGAGGAATTTTTGTGGAGGTATTGAAAGATGTTTCTTCCGGTCTTGCCCCGTTGTCTTATGAGGAAGCCTATTCTATGATTCACTCGCTCCGGGCTTATAAAATAATTCAGGGTACCCGTGGACAAAAAGGAGTGAATGAAGATAAATTTGCCGAAATAATAGTTCGTCTCTCTACTCTGTTACGGTTTGCGACTGAGATAAAGGAGATGGATATCAATCCACTATTGGCTACAGAAAAAGAGGTGATAGCAGTGGATGCACGTATAAGAATTGAGAAGGGAGAATGATATAGAAGGGAGAGGGGAGAATTGAGAAGGGAGAAGTACTGTGCAGCGTGATAGCGCAGCTTACTTCTCCCTTCTCAATTCTCCCCTCTTATTCCACCAGATTTTTCCTACTCGGATTGTAATAGCTAACAACTTCTGCTCGCTTTTTCTCCGGAAATAATACCCAAACCAGTTATTATTGCCACTTGTATCTAATTTCATTGTAAATTCGTTTCATGAGGTAATATAGTATCAGTTTTTAATTTTCCTTTGGTAAATTCAATAAATTCCTGGCAGTGTTCTGCCACAAAATATTCTACTAACTTCAAAAATGTTCAATCATTATAAATTCTACCTATAAATTTCAATCAAATAAAGTATAAATTGTTAATTTTATCGTCATATTTATTTTTATTTATGTATGGCTATAATTAGTAGGATTGAGAATGCTTTATTGCAGATTGATGGTGCACTATTTCAAGAATTGTGTAATCGATATTTGTATTATATTTATAACCCAAATTCCATTAATCCCGTTGGATCAGTAATTGGTAAAGAAAAGACCCGTAAAGGAACTCCTGATACTTTTTTTGTGAATCCGGAAGGAAAATTTACTTTTATTGAATATACAACAAAAGAACGATTAGGAAACTCTAAATCATTTTTCAAGAAGATAAAAGATGATGTCTTAAAATGTTTTGATGAAGAAAAGACTAAAATAAAACCAGATGATATTTCTAAAGTAATTATATGCCATACAGATAAATTAACGGCAGCGGAAATCAAAGAACTTATTAATATTTGTTATTCTTATAATTGGCAATGTGTCTTTGAACAATATGGAATAAGTGACCTTGCTTATGGATTACTAAATTATCCTGGTTTGATTGAAACATATCTTGATATCAAGATTGGTACCGGCCAATTAATGACTCCTTCTGAATTCATCGATTATTATGAAAATAGAGAATTGAAATTAACGACTCCTATCAGTAACCAATTTCTGGGAAGAGAAGAGGAACTGAAACAAGGACTAAAAAAGCTTTGTGAAAATAATATCTTAATCATATCAGGGAAATCTGGAGTGGGAAAATCCAGATATGCACTGGAAATCTGCAATTTATTTTCTAATTCTGATCCATCTTATAAATTCTTGTGCATTGGGAATAAAGGAATATCCTTATATGAAGACATTCATGCTTTACTGCCTGATTCACAAAATTATTTATTCTTGGTTGATGATGCGAATAGGATAGCCTCTCATTTAGATATATTATTATATCTATTAAAAGAAAAGCGTAAACACCAGGTGAAAATCGTAATTACTGTAAGAGATTATGCTATCAATAAGATAAACGATCGTCTTTTTGAATTTAAGTCGGAAAATATTTTATTACACAATTTGAAAGATGAAGTGATTACTGACATCATAAAATCGTTTGGTATTGGAAACACATTTTATATAGAAAAAATTATTAATATTTCCCGAGGAAATGCAAGGATTGCAATTATGTGTGTAATTCTTGTAAAACATAAGCAAAGCCTTGACTCACTGAATAATATATCCCAATTATACGAGATTTATTTTAGTGACTCATACAATCAAATTAAAGAAACAGATTCAAAAAATGCGTTGAAGGTTCTCGGAGTAATTTCTTTTTTCAGAACAATTTCCAAAGATAATATCGACACCAATGCCAGAATATTCTCAGTTTTTAAAATTGAAGAAGAAATCTTTTGGGAAACATGCTACAAACTCAATGAGAAAGAGTTTGTAGATCTTTTCGATAATCAGGTAGTAAAAATCTCAGATCAGATATTATCAACCTATTTATTTTATAAGGTGTTTTTTGATAGCAAAATTCTTGATTTTGTAAATTTAGTTAGATATTTTATTGATTTCGAAGCTAATTTCTATGATTCAATTGAGCCTTTAATCAGTGCCTTTGATTATAATAATATTCAAAATGAACTAAAGGCTATTTTGATGGATTATTGGCCTAATTTAAAACAAAAGGCTAATCATGAAACTATGATGAAAGTTATCAGCATATTTTGGTTCTGTTGTGAGGTGCAATCCCTATCTTATCTCAAGGAATATATTGATGGACTGCCAACTGTTGAAAGCGAAAGATACATACTGGATTATGACCCAAATAAGATGAGCTTGAAAATACATAGAAAAGATCCGTTGACAATTCTAAGTCAATTTAAGATAACTTCAGACAATCTATTTTTATCATCATTAGAATTGATGTTTTCCTATATTAAGAAAAAACCACATGAAGCAGGATATTTAGTCTATTTATTAAAGGAAAATTATAATTTTGAAAAAGAAAACTTTTTATATGGTGATTATATACAACATTCCTTATTTGATTTCTTAATCGATCATATAAGTAAAGAAGGTTTTCAATCTGTGTTTTCTAAATTTTTCTTAGCTATTGCTCCTACTTTTCTCAAAACCCATATTACCTGTATAAAAAGTAGTGGTACGAAATTCAAAATATATAATTTTTGTTTGCCGGCTTCACAATCAATAAAAGAATTGAGAGCAAAAATATGGAATACTATTCATCAATTATACTTTTATTATAAAGATCAAATTTATCATATACTAATGGTTGTGGAGTTTCCACGAGAAGATGAAGCAAAGAAAATATGGAAATTTGATTCATCTATCGTACTATCGCAAGTGATAACAGGTTTTGATTTTAATGATTTTAAAGCTTGTGAATCAGTTAATCGCTATCTTGATTCTCTTGATTATTCTAAAATTTCCTATGAAAAACAATTCAGACAGAAAGCAACCAATAGAATTTATAAACTTTCCAAACTATTCACCAGAGAATATAACGAGAAAGATTGGGAGAAAGATGAAAAATTGCGAAGACAGAAATTATTTGATTATTGCAAGAACTTTGACTTTAATGCATATGTTGATCTTTTTAATGATATATCAACTATTGATTCTCAAAGTTTCATAAAACATGATTATTCTGCTTCTTTAAGTCTTATTATTGCTGACATAGCTATAAAAGATACAGAACTCTATTTAAAGTTTCTGGGATATGCTATTCAAAATTACAATTTTAATTATTCTACTGTTCCAATTATAAATGCCTATTTTGAGAAAAATCCTGATGATTATAAACCACTACTTGTATGTTTAGAGGATAATATTCATTCAAATAATAAAAACTGGATAACCCATTTCTATAGATTATTACCCGACCATTTTATTAAGAATGATTACAAATACCTTATAACTTATTTTTTTAATGAAATAGTATTATGCGAGAAGAATTTATGGTGTTTGGAACAAATTTTATCCAATTATGGAGAATATCTGTCTTTGAAGGAACTACATGTGACTGCTATACATATTTTATATAATCGAATAAATATAGATAATACTATAATAGATATTGGTATTGATTTTTTCGATCATTCATTTAATCACTCAGTAGATATATTCGAAAAGTACTGTCAATTATATTATCATTGTAGAATGAATTCACAGCATTATGATTATTCTAATGATATATTGAAAAAGATAATTGAATACAACCCCGAAGAGATAGTTAATTTCTTTAAAACAGTATACAAAAATATTCAGAGTGTTCGTGATCTTGATGGCGAGCATTTGGAATTTATATGGCAGCTCGATAATTATGAAGAGATATTGATTCTTTCAATTGATTATTTTTTATCTCTGGATTGTTGGAATAACGATGAGTTGGTCAAAGTGTTCTTTACAAACTTAGGTAAAAACGAAGATAAAGCATATCAATTTATGAAAAAACAAATAAAAAGACACTACGATAATCGGGATTATATGCATATGGTGTTTATTGTTGTATCGAGTTGCTTAGGTAAATATAAATGTGAGTATATAAAACAATATTTGAAATTAAATCCAGATATTGAATCTTTTAAATATCTCGAACTATTCCCCATGTCATGGTCTATTATTGGGAGTGCTATTCCACATTATCAGCATCGTGTCAATGAATGGAGAGACATTCTTGAAACTGTTAAAACACTTGATCCTGCAATAAATTATTTGGAGCATATTGATTATTTAGAACTCCAAATGAAATATAGCCAGAAAGAGTTAGACAAAGAAGCAAAAAGGGAGTTTTTGGATAGATATATTTCATAATGTAAAATTAAAGGATAGATGCTCTTTATCAAACTTGTTAAGAAGTTCATAAATGTCTGGATCTATAAAAAAATGAAGCTTTTAGAAGGAAAAAACGATTTATGTTTTTACCCCGCCCAGTTCTCTCTATCCAGATTGCGGTAGCTGATGGCTTCCGCCAGATGGGCTGGGAGTATTTGTTCGCTTCCTTCCAGGTCGGCAATGGTTCGTGATACTTTCAATATACGGTCATAGGCACGGGCGGATAAGTTGAAGCGTTCCATGGCGGTTTTTAGCAAAGTAAGTCCTTTACTGTCGGGTTGTGCATAGGTAGAGATTAGTTTGCTCGTCATTTGAGCATTACAGTAGATGCCGGGATGATTGGAAAAGCGTTGTTCTTGTATCTGTCGGGCTTTTATTACACGTTTGCGAATTTCACTACTTGGTTCTGCCGGTCGTTTACTGGCCATTTCTTCAAAAGGAACAGGGACTATCTCTATCTGTATGTCAATTCGGTCAAGTAGGGGACCGGATATTTTATTCAGGTACTTCTGTACCTGTCCGGGAGAACAAACACAAGCTTTCGTAGGGTGATTGTAATATCCGCAGGGACAGGGATTCATGGAGGCGATCAAGGTAAAGCTGGCAGGATAATCAATACTGCATTTTACCCGCGAAATGGTGATGCGGCGATCTTCCAATGGTTGGCGTAGTACTTCTAATACCCCTCTTTGAAACTCAGGTAACTCATCCAGAAAGAGTACACCATTGTGTGCCAGGCTAATTTCGCCCGGCTGAGGGAAACTACCTCCTCCTACCATTGCTGTTTGTGAGATGGTATGATGTGGATCGCGGAAGGGACGTTGGGATATGAGTGAGGCATTACGCCCCAGTTTTCCGGCAACAGAGTGTATCTTGGTGGTTTCCAGACTTTCGCCCAGGGAAAGAGGGGGAAGTATAGAAGGTAAGCGCTTAGCCATCATTGATTTACCGCAACCAGGAGCGCCAACGAGAATCAGATTGTGTCCGCCGGCTGCTGCTACTTCAAGAGCGCGTTTTACATTTTCCTGCCCTTTTACATCAGAGAAGTCGCATTCAAAGTTTTCCTGTTGGGCATAGAATTCTTCCCGGGTATTGACTATGGTAGGTTGTAGTTCCTGCTTCCCATTGAAAAATTCAATTACTTCCCGGATATTGGTTACACCATACACATTCAGGTTATTAACAACTGCTGCTTCGCGTGCATTTTGCTGCGGTACGATCAGCCCTTCAAATCCTTCTTCACGTGCTTTAATAGCGATGGGCAATGCACCGGTGATGGGTTGTATACTTCCATCAAGGCTTAACTCACCCATCATCAGATAGTGCGGGAGCTTTTCGCAGGAAATGGTTTCATTGGCAGCAAGAATACCTATTGCGAGGGGGAGATCGTAGGCTGATCCTTCCTTGCGAATGTCTGCAGGGGCCATATTGATAACAATATTGCTGGTAGGCATCTTGTATCCGGTCACTTGTAAGGCAGAAATAATACGTTGATGACTTTCTTTCACAGCAGAGTCGGGCAAACCAACCAGGTAGAACATACAGCCTCTTGAACTGTTTACTTCGATGGTAATAAGAGTTGCGTTTATACCTTGTACGGCCGCTCCGAATACTTTTATGAGCATGTTTTTCTTTTTGATTTAAGGATGTTATTTCTTTTCCTTCTTTAGTACTTTCTCTATTTCATGGCTCAGACTGTCTGTTGGGATATCTCTTGCAAGTATCCTGCCGCCCGGAGATACGAGTATATTGGTTGGTAATTTCAATATGGCATATTGTTTGGCAGTCTCCAGATTCCATCCAGCAAAGGTACATACCTGTTCCCAGGTTAGTGTATCCTGCTTTATCTTATTTTTCCAGTCTTCTTTATTTAGGTCGAGCGAAATACCTAATATGCCAAATTCTTTGTTCTTTTTATACTTGTTGTTTATCTTGCGCAGTTCCACATTTGTAGAATCACACTCTTCGCACCAGGATGCCCAGAAATTGATGAGCATATATTTGTCCTTGAACTTATCTAAGCGTGTTACTTTTTCTCCTTTTTGATTGGGAAGGCTGAAGAAAGGAGCTGTCTTACCTTCATTCGCCTTTTCTATTTGGGTGATATTTTCGGTCAACTGCCCAATGGAAGGTTTATCTTGAAGTACTCCTGCCATCACATCAATCAACTCTTTTATCTTTTTAAAGTCAGGAGTTTCCTTTTGTACAAAATACTTGTCCAGCAGATAAATGCTGACGAAAGAATTGTTGTGCTGGCGGATAAATTCTTCTGCTTTTGCTTCGAGCATTTTTTCGGAGGGTATGGCCGGGCCTTGTAGCGTTGCCTGGAAGGCTGAGAACTCTTCATTATAAATATTTCCCTCAATATTCAGGTGGTCCAGGTTGTTTGCATTCCCTTGTACCTTGATTTTCTCTTTTTTATCAAGAAAAATCGGATACTCTGTTTCTCCTTTCAAGAGTAGCATGGCTGTGGTGATGGTGTCTACTTTTAATGAATGAGAGAACTTGTCTCCCTTCACATATATAGTATCTATATGCTGGTAGAGTCCGTCGATGCCATATAAATAGATTGTATCGTCTCCCAGTCCTTTAATTTCTCCGGTTATGCTTGTTGTATCTGCATTTTTCTTGCAGCCTGTCAGGCAGATTATCAGGATGAGCAGGATATTTATTTTCTTCATTTTTGCATCTTTTCTGCGAAAGTACGGGTTTTATGGATAAAAAAAAAGAATTGCTCACCATAAATGATGAGCAACTCCTTTTTTTCAAATAAAATACGAAGGATTCGTTTATTTGATAATATTCATAAAGTCTGAGTTAACGAAGTATTTTGCGAACTCAAGATCAGTTGCAGCTTTCTTAGCTAATGAAGAGTCTTTAGCAACTGCGCTTTTCAGACTGCTTGTTAACATAGAAAGATTGTTAGTTCTTGCACCTAATACAGCCATCAGATAGTCTGTGTAAGCATCCGGTTTTTCTACACCAGCCAATGTGTTTTTAGCTTTGTTGTAGTCCTTAGCCAGGATCTGAGCAAGAGCAGCACTATTTGTCTTAGCGTCACCGAATGAGTTTACAGCTCTTTCATACTGACCCTGTGCAATGTACAGGTTACCCATTGTTTCGCCCAGTTCTTTAGCACCAGAAGCCTTACCTAAGTAAGATTCAGCAGCGCTCTTATCACCTTTAGCCAAAGCTACAAGACCTAAGTTCATGTTAACTTCAGGAGCAGCCTGAATGTTAGCAGCTTTCTTCAGGTATGATTCAGCTTTGTCAATGTTACCAGCCTGATAAGCCAATTTACCAAGGTTGTTGAATGCACGGTAGTCATTCGGGAACAACTCAGTAGCTTTTGTATAGATTACTTCTTTCTTACCGTTGTCATTAGTCAGCGTTGCAGCATACAGCAATTCTTCCAAAGTCAGTTCTTTAGGATTAGAAGCAGCCAAAGAAGCGATTTCGTCGTCAGACTTACCAATGATTTCATAGTTCAAAGTCAAACGAGAACGACGCAATTGCGGCAGGATTTCGTCAGCCAAAGTTTTGTAAACAGAAGAGATGTTTTTGATTTCTTGTTCTCTTTGTTCAGGATCCTGATACATAGAGAGTACGCGAAGGATCAATTCTTTGTCCTGGATGTTTGATTTAGAAACCAGTTCCTGGAAACCTTCCCAGTCCTGAGCTGTGTATTTAGCATCGATAGCTGCATCGATCTTAGCTTTCTTAAGGTCTTTGCTCAACATCTTAGTCGTGTTGTCTTCACGATTTTCGGCCAGCTTAGTGTTCAAACCTACACCACCATCAGGAGATGCATAAGCAGAAACTTCAATGTTGCTGATTTTTTTGTTAGCAGCATCGTTTACGTTAGCTACTTCCTTGTTGAATTCTTTAGCAGTCTTCAATTCGCTTGCACGAATGTTAGCCTGTTGGATAAGGAACATAATGTTAGCATTGTGTTTCTCTTTGATGATACGTTGGAAAGCGTCGTCACCGTTAGCAGGGTTAGCACTTTGCAGCGTGTTTTCAATCAATTCTGAAGTAGAGATCACACCATCAGCAATTTTCACAGCAGGAATAGCTACTGTCTTGTTGCCGATTTTAGCATTGAATTCAAGGTACAATTCAGACTTAGCCATTGCAGGAACATAGTCAAATGAAGTTTTCATCGTGTAGTTACCACCCATCTTGTAAGAGATAGTCTGGTCGTTACCTTCAACTTTTTCACCTTGGAATACTGCAGGTTGGCCTTTAACTTCGCCACCATTCCATCTTAAAACCGGAGTTACTTCTACAACGGCTTTCTTTTTGAAATACTTTTCAGGAAACTTTCCGTTGATAGTTACAGGAACTTTACCACCCACTGCTTCCAACACCTGCGGAGTTGTAGTAAAGTAGTCAGATGATAATTCACCCATTTTGCTGCAAGACGAAAATGCAACAATCAATGCCATAAGGAAAGGCAAATAAAGCTTCTTAATCATTTTAGGTATAAATTAAATGTTTGTAATTGAAATATTCGTCCATTCATGCCTTTTCCATATTAACCCGGAAAAAGTAACGCAAAGATATTAAATATTAAGATATATATATAGCTAAAGTGTTGTTTTTATTATAATTTAATGAAATCAGCCTTTTTTTTCTTGACGATATTTAATATTACGCGGGTGATGCTCTATTATTTCACTCCGTAACATGTTCCGATCGATGTGGGTATATATCTCCGTAGTGGCAATGGATTCATGGCCAAGCATACATTGAATTGCTCGTAAATTGGCTCCTCCTTCCAACAAATGAGTGGCAAATGAATGACGAAATGTATGCGGACTGATGTTCTTGGTGATACCGCTTATCTGTGCCAGTTCCTTGATGAGGTGGAAGACCATAATACGGGATATGTTTTTACCCCATCGGGCCAGAAAAACAAAATCTTCATACTCTTTTTTTATTTTTCCCCGGTTCCGGTCAATAAAGTATAGTTGTATCTCTTTAATAGCTCGTGGAGAAATCGGTACCAGACGTTGTTTGCTGCCTTTACCTTCTACTTTGATAAAACCTTCATCAAAATAAAGATCGGAAAGCTTTAAATTGGTCAGCTCGGATACGCGTAAACCGCAGCTATACAAGGTTTCCAGCATGGCACGATTGCGCTGGCCTTCGTTTTTGCTAAGGTCTATGGCTGAGATGATGGTATCAATTTCTTCAACTGTCAGTACCTCTGGTATTTTAAAGCCTATTTTGGGGCCTTCAAGCAGTTCGCTGGGATCGGCTTCTATATAGTCGGCCATAATGAGAAAGTGGAAGAAAGATTTGATACCTGAAATAATTCGTGCCTGCGAACGTGGGTGAATACCAATATCATGCAGTCCGGCAGAGAAGCGTTCCAGATCATTCAGGCAAACATCCAGAACTCCGGTATTTTCTGCTTGCAGGAAGTTGAGTAACTTACTCAGATCGGTCATGTAAGCATCCTGCGTATTTTTAGACAGAGACTTCTCTAACTTCAGATATTGTTGATACTTTTTGATTATCTGCTCTTGTGTATCCTTCTTCTCGGTTTTTTCGTTTACTTTCATTTCTTTTTTCTACCTTTGCTCCGCGAAGACAGGCTGCACCTCAGCAAAATACAAATAAATTTGCTTCTACATTCGGTTTGCGCTATCTTTGCACCCTGAAATAATGTTCCCGAGACAAAGGTATTAAAATTAGTAGGATTGTGTTATGAGGATACAAATTATTAATGGCCCCAATATTAATCTGTTGGGCAAGCGTGAACCTTCCATATATGGAAGCGTTACATTTGAAGACTATCTGGCTGAACTCCGCAAAGTGTATAAGGATATAGAAATTAACTATTTTCAATCGAATATTGAGGGAGAACTGATTGACTGCATTCAGCAGGTGGGTTTTGAAGCAGATGGTATTATTTTGAATGCAGGGGCTTATACACATACGTCTATTGCTTTACAGGATGCTATTCGTGCGGTGACTGCCCCGGTAATTGAAGTACATATCTCTAATGTACACAGTCGTGAAGATTTTCGTCATGTGTCTATGATTGCTTGTGCCTGTAAAGGAGTTATTTGTGGTTTTGGCCTCAATTCATACCGTCTGGCTCTTGAAGCTTTAAAATAATAATGTGAGAATAAAATAGATTCATATAATTAATGTGTAAATAAGCCGGAGGATAATTGGCATATGGGCACATTATCAAAATTAAATAATTATTTAAGATGTTGCTGAAACAGACTAAAATCGTAGCTTCCATCTCAGACAGACGCTGCGACGTAGACTTTATAAAACAGTTGTTTGATGCCGGGATGAACGTTGTTCGTATGAATACCGCGCATGCCAGCCGTGAAGGTTTTGAAGCTTTGATAGCTAATGTACGTGCCGTTTCCAACCGTATTGCCATCCTGATGGATACCAAAGGACCGGAAGTACGAACTACTGCTAATGCCGAACCCATTCCTTTTCAGATTGGAGAGAAAGTGAAGATTGTTGGTAATCCTGACCTGGAAACAACCCGCGAATGTATTGCTGTTTCATATCCCAATTTTGTACATGATCTGAATATCGGTGGAACGATTCTTATTGATGATGGTGATCTTGAACTTCGTGTGATTGATAAAACAAGTGACTATTTGCTTTGTGAAGTGCAGAATGAAGCTGTCTTGGGTAGTCGTAAAAGTGTGAATGTTCCGGGGGTACGAATCAATTTGCCTTCGTTGACAGAAAAAGACCGCAATAATATATTGTATGCTATTGAGAAGGATATCGATTTTATAGCACATTCGTTCGTACGCAACAGACAAGATGTGCTTGATATTCGTACCATTCTTGATGAGCATAATAGTGATATTAAAATTATAGCCAAAATTGAGAATCAGGAAGGTGTTGATAATATCGATGAAATCCTTGAGGTGGCTGATGGGGTGATGGTAGCGCGTGGTGATCTGGGTATTGAAGTACCGCAAGAACGCATTCCGGGTATCCAGCGTACACTGATTCGTAAATGTGTGTTGGCAAAGAAGCCGGTTATTGTAGCTACACAGATGCTTCACACTATGATTAATAACCCGCGTCCAACTCGTGCGGAGGTAACTGATATTGCTAATGCTATCTATTATCGTACTGATGCTTTGATGCTGAGCGGTGAAACGGCTTATGGTAAATATCCGGTAGAAGCTGTGAAAACGATGACCGCTATTGCCGCACAAGCTGAAAAAGATAAACTGGAAGAGAACGATATCCGCATTCCGTTGGATGAAAATAGCAATGATGTGACTGCATTCCTTGCCAAGCAAGCTGTGAAAGCTACAGCCAAGTTAAAGATGCGTGCTATTATTACTGATAGTTATAGTGGACGTACTGCCCGTAACCTTGCTGCTTTCCGTGGTAAATATCCTGTGCTGGCCATTTGTTACAAGGAGAAAACCATGCGTCATTTAGCTCTTTCTTATGGGGTGGAAGCGATCTATATGCCCGAATTGGCTAACGGACAGGAGTATTACTTTGCTGCACTACGCCGTCTGTTGAAAGAAGGACGTTTGTGTCCTTCGGATATGGTAGGTTATTTGAGTAGTGGTAAAGCGGGAACCCAAACTTCTTTCCTTGAAATCAACGTTGTGGAAGATGCGTTGAAACACGCTGAAGAGACCGTATTGCCTAATAAGAACAGATATTTATAATTTATAATTGGACGATTTACAATTTACGATTGAAATTACTTCTGATAAACAAGAGTGATTTCAATCGTAAATTGTAAATCGTCCAATCGTAAATCCTTTTTCTCTTTCCATGGATACTATAGACGATTACATCCTGAGCCATATAGATGATGAAGGCGATTATCTGAAAGCCTTGTATCGTGACACACATGTTAAATTGCTCCGTCCTCGTATGGCTTCGGGTCATTTGCAGGGAAGAATGTTGAAGATGTTTGTCGAGATGATTCGCCCCCGGCAGATACTTGAAATAGGTACGTATAGCGGATATTCTGCTCTTTGCCTGGCCGAGGGACTTCCGGAAGGAGGAATGCTTCATACGTTTGAGATAAACGATGAACAAGAGGATTTTACCCGTCCCTGGTTGGAAGGATCGGCTTATGCTGATAAAATAAAGTTCTATATCGGTGATGCCCTTGAACTTGTTCCCGGATTGGGTATTGTGTTTGATCTTGCCTTTATAGATGGGGATAAGCGTAAATATATCGAATATTACGAAATGACGCTTGCGCATCTTTCTACCGGAGGTTATATTATAGCCGATAATACTTTGTGGGACGGTCATGTCCTGGAAGAACATCCGCATAGTAACGATTATCAAACAATTGGTATTAAAGCATTCAATGATCTTGTGGCAAAAGATACAAGGGTAGAGAAGGTGATACTTCCTTTGCGGGATGGGCTGACGATTATCCGCAAGAAATAGTGCTAACTTAGTGGGTATGCTATTTCGATAATGAAAACTAAAAATATCATATAAATAGCCTGTCAAGCGATATATTTCTGTAACTTTGTGTTTTATATGAGTAGGTGAAGGTCGCCTGCTCAATATGAATAATTACATTTAATAAACTTGATAAATAACTTTATGGAAACAACCAGACAGAATAAGATATCCCGTTTGTTGCAAAAAGAATTGAGTGAAATCTTCTTGTTACAAACTAAGGCGATGCCCGGTATACTGGTGTCGGTAAGTGCAGTTCGTATCAGTCCTGATATGAGTATAGCGCGTGTATACCTTAGTATTTTTCCTTCTGAAAAGGGAGAAGAGATGGTGAAAAATATCAATAACAACATGAAATCTATCCGGTATGAGCTCGGAACGCGGGTTCGTCACCAGTTGCGTATCATTCCCGAACTGAAATTCTTTGTGGATGATTCATTGGATTATATAGAAAAGATAGATTCTCTTTTGAAGTGAACCTGCCCTTTTATATAGCCCGGCGCTATCTCTTTTCAAAGAAGAAGCACAATGCCATCAATATTATTTCCGGCATATCAGTATGTGGGGTAGCACTTGCTACACTGGCGTTGGTCTGTACACTTTCTGTATTTAACGGTTTCCAGGATATGGTGGCCAGCTTTTTTACAGCGTTCGATCCCGAACTGAAGATCAGTATTCGGGAAGGTAAGGTTTTCGATGGACAAGACGAACGCATACAAGCGATTCGTGCCTTGCCGGAAGTCGCTGTATTCACCGAAACGCTGGAAGAAAATGCGATGGTACAGTACAAAGACCGTCAGACAATGGCTGTAATAAAAGGAGTGGAAGATAACTTTGAGGATCTTACGTCTATTGACAGTATTCTTTATGGGGCAGGGGATTTTCTACTTCATGATTCCATAGTAGATTATGCTGTGATGGGTATCGAACTGGTTTCGACACTGGGTACAGGTATACAGTTTGTTGATCCGTTGCAGATTTATACCCCTAAGCGGAATGCTAAGGTGAATATGGCAAATCCTTCTGCTTCTTTTAATATGGAGTATCTTTTTTCTCCGGGTACTGTCTTTGTGGTCAATCAGCAAAAGTATGATAGCCGTTATATTCTTACTTCCCTTGATTTTGTGCGTCGGATGCTTGATTATACAACCGAAGTTTCTGCTATTGAATTGAAATTAAATCCTGGTGTGAGCACCTCTTCCGCTAAATCAAAGATTGCATCGATATTGGGTGATGACTTTGTTGTGCAGGATCGCTATGAGCAACAAGAAGACGTATTTCGGATTATGGAGATAGAGAAATTGATTTCATATCTTTTTCTCACGTTTATTTTGATGATTGCCTGTTTTAATGTAATAGGTTCTCTTTCTATGTTGATTCTTGATAAGAAAGAGGATGTTGTGACTTTACGCAATTTGGGAGCGGATGATCGTTTGATTTCCAGAATATTTCTTTTTGAAGGGCGTTTGATTTCTCTCTTTGGTGCTATATCCGGTATTGTATTGGGATTGATTCTCTGTTTGATACAACAAAAATTTGGTATTATCTCTTTAGGTGGAGGAGGTGGAAACTTTCTGGTGGATGCCTATCCGGTCAGCGTACATTTTGGGGATGTAGTGTTGGTGTTTGTAACGGTACTTGCCGTTGGTTTTCTTTCGGTGTGGTACCCGGTGCGTTATCTTAGCAAACGGTTGCTCTCTTCAGGAGGGAAATAATAAATAATGATGTCTACCAAACGACTTCTATATTAAAAAACAACACCCCATATAATTTAGTACTAAATTATATGGGGTGCCCAAAAAGAACTCTTTTTTCTGTTACTGAATAGCTATCTTATAAGTACTAGTTGTGTTGTCTTTAGTTCGGATACATACAATGTATATACCTGTTGAGCCTACAGGTACTTCAATGCTCTGACTGGCTTCACCATTCGCTATTATTTGTCCCGTAGAAGTGAGTACGGAGTAAGTACAATCTTCTGTAGGGATAATTGTAATATTGGTATCGGTAGCATAAATTCGGGCTATATTCTCATTTGTTTTTTCCAGTCCTGTTCCTTGTGTTATTATACAGGAAGTTGTCTGATAGGGCTCATTGTAATCTGTATAATCAGGATATGCTTTGGAAGAGATAACACAGTAGATTGCACCATCTGGTATGGTATTGAAACGGAATTTACATCCTTCTGTTACCGTGTAGTCTTTTCCTGCACTAAGTTTTTCACCCGTACTGGCAAGATACCATTCAAAAGTAGGATAGACACCATTAGGGAAGTATGAACCGGTCAATCCTTTCTTTTTCACATACCAGTCCGAAAAATCAATTGTCTCATCAGTCTTATAACTGCTTGCCAGTTCATATTTCATCACTTTATCTTTCTGATATATGTATGACATTTTTATCTTCTCACCTTCGGGAAAGTTTGGCATGATCATATAATTGTATGAGCAGTCGATTTCCAGAATCTGATTCAGACTTTCGGGAACCAATATCTTTGTCAACTCGTTATATGAACAATCCAGATACGTCAGGTTGATATAAGAACTTATATCCAGTGTCTTTAAACCATTCTCTTTACATGTCAGAGAAGTCATGGCAGCTGCATTTTCCGGAAGAGTCACTTCTTTTATTCCACTACAGTTCAAAATATGCAAATTGGTATATTCTTTCAGATTAATGCTGGTCAATGCTGTGTATTCACAATTTAATTCTGTTAAAGCTGTTTTTACAGTCGGAAGAGCAAGAGTTGCAAGTTTAGTATTGCTCTTGCAGATTAATTTACTCAGTTTACTGCATGTATTAACATCCAATCCTTCTAATGAAGAATTACTGGTGGCTTCTAATGAAGTTAAATTGGTATACTTACTCAAATCTATTGTCTTTGAGGATAGTTTTTTCAGGATGACAGTTTCTAAATTCTCTGTTTCGTCCGGCAGAACAATTGTGGCGGCACTGGATGGAGCATAATTCAGATTTTTTAGTCCTGACCAATCATGTATATCCAGATTTCTTATATTACTGTTTTCAATAGTCAGACTGGTTATAGTCGTTACATTTTCGGGGTATGTAATTGTTGTGATTTTAGAGCTTTCTTTAATGGAAAGTATTTCCAGTGCTGCACATTTACTTAAATCAACTCCTGTGAGATAATCGCAGTAAGCTAAAGAAATTTCCTTTATTTTGGCTGCATCTGTATAAATTTTAATAACCTTTGTATCTGTAGGTGTACCTTGTATAGATGTTTTTGTTGAATTTATAACTTTATCAACCAGATTTCCATCTCCCCAGTCTATTTGAATGGTTGTATTATCTTCTGTTGCCCCAATAGAGAAGCCAATACTCCTTTCATTGGATGTAGTGAGGCTGATAACCGGATCGGCTGCTTTTTCGATAATTACATCCGTAGTACGATAAGGAGAGTTATAATCCTGATAATCAGGATATGCTTTGGAGGCAATGACACAATAGATACTACCCTCAGGGACTGCATTGAACCGGAATTTTGCAAATTCTGTCACAGAGTAATCTTTTCCTTCTTCCAGTGGCTCTTTGCTTCCATCTACATACCAAGTGAAGGTAGGATAAACTCCTTCCGGGAAATAAGAACCTTTGATACCTTTTTTAAGAATATAAAGTTCGGACAGGTCTATTATATCATTTGTGGTATATCTTTCACTTAGAGTGTATTGTGAGACTTTCTCTCTTTGGTCCATATAGGTCAAATCGATCTTCTCACCTTCCGGGAAATTGGGTAAAAACAGATAGTTGTAAGAACAGTCGATATTGATATCCTGGTTCGGATTCCCGGGAACTTTTATCTCTGTCAGTTCGTTATATGAACAATCCAGATACGTCAGGTTGGTACATGAACTTATATCCAGTACTTTCAGGCCATTTTCTTTGCAAGTCAATGAAGTCAAAGTAGACGGATCTTCGGGGAGGATTGTCTCTTTGATCCCGCTACAATTTAATACCTGCAATTTGCTATATTCTTTTAAGTCTATGGCTGTTAGTGCAGTATATTCACAATCCAGTTCTGTTAAAGTTGTTTTGATTTCCGGTAGAGTAAGAGTCGTTAGTTTGGTATCTCTTTTACAAATTAGTTTTGTTAACTTGCTGCATTTACTCACATCCAGTGTTTCCAATGCAGAGTGAGAGGTTACTTCAAGAGAAGCCAGATTGACATATTTGTTTAAATCTATAGCTTTTAATGATAATTTACTGAGAACGATACTTTCCAGGTTTCCGGCTTCGTCGGGTAATACAATAGTACTGATACCGTAAGGACTATATTTTAGGTTTTTGAGGCCAGACCAATTATGTAAGTCTATATTTTTTATACTGCTATTGTCAATGGTGAGATTCTCCAGTGTGGTTATATCTTCCGGATAGACAATGGAAGTAATTTTAGAGCTTTCCTTTATTGATAAGGTTTGCAAAGCTGTACATTTACTTAAATCGACGCCTGTGAGGTAATCACAATAAGCTAAAGAAACTTCCTTTATCTTAGCTGCATCTGCATAAATTTTAATATTTTTTGTTCCTGCAGGAGTACCCTGTATAGAAGTCTTTGCGGAGTTTATAACTTTATCAACGAGGTTTCCATCTCCCCAGTCTATCTGTATAGAAGTATTATCTTCAGTAGCTCCTAAGGAGAAACCAATAACTCTTTCATTGGATGTAGTTAAAATGATAGCCGGCTCAGCTGCTTTTTCAATAGTAGTATCGGTAGTCCGGTACGGAGAATTGTAATCCTGATAAGCCGGATAGGCTTTGGAGGCAATGACACAATAAACACTGTTTTCGGGAACTATATTGAATTTGAATTTTCCAGGCTCAGTTGTTATGTAGTCCTTTCCTTCTTCCAAGGGATCGCTGTTTCCGTTTGTATACCAGTTGAAGGTAGGATAAACTCCATCTGTAAAGTAGGAACCTCTAATTCCTTTTTTAGAAACGTAAAATTCAGACAGGTCAATAATGTCATTTGTTGTATAACTTTCATTTAAAGTGTATTGTGATACTTTTTCCCGCTGGTCCATATAGTATAAAGTGATGTTTTCACCTTCGGGAAAATGAGGCATGATCATGTAATTGTATGAACAGTCTACAGACAGATTTTTATCCGAACTGGGAGTTTGGATAGAGGTAAGAAAGTTATAAGTACAATCCAGATTTGTCAGATTGGTATATTTACTGATATCCAATGTCGTCAGACCACATTGTTGTAACGTTAAGTCATTCAGAATATCTGTATTTTCCGGAAGTATCAATGTTTCTAATGTTGCATCTGCATTGGATAAGGCAAGTGTCTTAAGCTTTGTACATTTACTTGCGTCAAAAGAAGCCAGATTGAGATATCTACAGTTGATCTTTGTCAATTGATTCTCTGTAGAGGAAGGGAGAATAATTTCAGTTACACCTTGGCAACTTGAACAGGACAGTTCTGTTAATGCCAGACATTTACTAAAATCAAGTACTTTTAGAAGTTTATTGGAAGAGATTTCAATCTTTTTCAGCTTATTGGCATCTCCGTATACGTTGACTGAAGTACCCGAAGCGGAACCATTGACTGCTGTTCCGGTTGTTTTAACCGTTTGTTCTATTGCTCCCTCACCAAAGTCTACCTGGAAAACAGTTTCTTCGGTTGCATACAATTTAAAACTGATTTTACCGGCAGTACAAGTCATGTTGATAATAGGTTCATCTTCATTTTTCTCTGCCCATACGCCAATGACTATCAGTGACATAAGACAGGTAATAAGTAGTCGTTTTTTCATATCTTCCGATGTGTATTAGTGAATAAATATTGTCCGGAACGTCAAATACGGGATTTTACGCCCGGACAATTGTTAAGAATAAAGTAAAGAGAGAGAGTTTTATTTTTTGATGACTTTTATAGAAGCATTGATAGAGCCGCCTCCAACTCTTATCAGGTAAATGCCTTCGGCCCAGTTTGACCCCGTAACAGTTATATTAGCTTCATTTGTAGTCTTCTCATAAACGGTTTGTCCGTTAGCATTGAATACACGAATTAATTTCGATGTATTATCTCCGGTTTTTATGTTGAAGTCAGAGTGGAATACCGTTGGATAAACGCTGACCTTATTGTCTTCTACCTTGTTGATAGAAGTTCCTTTTACCTGATGGAAAGTCATTTCCGGTGATAAATAGAAAGAGAATCCGGTTTTATCAATCTCGTTAAATGGCCAGGGAAGATCAGGTACACAATACCATCCTCCGTTAAGATTTAACTCTGCGGCTCCTGCTGCATGAATCCGGACATAAGCAGAAGCAACTTTATCTGCTCTGTACACATCACAAACCAAAGCTAATTTGGTAGTTGCATCCGGTACGATAGATTCGTCCAGTTCTATAGATAAATAGAATGTTCCTTTGACTTTTATAGGAGTTGCAAATTTAATTTTTCTGATGACATCTTCGTAGTCTACAGAAGTGGTACCGAAAGCACCGCTCATTGTTGTAACATATTCTCCAAATACATTATCCGGATCCGGTGCTCCCCATTTCTCTCCATATAATCTGACTTTTACAGGTTTACCTTTGTTAGTGGTAGCTGCTTTGTATACATACAATCTGAAATGAACGGCACTGACGGTTGCTTCAGCGTCAGCAGGCAGTTCAAATCTTTCAGCAAAGGTGGTATAATATCTATTTATACCACTAACGTAGTCATTTGAACCAGGAACATCTGTTTCCGGCATGAACAGTCCATCGTACATATCAGAACTGTTAGCAACAATGTCTGTAACATCCTCTTTTCCTAAAATACCTACATTTACAATGTCTGAGAATGAATCAGTGGATTTAGAGTTTGTTACAGTCAACAGAGGTTTGTAATCTCCACTCTCCGAATAGGTTACAACCGGACTTTCTTCGGTAGTAGTAGCCGGATTCCCGAATGTGTTCCATTGGTAATCAGTTGCATATTTAGACTGATTAATAAATGAGATAGGTTGTTCCGGATATACATAACGCAAGCGTTCTTTTATATGATTGGCATGAGTTGACCAAAGACCACCGTACGCAACGTATTTAGCTACAGCCGGAAAAGGATTTTCATTATCATAGACTTCAAAATTGTCTATTCCTACACCGTTTGCAGCAGTCGTGGTGAAACCAATTCCGAAGTAATAGATGCCATCGGTTTCAGGTATGAAATCAGCTTCTACTTTCTTCCATTCCTTGTACTTGATATTTTTTAAATCTACCAATGTGATACAATCAGCTTCCTTTGATTGTCCTTTACCAACAGTAAAACGTAAGCTTTCGCTCTTATTGGCAGACTCGGAGAGTCCCGGAGCCAATAACCAAAAACTGGCATGGTAAATTTTTCCGGCTTTCATCTCAAATCCGGGAGTATATGCCCAGTTATTTTCTGTTGCAGAAGAATAGGTACCGAGGCAATTAGGTTCGGAATATATATTTTTCCAACCATTGAATGTAGTGATGGCAAAAGCATCTTTGTCACCTGTACAAACCCATCCTTCGGGAACAGTCCGAATCTCATAACTATCAAAATCATTAGAATAGGGTAAAGTACCTAATGTAGTGGCCCGCGTTGTTACTGTCCGGGAGTTTGTTACTTCCGGTGTACCTACTTTCTCCGTTTTATTTCTTTGTGGCTTGATTTGTTGGGCATTCACCTGTGAACAAGCTAAAAAGACGAATAAAACCATCTGAATAAAAATGTAAAAACTCTTTCTTTTCATATTCGTAATTTTTATGTGGTTATTTAATGTATCTGATTGTTTTGAACCAAACGACGTCCGGGTTATCGTTTCTTCTGAATGTGATTTCACTCGGACTTTTCAGGTTGTTATAAGTCATGTTGTATGGTTCGTCATCACTCATGTATCCCAGAATCATTTTGAAATATTCCATATAGAAGTATCTGGCAAAATCATCTCCTCCTCCGGCGAAAATTATTTTCACCTGGTCGGCATCTTTTATCGGAACGAAGTCCATATAAAAATTAGCACTATACAATTTTCTGTCATTAATCGAATAACTGTATATAGTAAATACTTGATAAAGACTTTGTAAAGAGGCCTGTTGTAACTCTTCCGGACCTTGTCCATAAAGGTCTTTTTTCATGTTTTCGGCAGCAGTATTCCACATGGTAGTAAATCGGGGACCCATCTGTTTCGTGTCAAAGAACCAGTTACCTTTTTTTGTTACAAATGCTTCTCCTAAAGGCATTTGTGTGATTTGTACATTCTCTGCCCCTTCATCTGTACAAGTCAGGTGAGTTCTATCTTCCGAAGCAGTGAAATTCTGTATTGTTTTTCCTGCAATGGTTACGGGCTCTTTGAATTTGATGCCATCTGTAGTATAGATATAGGCCATTCCTTCGGCTGATGAACTGACTCCTTCCGGCAGATTGAAAGTCTGGTAACGTCCTATTTCCTCGGATTCTTCCATTTCTATAGTAGTACCATTTACATTCAAACGCATGGTGAATCCAGGGAAAGCTTCTATCATCTTATCCAACTTATTGCTGTAACTTTCCCATGTCATGTCATTGGGCAGAGGGATCATTTGCATTTTAGTCCCATTCTTTTTCCCCTTTAATTCGATTTTGTCTTTGGCTACATTAAGAATGATGAATTCATAGTCGCCCTCGTAACCAAGTCCATCCGGATTGGGATCGGAGAATTGGTGCAGTATGTGATTGTATGTATCAAAACTTAATATAGGGCCCATATCTCCCTTTATCTGATACATACTTGTAACCTGGTCGCCCGGTGATTCCAGTATGGGCGATTCTGCGGTAATACTTACTTCTCCCTGTTCGGAGAAGACCATGTAGAAACGGAAGCCTCCGTATTTGTTATCTTCGGGATAGTATTCAAAAATCCATCCGTTTTCCGAATCAGTCAGTATTTCCTTACACTGTTGCAACATTGCATTCATCCTGTTGGCAGAAGAACTGTCGAATATGTTTTTTTCATCTGAGCATGAAGTAATGCACAATGTAAACAAAGCAATGATAGTATAAGCTAATTTATTCATTGTATGTTGTTTTTTCATTTAAAATTGAATCAATATCTCCGGAACGTCTGATGATAATGGTTCTTAACTCATCAATGTCAATATTCCATGCAGTCATTAGCCATTCTTTTGCCATATCGAACTTGGTCTGTATTTTGGCAGCTCCCTCCGTTCCTGCATTTGCCAGCATGTTTTCCCAGAAACCATCCGGTTTAACAAGATAGTTGGCTATTATTTCTACAAAGTCTTCTTGTGGTTCCATACCTGCATAAGGAGTAACGAAACCAAGTTTCCAGGCTTGTTGCTCGGTTCTGTTTTGCCAGCCGGTAGACGAATAATCGGCTGCGGATATCTGATTATATTCGGTAGGATAGTTCTTTTTCTGATGCAGGATATGAGCAAATTCATGATGCATTGTTTCAAAATAGTATTCATTCAGCATCTCTACATCTGTAGGATCTATGGCATTCACCTTATATAATATGACTTTGATACCAGCTTCTGCCGAACCTAATACTTCTGTAGAAGAAGAGGCATTGATGGCTGATGAACCAACCAGCAGAATGACTTTGGGCGCATAGGTTCTCATGAAGTCTTTATTTTTTCCGGTTTTGTCGAATATTTCATCATAAGATTCAAGCCACAGATACTTGATAATTTTTGCCAGCTTTTTTGACTTCTCCACTTCGGCCGGAATAAGATTGTATGACATGTCTGCTTCTATGTCTTCCATCCGGTATTTGAAATCAATATTATATTCTTTCACATAGTTTTGAAGCAACCAATTGTCAAATTCTGTGCGCTCACGAGGAGTTGTATCAAAAATACTTTCTCCGAACTTATCATCAGAGCAGGAAGATATCATCACTCCGGTTAAAAAGATTACTAATGTGTATAATAAAACCTTCTTCATATGTTTCTGTACATTTATTTATTATTATCTGGGATTAGGTTGCATACCGGCTCCGATTGCATCTGCAGGTAATTGTAACACTCTTCTGGGGTCGTTTTTAGTCAGGATATCATCGGCTTGTCCGGATATATTGTGTTTGATTTCGATACCGAACCGTTTAATATCAAACCACCTAAGACCTTCGTGTACAGTTTCTATACGTCGGAAGTGCAAAAGACAGTACATAAAGTTTAGTTGCTTGTCACCGTCAATCTCAAACATTGGGTTTAATTCCGGACGCAATGCTTTATCTGCTGTTTTATAATAAGCATTGATGTAATCTTCAGTCAGCGGTTTTACCCCTTTCATCGTGTGTGAATCATACCAGGAAATCAAATCCTTTGCTGCATTGGAATAATCTTTCATATGAATATATGCTTCTGCGCGGCAAAGTAGTGTTTCATCAGTAGTGAAAACCGTATTTACGATATTCAGATACCCTATACCTGATATGACATCCGTATACTCAATAAATCCATAGAGTTTAGGATAGTAGGATGCCTGATCGCCTCCATATATTTTATTTGCATGATAAAGATATTCCGGAGTTACCCAGGGTCCTAAGCTCCAGTAGGTTTCCTGCAGTTTGGCTGTATTCATTGCATATCTGCAATATTTAGAACTCCAGTGGTTGTAATTCCACATAGATGTAGCGGGCATTAACAGGAGATTACATGGTAATTCAGCTTTTACATAGGCAATACCGCAATCTTTTGCAGCGGCAATGCTCTGGTATTGCGTAAGGTTACGGAGCACTTTTGCCGGATTGTCTCCAATGGCCTTTGTGGCGTATTTAGCAGCTTTATCATAATTACCGTAATATAGGTTGAATCGTGCGGCAAAAGCATAAGCTGCTTTCTGATTAAAATGGTATTTGATAACAGTACTTTTGTACTTTGTGTCGTCAATAAGTGGCAGACCTTCTTCTATATCACGATTTATCTTTTCATATACTTCCGCAACAGTACCTCTTTCATATTTTCCGGATACTATTTTTTCCGGTTTTTCTACATAAGGTATTCCCAGGTCTGCACTGCTTGTTTGTGGATTATATGCTTTACAAAAGACATTGGCCAGAATGAAGTGCGAGTAAGCGCGGCAGATGAGAGCTTCTCCTTTGGCAGCCACTTCTGTTTCATCGTCTCCTTCGGAGGTGCTGAGGTATTCCATTGCATGATTGGCGGCGGCTATTGCCTTATAGTACTCATTCCAGATAAATTGTGGAGTATCCTGCTGGTTATCTGTAAAATCCTGCCATTTGTAGCTTTCTTCCACACTTTTATTAAAAGAGATATAGAGTGGTCCGTTGTCTGCAACATTGTCAGACATTAATTCTGTAACTTGTACGTAAGTTCCGGTAGGATAGGCCGAGACGAGTAGTTGCAGTACTTTCTCGTTATTGTCGAGCTCGGTTCTGTTATCCGGCATTTTGTCCAGAAAACCGTCACAAGAGGATATCATCAGGAGCATTGCTGTGACTCCAAACCAGGTTGAGTATTTATTTCTATGTTTCATATTCATTGCAGTCTTTTTATAATCCAAGTCTTAAAGTTAAAGTGAACTGTTTGGGTACAGGAGAAGCAACTCCTCCCGAGCGGAAGAATTCCGGATCCTGTCCGTTTAATTTGGAATCCGAATAAATCAGAAATAGGTTTGTAGCTTGTAATTTAAGTTGTAGATTGTTCAGCTTGAACTGTTTGATCCAGGCTGGATTGAAGTCATATGACAAAGAGATTTCTTTCATTCGGATAAAATCACCTTTTGCTACACGAACATCCGAATAGTTGTATGCATTATAGGCATATTTCAGGTTTGGAATATCTTTCACCTGGCGGGTATGAGCTATAACCGGTATGTTGGTATAGGCTTCATCTCCCGGTACGGTCCATCTGTTCCTGAATTCTTTGGGCATGGCGTCCAGATCGGAGTACTCGCTTTTGAATACAGGGTCAAGACGAACTACATTTCCAAAAGAATAAGTCATGAAAACATTCAATTTAAAACTCTTATACGAAAAGATATTGCCGAAACTTCCTGTAATAGTCGGGTCGGTGGGACCTTCATATTTCAGAAAATCTTTCTTTAGGGCTTCCTGGAAGTTGATATCTGTAATTGTGACCTCTCCGTCTTCGTTGATAAAAGTAGGGAGTCCATCTTCATTCAGACCCTGGAAAGGAATGGAAAATAATGCACGTACAGGATACCCTTTTTCTGCAAATCCCATACCGGAGATAAGGCTCATTACACGTGCTTTTGAATCCAGTTCGGTTATTTCATTCTTTGATTTTGAGAAGATGAAATCCGTGGTCCACTGAAAATCTTTAGTACGTATATTTTTTGTTGATAAGGTAAATTCCACTCCGCTTGATTTCATGGAAGCTACATTAGCATACTTAGTACCCTGTCCGCCACCGCCTTGAGTGTTGATAAGCCCTATTAAGTCGTAGTTATTACGGGTATAATAATCCAGGCTCAGATTAATTCTGTTGTCAATGAAGCCAAAGTCGGCACCCACATTAAACTCATGTTTCTTCTCGTAAGTCAATTCACTGTTTTCCAGATCTTCTATTTGCAAACCTGATTCTTTCACACCTGCAAAAGGACGAAAGGGGGAGTAGTTACGATATACAACACGGGAATTGGTGACAAAAGCGGGTCCTCTGTCGGCTGTAAGACTATAGGATGCTTTCAATGTAAAATGAGACAGAGCCGGAGTTAGCTTCTCAAAGAATTCTTCTTCGTGCATATTCCACGCAGCAGCTACATTCCATGTGGGTAGCCAGCGGGCTGAACGGGCTTTACCCAGTCTGTTGGAACCCTCATAGCGGATTGTTCCGGTAGCTGTATATTTTCCCATATATGAATAGGTACCCATCCCGAAAAAAGCGAGGTTACGTGAATAGGTCAAATCGTTGTAGTAATACTGGTTATTCTGTTCTATTCCTTGTTTAAATATAAGATAATCATAAAAGGGTATACCTCCCTTTTCGTATTGATATCCCCATCCTCTTGACCAGTATTGGGTCCGGTCGGCTGAATTGGCCTCTGTTCCGGCAAACAGATTCATGATATGTTTGTCTTTGAAACTTGTGTTGTAGCTTAAACTGGCTCTGAAATCATAGCCCAATAATTTATATTCGTTTTTATCAAATATACCTCCTTCCGGCAAAACGACAACTGGCAAAGAATTGGGGACATCCGGATTTTTATATAATAGGGGATTCCTGTCGCGTATAGTAGCGTCCCCTGCTGCTCGGTATGCTTCCGGTTGGTTTGAATTCTCTTTTATCAGATGGTCTTGTGAAGTCATCTGATATTTTACGGCTCCTACTACATTGGCCTCGAGTCCTTTGATGATTTTCCAGTTTAGTTCACCCTGAAATTTAAGGTCTACTACATCCAGGTCAATATAGTTTTTATCTAATTCATTTAGGATGTTGAAAGGGGCATAATTTCTTGTATAATATACAAGTCCTTCGGCATCTTTCAATGCCAATGTTCTTGAAGTGTTCAATGCGTAGCTATACGGGTTGATATCAAAATCCCGTCTGACTTCTCCGCTTACCACGTCTATCTCCTGGCTTAAAGTTCCGGGAGCTTTCTGTTTTCTGTATGAACCATTGGATAATAATGTTAGTGTCAAGTTATTAGAAAGATTGAAAGAAGCATTTGCGTTGGCTGTATATCTCTTGACCGAGCTGGCTTTTGTCCATCCCGGGTCATTGTAGATACTGATTGAACCATAGTATTTAGCTTTCTCCGTACCAGAGCTGATACTTATTGAGTGGTTCATGGTAATGTTATTGTTGAACAATTCATCAAACCAGTTTGTATTTCTCATTTCGGCCATTTGAAGGTAGGCGGCCTGTGCTTCCGGAGTATTCACTAATCCCCATGACTGATCCTTTGGGTTGTAGGAATTAATGAGCTGGTACATTTTTCCGTATACTCCACTGTTGGAAGCTCTGTAGGTATCAGAAAAAATCAACCAGCCTTTTTCTGCCATTTCATTATAAACACCCATTTGTTCTTGGGACCCCATTATGTTGAAATTGTCATAATTGGGCTTTAATCGGGAGGTAAATTCTCCCGTATAATTAATGCGGCTGACACCGGCTTGCCCTCTTTTGGTAGTAATAACCACAACACCAGCCATCGCTCTGGCACCATATATTGAAGTAGCCGATCCGTCTTTCAAAATTTGAAAGCTTTCAATATCATCGGCACTTAGTCCGGCTATTGCCGAACTTATCAGGGTTACAGCATCACCGGAAGATAAGTCGTCGGCATCAATTTCTACCGCATCTTCCATAACCACTCCGTCAACGACCCATAAAGGTTTCGAACTACCATAAATAGAAGTGGCACCACGGACACGTATTTTCGGGGCTGTACCAAATGTTCCGGATACATTTTGTACAGATACTCCGGCGGAACGTCCTTCCAAAGCACGGCTTACGTCCGGTATACCATCCAAACGTGCATCTTCTGCCTTAAGTCTGTCGGTTGCACCGGTAAACAAACGTTTATCCACCTTAGTCATACCTGTTACAACAACCTCTTCCAGCATTTGGGAATCTGAACTAAGCGTAATTTTTATGTTGCCCTCTTTTATAGGTAACTCTTTGGTTTCCATTCCAATGTAAGAAACAATCAGAGTCTTTGCTTTTTCGGGAATACTTATCTGAAAATGTCCGTCGAGGTCGGTTACCGTACCTACTGTCGCATCTTCTTTGAACCTGACACTTACCCCCGGCAGACTCTCTCCCATATCATCTACTACTGTACCTGATATTTGTTTGTTTTTTCCCTTTTCTGAATTTTGGCGGGGCTTGAATATCTGAATGTATTTATCTTTTATTTCATAATTCAAAGCTTGCCCTTTCAGGATAATGTCTAACGCTTCGTTAATGGACTTGTCTTGGAAGTTGATCGTTATTTTTCGTCCCAGATCCACTTCACTCACATTAAACCATAACGAATAAGTAGTTTTTGCTTTTAGCTGTTCTAAAGCTTCTTTGACTGTTACATTTTTCAATTCAAGAGATATATTTTTCTCTTGAGCAGAAACGATTTGTGCACAGACCAGAAAACAGGTGATTAAAGCCATCTTCATGAGGGCTTTCCATTCTTTTACATACATCGGCGCTATTGTTAAAGTTGTAATTAATTATTTCTTGATATGATTATTTCATCTCCATTGATTGTGTAGTGCAGGTTATTGTTAGCTGCCATAATATCGAGTATCTTCGTTATTGTTTCATCGTTCCGGAAATCACCATAGAAGCGCTCCGTACATAGTTGTTTGTCTTTTATTTCTATTTTGACATTGAATGCACGTTCAAGGTCGCGTACAATCTGGCTTAAAGGTTCTTCATTAAAGAATAGTGTGTTTCTTAATGTCACACTGGGAACCCGGATTGCCGCAGTAGGTTGTCCGGTTACATTGCTCGAAATGGCATCCAGTATTTCCTGTTTGGGCTGTGTCCACATTGCGTAACTTTGAGCATCTACGCTTTTTACAGTTACACGATTTTCTTTTTTATTAATAACAGCCTGTTGGTTGGGGATAAGTAATATGTTTTTTGCTTGTCCTTCTATACTGCCTACATTCAAGCTTCCTTCAACCAAAGTAACCCGGGCACTTTCATCTTCGGCATATGATTTGAAGTTGAATTTGGTGCCAAGTACTTTTATTTTCACTTTCCCGGAAAGAACACTGAATGGGAGAAGTTTATTTTTAGTAACTTCAAAATAGGCTTCGCCATCCAAAGAAACATTTCTATCAGATTGTCCAAAGCTCTCCTGATATGAGAGGCGGCTACCCGAATTTAACCAGACAGAAGTCCCGTCCGGCAAAGTTACTTTAGACTTGGAACCATAAGGTATTTCGATGGTTTGTGCCAGATGGGAAGAAGAGGGTGATGTAGAAAGTGCATAATAAGAGCCGACTCCTAATCCGAATGCGATAACAAATACAGCGGCATATTTCATCCATGGATGAAGAGTGATAGAGTGTAGTTTGCTTTTCCGGGGCTTTTTCAATCCGGTCTTCTTTACAAAATGCGTATATGCAGATTCTATATCCGATTTGAAGAAAAATCTGTTTCTGGATATACGCATGCTTTTTATTAAGAAATAGTATTCTTTGTATAGCTGCCTGTTTTCGGCACTACTTTCGTACCATGCTCTCAAAACTGCTTCTTCTTCTTTTGAAATCCGTTTGGAGAACTGTTTGTCTATAAGATTAAAAACATCAATATTACTATTCATACTTGTCGTCTTTTATAAGTAGGACGACCGAAGAATTCAATAGGGTAGTGAGAAACTATATATTTTCGATAAAAAGTTTATTTTTTATCGAAAAAGATATCACGAAGTCTGCCCGAATCGGATTTTATTGATTAAAGAGATAGAAATATAGAGCTGTAATAGCAAGAATGTAATCTTTCAATTCTTCTCTAAGCAAGCTGAGTGCTTTTTTTATGTGGTATTTTACGGTATTGACAGAAATATTTAGTTCGTCGGCAATCTCAGCATAACTTTTGTCACCGTACCGGCTGAGTAAAAACACTTTTCTACATTCTTCCGGCATTTCCCGGATAATGTCTTCTATTTTATCTTCCAGCTCTGATAAAATAATTTGTTCAAACATCTCTTGATCCGGAATATAGCAACTCGATGAACCAATTTCGCTTTCAAAGCTGACTACTTCTGCTTCCCGGGAGTAACTGCGTAAATAGTCAATACTCTTATTGTGTACAGAAGTTAGCAGATATGACTTTACAGATGTTGAAATGTTCAGTAGTTCTCTTTTTTCCCAAATAGAGAGCATGACATCTTCCGCTATATTTTGGCTTAGGTGATAATCTTCCACATATTCATATGCAATAGAACACATTAAGGCATAGTAATGGTCAAAGATGAATCTGAATGTATCATGATCTCCTTTTCTGATTCCATTAATGAGCTGTGCATCGTGCATGAAAATGTCTTTTTTATTATTCATCCGATCCGATATTCGTGTTATTCTATGAAATGTACGATTACTTTACTGATGCTATGTCAGTTGTGTATTCTAATTTTTGTTTTTTTTAAAGTATTTATTATAGCAAATCAATAAGTATGAGTAGTTAATACAAGAAATAAAGAATGAAAATAATGACAAATGTATTGTTCCTACTCTTCCAACAGGGTCAAACCCACTCCCTTTACTGTTTTGATACTCACTGTTTCATCCTCTGCGAATAGTTTTCTTAATTTAGTGACAAATACGTCCAGGCTGCGTGAAGCAAAGTAATCACCTTCTGTACCCCATAGTTTTTCAAGAATAGTTTCCCGTTTTACCACTTCACCTTTCTTTTCACAAAGCATCTGTAAGAGTGCAGCTTCGCGTACTGTCAGCGTTCTGCTACTTCCTGATGCGTACTTTAGCGTAGCATGTTCCGCATCCAGTGTATAATTCTTACCTATCCGGTAGATAGCTTCATCTACTGTTGCTGTATTTGTGGGTGCTACAGGCTTTTCCGGTGCTTTTTGGCTCATCTTCATCAATGCCTGTACATGTGCATTCAGTTCTTCCGGGAGAAATGGTTTTTTCAGATAGTTGTTTACTCCCAACTCATAGCCTTTTACTACGTCTTTGGGCGATACCCGTCCCGAACTGAATAGAATAGGTGTATCTGTATCGGTTTCGCGGATGCGTTTCACCATTTCATATCCATCCATTACAGGCATTTCAATGTCCGAAACGATCACGTCCGGTTTCCATTCCTGCCATATTTTTAATCCTTCCACACCGTTCGCGGCATCTTTTATTTCATATCCGCCAATCATGTCTTCAAGCCCGCCCTGAATAATATACCTTAAGTTGGCATCATCTTCAACTAACAATAACCTTATCATACTATCTCTTTATTTTGTTGTGGAATATTTATAGTAAATTCGCTATATTCTCCTTCTATACTTTCAAGCTTTACGCTTCCGTGATGTGCCCGTACAACATGGAATACATAGTTTAATCCAAGTCCAAAACCCGGAGCTCCTCCTTTTCGATTTCGTTGTACGGCTGAGGCACGTTCAAATTTCTCGAATATCTTTCCTTGCTCTTTCAGTGGGATTCCCATACCGTTATCTTTCACACTGATGTGTGTATATCCATTGGATGAGGCCGAAGAGGATATTTTTATTTGTACACTCTCTTCCGAGTATTTGATGGCATTATCAATCAGATTGCTGATAGCCTCTTTCAGAAACTCCTCATCTGCATATACTTTTTCTTCCTGCAGATCAAGGATAAACTCAACATTTTTTTCTGCTTTGGCAGTAAACTTCTCGGTGAGATCTTCCATAATAGGACGCAGACTTACCTCCTTTTTCTCGAGCAGCAGTTTGCCCTCTTCCAGCTTTGACAATGTCAGTACCTTATTGACCAATGCCAGCAAATGTTCTTCTTCGTCCTCCATGATGTCGAAATACTTCTCCTTCCGTTCCGGTTTATCATCCAGCTTTCCACTGCGCAGGATACGTGTACCCATGAGGATAGAACTGAGTGGGGTTTTCATATCATGTATCATGGCATAAGAAAAGTCTTCGCGTATTTTGGCTATTTTATTTTGTTTCACAATCACTTTGATTTGTTGTACAAGGCAATAGATAACGATGAACAGAAGTAATACCGTTCCGATGAGGAACATTCGCATCTGGAGGATAATCAATTTATAAGGATTGTCGATGGTGGCCTGTATACCTTTGGAGAAATCTTCCCGAATAGGGAATATCTGTGTTTGCATTTCGTTGTGAAGCCGGACAAGGCTACTGTCTTCTGCAAAGTCCTCTACATATTTATAGCGTGTAGAATCAATGTCAACGGAATCTATACGGAAATGGAGTTTTCCGAGATTTACTTTGTCCAGCTCTTCCCTGTAACAAGAGTCAAGAGATTGATAGTTGAGAGGGATGTTATATTCGTGATGAATGCTGTGCAGGGCAGTTATCAAAATCAATCTGTCGGCCATATCATTTTTCGCACGTATTTTGGTAGAATCCAGTTGGAGTACGGTACCATTGGGAATATTTCCTTTAAATTGCTTACTTGATTTTGAGGACTCCTGTAATTGTGCTTCCAGAAAAGCATTATTGATTTTTTCGTACAATTCATTCTCCAACAAATGATAGGAGTTGGAAAACCACATTCCTTGCAGTGCTACTACCGCCAGGATAGCAATGACAGTAATATATCGAAATAGCGGTTTATTCATGCTTTTTTCTTTTAATTCGTTGGCAAAGATAGAAAAATAGTTTGTGATTATTCACTTTTTTAAGTATTTGGTAACGTCGAATGTTTTGTACGTATGGAAATCTCCCCGCACAGGAAGTGCTTAACGTAGCGTTAACGTAATGATAACATTGTAATAACATACTTTTAATTTACTCCGTTTTATCTTTGCAATGCCGGGAGTAGAGAAAAATAGAAATCCTTCTTCCTTTATTTATATGGAATGAGATGACGACTGATACAGAAAATAAAAAGCCTCTGTTGGCCATTAGCTGTGGAGCAGGTGGGACGCAGATTATCTTGAGGACGGTTCCGTGTGCTTATTCGTTTATTGCATACGAACTTATTCGTGCATTTTTCTTTCTGTTTTTTGTGAAGCGGGGGTTCCGGTCTGTTTCCTTGACAATGAAGGGGAGGTTATTGTTTGCCAACTGTGCGTGTAGTGAACCTTTATATGTATGGCAATTTGTCATAGTATCTTTAATGCCTACTCTTCTTTTAGGAGTTCTTCCTCTGTGTTACACTTTGTTTTCCGGACGGTTCGTTTTTCTTTTAATCAGCATTCCGTTTTTGCTGATGGGTATCAATGATTATAAAACAATTTGGCTGCTCAGATATTTCGAGGAGAATAATCTGGTAATTAATTATTTAGAACGAAAGGAGAGGAGGATACATTAAACCGGAAAAGATAATGTGAACTCGCTGAACTTATTTTCTACACTTTCTACCCTGACTCTGCCATTATGTGCAACCATCACCTGCTGAACATAATTTAGTCCGAGTCCGAAGCCGTTGGCTTTACTTCGACTATTGGCTGAAGCACGCTCGAACTTATTGAATATTTTACTTTGTTCTTTCAGTGGGATGCCCAACCCGTTGTCGTGTACTTTAATTTTAATGAAGCCATTTTCTTCTTCACACACAATACTGATTTTTACTTCTTCGTGAGAGTATTTGATGGCATTGTCTATCAGGTTACTGAGAATTTCACGCAGGCAGAATGCATCTGCATAAACAGACTGACAACGGTGGAATACTTTCGAAAACTCTACCGGCTTATGAGCTTTTAAACGGAATTTTTCTATAAGATCATCTATCAAAGGTTCTAAATCCACATTCTCTTTATGTAACTGTAACTTGTCTTCTTCTATTTGTGTGAGTAGTATTACCCGGTTTGACAGGGTAAGCAGATGCTCGCATTCGTCGGACATAGTACGAAGATATCTTTCTTTTTTTACCGGATTGTCGTTAATTCTTCCTGTACCCAATATATGTGCTCCCATAAGAATAGAGTTCAGGGGTGATTTCATATCATGAATCATGGCATAAGTAAGATCTTTCTGGAACTGTGCAAGGCGGCGTTGCAGGAAGGTAATTTTCACCTGGTAGAATACGCAACCAACAATAAGGATAAACATTAATCCCAGTGAAAGCAGTAATGGCCACAACGGTTTTAGTATTAATAGTTGTGGAGAAGATATTGCTGCCTGTACTACTTTGCTGCTATCATTGTTCAGAGGGATGAACCGGGTTATGAGATCCGGTGCCCCGGTTGTATATCCGGAGCGTGTGCTTTCTTCTGTTTCTAAGGTGGGATATTTCAGTATATTGATACAGACCGGGTTTGTGATTCCTGCTTCCTGTAGATAGGTGATAAATACAGAGTCCATATGATGCAAAGAAAATGGAGCAGGGGTGGAGCAGGAGTTTATTGCTTCAAGCATTTTAAGAGCCGAACGTAGCGTATAATTTGCATCAATTGAGTTGTAGACGTGATAAACATATACTCTTGTTACAGGCGTTTTCGTTCGCATGGCTTCTTCTTTTTGCTTTTGTGCAAAAGGAGTAAGACCGGTTTCCGGGAAGTTGAGTATTACTTTTTTTTCTTTACTGGCCAGATAATGAGGAAACTGATGATAACTTACTTCATTGAAGAATGCTTCTTCAAAGTATGTATTTATTTTGTGTGCAAATGCTTCTTGTCCGGTATTGTATAAAAAAACAATCCAGATTATTAGTAATAGAAATGTACCTGCCAGACTGAGTATAGAAAGTGCTTTGGAAGAACGTTGTTTTTTTCCCTGATTCTGTTGTGTTGCCTCCCGGGCGGCTGTCAGAGTTTCTTCGGTCATCGTAAGCAGTGTATTGCTTTCATTCTCAATTTCCTGCCATTGTTCTTGTGCTATTTTAGCAGGAATATCAGAAACCGGAGCAGCCATGTTTCCGGCTAATACATAAAAAGAGTTTTCCTGTACCTTTATGGTTTGCTGTTGGCGAATGATGAGTTTTATCTGTGAAATGATACTGCATATTACTACGGTCATCAGGCCGAAAGTAAACAGATAGAGTAATGATACTTTCTTTAAAATCAAGACGTAGGGAGAAACAATAACGGCTTGTACGGCTATATCGTTTTCACGGTCTATAAAGAAAGGTTCGGAGGCTAATACACCTACGCTTCGGTTGAATGCCGGGTTTGTGCTGGCCAATGTCCGGTGAGTTTTCGTATCTATTTTGTTGATTACAACTTCGCTGTCAATATGATCTTGTTTCAGCTTCTTTTTCAGTACGGCTGCCAATTCATCAATAGGAAATTCTACACCGTATTCAGTTTTTAATATCCGGGCCAGATACTCATTACCTCGCAGATTTTGCTCGTCTGTCGGGAGGTCTGCATATGGTTCAATAGGTATATAGGTGACGGTTGTTCCGTCAGGATAGGGAAGCTGGTTGACCAGATTGTCGATGGTTTCGTAAAAGGCAATGGAAAAACTCTTTTTTACTGTGAGTTTCATCATTTCCATATTACTGCGATAGGCATAAAATAGCCCTCCGACTTGGAGTATCAGAGTTAATGTAAGTCCTACAAGGGTGATAATCGTTACTTTACGCGTACGCATCTCTTACTATTTTGTCGTAAAGATAGTACATTTTGGGAGAAGCGTTGTGCGGCTTATCGGTTTTTAGGTAGTTATTAGCTGCTATGGAAGTATTACTTTGAGAAGATTGTAAGGTAACTGAAGATAAAAACAAATGTATAAGATCTGCTTTGTATATAATTATAAACTATATATAGTCAACGTTGGCAAATAAAAGATGAATTTTGAAAGTAAATTGATATAACAATTTGGGGTTTTTGCAAACTACTGTTTACCAATGTGTTATATAGTCTTCTTTTTTCTCTACGAGGAACGCATCGAAACTCTACGAGAAACGACTCGTTAGTCGTAGAGAAACAGGGCTTTTCTCTACGACCAACGAATTGAATATTTATAAGATTTGACAGAAACAACTGGAAAAGAAAAGACCACTTTTTATCAATGTAATAAAATATGATTTCTTTTTCGGGCTATTTCCATACATGGCTAATTTTTATTGTAGTACACAAACTTTGTGAGTGGTATTGGCTACTTTTACCAGATAGATACCCTGGTTTACTTTTTCGGTTGCTTTATTGTCACATATACCGTTAACGATCTGTTTGCCATCAATCGTGTTAATGACATAAGCCGTACTGCTGTCGCTTTCAATAATAATAGTACCATTGTTTACATATACGTTGGCAGTAACGACTTGAGTATTTCCGATACCACTGCCACCCGCTACATTCGCTACGATAAATTTACCACCGAGGTTACCATTATCCACAGGTTGTACGGCGAATTCATAATCAGTCGTATTGAACCCTTTCATACGAATCTGATGGCTATTAATCAGACGAGCTGCAACTTTAGAATCATAAGTTGTAGTCCCGAATATTTTATTCGCCTGGAGGCTTGCCGGGGCATAGGTATAGGTGTAAGTTACTCCGAAGTCATCTGCTTTTTTAGCTTTAATGTATATATTGTAACGGATGGCTTCTGCCGGAGTTGTATCGTCTGTCGCGTTTCCCCAGAAAATAATTACATCTGAACCGTCTTGTTTAACCTGTACATCTGAATTGCTTACAAATTCGGGAGCTTCATTCATAGCAAGATCACTGGTTAAATTATTGGGTACTGCCCGGTTGAACCAGTTAGGCTCCTTAGGTCCCCATCCACTGATAGAATAGTCGAGCGCACCGTCATGGTTGAAATCAATAAAGTTCACATCAGACTCGTGAGAGTTGGTGTTATCATTCAGGAATTCACGGGTGAAGCTGTTGTCTCCATTGTTGTAATATAAGTTAGTGAGGGAGTAGTCAGTTTCCGTCTGCCCGTCTGTTGATGACCATCCACATTGAATCATAATATCAATCTTACCATCATTGTTGATGTCACCTATGGCGGGCATTGCTCTGGCTGTAAGTAGATTGGTTACTTCTGTTTTCAAAGGATCGGCAAAAGTTCCGTCGCCATTATTGATGTATAAGTTTCCTACGGTATTATTGGTTTCTGTGTCACTATTCTTAAAGTCTCCAAACTCCAGAATATCGGGATAACCGTCATTGTTCACATCTGCAGTAAAGGTCGTACCGCTCTTTTGACCTTCGAAAAAGCCCTGCTGGGTTGTTTCGCGGAAAGTGCCGTCACCATTGTTAAAGTAAATAGTGGTAGTGGCAACCCAGCCGTTAGTCTGGTCATTACCGGATACGATGAGATCCAGATATCCGTCTTTATTTAAATCACTCAGATAAACGGAACCGGTTGTGATTGTTTTGAAGGGGTCAATTCCTTCTCCGTCTTCTCCCACGGGATTTTGTACTTCTTCGAAAACACCTTGGTTATTTCTGTATAGAATCACGTGCCAACTCTCATCTTTACGTGCCCAGCCTGTCATAAACAGATCGGTCCATCCGTCATTATCATAATCGCCGGCTGCACAGAAGTAACCCCGGTGTTGTCCTTCGGATTCTCCGATGCCCAGTTCGTCTATCTCTTGCTGAACAGCATGCTCAAAAGGGTTATCGGGATCTCCTGTCCCTCTCCAGATAGCAGTATAATTTTCTCTGTTTTGTCCGCCTTCTCCGTTGTCAATCACTTTTTTCCCCTGTACATAAAGATCCATGATACCGTCGTTGTCGAAATCCAATACAACTGCACCGGCAATCTCGAGCTTAGGAATATTAACGGGTATGTTGGTAAATTCGCTTCCTTCTTCATTTCTGAACAGATATGCATGACCCAGATCCTGGTGTTTACCACCAATAAGGAAACGGTCCGGATAACCATCGTTGTTGTAGTCGAACCATAAGTCCTGTCCCCATTGAAACCAGGAACAGACATTGGCACCTTCAGGATCGCTGGGATCTCCCCACGGTTGTCTGATCACATCTCCCCATTCTACTTTTACAGGTTCGGTAGCGAATGCATTCGAAGCTACTAAAGCACTTAATGCCATTGTTGAAAGTAATTTTCTAATTTTCATAATGTAACTATTTAATGGTTAATACTAAAGTCGTTTATCGGAGATGAAATTCATTCTCTCCATAATTTAGTTTTTGTAAATGAGTTTACTCTGGCTGAGGCCTGGAGTAGTACACTTCACACAGTAATAGCCGCTCGACAGTTGCGCTATTGATATGCAAAGCGGATTATCTTTCTTTGTATAATCCGGATAGAACGGACGTCCTGCAATATCGTAGAGATGAATGTCGGCTGTAAGTTCGCGTTCCGGGAGTTGTACATAGATACTTTCATTATTTTGTTCGTACCATATCTGCACCTTTTCCCGGAGTGCTGTGTTTTTGACGCTTGTATAATTGGGATCGGGATAAATGCGCATAACAAAACCACCTCCTTCTGCCAGTTTGAAGCTCATCCGGGTTTGGCTGGTAACATCAATCGTATGGCATTTGCAAGCTGTTGCATCTCCTGTTGTACTTGATGTATCATTATTTTTTTCCGGTACGTCTTCTATAATGTAAGCCTTATAAGGCATTCCGCGAGTAAGAAATGAAAAATCGACATCCAGTGTCCGTTCTGTCCAGTTGCTTAGTCCGCCTACATACCATTCCTTATCTGATCTGCGGGCCATGACAGCAAATTCACCTATTTTGCCTTGCAGCGGTTTGGTTTCGTTCCAGATAGTAGGCACATGTTTTAGAAATTCCATTATTTCGGGGAACTTACGGTATTCTGTTGGCGCATCGCTTACGAATCCCAATGTCTGATGATATACTACATACTGGGCCATTTGATGTGCACGTGTACCCAGACTCCAGGGAGCACCTGTTCCTTTCCAGGTCCATCCTTTCCGGGTCTTGTTACGCAAAGATCCCGGAGTCATATCCATTGCTCCTCCAAGCATGCGTAAGAAAGGAACGACGGTGTGATACAATGGATTACAGTTGTCGTTCCATTTGTTACTTTCTTCGCCTGTCACAGCTTCGTAACTGATGATATTCGGGTAAGTACGGTGCCAGGCTACCGGTTTCGGGCAACCGTGAAGTAATAACATCAACTGGTATTTGGCGCAGCGTTCCGCCATTGTAGGTATCCAGCCTGACGCCACCTGGTCATCTCTTGACATAAAATCGGCTTTCACCCCCGATATACCCCATTCTTTGAAACGGGCAAGCATCGGTTCATCAACCAGCAGGAAGTTAAAATAGCTCCATACCATGATTTTGATACTCTTTGATTTGGCATATGCACACAGCTCTTTGATGTATTCTTCTCCCCAGCCGGCGTCACAAGTCATCCATTCAAATCCCATTTCCGCAGCAAAGTCTACATAATACTTATAAAATTCAAGTGTATGCGGACGTCCGTCTCCAAAAGGACCGTAGATAAAGCCAAGATCTCCTTCAAGTTCTCCGTCGTGCAACCATTCAAAAGCTGTCCGGCCGGCCGATATCCAGGAGAAATCCCCTTCTGCCTGAGGCTTTGCCAGTTTGTAAACCAGGTCATTGTTCATTAATTCCGAATCATCGCGGCTGATAATGAATCCACGCCAGGGATAAGTGCGTACGCCCGGTGTCAGGGCAATGTAATCATAACGCTCCAATACTGCCTGTGAATCATATTTACTGTCGTTCTTTATTTTTTTAGGATATTCGGCCCATTTGCCTACCAATTTATTACCGGCTTCTTTTTTGAGCAGATACATGCCCGGGTAATTTTCTAAATCGGACTCAATAACGGTGATGCCTATATTTTTCTTATTATTTCGGAAGAAACAGGGGTTGATGCCATAATCTCCTGTTTTAACAGATTTGACACTCAACTCACGTTTGTAAGGAAGTTCCCATTGACTCATCGTACGCTTGTCTTCATCGTAAGCAATCCATACTTGCGGGTTATCCTTAAAGTTGAATTCTGCTATTTCATTCCGGATGGTGATACTTCCGTTTATTTTACTTTCTATCCGGTATGCCACCCCTTCATCATAGGCACGGCAGTGCAAGGAATAGAGAGAACCCAGATCAAGGATCATTTCATTATAGGTATCATCAATCTGGTCATTTTCGCCTAAATGCATGGGAATTTTCTGACTGATGGAATTCCGGGAACACTTTTCTACTGCCGGATTCTCTCCCAGTGTGATCCGACGTCCGTTTCTCTCTACTACCATTGCTATCGGAGAGATTTCCGAAAGGGCTTCGCCGTCAGCGAATATCTGATAAGAGAGGGTGTCCCGCATGCTGATTTTGAGTTCCAGACTTCTGTTTGGGGAACTGACTGTATATTCTTCTTGCGCTTTTATTGGCAAGGTCGCGGTGAGGCATAAAGCGATGGTTAAAATAAGGTGTTTTTTCATATTCAGTATTGTTATTACAAATTCTATTAGCCTCTTTTATTGGCTGCTACAAAGAAACGGCACATTTGGCACATTTGAAATGGAGAATTCTATTCTGGATATGGATAATTTTACCTTTGCAGAAATAACGATATTGGAAAGTAAGATTATCCATATCGATGGTAAGATTATCTATTTCTTTTTTGCTATCTATCTGCTTATTTTGCACTCAGCTAATAGAATGCAAAAAGGGATAGCTTTTATATATGAAGGTAATTTTGTTTTCAGGATTTTTTGGAGGATATTATTTATAAATACGATAAAATGGAAATGAAAAGAAAGATGAGTAACACATTGGGAGCCGGACTTTTGCTGCTGGCATCCGCTTTTAGTTTTTCTGTTCAGGCACAACAGGTTTTTCTGCATAGTGGCGAGCCCGTTGTTGACTGGAAACTGAAGCCGCAGGCTGAAGTAAAAGGGGATGCAAACACTTTGTGCAATGCAGGCTATAATGTATCTTCATGGGTAGATGCAGTAGTTCCCGGTACGGCTTTTACGGCTTATGTAAATGCAGGGCTGGAAAAAGACCCTAATTTTGGTGATAATATTCATAAGGTGGACCGGGTTAAGTATGATCGTAGCTTTTGGTATCGTACCGAATTTAAAGTCCCTGCTGATTTTGACAAGGAACTGATCTGGCTTAACTTTAATGGCGTGAACCGTAAAGCCGAAGTTTATCTGAACGGACACAACTTGGGCATTTTGGATGGTTTTATGCATCGGGGACGTTTTAATGTAACCGACATTGTAAATAAAACCGGTGAGAATGTACTGGCTGTACTGGTACACATGCCTCAAACTCCGTTGGCCAACTGTGGTAGTCCTACTTATCTGTCGAGTGGAGGTTGGGACTGGATGCCATATGTTCCGGGATTGAATATGGGTATTACCGATAAAGTCTTTCTGAGTAATACCGGCGGCGTAACCCTGATTGATCCGTGGATACGTACAGATCTTCCAACTCGTGCCCGTGCAGATTTATCTGTTCAGCTGGAAGTGAAAAACAATGAAAGCAAACCGGTTAAAGCTGTTGTTACAGGAACCATCAATCCGGGTAACGTTACCTTTACGAAAGAGGTAGATCTGTCTGCAAATACTACTTCTACTGTTAGCTTCGATAAGCGTTATTATCCGCAGTTGATGATTAATAGTCCGAAATTGTGGTGGCCTAACGGATACGGAGAGCCTAATTTGTATACTTGTACTTTTGAAGTGAAAGTAGACGGAAAAGTATCTGAAGTAAAAGATGTCACTTTCGGTCTTAAAAAATATACATATGATAAGGAGAATAACACTTTTCATGTTTATATAAATGACGTTCCTGTATTTGTAAAAGGGGCCAACTGGGGTATGTCGGAGTATATGCTTCGCTGTCGTGGTGCAGAGTATGATACAAAGATTCGTTTGCACAAAGAGATGAACTTTAATATGATTCGCAACTGGCTCGGCTCTGTAACCGATGATGAATTCTATGAAGCCTGTGACAAATATGGAATTATGTTGTGGGATGATTTTTGGATTAATTCGAATCCGAACCTGCCTTATGATCTCAATGTGTTCAATAATAATATGATGGAGAAGATTAAGCGTGTACGCAATCACCCGAGTATTGCCGTATGGTGTGGTGACAACGAATCTAATCCGCAACCGCCGTTAGAAGGTTGGATGGCCGAGAATATTAAGACTTTCGATGGTGGTGACCGTTACTTCCAGGCAAATTCTCACGCACAGGGTTTGACGGGTAGTGGCCCGTGGGGAGCTTTTGAACCACGTTTCTACTTTACCAAGTATCCCGATGGCCTGGAAGGCGATCCGGCACGTGGCTGGGGATTCCGTACAGAGATCGGTACTGCTGCCATGACCACTTTTGAAAGCTTTAAGAAGTTTATGCCGGAAGAAAACTGGTGGCCACGTGATGAGATGTGGAACAAGCACTATTTTGGTCAGAATGCTTTCAATGCAGCTCCCGAACGTTATGATGCTTCTATCGAGAAAGGTTTTGGTAAACCCGATGGCATTGAGGATTACTGCCGTAAAGCACAGCTTATAAACCTTGAATCCAATAAAGCTATGTATGAGGGCTGGCTCGATCGTATGTGGGAAGATGCATCAGGTATCATGACCTGGATGGGACAGTCGGCTTATCCTTCGATGGTGTGGCAGACGTATGATTACTATTATGATCCGACAGGTGTTTATTGGGGTACAAAATCTGCTTGCGAACCGATACATATTCTTTGGAATCCTGTAACGGATGGTGTAAAGGTTGCCAATACTACGGCCCGTGATCTGGAAGGACTGACTGCCGAAGTGAAAGTATACAATCTGGACGGTAAACCTGTGGCAGCATATACAAAGTCGGCTACGGTGAATTCGCCAAGCAATACCACTGTACAGTGCTTTACGATTGATTTCAATAAAGAACGGAAGAACCTTTCTTTAGGTAAACCGACCTATGCATCAAGCGTGACTCACGGACAGCCTTCGGATGCTACGGATGGTAAGAAAGATACCCGTTGGGCAGCAGCTAAAGCCGATAATGAATGGATTTATGTGGATCTGGGCAGTATACAACCCGTAGGCGGTGTACGTCTGGATTGGGAAGCTTCCTTTGGAAAAGCTTATAAGATACAGGTTTCCAGTGACGCGCAAAATTGGAAAGAAGTGTATAAAACGGATGAAGGCCGTGGTGGTGTAGATGAAATTACATTCCCTGAGGTAGATGCCCGCTATGTACGTATGTTTGGTATCGAATTGGGCTGGTGGTTCGGTTATTCGTTATGGAGCTTTGATGTATTGAGTGGTACACAGCCAAGTGAAGGTCTGAGTGATGTTCATTTTATCCGCTTGACCTTGAAAGATAAATCCGGGAATGTACTCTCCGAAAATAATTATTGGCGTGGCAATGACCGTTTAGATTTCACCGCTGTGAATTCTTTACCCAAAGCCGACCTGAAAGTTTCTTCCAAAATGGTGAAAAAAGACGGAGTTGCCGAGATACAGGCTACAATTACAAATCCGGCTTCAGCCAAGGGTGTGGCTTTTGCCGTACATGTACAGGCATATCGCACTTCGGATGGTGAACGTATTTTGCCCGCTATTATGAATGATAACTATTTTACATTAATGGCAGGTGAGAAAAAGAATGTAACAATCTCATTTGATGAGAAACTATTGCAAGGTGGTTCTTATAAATTGGCGGTAACTCCTTATAATAAATAAGGATAAGGTAATTCACCACAGAGTATACACAGGGCACAGAGTTCTAATTATTTAAAATCAATTATATAATAACTCTGTGCCCTTAGTGTACTCTGTGGTGAAATTTATTCTCTATCAACGAATTCTATATTATATTTAAACACTGAAAATATCTACATTAGTTATAATTATTGATATATTTAGGGTCCTGTTCAGTCATCAATAATACGACATTTCTCCGCAAATCATTTTATCGGAGTCTAATTAACGATAATGAGTTATGAAAAAGAGAAAAAATAAAACGTGGACTACTAAAAATACTCATGTAAAAAGAGAAAATAAAAGTAGTGATATAAAACCTGAGAAATGGTATTTTAAATGGGGAACATGGATTATTATAGCATTGGCCATTTTAATTATAATATTACGTGCTTTAAATAACCATATTGTAGGCTATGATCGTTTTATTGGTATGCCAACGGAGTGGATGCAGTCACTGTTTGAGTAGTAGTAATTATACATTTAAATTACCGATACAAATAAGTCCTTTTGCATATTATCTGTGATATCATGAGTTGTATAATGAGGATAATAGTAGTTAACTTATTTTTCAAATTGTATAAAAAACAATGAAATACAAAATTTTTATCTTATTACTCACCTTATCGACTGCTTTATATAGTCAAGATATAAATATCCCGGTTTCTCCCAATGTTGCCTCTATGGGCGAATTTGGAAACTTTCCTATAGGATATCATACCGGGACTCCTGTAATCGAATTTCCTTTCTATGAAATAGATTTGGATGGTTTAATCATACCCATAAAATTGAAATACAATTCATCCGGTATTAGGGTTGATCAGGAATCCGGATGGGTAGGTTTAGGCTGGTCTTTAGAAACAGGAGGGTGCATAACTAAAGAAGTGAGAGGCTTTAATGATTTTAGTTATGACGATTCTACTGCTCCCGGAGAGGTGTCTATCGGGTATTATTATACATGGCAGTCTAACTATGATCAATATCTCTATAAAATTAATTATAATCCGTTGACTGAAGTGATTGAGACAATACAGGGAGAGGGATTATTGACTCCTGAAGCATTTTACTTGGCAGGTCAGGACAACGAACCGGATTTATATCATTTTAATTTCTGTGGTTATTCCGGTACCTTTTATTTTGAACCGTGGAAGAATGGTGATCCTATCTCTGATTATATAAAACCTGTAATTAAATCTTCAAATCAATACTTGAACATTACATACAATACGAGAGAGGATAAATGGCTTGTTGTTGACCAACAAGGTTTTAAGTTTATTTTTAAAGAGAATGAATATACCCATGTCTATGCTGAACAAACGGAGCACGAAACTCCAGCTCTCAGTACAGATAAAAGTAGATTGGATCTCAGAAAAAAAGGTGCCTGTACGGATACGAACTGCCAGTTGGAATCTATCGAATCCCCCAAAGGCCGAAAGGTTAGTTTTACATATAATCATGAGAATTCGAGTACACCCATAAGTACTTCTTATCAATCTGATATCCCGATATTTGATAAGAGTTTTGGCGATATAATTATTGGAGGCGGAGCAAATAAGTATTATAGCTATACCTACTCCGGCATAGAGCAGTTACTACCCTCTACTATCAGCTTTGACGGAGGTAGTATCTCTTTTATAACTTCGGCAAGGAAAGATATGGAGCGTTACGCTGATTTATATCGTGTCCGGCCGGGGATTTCATCTTTGCCTCCTCAGAAACTGGATAAGGTTATAATTAAAAATCGATCAGATAATCATGTCAAAAACATAAAATTTTCCTATAGTTATATGAGTGATACGACGGATGTTAAGTTGAGTCGTTTAATGCTCAATTCGTTTGAAATAACTGATGCACAGGAACAGATACATCAGCAATACAAATTTACGTACAAAGAGGGAGTATTACCTGCCAAAAACTCTTATAATTCAGATTTGTGGGGATATTACAACGGGGCTGTGAATCAAGTCCAGCTTCCTACTTATACAGAATTAAAAACTCAGGGAAATATAGAGAATACTTGTAACTATCCTGAATCTTACATAAAAATAGGTGCTGATAAACTTACGAATGAAAAGTATATGCAGTATGGAACTTTGGATATGATTGAATATCCTACCGGAGGTAAAACACGATTTATATATGAATCACATGATTTCCGAAATGAGAGTAATGGTGGATTTATTAGAAAGTTTCCCTTAAGTTCAGGTGTTTCATACAGCCCGGATGCCAGTTTCCAACAAGGCAGTGAATACACTTATGGAAAAGATTTTGTTTTAGAAGATGATTCGTATCTAAGATTGTCTTTTCACTATCACGTACACGATTCATACAAACCGGCTTTGTCAAGAGCAAGTCGTATCTTCCTTCAGGAAAAGCATGGTAACGGCTATATAGATGTTTATAGTAAATTGATTAATCTGGAAAAAGAAGCTGAAACAATTGATTTAGATGCGGATGCCATTTATCTCAAAAAAGGAACATATAGAATTTATTTATGGAGAGAAGCAAAGGATCAAAACGGACAAAATAAATCTTTCAATTATCATCTATCAGTAAGTACCATGGCTTTTGCCTGGCATAGTGAGAGTAAGGGAGGTGGTCTTAGAATTAAAGAAATACAGAATATAGATAAGGGTGACATAGTAAGTACAAAGCGATATTCCTATTCGGAAAATGGACAATCATCGGGTTGCTTATTATCAATACCCGACTATGCTTTTTTGCAGATTTTAGACCGGACGATAGCGAACAGCACTTATTATGAAGGTATACGAATGCGGATGCTGAAATTTATGGCTTACAATAAACAATTTAGTCCCAACTTTGGCACCCCTTTTATTCCCAACAATGGTGCTGCAGCTCAGGTTGTTTGTAAATATGTTGAAGAGAGCTGTGTGGATGCGAACAACCAAACGACAGGAAAAACTACCTACAGATACATGGCAGAGCCCTTCAAAACAAAGATCCCATTTCCAATACCTAAAGAGTATCATATAGGCAATGGTTCATTGCTGGAGGAGGCTCATTATGACAGTGACGGAATTCTACAGAAGAAAAAGATATTTAATTATTCTTTTAAACAGATACCGGGAGCTTTTACACAATATATACCTAAATTTTATGAACCTTTTGATGCCAGTAGGATAGGAATACAGTTCTATGAAGTCAAACCTGAATATTGGAGTTTGGATTCTATTTCGGAGAGTGATTATTTTGACTTTGGCAAGAAAGCTGTTCATAAGCAGACAAGGTATAAATATGATATGGGCAACCGGCTCGTTTCAGAGCAAATGGAGTCTTTAGGGGAAAATGACTTTGTAACCTTAACAAAGTATGCAAAAGATTTTTCAGACCAAATAGCTCTAAAAATGAAAGATAAAAGTATGATTGGAGTTCCTCTTGAAACTGTTACACTCAAAGATGGTAAAATCATATCCGGAAATAAATCTCAATATATTTTTGATGCAAGTTTGGATGCTGTATTAAAGAAAAGTTCTTACTCATTGAAAAAAGTACCTTCTCTGTCTCTGACAGATAATTATTCGCAATACTATGAAGCCGATTATACGGTTGTTAGTTATGATAATTACGGTAATCCTGTTGAGATAGAAAAAAAGGATGGTATTCGTGTTGTATATCTTTGGTCGTATAATGGGCAATATCTAGTTGCTGAGATAAAAAATGCTACTTCCTCCACTGTAAATACTGCTTTGGTATCTGTTGGTCTGATATCTATTGATTCTTTGTCAACAAATGTCAATCCTGATAAATCGAAACTGGATAAGTTAAGAACCTTATCTGCCTTAAGTGACGCTCATATTACGACCTTTCAATATAAGCCATTGATTGGTGTAACTCAAATAACTGATCCCTCAGGTGTGACGGCCTATTATGAATATGATTCATTAGGTCGTCTGATACATGTAATGGATATGAATCACAGTACTGTTGAAGAGTACGATTACCATTATAGGAATCAATAAAAAATAATACTTTGAACTTATGATTACGGACAATAAAAAGAGAGTCGCTCTGCTACTTCTACTTCTTGTAAGTACGAGCTTATGTTACTCACAATATACCTTACAAAAGGATTATATCCATATACGTGCTAACGACACAGTAGTGAAGCAAGAAGTGAATTATAAGGATCCGGGGCGTAGTGGGACTAATGTTTTCTGGAATTACAGTAATCTCCAACCGGTGAAGTTCCCTTATTGCGTTTGCTATGGTGGCAACGATACGGTGGTTTTTGTGAAAGAGCACCTGACAGAGTATAAATACCGGTTGAACTGTGGTGATTCTTTGATGTTGGAGGGATACCGTAATCGTACCACCTATTTCAATGCTCTTGTACCCGGCCTTGAATTTCGATATCCGTTTCATTATATGGACTCTCTGGAAAGTAATTTTTATGGAGAGGGGAAATATAGTGATAAGTTGGCATTCATTTCACAAGGTCGTGAAAAAGTGAAGGTAGATGCCTGGGGAACCATGTTGCTTCCGGGCAACGATACCTTGAAGAATGTGGTTCGGATGTGTCTGCAAAAAGATATTTGTGAACATATCTCTTGGACGGACTCCATCTTACTTAGAGTACACGGTGATTCTACTGTCCTTCGTAAAGCCCGTATTGAAGAGCATCTGAGAAGCGATACTGTATTACTGCGTCAGACAAATTATCGTTGGTATGCCGAAGGATACCGTTATCCGGTATTTGAAACCATCCGTTGTGAAACTTTTAAGTCCGGTAGCCCGATGGCATATTATGCGACTGCGTTTTATTATCCTCCGGAAGAGCATATCTATCTTGAAAATGATTCGCTCAACAAGCAATTACAAGAGTTACTGAAGGAGAATAGTCTCTTAGCTGGCCAGCATACTTCCAGGCCAGGAGAAGATGAATCTCTCCCTCCGTTGCAATCAGAATTGTTGGTCTTTTACAATATTTACCCCAATCCGGTAAAAACAGATGTTACTTTGGAGTATTACTTATCGGATGACGCACAGGTATGTATCAGTCTTTTTGATCTTAGCGGACGGTTACTGAAGCAAACAGACAGTGGGAGGAAGCCTGGAGGAACCTATAATGAAACCATCTCAATGGATGGTTGTCCAAGAGGAAGCTACGTATTACGGTTAACGGTGGCTGATAAAACATTTGTTGAAAAACTAATAAAGGAATAGAATGATGAGACGTACATTACTATCCATGTTTATAAGTGGCTTATGTTTTTCTCTGCTGAACGGACAATCTGCTGATCAAAACTATATTCGCATTATTACTCCCAGCATTACTACTTCGGATGCTTCTTCATTGGTACCTTCTCAGTGTATCACTCGTATTCAGTATTATGATGGGCTTGGACGTCCTGCAGAGACTGTGATGAAGGGTATTACTCCACAAATGAATGATCTTGTTTCAATGGTGGAATACGATACTTTTGGGCGTATGTCACACGAATGGCAACCTGTTGCAATGGGTGGTACTTCGGGTGAATACCGTCCTACATCGGATGTGAAAGCACGGTCTTCTTCTCTTTATGGAGATGAATATGCCTATACGAGTACTTATTATGACTCTTCTCCTTTGAACCGTGTCGTGAAGCAAATTGGTCCCGGAGCGGATTGGCATGTCAATGATAAAGCCCAACGGACCGAGTATCAGGTGAATACGGCAACCGGAGAGTTATCCGTTCCTTGTTTCGTTGTTGAAAACAATCGCCTGAAGCGAAGTGGCTTTTATCCGGCTTCGAGCTTGATCATCACATTGACAAAAGACGAAGATGATGTTGCCTGCTATGATTTTGTTGACTTGGAAGGTAAGCGCATTAAGTATAAGGGTGTTATTTATGTGTACGATAATCTGGGGCAACTTCGTTATGTTTTACCTCCTTTCTTTTTTAATACTTATGGATCTTCTGTATCGGCTGATGGCTTCTATGATGTCACTCAGGAAACGGGCTTGTATAAAATGTGTTATGTCTATAATTACGATGACAGGGGTAATTGTATCAGCAAGAAACTGCCTGGCATAGAACCTATTTATTACGTTTATGATAAAGCCGATCGACCGGTTCTTTCCCAATCTCCCAGCCAACGTGCTCATGATGAATGGAGTTTTACAAAATACGATGCTTTGTCCCGTCCTATTTTGTCCGGTACAACAAAAATAAGTGGGAAAAGTCATGGACAGCTATGTGAAGAATATCGCAATCAACTCTCGAAAGAGACCTTTACAGGTAGTATCGTATCTGATTGTTATGGCTACAGTAATGTGAGCTTACCTATCCGGAATCTGACTATTCTAAAAGTGGACTTTTATGATAACTATACGTTTATAGGCAACCTTGGATTGCCTTCTCCGTTTAATTATCAGATGCAAAGTGGTTTTTCCACCTCTTATCTTACTACTCCTAAGGGGATACATACCGGTAGTATAGTCAAAGTCTTTGATTCTACTGTGGCGAACAAGTTTTATTCGGTTTTTTATTACGATACTAAGGGGCGTGTTATTCAAAGCTGCAATAATAATTCCTTGGCAGGTTTTGATACTTATTTCACCTCTTATAATTTCTCCGGTTCTCCGGTTGATGTGCTGCATATCCATTCCAGTAGTACGATTTCCTCTTTGAATGAACGCTATCATTATACGTATGATCATGGCGGTCGATTGACGCAAACTACCCACTCTTTGAATAGTGGGGCAGAGCGAATTCTTGCACAAAATGAATATGATGAACTGGGACATCTTCGGAAGAAGAGTTATCCGGGAAATCTTGATTCCGCTACGTATGGTTATAACGTCCGTGGATGGATAGATCAAATCAATTCTACTCATTACAGGCAGGCTATTTATTACGGTTTTTGGCAGAATAAATCGAAAAGTTGTTATAATGGCAATCCAGCCGGTGCATCCTATTTTACTACTTATCGTGATCCGGTTACAGGGGCATTGGCACAAACCGGCGAACTGTTGGTTGAATATGAATATGATGGTGAAATATTGAAAATGATGTCGTCCGGAAGTATAGAAGATGGCCAGTTCGAATATGATAGTGATATGGGGGAGAGCTGTCCTTCTATTTATGACGCTATCCTTCGTTTTTACAAAGGACAATCTGAAGATTTAATGTTACTAAGTTCGCAGGGATACGGAATTGATAATATTTGTGAATATGGTGCAAACAATGTTGCATCTCTTCCTATACAATTTATGTCGAAATACCCTGATGCTACTCCTACCTTTTTCTATGATGCTAACGGAAACTTATATAAAGATTTAAACCGTGGTATTACAGGTATTGATTACAACTTGCTGAACCTGCCCGAAAAGATAACTTTTGAAAATAGCAGTAATATCCGTTACCGTTACGATGCCGACGGTACTAAGCTCCGGGCTGATTATAAAACCGTTTTTAATGAACTGTATACTCCCATCGGCTTACCCGTGCAAACAAGTTCCGGTACTTTAACGGTCGAGCACCATATCGATTATTGCGACAACCTAATCTATGAAGACAATGTATTGAAAAAGATCCGAGTTGATGGTGGCTATATCAACTATAATCCCTCTACAAATAATGGTGAATACTGTTATTACATCACAGATCAAATCGGTAGTAATCGCGTTATATTAAGTGAGACCCGCGGTGTGATTCAGTATGCCGATTATTATCCTTATGGCATTCCTTTTTCAGAGATACCTATGGAAGAAGATAATTTCCTCCATGCAGGTAAAGAACTTGAAAAGATGCACGGGCTTTATTGGTATGATAACGGCAAGCGTTGGTACGATCCGATCCTTGCCCGTTTTACTACGATGGATCCTTTGTGTGAGAAGTATTATGATAAGAATCCGTATGCTTATTGTGGGGATAATCCAATGAGGTATGGGGATGTAAGAGGGGATAGTATTACTGTGCTTAATCTGGGTAGTGGAACCGATCAGCACATGGGACTTCTGATTCGGAATGAATCGGGGAAATGGAATTATTTTTCATTCAATGGTGTTCCTGCGTATAATAAAACATTGGGTGTTGTGGGAAGACCTTTTGATGATATAAAGGTCGGTTCTTTTGATTCGCCTGAAAGCTTTATAAATAGTCCTTACAATAAAAAATATGAAAAGATAGAAGAGAAGGCAGATCCCTCAATTAATTCATACGGATATCCGGAAGGATATGTTATACCTACAACTCAGGAGCAGGATCGAATAATTGAGGATACGTATAGAACTGCAGTTAATGAAGGTTATACTTTAAGTGATAATCAATGTGCAAAAGTTGTTCAGAGAGCTTTGTCAAAAGCAGGTATAAATGTATATGAATCTACAGTTACTAATCATTCGTATGCGAGTAGCGTAACAAGGACTCTTCCATATTTACCCAGTAATGCTTATTCTGTTATCAAATCAAATAATCCGCAAGGATATTCAGTGTATAAACGCAAATAATATAGTTTATGAAGAAGTTCACTAAAAAAAGATTTTTCAAATGGCTGTTTGTTACGATATTGATACTACTTGGATTGTATAAATGTACGATACCTGTGTTTCTTTTGCGACCTTATGATATCCATTGTGATTCAATCTCTCAGATAATTAGTACCGAAAGAGATATTTGGTATTACAAACCTTTGTGTGATACCTTGATATTGAAAGATAGCTTGCGTGATATTCGTTTCCATGTACGTCAGGCTTGTGCGTATGAACTTCGTGGTGTAGATCAAATCTATTTCCGTTATTATTTGCCTTGGATTCGCTTTTATGAAACTGATAATATAAAGATATTCGGAGTTTGGTTTGATTATTTAGCTTTGCGTGACAAGTATGACACATTAATGGGGATTTACTATGATTTGGGTAGAGAGAATGTAGATAATATCTTTGCCGGACCATGTGGTTGGGATGATATAGAACGAGGTATTTCATATTATGGAAGACGATTGGGAACTCCTTTACCTGATACTATTTATTTTTCAGTTTATGGGAATCCTCACATTTATGTAGATAAGCCTACTTATCGTACTCTTTCCCGTGATAAACAATGGGAGGCTATCCATAGGAGTGGAAAGTTGGAGAATGAACGCCGTATTTTAGGTCAGCTTATATTTGTAAAGTCGGACAGTCTTATCTTTGAGAATAAGCGTTGTTATGATAATGACAAGTTATTAATAAAACGTCCGGTAGATTATTGAATTATAGTGTACCACTGGCTTTAAATGCAAGATATAAAATGAAGTAGGGATATTCAGTAAATGTCTTTCTTTCGTAGAAATGAATTAAAAAAAATGACAAATTTGTGAATGAAAGTGTAGTAACAAATATTGTATATGGAGGAAATGCTCAAATCATGGATATTGCAGAGAATACGATAACATTAGATGCTTCTAAAGGTGGTGGAGCAATTGCTGTATTGGCAAGCGAAAACTCTACATTGAAACAGAATACAATTCTTATCAACCCCTCTATTAAAACACAGGCTACTGTATATGCTGTTACTCCAGCGTATTATGTAACACCTATAATCCCTGATAATGGACCACGATTTATAAAAGAAACAATATCTCAAGGTGTAAATGATGTCACATTTCATGAGATAGGTCATGTTATTTACCAAGGTAAAGCTCAAAACAATGTGATAAATTATCACAATAGGGTTAGGAGGATACTGAATTTAGCTCCACGACCATATGATGAAACTCACAATAGAAATGTAAAACAGGGGGTATATTAATATGAATAAGATTTGTATTGCTGCACTATTTTTGTTTGTTTTTGGGGTTCATTTGAGTGCACAAATGAAAGAACTAAAACCCAATAATTATGAGTCTGTATCCACGGATCGTTTGTGCTTACGTTTAGTTAATAAATCAAATGATTGTATGATCTTTGAATTCATTAATAAATCTGATGATAGTTTGTATCTCTTTGATAGTTATCTGAACGAAATTTCAATTTTGTCGAAAGAAAATTTGTATGATACTAAATATTTGCATAGATATGATGAAAAAACAAAACAGTGTAAAATTTCTTTTTTACCGCTTTTGCCATACTTATCAGTAGAGTATGTTGATCTTACCGTAATAGGAGAAAAAAGGTTCGTAAGGAAAGGACAGATAATATATCATTTTAGTCCTATTCCTCCAAAAGGAAAACTTTATATTTCAATTCCTGGAACGTTTTTTTATTCAAAGAAATACGTTAAAGATATCTCCCTTAAAAGTTTCTCTATTTTTGATAAAAGAATAAAGTTTGATGATATATTAAAAAAAGAATGTGATCAAATAATAGTTGAATTTGCCATCTATAAGAATGTTGACTTATTGACTTCGATGGATGCTTATTATTTGGATGAGATTAGATTTAATGAACAGGCGCTTTCGTATGAAATCTTTTCTATCCTTATTGATTTGTAATGGTAAGTGTTGGTACGATTCGATCTTATGTCGTTTTACGACGATGGATTCTTTGCGTGAGAAGTATTATGATAAGAATCTGTATACTTATTGTTGGGTTAATACGATGAAGTAATAGTTTTGGAAGGAAAGTTGTATTTCTTGAAGTGGATTTATTCACGATACCTTATGATAGAATGATTACAAACCGAAACTATGATACTTTTACAGCGACTCATGAATTTGGGCATTTAAGTGGCCTTGAACATAATAAGCGTAATCCTTTTAACTTAATGAGGTCAAATGGTTCCTTTTACAATTTAAATAGTACACAATTTAAAACAGTTTATTCAAAATGGAAGAATAAAGAGCTAAATAAAAGATATAATTATGAAATTAACCCCTTAGGGAGGAAAAGGCCCAATAGAGGGAAGGCATCAATTTATGTTAGACCATAATTTACATCATATGAAAAAGAGAAAAATTCTATTATTATTAGCAATGTCGTATTTTTTGATATTTGTTTCTAAAAACATTTATTGGTATGTTAGAAAGGATTGTACCAATTTGTCTTTTGTTTTATCAAATCATATTACATGTTGGAATGGAGAGAATACAGAGATATCTATTGAGGTTTATATTGATAACAAACTGTATTTCAGGAATAATAGATTCTCTGAGCTTTATTTGTTTATTGATAATATGAATGTATCTATGGGTTATCATCATCTTAAAGTTGTTGTAGATTCTCATTTTGTTGAAACGGAGGGCTTTTTTGTTTTTCCTATAAAATGGATTACTATTGAATGTTGGGGAGAAGGAGATATTGAGAATATTACGTTAGGGTTTTCCTCATCACCTCCAGGGCTAATGTAAGAGAGGATATATGGTAAGTATTTGGGAAGAGTCGGTTATAGTAAATTTTCGTGGTTTACTAACAGAAATGTAGAAAGTAGCCTGCATTCTATTCTTCAAATATCAAAAATATCTACATTGGTTATATTTATTGATACATTTATCACTATATGCGATAACCAATAACACTACATTTGCACACAAACCTTCGAGTTATTAACCAAATTAAAATAAAAATTATGAAGAACATTTTCTCTTTAAAGAAAAGCAGGTCTGCTCTGTCACTTGTTCTTTGCTGCTTACCTTTTATCACTATTACTGCGCAGCAAATGACGGCATTTGAAAGAGTAGGAACAGATGATGAATCTATTCAGGAGTTTTTTCCGGGTGAACACCGGGCTCGCCCGGTATTAGGGGCATATACCAATAGCGGTTATATGGGATTGTTTTGTGGCGGGCAGGATCTGGGAGGCTCCAGTGGCTGGTATATAGATCCGCGTTGGGGAGATTTGGGAGACGGAACGTTTGCCAATCCTATTCTGAATGGTGACTATTCCGATCCGGACGTTATCCGGGTAGGGAGTAAATACTATATGATTTGTTCCGAGTTCCACTTTATGGGTATACCGGTTCTGGAATCGGATGATATGGTAAACTGGACCATTGTTGGTCAGATATACAATCATATCGATCTTCCTGGTTTTTCGGAAATGAAGCGTTATGGCGATGGCAGTTGGGCACCTGCTCTACGCTATCATGACGGAAAGTTCTGGATGTTTGTATGTATGCCAAACGATGGATTGTTTATGTCTACAGCTACAAACGCTGCCGGCCCCTGGACACCTTTACATTGTGTGAAGAGTGCCGGTGGTTGGGAAGATCCTTGTCCGCTTTGGGATGATGACGGACAGGCTTATGTGGGGCGCAGCCAATTGGGTGGTGGCCCGATTTATATTCATAAGATGAGTGCAGACGGTAGTCGGCTTCTTGACGATGGAAAGAAAGTATACGAAGGTCCTGTTGCCGAAGGGACGAAACTCTTTAAGAAGGATGGCTATTATTACATAAGTATTCCCGAAGGCGGTGTAGGTTCGGGTTGGCAAACGGTGATGCGTTCTAAAAATATTTATGGACCTTATGACTCAAAACGTGTATTGGAAATGGGAGTGACGAAGGTCAATGGTCCTCATCAGGGAGCTTTGGTAGATACACCCGAGGGAGAATGGTGGTTTTATCATTTCCAGTCGGCCGATCCGCAAGGGCGTGTTGTACATTTGCAACCGGTGGTATGGGAAGACGGTTTCCCGGTTATCGGCACGGACTATGACAAGAATGGAATTGGTGAACCGATGAAAGTCTGCAAAAAGCCTGCTGTTAAATGTGATGTAACTCCGCATGCACCGCAGGCCAGTGATGATTTTTCTTCTGATAAGCTGGCTGTACAATGGCAATTCAATCATAATCCGGCAAATGAAAACTGGTCGCTTACTTCCCGTCCGGGATGGTTGGAGATCAAAGCATTGAAAGCAGAAAGTGTGCGTGATTCCCGCAATCAGTTTACTCAAAAGACGATGGGGTATAAGGGCGAAGCCGTTATCCGGATGGATTATTCTGCTATGACCGAAGGACAACGTGCGGGTTTAGAGTGTATTGGTAATAAATTTTGTGGAGCAGGTGTTCTGATGCAGAAGGATGATGGAACATTAACCCCGGTTGTTTATTACGAGAACGAAGGACAGATAAAGCTGATTAAAACAATAGAAAAAGCCGGTGATCCGGTGATTTATGTAAAATTGGCGATCGATGCCTTGAATAATAAGCATCAATTCTCTTATAGTCTGGATGGTCAAAACTATCTGGAGTGTGGTGATTCCTTTCAGGAAGGCTCTCGTGACTGGAAAGGTTCTCGTGTAGGGCTTTATTCATATAATACAAAGGAAGAGGGTGGAAGCGCCTGGTTCGACTCGTTCGAATATAAATTTGACGGCCCTGGCGGTCTGGTAACAGAAGAATAAAAGGAGTGGTTTATGAAAAAGAGATTAATTGCTTGTTTGCTTGCAACGTTACCGTGCATCGGAGCTGTTGCTCATGTCTGGGATGAATTAGCTATCCTCGCCCGGCGTAATAGTGATGGTACTTTTACCCTTGAGAAAGACTCTTATCTGGCTGTAAGTACCTATACGAATGCTGTCTTTTTTGATTATAACAATGACGGAAATCTTGATTTGCTGATCATGGGGCAGGGAGGAGACTGGAATGTCAGTAGTGATATTAAAATAGTTGCTTTGTACCGGAATCTGGGAGAAGAGAATGGATATCGTTTTGAGAAAGTTGCTGCTCCGGGTTTTCTGCCATACAAGGATGAAGGATTTTTCAATCCTGTATCCGTAGGCGATTATAACCATGACGGATATACGGATGTAGTTGTGATGAGTTATCACAACGGACGCCGCATTGATCTGTATCTCAATGATCGTGGAAGTGGTGCCTTTATTCGTCAGGAACAACAGGTGTTTGAGGCAGCTACCAATGGATCGGTCCTGTTTGGTGACCTGAATAATGACGGTTGGCTCGATATTGAGTTCACCGGATATAGTGACAAAACTTCTACTGCGCTTAAAACGTATATTAATAAACGTGACGGTTCGTTTGTGGATGAAACGCCTTCAAATATTCGCGGAGCTTTTCAGGGACAGTCTACACTTGCAGATATTAATGGCGACGGTACATTGGATATCATCAGTACCGGAAACGGAGACGGTTGGGTCTGTCTCTCTTCTTTGTATTACAACACTGTAGATAAAGATGGTAAATGCATCTATCGGTATGTATCCGAAAAAGAAAGTAATATTCTGGGAGTGAGCCGTGCCAATCCGTTGGTTGCCGATTTTAATGGCGATGGGCTGATGGATATGGTGATCAATGGAGAGCCCAGTGATGGTTCCGGTTTTAGAAACCGTATTTATTATCAGACGCGGGAGGGTAAGTTTGTTATGGATAAATCCTATCCGGTGGTTCCTGTCAATCAGGATGGTGGTATTAACATGGGTGACGTCAATGGAGATGGTAATATGGACTTGATTGTTGGCGGCTATGTGGGTACTTACGAGAAGGCTCCTGCCTCCTATTATACGGCTCCGTTACGCGTTTATGAGAATAATCCGCAAAAGGTAGGACTTTCCGGAAATACTTTTCCCGAACCGCCATCCAAAGTTACGGCTGTGATGGAAGGTGATGAACTTGTTATCTCCTGGCTACCCGGTTCTGATAAGGAAACGTCGGAAGCTGCTTTGCGTTACAATATTTATGTTCGTAACGAAACGACCGGAGAATTATATACAATGATTCCGGTAGATATTGAAACCGGTAGGCTGAAAGTAGGTACCGACTTACAAACTTCTCTCTCTTCCGCCCTCAACTCCTATCGGATGCGTGTGTTTGGTAATGGTAGATATACCGTAGGTGTTCAGTCGTTGGATCAGTCGTACGCCGGTAGTAAGTTTGCAACCACCGGTTTATCTGTTGCAACCGGCATTCAGTCAATCGCATCATCCGATCATTTCAGGGTTGTTCCGGTAGATACCGGAGTAATGGTTCGTGGTATGGATAATCACAAAGTAGTTGTGTATACTATGGACGGCAGAACCGTGAATACCGGCTTTTCTAATACGGTTATTCCTTTGTCGGAAAGAGGAGTATATCTTGTTTCTGTGAGTGGAGAAAGAACACCGCTGAAGTGTATGTATTAGTAATGATTAGGTGTATTTGTGCTATCGTAAAACCAAAAGAATAATAAAAATGAATAGAAGATTATTACTGATTGTAGTAAGTGTGATTTGTGTTTTTTCAACTCAGGCACAAAATAACAGAGACATTTATCTGAATATGGATGTCTCTCAGCATGAACGTATCCTTGATTTATTGTCAAAACTGACCGTTGAAGAAAAAATTTCATTATTGCGTGCCACTTCACCGGGTATCCCCCGGCTTAACATAGATAAATATTATCATGGGAATGAGGCCCTTCATGGAGTTCTGCGTCCGGGAAACTTTACTGTATTTCCGCAAGCCATCGGATTGGCTGCTATGTGGAATCCACAATTATTGCATGAAATATCAACGGTAATCTCTGATGAGGCTCGTGCAAGGTGGAATGAGTTGGAACGTGGCAAGAAACAATCGGCACAATTTAGTGATTTGCTTACATTCTGGTCTCCTACCGTAAATATGGCAAGAGATCCACGTTGGGGACGTACTCCGGAGACTTATGGTGAAGACCCTTTTCTGTCGGGCAGGTTGGGCGTTTCATTCGTCAGAGGATTGCAGGGAGATGATCCCCGTTATCTGAAAACGGTGTCGACTCCTAAACATTTTGTAGCCAATAATGAGGAACATAATCGTTTTGAGTGTAATGCCATTATCAGTGAAAAGAATCTTCGGGAATATTATTTGCCCGCATTTGAAAAGTGTATTACGGAGGGGAAAGCCGCTTCTATAATGACTGCTTATAATGCTATTAATGATGTTCCCTGTACACTGAATAATTGGTTGTTGAAGAAGGTGCTTCGTCATGATTGGGGATTCGATGGATATGTGGTTTCTGACTGCGGAGGCCCGAGTCTCTTGTTCACAGATCATAAATATGTAAAAACGTTGGAGACTGCCGCTACTTTGTCCATACAAGCCGGGCTGGATCTTGAATGCGGGGATAATGTCTATATAGGACCTTTACTCAACGCTTATAAACAGTATATGGTTACTGAAGCAGAAATAGATTCTGCAGCTTATCGTGTATTAAGAGGACGTATGCGCCTGGGATTGTTCGATGATCCGGATTTGAATCCTTACAATAAGATATCGCCTTCGGTAATCGGTTGCGAGAAACACAGTAAATTGGCTCTTGAGGCAGCTCGTCAGAGCATTGTCCTGTTGAAGAATGAAAAGAATTTTCTTCCTTTAAATCCTAAAAAGATAAAATCGATAGCCGTAGTGGGGATAAATGCAGGAAATTGCGAATTTGGTGATTATAGCGGAACTCCGGTTAATCATCCTGTATCGGTGCTTGAAGGTCTTAGAAACAGATTGGGCGATCAGGTTGAGGTTGTGTATACTCCTTGGGTCTCTTCAGTTTCAGGATATGATATGATAACGAAATCGTATTTTCCGAATGGTCTGAAGGCAGAATACTATGATAATAAGGATTTGACAGGTACTCCTAAAGTACGTATAGACGATAATATCAACTTTGAACCGATCAATCAAGCTCCGGATCCTTTTTTACCGAAATCTCCATTGTCTATCCGTTGGAGCGGCGACCTCGTGCCTACTGCTTCGGGGAAGTATACATTGGCTTTTACTTCAGACGATGGTTGCCGGTTGTATATTGACGGAAAGAAAATTATAGATTCATGGCATAACCGAAGTGTAGAGACGGATAGTATATCTTTGTCTTTAGAGAAGGGGAAAAAGTATAAACTCGTTGCTGAATATTTTGATGGTGGAGGCAGTGCATCTGCAAAATTGTATTGGCGTGCACCCGATACCGATCAAAGAGCGGTGATTGACTTGTACGGAGAAGCCGGAAATATTATGAGAAAATGTGATTTGACGGTTGCCGTATTGGGAATAAATCAATCCATTGAACGGGAAGGACAAGACCGTTCTTCAATAGAACTTCCGAAAGAGCAACAAGCATTTATCGAAGAGGCTTATAAAATAAATCCGAATACGGTGGTCGTTTTGGTTGCTGGTAGTTCATTGGCCATAAACTGGATGGATGAACATATTCCTGCTATTGTCAATGCCTGGTATCCCGGAGAGGCGGGAGGTACTGCTATAACCGAGGTTCTGTTTGGAGATTATAATCCTGGCGGAAGATTACCATTAACCTATTACAACAGTTTGGACGAACTGCCTGCATTCAATGATTATGATATTCGTAAAGGGCGTACTTATCAGTTCTTTGAAGGCAAGCCGTTGTATGCGTTTGGTTACGGACTAAGTTATACCACTTTTTCTTATAAAAAACTGAATATTGATTCTTCCGGTGATACTGTGAAAGTAAGCTTCACACTGAAAAATACCGGAAAGTATGAAGGCGATGAAGTTGCTCAGTTATACGTAAAATACCAGGGAACAGATTCGTCTGTAAAGATGCCTTTAAAACAGTTGAAAGGTTTTGAGCGGGTACATTTGAAGAAAGGAGAAAGCAGACAGGTGATTTTGACTGTTCCGAAATCTGAATTGAGATTCTGGGATGAAGCAAAAGGAGAATTCTTTACTCCTTCGGGTGATTATCTGTTTATGGTTGGTAGTGCCTCCGATGCTATACAGCTTCAGCAAATTCTGAAAGACCTCTAGTTAAGGTAATTCAGATAAGATAATTTGTTGAAGAGGGGAGTATATCTTGTTCCTGTAAGTGGAGAAATAGCTCCGCTAAAGTGTATATATTAGCAATGATTAAGTGTATAGTATTTAAATGTTTATTACATAGTGTGTTGTGCGCTTGTTATATGATTTCTTATTATAAAACATCCGGGTGTTATTGTTGAAAACATCCGGGTGTTTTACTCAAGAACATCCCCATGTTTTATTGTAGAACATGGGGATGTTCTTGATTCTTACCTTTGGAGATGCAGGGCCGACGCATTAAATAATTTACTATTGCATATGTACTTTTCTTATTGTTAT